>BBPD01003128.1_pt6 | contig 12237 bp, 13 predicted proteins | sample 1344911 | NCBI WGS metagenome assembly BBPD01 (sample SAMD00019088, study PRJDB2971) | groundwater metagenome | biome: freshwater biome; feature: mineral spring; material: ground water | place: USA: CA, Sonoma | collected 2011-09 | depth surface m
AAGCCTGTCTGGACGGGCAGTTCGGGGTGATCGGTGAGGTAATGCTGCAAACCAGCCCGCAGGGTTGCCGGTTGCTCGTAAATTTCTTTGAGCATGAAATGGCGGTAGCCCTGCTTCTCGACCATGATCGGGTTCCAGGCAAAGGGTTGGGGGTGCAAAGGTAAAGACTGGCCTGCGAAATCCATCAGCTCGATGCCGTCAGCACTGAGGCGGGCCATTTGGCCATTTTCGAGGGCAACAATGCGGCGGCTGTAGTTCACTAAAGCAGGCGTATCAGACGCAAAGAAGGCTTCGCCATCAGCTAGGCCCAGCACCAGGGGCGCTTGCTGCCGCACCACAACCAGGGCATCAGGGTGTTCGGCGTGCATCATCGCGATCGCGAAGGCACCCTCTAATTGCGCCACAGCGGCCCGGATGGCTGCCAACCAGTCATAGCCCTGCTGCATCAAGCTATCCACCAGGTGCGGAATCACCTCAGTGTCGGTTTCGGTCACGAAAACGTAGCCCTCAGCCGCCAAGCGTTGGCGTAGTACGCGGTAATTTTCGACAATGCCATTTTGAATAACGGCAATTTGCCCCGACGGGCTGGTGTGAGGGTGGGCATTATGTTCTTCGGGCTTGCCGTGGGTTGCCCAGCGCGTATGACCCATGCCTACGGTTGCCAGTTGAACACAGGGCTCGCTCACCTGCTGCAATTTGAGGGCCATATTATTGAGCTTGCCCTTGGCGCGCAGGCGATACAGACTCGGCTGGTTCATCAGGGCAATACCCGCCGAATCATAACCCCGATATTCGAGGCGGCGTAAGCCTTCTAGCAAAATAGGGGCCGCCGCTTGGTGGCCGATATAACCGACAATGCCACACATAGGTTCATCACATCACACACATTGCCACAGATTCTGCCACAAATCGCTCAGGCGTCGTCTGCCAAACCCTGGCAGAGTCAAAACTGACGCCGACTGAAGACCAGGGTCGCGATCGCGAGCAGGGCCAGGGTATACACGCCCCCGTACAGCGCAGCCAGCCACAACTCCGAAGCCGGTGGCAGCAGATCATGCACCGCCACATTCCGCAAATTGAGGCGCTCTAAATCAGGCAAAACAAAATACAGCGCCCGTAACGCTTGCGCCGCCGCTGCATTGGTCAGCAAATCAGCCAGTTGCAGCAAGCCCCGACTGCCGTGCCCCAGCAAATACACAATCAGGGTATAGATCGTCGCCAAAATCGACGAGGTAAAGACACCAAACATCAGGGCAGCGGCAACAATCACCACCAACTCAAGCCAGATAAACACGGTGCTGATCAGCATCGCCTCCCAAGCCAATTCCGGTACCTGAAGGCCAACAATCAGCAAGAAAATTGCTAACATCACCGCGAGCAACACCGAAAGCAACGCCGCCAAACCGACATGCTTGCCGATAATAAATTCAGCCCGAGTCAGGGGCTTGGCAATCAGAATATAGACTGTACGCCGATCAATCTCCTTAAAGATCAAGCCCGTACCGACAAACACCGCCACCACCAAACCAATCAGGTGCATGGCCGTCAGCCCAACATCCTGCAAAATCTTCTGATCAGCCGTAATCGCAACCTGGGGCAAATACAGGCTAGCCCCCACCATCAACAGCAAAAACAAGAGCAAGAGATAGAGAATTTTGTCGCGAATCGTTTCTCGAAAGGCGTTGTGTGCAATCGCCCAAATCCGGATTACGTTCATAGCGGCTATCTGGCTCAGCACTCCTTAGTATGCCCGTGTTTTCGGGGCAAATTGAGCCCACCAGCAGGATTTGCGCTAAGCCGCTAGTTGGATAGGTTAGCGCGAAAATGTTCGGCCGCCGCTTGACTCAGGCGTTGACAATCAGCAAGGCTCAAGTTTTTCACCGCCGGACATGCCGCCAGCCACAGCCAAAACTCGGTATTGCCAGCCGGCCCCTGCAGCGGCGACCAGGTAACACCGCGATACTGCCAGCCTAGGGCCGCCGCCGCTTGCCAGACGCCATAGATGGTATCGGCATGGGCTTTCGGATCGCGTACGACCCCTTTTTTACCAAGGCGTTCCCGTCCTACTTCAAATTGAGGCTTTACGAGCAGCACCACTTCGCGGGGTGGCTGCAACAAGGCCCACAGGGCCGGTAATACCTTGGCCAGCGGAATAAAGGAGACATCAACAGTGGCGAAATCGGGCCAATGGCCACAGTCTAGGTTGCCATACAGCGCTGCAGGCGTAAGATAGCGCAGGTTTGTCCGCTCCCGGATGGTTACCCGTGAATCGGTTTGCAACGACCAAGCAACTTGGCCATAGCCAACATCAACGCCATAGACATGAGCCGCTCCCCGTTGCAAAAGGCAATCGGTAAAGCCCCCCGTCGAGATGCCGCCATCCAAACACACGCGGTTCGCGATCGCGATCGGCTGACCCTCAAGTTGTGCCAACTGATCCAGCGCCCCCGCCAGCTTGTAGCCCCCCCGCGACACATACAGCGAGCGTGTCTGTAGCCGCAGGGACTCCTGCTTTGTTACCGAAAGCCCCGGCTTATCGGCAAGGTGATCGTTGAGGAACACCTCTCCAGCGCGAATCGCCTTTTGGGCCTGCTCGCGGGAGGCAAAATGCCCCAACTCTACAAGCCAGCTATCCAGCCGAACGCTCAACGTCTAGAGCTCAACTTCACTCAAACCAGCGGCCATCACCTCAAAGGGCTCAGCGGCAAAACTATAGTCAGCCTCGGTACCCAGCACATCCAGGCATTGCTGCTTCAGGGCTTGGATGCCGACAACCGTCGGCCCGAGCGGCACACCCAACGAGTTATAAGTTTCGCGCAAACCATTCAAGACACGCTCATTCAGCACCGTCGCATCACCGGCCACCAGGGCATAGGTCGCATAGCGCAAGTAATAATCCATATCGCGCAGGCAGGTGGCATAGCGGCGAGTGGTGTAGGCATTACCACCCGGACGAATCAAATCGGGTACTTGGCCAAAGAGTTGCGCCGCTGCACCCTTAACAATCCGCGTCGAATTCAGAGAAATGACCCTGGCAGCCTGAATCCGGGCCGCACCCGTCTGAAAATAATCCTGCAAGCGATCGAGGGCATTGCGATCCAAATAGCGACCCACCGTGTCGTATTGCTTAATCAGGCTCGAAACGGCATCTCGCATAGCTCAGCTCCTTGGCAACAAAAAAATTTATTAAGGGACATTTATTGATAGCGCGCTGCCTTACCTTGAGATATGCCCAAGCTCAGACACAGCGAAAATACTATAGTGCAGTATGCCGCGTCTCGGTGAAGCTCGGCTGTAAACTATTGCAACGTTTGCCCAATCCCCAGTGCCGACATCACAAGTGGCGTCCCCTCAGTCCGAAAGCCGGAGCCTTAGCGCTATAGTAATTTTCATTAAGAGTGAGACAGCTTTATTTTCTACGCCTTGAGAGGCTCAGACACAGAACATGACTCTAATACGGTTAGATCTAATACGGTTAGCGATGTCTCATGCTTACCCTGAATGACTATAACTCCCGGCCTATTCAGCAAATACCGTCTCGTATAGCTCTACAAGCGGAATCGTCGCGCCCACAGACACGAATGTTTGTTCCAAGCCCTGATAATCCTGAAACAACCATTGATGCTCGGTATGCTTCACATACTGCTCAACCTGGGGCTTGTCTTGGGCGATCAACACGTACTCCTGAAGGGTTGGCAGGCTGCGGTAGGCAGCGAACTTCTCGCCACGGTCATAGGGTGCGGTCGAATCTGACAGTACCTCGGCAATCAGAATCGGATTCATCACCGTATCCTTGCGACCGGGCTTCAGCTCTGGCGGGCGCTGCGTCACCATGACATCGGGATAGGTATAGATGTCGCGCTCCGGTAACCAAAGCCGCTGGTCGGTAACAAAAATGCAGTAAGGCTGCTTGCGCAAAGCTGACATTAGCAGAAACACAAGTGTGGCGTTGAGCTCGTTATGCGTAGTTGTGCCGCCAGTTATCGGAATAATGTCTCCCTGACGATATTCGTGCCGAAACTCAGACTCAACCTCCAAAGCAAGGTACTCTTCAGCGGTGTAGGTTTTGGTGGGTGTGAGCATCATAGCTGGTTCACAGAGCTAATTCACGGGTGTTACGTAGCCGCACGAGATAAGCAAGCACCTGCCTAAACCTTAGCGAATTTCCCCAGCCCCAGCTATTTTTCAGGCTCAAGGCACTCACTCGGGCAGCAACTGACGGCTATGACGGTGGTGCCACACAGTCAGGGCGATCGCGAGCCCATCGGCTGCGTCGTCTGGCTGTGGCCGTTTCTCAAGCTTCAGCTCCCGCATGACCGCCTGCTGCACCGCCTGCTTATCGGCATTGCCATGACCTGTTAGAGTTTGTTTGACCTGGGCCGGTGTAAACTCTTGGGGCTCAAGCTGGTGTTGTTCGAGCGCCAGCAAAATCACGCCGCGGGCCTGGGCCACCAAAATCGTATTGCCCATACGATAAAAAAACAGTTTTTCGATGCCCAGCCATTGGGGCGCTAGGCTGCTCAGCAATTCGGAGAGATCGTCGTACAACGTCAGCAAACGCTCGCCCACAGGGCGTTTTTTGGGGGTTGTAATCACGCCATAATCAACAGCACCCACCCCTGCTTCGGTGGCTTCAATGCAACCAAAGCCCATGGTGCCCATACCCGGATCAATGCCCAGAATGCGCGTCAAAGGCTGCTAGCAAAAAGGGCATTCAGTTCGCACATCAGCAATAGGCACTGCTTGGCCGTCATGGCCGTTGGCGAAAACTGAGGCGCGCTGGAGTAGCGCTGGGTTGTCAGTTTGACTTTCTCGGTGAGTTGGGTGCCACTGAGTTGAACTGCCTTCATCGACCAATCACTGAAGAGCCGCTCAGACACCTCGCTACACTCGATAATCTCAGCGTCTGAGTGACGCGGATCGGTCAAAATCCGGTTGTAGGTGCGGCTGACAGCACCCCGATCACCTTCTAAAACCTGCAAAAACATCGAATTGCCAAAGCAAAGCATGCCTGTCAGACCATCGCCTGGGTTATTTTTCTCGGACTTCTCCATAATGTTACGCAGATCAGTGAAGCCCAAATCGGGACGGGCCTTACTGCTGTAAATTAATCGGCACAGATGCATGACGAACGATCGCGAAACCAATCTTCAGCCTAGCAAGAGTCGTTACCTGCAGTTGCGGAGACTACCAAGTTTAGGTTGATGCTGCCAGGTATACCGACTCTGATACGTTCTCGGGTAGGACGCTTACTGATCAGACTTGCGCCGAATAATGGGCTTGGGTGTAGGTGTTGTGTCGCTGCTGGGGATGGTTGGTGGGGGCGTTGGGCGGCGGCGGGGTTTGGGGCTAGGCCGACGCGGCAGCTCGCCGATCGCGATCGCATCTAAGATGACGAGCTCCTGGCCCTGGCGCATCACTTGAAAGTCCCAAAATTGACCCAGGCCGGTTTGATTGAGTGCGCCTTTAAGTTGCAGTTTGAAGGGCAAGGGCCGCTTTTTGCCAGGAGCTTCACCCCGCGGTGCTTGGCGAATTTTGACAACCACTTTGCTGGGGCTCTGAAAGATGATTTCTCCCCGAATTGAGAAAACATCAACGGCTACAGGCTCTTCGGGCAAGGGCCGCCCGAGCAGTTCGGGCTCCCAAACGCCAACAATTTGCAGATGGAGTGTGGCCGCTTCGACCCGGCTACCATCAGGCTGCTTGTCGCGGGTGCGCGGATAGACAACCCAGTGGTAGGTTTCGGACAGTTCAAGATTTTTCTTGACAATACCCATCACGCGGCCCAAAAGAACAGCATCAATACTGGTGCCATCGGCGAGGGTAAGATTGCCCCGCGTTATTTGGTCGTCGATGGGGGTATAGGTTCCTCGCACTACCCCAATGGCACGGTACTGCATGGGTTCATCCGGTGGCCGAATTGGCAATACCGGCTGGATGTCTTGCTCATCCGCAGTCATTTCCATCACCTAACACACCACCCACGCTAACCTTAGCAAGACTTACCCAACCCGCAGCCGTCGAAGGCTACGATCTTTAGGCTTGCCGTAGGTTTAACTCTAGGGCAGAGTTGCCGGTTTAGAACAGGGGTGTGCGGGGTTTCCTAGGGTTGGCGTGCTTGGCGCACCATCGCAATCAGGGTTTGGTGGGCATCTTCAGAGTCTTGCAAGGGATGATCAAAAGGAATACGCACGGTTTGAGCACCGATCGCGATCGTCATCGCTTCCGCATCAATGGCTTGCATGACAGCGGTTTCGGTCTCAATGCCCGCATAGACACGGGCGTAGAGGGCCACAGCCTCGGCGTGATCGTCGTTCATATGGGCACAAATACGGTCACTAATGGCGGGAGTCAGCGGATCAGCCATGGTAAGCACGCTCAAAACACTCTTGTCAGTATGAATGCAATTACGAACGGCTGTCATTAAAGCCAGAGCCGTTTTCGCCCTAGAGTGAGCCGCCTCGGGTTTGATTACCGCAGACGGATGACCGTGGCGCCGCGTCCGCCTTCGGCTTGCTCAGCATCACTAACTTCGGCAATGCGCTTATCAGCGGCCAACTGCTCGCGCAGACCGGCGCGTAACTTACCCGTGCCCACGCCATGGACTAGCCATAGGGTTTCGCCGGAACGGGCGGCGGCAATAAAAGCATCAACCTGGTCGAGGGCATTGACAACGCGACAGCCCCGCAGATCAAGGGTGTTGCGACTGGTANNTTTAGCGGGGGCGGGCGAGGGCGGCGGCGGTGGGGGGGTGACAACCCGCTGGCGCTGTTTGGCTTGGTGATCGTCAAGGGGATCGAGCTGGCGGCGCTGGGTGGTGAACTTGAGAATACCGCTGCGGATGGTGTAGTCGTCTTGGGCGATCGCGATCACTTCGCCCGTTTGATTGAGGCCGCGCAGACGCACCCGATCACCCACCTCGGGCCAGAACTCGGTTGGGGGGGCTTCGGTCGCCTTGACTTGACTGGCAATCTCGTTGAGGGCTTCGGTGGCCTGCTGGGCTTCGCGGGCAGTCGGGCTCCCTTGCTGCAAGCTACGAATAATCGCGGCGACCTCAGCCCGTCCGGCTTCGACTGCTGTCAGCAAGACCTGGTGTTGCCGCTCAACCAGGTCACGCTCTTTGGCCGCCATGGTCGCGGCGCGTTTAGCCATATCATCCTGGAGCCGTTCGAGCTCGGTTTGTAGGTTGTGGAGGTGGCTGAGTTTAGCTTCTTGGGCTTGGCGTTGGGCCTCAAGACCGGCGATCACACTATCGACTTCGCGGACTTCGCCGCCTAAGCGGGCGGCGGCCCGGTCTAAAATCGCTGGATTCAGACCAAGGCGCTCAGCAATAACCAGGGCATGCGAGCGACCCGGAATGCCCCACAAAAGCCGATAGGTGGGCGCAAGGCTGCTGACATCAAACTCGACGGAGGCATTTTCAAAGTGGTCGTACTGGTATTTGAGGGTTTTCAGTTCGCCGTAGTGCGTGGTCGCGATCGCGAGGCGAGCCGTCTGAGCCAGGTGCTCGAGCAAGGCGGCGGCTAAGGCTGAACCTTCCGTCGGATCTGTCCCCGCGCCCAGCTCGTCGAGCAATACCAACGATTGCGGTGTCAGTGCCGCCAAAATGCGGCCAATACGGCGAACATGGCCCGAAAAGGTCGAAAGACTTTGCTCTAGGGATTGCTCATCGCCAATATCGGCAAAAATGCCATCAAACCAAGGCAAACGCGGTTCGGCCTTGGTCGGCAAAAACAAGCCTGCCTGCGCCATCAAAACCATCAAGCCCAACGTTTTGAGGGCAACCGTCTTGCCGCCTGTGTTAGGCCCAGTAATTACCACCACCCGCGTTGTTGCGGGCACGGTCAAATCTACGGGCACTACATCAATGTTTTGCTGCAACAGTAGCGGATGGCGAACCTGACGCAAATGCACCGTATCGGCAGCCAAAATAGGCGGCTGCCCGCCGCACCACACCCCATAACGGGCACGCGCTAGGGCCAGATCAAACTCTGTAATTACGGCCAAAACATGCTCAATCTCACTGCCGACAGCGGCAACGGCACCGCTCAATTCCCGCAAAATCCGCTCCTCTTCGCGGCGGATCTGAGCCTGCAACTGGCGCAGGTGATTATTCAGCGGCACAACACTGTTGGGCTCTACATACAGGGTGGCCCCACTGGCAGAGCTGTCGTGAACCAACCCTGGGAGATTGTCGCGGTGGGTCGCCTTCACCGGAATCACATAGCGTTCATCCCGCTGGGTCAGCACCGCCTCTTGAATCGAATTGCTATGCAGTGTCAGCAGGCGTTGCAGCTTCGCTTGAATGTCGCTGCGGGTCGAGCGGTAGGCATGCCGCCACTCGGCAAGCTTGTCGCTAGCGCGATCGGTAACATCACCCTGATCATCAATACAGTGATGAATCTGCTGCTCTAATTCGGGATAGGTCCGCATGGTGCTCAGCAGATCGAGCAGCCCCGGCAGATCATCATAATCATCAACAACACGGCGCAGCTTGCGGGCGCTATTGAGCAACATCGCAATCTGCAAGAGGCTCTCACCCCTGAGACAGCCGCCCAGGCTGGCTAGCTTTAGATCGCCCTCTAGATCGCCAATACCCTGCAACGACACGGTCAGCCGCTGATCAAGCAAGAGCGCTTCTTTGGTTTGGTCAAGCAAGGCGTGGGCCGCACTCTGGCCTACTTGGGGTTGCCAGGTCTGAGCCTGCCGTTTGCCCATGGCCGTGCTGGCAAAGCTAGCCAAATGGGCACAAAGGCGAGGCCATTCCAGTAATTCAAGGGTTTCGTTGGCGATTTCTAACACAGAGTCATCAAGTTGTCGGTGCAAGTTGAGAGATTTATCAGACCTCCTTTCATTATGGCGCTGGCCGGACTGTCAGCGAGCCCGATTCTTGGCGTATGGTGAGGAGCGCAGTTCACTTAAATTGACCGATGCAGCCTTGGCAGATTCGCGGACATATCTGGAATTGGCGGCGCACACTGGTCATGGGCATACTCAACCTCACGCCCGATAGCTTTAGTGATGGCGGTTTATTTCGCGATCGCGAGGCGATGCAGCAGCAAGTGCAGGCGATGCTGACGGCAGGGGTGGATGTCATTGATGTCGGTGGTGAGTCGAGCCGTCCGGGGGCGGCGGCAGTCGATACGGCGACCGAACTGGCGCGGGTGATACCAGCGATTGAGTATATTCGGGCGCTGTCTGATATTCCAATTTCGGTCGATACAACCAAGGCGGCGGTACTTAAGGTCGCGATCGCGAGCGGTGCCGATATCCTCAACGACATCAGTGCCGCTCGCTTTGACCCCGCGATGCTGCCCACAGCCGCCGTCCTGGGTATCCCGGTGATACTGATGCACATCCAGGGCGAGCCGCGTACGATGCAGCAAAACCCCCAGTATGACGATGTTGTTCAGGACGTTTTCGAGCACTTACAAGAGCGCTGTGCCGCCGCGCAGCAGTTAGGGATTGAACGGGTCGCGATCGATCCGGGCATTGGCTTTGGCAAGACCCTAGACCACAACCTCAGTCTTTTGCGGGCCTTGCCCCAGTTTCAGGCCCTTGGCTATCCGGTGCTGGTTGGTGTGTCGCGCAAACGCTTTATTGGCACGATTTTGAATAAAACCGATCCCCAAAGTCGCGACTGGGGTACTGCTGCCGCCTGTGCCTGGGCGATCATGCAGGGGGCACAAATCCTGCGCGTTCACAATGTTGCGGCAATCGTCGACGTTGCCCGGACGCTGGATGCTCTGCGTCAAGATACAGATTTGGCATAGCTTTTTTGTCCCAAGGAGTTGGCTGCGGGTTATCATGTATGGTAACTTAAACGTATGTCTTGGAAAGTCACCTTCTTCAATGAAAGGGTTGAACGAGATACACTCCGCCTCCCGGCGGGAATTTTGGCAGATCTAATTCATATTCTGGAGTTGGTTGAAGAGCTTGGACCAAACCTTGGCAAGCCACATACGGCTCCTGTGGGGAATGGTCTCTTTGAGATTCGCGCAAGTGGTGAGGAAGGCATCGGTAGATCCCTCTTTTGCACGAGAAAGGGTAAGGAGGTTATTATCCTTCACTCTTTTGTGAAGAAGACTCAAAAAACACCTAAAAAAGAACTGGATATTGCCAGAAAACGAATGAAGGAGTTGGAGTGATGACCAGAACTACGTTAGCGGAATTCAAGAAGAAAGCACTAGAGAACGCTGAGGTTAAGGAAGCTTATGATGAACTTGATGCGGCCTATCAGCTTCGTAGAAAATTGATTGAGATTCGTCAGCAAGCAGGACTTACGCAGGCAGAAATTGCGGCTCGCTTGAATACCAAAAAGAGCACTATTTCTAGATTAGAAAGTGTCAATTCTTCGATTTCTCCAAAGCTGTCTACAATCTCTAAGTATGCTGAGGCCGCTGGCTATCGAGTTGAGATAAATTTCGTGCGCAAGTAGAGCACAGGTCAAAAAGCTTCCGAATGTTTTCTGCTCTATCGTTGCCTCATTCCTTACTCCCTTAGCGTCGCTACCAACGATTCTTCAAGCTCGGGTTCAGGACTAGCTGCTGGGCTGTGGCGCGATTCCAAGACAATCACCGCCTCATCATGAGGCCAAACAAAAAAGGCGACGACCGCGCCCAGGGCGGCCAATGCGGCCATGACCTCGAAGGTTGTTGTCAGGCCCCAAACACTGCTGCCCCAGCCAGCAATGGGGTAGGCAACCAACCAGGTCAGGTTTGCTAGCGAGGCGTGGACGGCATACATCATAGGTCGATCGCCAGCCACGGTGGCCCGTGTCAAAATGCGGCCTGTGGGTGTCACCATGAGGGCTTTTGCCACCCCCAGAGCGAGCCAAACCAAGAGCGCCCGCTTTAGATCCGCTTGGCCGCTGGCAAAAGCCAGTAACACCGCCGCACAAGCTGCCCCTGCCAGCATCACTGTTCGATCGCGAACTAGATCAAACACGCGAGGCAAGACCATTGCCACCAACAGTGAACCAATACCGTAGGCTGTCAGCAACCAGGCCACGCCCTGATCGGAGCCTGCTAAGAAGCCCCGCACGTAGACTACCGTATTCACAAGTATCATGGCCCCCGTGGTCGCGATCGCGAGATTGAGCGCCATTAACCCCCGTAGTGCGGGCATATCACCATAGACCCGAAAGCCACGCCACAAGCGCCGTAACACCCCCGCCACCGGCTGAGCATTGGGAATGGCTGCTAAGGCCAGGATTGCCGCCGCGCCACCAAAACTCAGCGTTGCGCCCCAAAACAAAAAGCGAAAGGGAATAATCGTCAACAACAGCGCCGCCACTGCCGGACTAATAAAGGCTTCCAGCTCATAGACCAGACGCGATACCGATAACGCCTGTGTGTACTGCCGCTCGTTGGTCAACACATCGGGAAATGTGGCCTGAAACAGGGGTGTGGCTGTCGCCGCACAGGCTTGCTGCAAAAACACTAAGCCACCCACCTGCCAGAGGTTGGTAACAAAGGGCAGAGCGACAATAATCAGGGCCCGTGCCAGATTGAGTAGCACCAAACAGCGCCGCCGAGGCATTCCTCCCAGCAGCACATTGGCAAAGGGCGAAATGATCACAAAAGCGAGCATCCGCACGGCGAGCAAGGTTCCTAGCACCTGACCGGCTGCCGCTCCGGCCATGTCGTAGGCTAAAAGCCCGAGTGTAAAGGTGGCAATGCCCGTACCCACTAGCGACAGCGCTTGCGCCGCAAACAACAACCGCACAGTTGGGTTCAGAACAATCTGAAGCATTGTAAAAAAAAGTAAGGTTCGGGAGTGGAGCTTTCTTAACTCTAGCGAACAGCCTGTCACCCCAGTGAACGCGCCGACAATTCTGGCAAATAGCCTGTCGCCGCTCCAGAACCCACTCCGTGATTCTGGGCATGGGCAGCGGTTTTAACTGAGTGGCCGCCATCACCCCGAAAATCCTGGCCGGAAATCGTTCAAGATAGAGCTGGTCTGCTGCGGGCGCTCTGATGATTCCTTCCCTGGTCGCTGATCGCTGTGGCTTAATCCCAGCAGAGATTCCGATTGTAAATGAGCCTTGGTTGCCGTTAGCGTGGCCCCTCCAAGCCGAGCCCTGGGGCTTGTATGCCGCTGCTAATGTGCCGGATGTTCTCTGGGCACGGGCGGTATTGCGGCTGCAACTCAAGCATCCGGCGGTGCCCTGGGTCTGTCCGATCACGGCGGCCCCGGCCCCGAGTAGCCTGCTGTTTGCCTGGGGGCTGAATCGGG
>BBPD01002717.1_pt20 | contig 12217 bp, 14 predicted proteins | sample 1344911 | NCBI WGS metagenome assembly BBPD01 (sample SAMD00019088, study PRJDB2971) | groundwater metagenome | biome: freshwater biome; feature: mineral spring; material: ground water | place: USA: CA, Sonoma | collected 2011-09 | depth surface m
CCCGCCGTATCAAGGATTATTACGTCATATTGCCCGGTTTTTGCATAATCAAAAGCCTCTTTTGCCGTTACAACCGGATCTTTAGTACCACGCTCATATACATTAATCTTAAGCGATTCACCTAGAACCTGAAGCTGCTTTATCGCCGCAGGCCTGTACACATCGCATGCAACAAGTAGCGGTTTCTTGTTTTGTTTAGTTAAGTAATTCGCAAGTTTTCCGGCAGTAGTAGTTTTCCCCGAGCCTTGCAAACCGACCATCATTATGACGGTTGGCGGTGCAGTTGACAAATTGAGCTTGCTAACCGAGCCTCCCATAAGTTTAGTAAGCTCTTCGTTGACGATCTTAATAACCTGCTGCCCCGGAGTAAGGCTTTGCATTATTTCATGTCCTACTGCTCGTTCTGTAACACTTTTAGTCAGCTCTTTTACAACCATAAAATTGACGTCAGCTTCAAGCAACGCCATTTTCACTTCCCGCATGGCTTCGTTTATGTCTTTCTCAGAAAGCTTTCCTTTACCAGTAAGCTTTTTGAGTGTTAATTGAAGTTTTTCCGTTAAGCCTTCAAACATGCAATCTTACTCCATCAAGGATTATAAACTAATGCTTCAAATCTCACATGGCTTTAACCAACAGACCTAAGCATGCGAAGTATTATATAACAAAGCATACATCTACGCAAACACAAAATTGCTATCAGGGTTCAAACAGCGCTTCCACAAAATCGTTAGGTTCAAATAGCTGCAGATCATCTATTCCCTCGCCTACTCCTATGTATTTTATAGGAATATTAAACTCCGATTTAACCGCAATGGCTACTCCTCCCTTTGCCGTACCGTCGAGTTTTGTCATTATGATACCGCTGACATTCACAGCTTCATTAAAAATCTTTGCCTGTGAAATGGCATTCTGACCTGTTGTTGCGTCTAAAACAAGAAATATTTCTTTTTGAGCGTTATTGTATTCCCTGTCTATAATACGGTTAAGTTTTGAAAGCTCGCTCATAAGATTCTTCTTGTTATGTAATCTTCCTGCCGTGTCACAAATAAGAAGGTCTATTTTTCTTGATTTGGCAGCATTTATGGCGTCAAATACAACAGCTCCCGCATCTGAGCCTTGCGCGTGCTTAACTATATCAACACCTGCCCTATCAGCCCAAACCTCCAATTGCTCAACCGCTGCAGCCCGAAAAGTATCTCCTGCCGCTATCAATACTTTCTTGCCCTGCGCCTTATAATAAGCCGCTAATTTTCCTATCGCCGTAGTTTTCCCAACACCGTTCACACCAGTAATCAAAAACACTTTAGGCCACTTCATTGGTAAATCCTCTGATTCAGTCTTCAGGATTCGGATGATTTCTTCTTTTAGTAAAACTTTTATCTTGCCTATATTGCCTATCTTATCTTCTTTCACCCGTTTTCTTATTGAAGAGATTATCCTTTCCGATGCACTGACCCCAACATCTGCCATAATCAAAGTCTCTTCCATTTCATCGAAAAGTTGGTCATTTACTTCGGTATAGTACTTAAACAGCTCATCAACCCTGCTTGCGATGTTTGTCCGGGTTTTAACAAGACCATCCTTAAGTTTCAAAAACAGTCCCTTTTTTTCCACAAAAATCCTCCTTAATCAGACCGCGATGCCTTCAAGTTTTACTGAAACCAATTTAGATATTCCTTATATATCAAGGCTCTTTATGTACAAGTATTTTAATTTGGCATCATAGCCGCTTTGCATTCAGCGCACTGCAAGCTGCTTGCTGCTCAGCCTCCTTCTTGCTTTTTCCAAAACCGCTTCCTATTGCCTCGCCGCCATATTGCACTTCCGCAACGAAAGCTTTGTCGTGATCAGGGCCATATTCTTCTACAATCCGATACTCTATATTCATATCGGATTCCTGCTGCAAAATCTCCTGAAGCTCAGTCTTATAGTCTCTGAAGCCCTTTCCATTCAAGTCCTCATCAATAAGCTCCATTATATACTTTAACACAAAAGCCTTAGCCTGCTCAATACCTCCGTCCAAATAGATCGCGGCTATCAAAGATTCAAAAGCATCAGCTAAAATCGAAGCCCTCTTTCTGCCTCCGCTGCCTTCCTCACCTTTGCCGAGCAAAATATACTTCCCCAAATCAATGTCTAATGCCATATTTACAAGTGAACGCTCTGAAACTACGCTGGCTCTCAGCTTTGTAAGATTACCTTCCGATACATCCGGAAAATTGAGAAAAAGATACTCGCTTACAATTAGGCTTAATATCGAATCTCCCAAAAATTCAAGTCTTTCGCTATGCCGAAATCTACCCTTGCTCTCATTGGCATATGAACTATGGGTTAAAGCAGTATTCAAAAGCTCAATGCCAGACATGCAGTATCCAATTTCATTCTGAAGCTCCATAAGACGTTTCTCTCGGGATATCATGCATTGATTCCTTTCAATTCAAGTAAGATAGAAGTCTTAATCCTTAAACCTTTTAAGTAGTAAAGATGCATTATGCCCCCCGAAGCCAAACGAGTTTGACAGAGCATAATCCGCGGATATCTTTCTTCCTTCGTTTGGTACATAATCCAAATCGCATTCGGGATCGGGAGTCGTATAGTTGATAGTCGGAGGAGCAAATTGATCCAATAAAGTTTTAATTGATATTATAGCTTCTAGTGCTCCGGCAGCGCCTAACAGATGTCCGGTCATAGATTTGGTTGAGCTTATCGGTATATTAAAAGCATGCTCTCCAAAGATGCTCTTGATTGCGCAAGTTTCATATTTATCATTGTATGGGGTGGAAGTGCCATGGGCATTTATATATCCTACCGAAGACGGCGGCACTTTTGCGTTAGTGAGAGCCTGTTTCATCGCTCGCGCTCCGCCCTCGCCTAAAGGTGAAGGCGCAGTTATGTGGTATGCATCAGCAGTAACTCCATAGCCGGCTAATTCGGCTAAAATCCGTGCACCCCTCGCAAGTGCATGTGAATAGCTTTCAAGAATCAGAATGCCTGCGCCTTCTGACATGACGAAACCATCCCGTTTAGCGTCAAATGGTCTGCTGGCTGTTTGTGGAGTATCGTTAGAGGAAGACATTGCTTTCATCGAACAAAAACCAGCTAAAGCCGTAGGCGTTAAAGGCGCCTCACTGCCACCGCTTATAATCACATCAGCAAGGCCGGCTCGTATTGTATTAAAAGCTTCTCCTAAAGCGTTAGCGCTTGCTGCGCAAGCTGTGACTATAGTGAAATTCGTTCCCTTTGCTCCTGTATCAATGGAAATTTGACCAGCTGCCATATTGGCAATCATCATTGGAATCAAAAAAGGACTTACCCGTGACGGTCCCTTATTACAAAAGATATTGACCTGGTTTTCAAGCGTTTCAATTCCGCCAATGCCTGTTCCTAAAATGACACCAAATCGTTCTTTATCAAGAACATCCAAATTAAGCCTTGCGTCCACTAAGGCTTCCTTGCAGGCAGCCACTGCAAACTGAGTAAATCTGTCCATTCTTCTTGCTTCTTTTTTGTCGATATAATTTTCAGGAACAAATTCTTTAACACACCCTGCTATCCTTGTCGTAAAATCTTTCACATCAAACTTATCAATTCTATCTATGCCGCTTTTGCCTGTACGCAAAGCATCCCATAATTGCATAACACTATTTCCCAAGGGTGAAATTACACCCATCCCAGTGACTACAACCCTTTCGTGCATAGGTACCTCCCGCTTATTTAGGTGGGGATGCGCCGCCGTATTGCATTTTAAAAGTTTTTGCGGTATACCCCCGTTTAAAGGATATTTTGATTCCGCGGAAAAGTCAATCTTTAACCGCGGAATCGATATCACCTGTTTGTAAACAGTTTTGAACTTTTGCGTTTCTTACAATCATTACATTCAATCTAAGAATGTTTCTTTATATATTCAACCACATCGCCCACTGTACTGATCTTCTCTGCATCTTCGTCAGAAATTTCGATATCGAATTCTTCCTCAAGCGCCATAATAAGCTCGACAATATCAAGCGAATCCGCGCCTAAATCTTCTATTAACGAAGTTTGCAAACTTAAATCCTCAGGCTTAACCCCTAATTGTTCGACTACTATTCCTTTGACTTTCTCAAATACCAATGCTAACACCTCCTTTCAAAGAATTTGAGGGACATATGAAAAAATGATACAATCAAAGTACCATTCCTCCGTCAACATTAAATACCTGACCTGTTATGTACCCGCTCAGGTCAGACGCTAAAAACGAAGCTAAATTTGCAACATCTTCAGCTTTTCCGTATTTTCCCAAAGGTATGCTTGATAATATCTTAAGCTTCATTTGTTCGGATAATCTGCCGGTCATATCAGTTTCTATAAAACCCGGGGCTATGACGTTGACATTTATACCTCTTGAAGCAAGCTCCCTAGCTACGGATTTCGAAAACCCAATTATACCTGCTTTGGCCGCCGCATAATTGGACTGTCCTGCGTTGCCGGTTAAACCGACTACGGACGAAAGATTTATTATTTTACCATAACGGTTTTTGATCATTATTTTCGACGCTTCTTTAGTGCAATTATAGACCCCTTTAAGATTCACGTCTATAACTTTATCCCAATCACTTTCATTCATGCGGATCAATAATCCATCTTTCGTTACACCTGCATTGTTTACGAGTATGTGTAGTTCCCCGCACGTTTTGATTATACTCTCAAACATGGAATCCACTTCGTCTTTATTCGATACGTCGGCTTTCAGAGCATAAGCTTTGCCGCCTTCTTTTTCTATGGCGTCAACGACTTTTGACGCCTCATCGGCACTGCTTGAATAGTTTATTATCACGTAAGCGCCAAGCTGTGCAAACTTAATGGCTATTGCCCTACCAATCCCTTTTGACGCTCCGGTTATCAGGGCAATTTTGCTGTCAAGCCTCATGCCGCACCTCTGTTCAGATTATCGATGGTGTTTTTTAAGGATGCTTCATCTTCGACATTATATGTCTTTACACCGTTTGAAATCTTTTTTATTAGTCCCGAGAGAACTCTGCCGGGGCCAACTTCAATAAACGTGTCTACGCCCTGTGTTGTCATATATCGCACGCATTCCTCCCATCTGACGGGATGGCTTACATGTTCACTTAAAAGCTTTGGTATTTCTGAAGTTGTATTGTAAGGCTTTGCGTTAACATTTGAGATAACCGGTATCCTTGGAAGTTTAAAATCTGCTTTCTCCAGCTCTCTATATAGTTTCTCACCCGCTCCGGCTAACAACGCAGAATGAAAAGGAGCGCTTACCGGAAGCTTTATCACTTGCTTTGCTCCTAGAAGCCTTGCATGATCACAAGCTGTCTCAATTGCCTCTATGTGGCCTGAGATCGCAATCTGTTGCTGTGAATTATAGTTTGACGGCCCAACAACACCTCGTGATGAACCAATTACGCAACATTCTTCCACCTGTTTTTTATCAAGGCCGACAATAACAGCCATCCCACCTTCGCCTATCGGTACTTCCTGCTGCATAAACTGAGCTCTTTTCTTCACTATCGAAACCGTATCCTCAAAACCGATAGAGCGTGAAAAAACCAATGCGCTGTACTCACCAAGGCTTAAACCCGCAAGCATATCAGGCGCGATTCCTTTCGCCTCCAAGACTTTTGCAGCCGCAAGGCTTACGGTCAAAATAGCAGGCTGGGTATTTTCGGTTTTTTTAAGTTCCTCTTCAGGACCTTCAAAACACAATTTAGCCACATCCTGTCCAAGGCGTTTGCTTGCCGTATTAAAAAGCTGTCTTGCTTCACTGTGATTTTCATACAATATCTTGCCCATACCTAGATACTGAGCTCCCTGACCCGGAAAAACAAATGCAATCTTAGTCATATGTTAAACTCCTTTACATTTTTCATAGACTCTTAACTTTCCCACCTCACAAGACATGACCCCCAGGTAAGTCCGGCTCCGAATCCAACCAAAATTACGTTGTCGCCAGTCTTTATCTCCGATGAACTAACCGCTTCATCCAAAGCGACAGGAATCGATGCCGCTGACATATTGCCATATTTGCTTAAGTTTACATATACGCGTTCCTCTGGTAATCCCATCCGTTTTCTTGCGGCTTCAATAATCCTTATGTTTGCCTGATGAGGCACTAAATAATCAACTTCTGATTTTTCAAGTCCGGCAATACGTACTGCTTCTTCCGCGGCAGAAGCCATTACCCTGACAGCGAATTTGAAAACCTCATTTCCATCCATTCTTATGTAATGCATATTGCGCCTTATCGTTTCAATTGAAGCTGGGTTTCGGGAACCTCCCGCATCAATGGCAAGTGCGTTGCCGCTTGTTCCATCCGCCCCTAAATACTGCGACAGCACACCATAACCTTCCTTTGCCCTGCTCATTACTACAGCGCCCGCTCCGTCGCCAAACAATACGCAGGTATTCCTATCCTTCCAATCTACGAATTTACTCAATGTTTCAGCGCCTATTACCAATACGTTTTTATACAACCCGGTCGATATAAACTGATTGGCTGTTACAATCGCGTATATAAAACCTGTACAGGCAGCGCCAATATCAAAGGCAACAGCATTGTAAGCCTTTATATTGCTTTGCACTATGCAGGCAGTTGAAGGGAAGTTCATGTCCGGAGTTATGGTTGCTACAATTATAAGATCTATCTCAGACGCTTCCATACCAGCATTTACAAGCGCGTTTTGAGCTGCTTTTGTGGCTAAATCCGATGTGGCCGTATCTTTATCGGCTATCCGCCTTTCTTTTATGCCGGTCCTTATAGTAATCCATTCGTCGCTTGTATCAACCATTTTCTCAAGATCCTGATTGGTGAGAATCCGCTCAGGCAGAAAGCTGCCGGTTCCTATTATTCCTCCGCGATACGTCAATTTCATGAATTGCTCCTTTTTACTGATTTCGTAGTTAAATACGTGCAAAATCCCTTATGTTTTCAAGAACTTTGTTGTCGATAAAAGTCTTTCCCTGGCGGATAGCATTTTTTATCGCCCTGGAATCAGAACTTCCATGAGCTTTTATTATACCTCCGTTTATACCCAATAAAGGAGCGCCCCCATGTTCGGCGTAATCCATTTTTGCCTTTATATTCTTAAACCTCGGTTTCAACAAAAGCGCGCCTATTTTGGAAAGATTCGTGCTGGTAAACTCTTCCTTAAGCATTCCGAATAAACTCGATGCCACTCCTTCTAAGAGTTTTAAAACTACATTGCCGACGAATCCATCGCACACCAAAACGTCTGTTAAACCTTCAAGAACATCGCGAGGCTCAATGTTACCGATAAAATTAATGCCTTTCATCTCTTTCAACCGTTTAAAAGATTCTTTTATCAATTCGTTCCCTTTGGTTTCTTCATGACCTATGTTCAGCAACGCAACAGAAGGATTATCTCTGCCTAATACTTTTTCCATGTATATTGACCCCATCATGGCAAATTGCGCCAAATTCTCGCTTTTACAGTCGGTATTAGCTCCTGCGTCCAAAAGGAGAGTGCCGCGCATATTTTTCGTTGGTATAAGCGGAGCCAGCGCAGGTCTGTCTATGCCCTCTATTCGTCCTACCCTGAGCAATCCTGATGCCACCAAAGCGCCGGTATTCCCGGCTGAAATCACTACGCCATTGTGATACTCTTTTAAGAGATCAACTGCTTTAACCATGGAAGAGTTCTTTTTGCGCCTAATCGCCATAACAGGCGATTCACCGGCACCGATGATTTCCTCGGCATGAATTATTTCAAAGCTTCCTTTAGGAGCGTTTCGAGCGCTCAATTCCCTTTCTAATACGTCCTTCACACCAACCAGTGTTATCTTTGTTCCATACTCATCAGCCGCGTCAATGCATCCTTGCACGATCTCCTGCGGAGCCTTGTCTCCCCCCATAGCGTCAATAATTAATTTCACAGCCCTTATCCTCCGTCATTCTTTATCGTCCAAAGAAACCAATATAAACTTTCCACGAAAAACTTGCTGTTGCCTGACCCAGGTCGTTACCCATACAAAATATTTGTTGCCCCTACGCCGCATAACCTCAGCCTTAGCCACAAGCTTATCGTTAGCGTGTACCGGCAGTTTATACTTAATGTTGGCTACTCCTGTCAAAGCGGCTTTAGCATCTATGACAGCAATAGCCAAAGATTCAGCTTGTGCAAAAATAAAGTGCCCGCGAATCACTTGGGATTTTTCAAACACCATATCATTGTCAACCGCAAATATTGAAATACCGCTTTTACCGAGCTCAATATCCACCAATTCTCCGATAACTTCTTTTCCTTCTATAGATCTGAGCTTTTTGTAGTTGTTTTCAGCTACATCCCTTACGCGTTCCCTAAGCTCCGGTATACCCAGCTCTAATCTGTCCAATCTTATAGTCTGAACGCTTACTCCGAAAAAGTCGCCTAATTCCTCATCAGTTGAAAAGGGTGCGTTTGAGAGCTGTTCAAGCAATTGTCTTTGTCTTTCTTTTTTTGTCAGCCCTTGTCTTGCCATTAAACTCCTCCGGCTATTTATCATCTGTTACTAATACCTGTTGCTAATTAGAAGTATACAAAAAAAAACTTCCGTATGCAATACTATTTTGGGACAAACAAACCAAACCAAGCCAAACCAAGGGGACGGTTCTTCTGGTTTCTTTAGTAACCAGAAGAACCGTCCCCTTGGTTTGGTTTATAAGGTTATTACCTTTTTCCTTTTTCTGATGCTGCTGGTTTCAAAACCTGTCTTTTATTGTATTGTCCACATTTCCGGCATGCTCTGTGTTGGAGCTTTATGTTGCCGCATTGCGGACATTTTGTTATGCCAGGCATTTCAAGTTTCCATTGAGCTCTCCTTTTATTTCTCCTGGCTTTGGACGTTTTTTTCTTTGGTACAGCCACGATTACACCTCCCCATTGCTAAAACAATCTATTCACCGACAATTGCCAACTTATTCTTTGATTTCACAGGATTTCGCAGCAACATTGACTAAGATTCAAATCAACGCCACAACCAGAACATAACCCCCTGCAATCCTCTCTACATCTTTTCCGAGTCGGCAAGTTTAATAGAATATGCTCCAGTATTGCTTCCTTAAAATTGATCCTGTCGTTTTGATAAGTAAATACATCAGGATCTTCGGGATCCGCAAACCTCTTATACACAGCTTCAAACGAAAGCTCGATTTTCTGCTCGTACATTCCGGTGCATGCGCCGCATTGGAGCTTAAAGCAGCCTTCAAGTGAGATTTGCGCTATAAGCATTTGTCTTGTATTCGATATCGTCCCCTTCAGTATCAAAGGAGCAAAAAACTCAACGCATTCCCCCTGAAACTCGATATCCTCAAGGAACTGCTCTCCCTGAAAATCAAGAGATGACCCTTCCTCCTTCAAAATGCCTGAAACACTAATAAACAATATTATCACCCCGACCGCAATCTAAATCATTATATTTGTGAGCACCTGCCATGTCAAGCGCCAATGGGGGACAGATGTTTCGATTAAATCTGTTACAATAGATTATTTTCTGCAAAACTGAAATATTTATCACCAGCCGAAATGACATGATCTACGGTGCCTATTGATATGGCCTTCAAAGCTTCTTTTATCCTTATTGTTACTTCAATGTCCGACTTAGAGGGTTGCATTCCTCCACCGGGATGATTGTGCGCTAATATCACACTTACTGCTTTATGTCTCAAGGCGGCTTCGACGATGAGTCTCGGATAAACCGCCGCTTCGTTTATCGTTCCTTCATGCACCAATGCGGCATAGTTTACTCTATTTTGCGAATCAAGGCAAATAACGTAAAAGACTTCATATGTGCGTCCTGACAAAAGAGATAGAGCATACTCCCCGGCTTTTGTGGAACTGTTAAGTAACGGCTTGTCTCCCCATTTGCCCTTAAAATATCTTCGCGCAAGCGATGGAATCATGGATATAAAAATGGCCGTGTTAAGGCTCACATTACACCTTTTGGCTATGTCTTCAGGCTGCGCTTCAAAAAGAAGTGCAAGCGACCCGAATTCTTTAAGCATCTTATGAGCAATTTCATTAGTGTCTTTCATGGGGATGCAGTAAAATAACATTAGCTCAAGCACCTGATGGTCCTCAAATGCGTCAAGTCCCTCAGTCAGAAGTCTTGCTCTCACTCTGTTTCGATGTCCTTCATGCAGTTTCTTATCAGGACTATCAGACGTCATGTGAGCATCGTCCCCTTCTGGTATTTATCCATGCTCCTGTATTGAATGGCTTCGGCTAGATGATGGCTTGCTATATTTTCGCTTCCTTCAATATCGGCTATTGTTCTCGCAACTTTCAGTATGCGATCATATGCCCTCGCGCTTAAACCAAGCGACTGAAATGCGCTTTTTAGAAGTTGTTTTTGTTGTGCGTCTATATGGCAGTAACGCTCGATGTCTTTAGAGGTTAGCTGAGCATTGCAAAATATCTTTAGTTCCGAATACCGCTCAAGCTGCACATTTCTTGTCTTATTAACCCTATATCGGATTTGCTCTGATGTTTCATGTGTTCTTGCACCGCTTAGCTTTTCGAAAGGAACAGCCGAAGCTTCAACCTGTATATCTATCCTGTCAAGCAGAGGACCTGAAATTTTAGAAAAATATTTGGTAATCTGTAAAGGCGTACAGGTACATACTCTTGATGGATCTGAAAAGAAGCCACATAAACACGGATTCATGCTTGCGAAAAGATTGAATTTTGCCGGAAACAAGACCTTGCCATTAGCCCTGGATATGTTGATGCTTCCATCTTCAAGCGGCTGCCTTAGTACTTCAAGAACATCTCGTCTAAATTCAGGCAGCTCATCTAAAAATAAAACACCATGATGTGCAAGAGAAACTTCTCCTGGTTTTGGATATTTTCCGCCTCCGACCAAAGCTGCGTTTGATATGGTATGATGAGGGGAACGAAACGGGCGTGTTCTTACCAATCCGTTGCCCGCCTGTAACAAGCCTGCAGCGCTGTATATCTTTGTTATTTCTATCGCTTCATTATATGTCAACTCAGGCAAGATTGAAGGTAACCTCTTGGCAAGCATTGTTTTACCTGAACCAGGCGGACCTATCATTAATGCATTATGTCCGCCGGCAGCGGCAATCTCAAGAGCTCGTTTAACTTTATCCTGGCCCTTTACATCCGAGAAGTCTTCATAGTAAAGTATTGAAACATCTTGCTGCCTTACTTCATTATAGATGCCCGGTAATATTTCTCCTCTGAATATAGCCATCATTTCTGATAACGAATTAACGGGTATTATCTTCAATTTGCTTACATTACCAGCTTCCGGAGCGTTTGCTGCGGGGAGCATTGCTGTGTCTGCCATTCCGTCAATTGAAATAAGCATAGGCAATACACCCTGTATAGTTTTTATGCTCCCATCAAGTGATAGTTCGCCTAGAAACACATGGTTTAAAGCGCATGCCTGAGGAAGCTGCTCTGTTGCTATAAGGATACCAGTCGCAATAGCCAGGTCATATGCCGGACCTTCTTTTTTTGTATCCGCAGGAGCTAAATTAACAGTAATTCTTTTCATCGGAAATTCCAAGCCGCTATTTCTTATGGCCGATCGGACTCTTTCCTTCGACTCCTTTACCGCGGTATCAGGCAAACCGACTATGTCAAACGCGGGCAGACCATTTGAAATATCCACCTCGACATCGACTATATATCCATCCATCCCGAAAAGTCCTGTGCTTTTCACTTTAGCAAGCATTCGTATCACCTCGCAAAAAAGACTTGTACTTAAAACGCATTCGGAATATGGTTTATTCTATAAGATCCGTCAGAATCGAGCATAATCTCGATCACATCAAAACGCAGGTCATAACTATACAGTTTTTTATGGTTTACATAATAAGAAGCGAGTAAGTAATATTTTGCTCTTTTCCTGGTGTTTACAGCTTCAGCAGGCAAACCATACCTTAGTGAACCACGAGTTTTGACTTCGACAAATATTAATTTATCTCTTGTGGAGATTATAAGATCTATTTCACCGAAGCGGCATCGATAATTGTATTCAATAATATAAAAGCCAGACTCTCTAAGGAACTTGGCAGCTACCTGTTCTCCCCAATTGCCCAGCTCTTTTTTATTCAATTGTGTCACCGGAGATAAATTTCGAACAGAATGTCCGCCTATGTATCGGGGAGAGTCCGAATCTTGTAATATTCCCTATGTGTTCGGGAGTGCCGTACCCTTTATGCTTATCAAATCGATACTGAGGAAAAAGG
>BBPD01000399.1_pt1 | contig 12200 bp, 9 predicted proteins | sample 1344911 | NCBI WGS metagenome assembly BBPD01 (sample SAMD00019088, study PRJDB2971) | groundwater metagenome | biome: freshwater biome; feature: mineral spring; material: ground water | place: USA: CA, Sonoma | collected 2011-09 | depth surface m
CCAGCCGAGCGGCTGCGTCGGCATCGGGCCCGATTGGAAGCCCACCACGTTCATCCGCAGGATGTCGTGCATCAGTTCGCGGTACAGCGCCTCGCCGCCGCCGTAGTAGAACCAGCCCAGGAACTGGTTGGCGTTGCCGAACCAGGGGGGCGTGGTGCCGAAGAGCGAGAAGGCGCGGTTGCGCCCGAACCAGTAGGCCGCCACGCCGTGACCACCATCCAGCGTGCCCGAGTGGACGGCGTCAAGCAGCTGGAAGGCACCGACCACGGCACCGGCCGCGAGCAGCTCAAGCCGCAGACGCCCACCGCCGAGCGCGTTGACGCGGCTCACGTAGTCGCCCGCGAATTCGTGGAAGATGTCGCGCTGCGGCCAAGTGGACTGGAAACGCAGGCTCAAAGTCTGGGCACGGCTGACCTGCGGCGTGGCCAAAACGGCGGTCGCCGCGGCACCGGCGGCAGCGACCTGGAAGAAGCCACGGCGATGCGCGGCGGGGTGTTCGGTCATCTCGGTTCGCTCCCTGGGCGTGCGGCGTTCTGCCGCGTGTGCCTCAGGCGATTAGAGAGTTTGATGGCCACGCGCAAGAACGGTGACAAGCGCGATCGACGGCCTTTCCAAATGCGACGCTTTGCTTGACTTGTCCGTTGCGGAACGGCATTCATCCAGCACGAGCGAAGCGGGTGCGATGAGCGACGTGGTCTCCGAAAGCGCGTCCCTCCCCGCGCGGCTACCGGCGGCCGCGGCTCGCCCTTATCACCTCGACGCCTCCGCCGGCCACCTGCTGCGCCGCTCACACCAGCGCTACCAGGCGCTATTTGGCGAGTGCGCCGCCGGTCTCTGCCTCACCGGCCCCCAGTTTGCTGCGCTGCTGCGCCTCGCGGAGGTTGGGCGTGCCACGCAAAACCAGCTCGGGCGGCTGGCGGCGATGGACAGCGCGACGGTGCAGGGCGTCGTCAGGCGGTTGACGGCGCGCGGGCTGGTGCGCACGGGCAACGACCCGCTCGACCGCCGGCTGCTCGTGCTGACGGTCACCGAGGCCGGCGTGGCACTCCTCGCCGCGGCGCAGGAGGCGGGGCGGCGTGCCAACGAGACTCTGATGGCGCCGCTCACCCCCGCCGAGCGCGGGCAACTCCTCGCCTTGCTCTCGCGCCTATCCGTTGGGTGAGGGCCAGTCCGGCCGCTCGAAGCGCTGCACTTCGAGGGTGTAGCCGGCCGGGTCGCGGAAGAAGAAGTGGTGGACGCGGTATGCCTCGGAGAAAGCCGGCGGGGCGGGCACTTCGGCGCCCTTCCCGGTGAGGAACCGGTACCACCCCTGCACGTCGTCGGCGACGAAGGTGAACACGACGCCGCCCTCGGCGCGCGGATTCTCCGTCGCGCGCGGCGCGCGGGCGCGGCACACGCCCAGGAAGGCGCGGGCCGCGTCGTCGGCGGCGTAGATGCGGCAGGTGCCCTGGTCCTGGACCAGGGGCAGCGCCACGACCTCCTCGTAGAACCGCCACGAAGCCTCCGGGTCCTCGGCGTAGAGGAAGGTGATCTGCTGGTCGAGCTTCGGCCGCTGCATCAGGGTTCCTTGGCGGTGGAGAGCAGCGCGAGGCGCGCCATCACGCCCATCCGCGCCGCCGGCTCGAGGGCGAGGAGCCGCACGACGCCGTCGGCCAATTCCTCCTCCGTGGCGCGGGGCTGCACCGCGCGGAGGCGGGTGGCGGCGGCGGCGATCTCCTCCGGCGCGACCATCGCGGCGCGCCGGAGAAGCGCGAGCGACACGCCGCGCCGGTCGCGCGGGGCGGCGAGCGGCGGTGCGTCCTCCGCGCGCAGGAAGCCGGCCTTCTCCGCGATGCCGTGCAACAGCGCCGCCTCCTTCAGCGCCGCCGCAAGCCCCCTCGCGTCCGGTGCGGCGTCGCCGAGCAGCACCCGCGCGCGCTCGACGACGGCGTCGCGGTGGATGGGCTGTTCGGTGCGGACGATGCGGGCGAGAAGCTCCGCCACGCCGCCCGGCGTTGTCGGCGCGGGCCCGTCCAGCGCGGTCTCGAGGTAGGGCTCCGCGAGGCCCGGGTCGGCGGGCGGTGCTGCATCGGGGCTCGCGGCAGGCTCCTCCGCGCCCAGCGCCGCGCGCAGCGCCGCGGCGGCGGCCTGCGGGCGGTTGAGCCAGTCGAGCGACCAGGACCGCGCGAGTTTCCACCCCATCCCGGACAGCGCGAGTTGCCGCCCCCTGTCGCGGTCGCGCGCGCAGCGCAGGGCGGCCCAATCCGCGCCGTCCGTCTCTACACCAAGCGCGTAGCCGGTCGCGTCGCGTGCGCCCACGTCGAGATAGAGGCCCGAGAGGCCCACACGCTTCACCACCTCCAGCCCGGTCTCCGCCACCACCGCGCCGATGCACTCGGCGAGCGGCGAGCCGGCGTCGGAGGCGAGGTCGCGCGCGGCCCCCGCGGCGGCGGCAAAGCCCAGGAACGTCTTGAGCGACGCCACCCCCCTGCCCCCGGCCCGCGCGAGATCGATCTCCTCCGCGCCGATCCCGGAGAACACCACGCAACGCTTCTTGGCGCGCGTGATCAGCACATTGAGCCGGCGCTCGCCGCCCTCCGTGCTGAGCGGTCCAAAGCGCATCGCCAACTTGCCGTCCGCGCCGCGCCCGTAGCCCACGGAGATGAGGATCGCGTCGCGCTCGTCGCCCTGCACGTTTTCGAGGTTCTTCACGAAGAACGGCTCCGCCGCGTGCGACGCGAAGAACGCCTCCGTCTCCGCGCTGTCGCGCCGCAGCTTCTCGACAGCCTCCGCGATGGCGTCACGCTGGCGCACCGAGAACGCGGCGACGCCGAGCGTGTCGCCGGGCGTCTCGCGCGCGTGGCGCAGCACGGCCTGCGCCACGGCCTGCGCCTCGGCCGCGTTGGTGCCGGTGCCGCCCGTGTCGAAACGGCCCTGCACGCGCACGAGCGACAGGCCAAGCGAAGCCGAACGCGGGCGCGGGCTGGGCAGCACGAGCAGGCGGTGCTCGTAGAACTCCGCATTGCTCGTCGCGATCAGGCTCTCGTGGCGGGAGCGGTAGTGCCAGCGCAGCATCGCGCGCGGCACGCCGCGGGCGTTGGCGAGGCCGAGCACGCTCTCCACCTCGCGCGCGGCGACAGGCGCGCCCTCGGCCTCCTCCTCCGGCGTGTCGCCCTCCTCGCTCGTCACACGCTGGAAGAAGCGCGTGGGCGGCATCTGCCGGTCGTCGCCGACGACAACCATCTGCCGCGCGCGCGCGATGGCGCCGAGCGCGTCCACCGGCTCGATTTGCGATGCCTCGTCCATCACCAGCAGATCGAAAGAGAGGCCCGGCCGCAGCCCCGTGGCGGGCGACAGGAACTGGGCCACCGACAGCGGGCTCATCATCAGGATGGGCTTGGCCGCCTTCACCAGCGGGCCGGTGGCGGTGAGGAGGGTGCGGACGGGCAGGTGCCCGCGCTTCTTCTCCATCTCGCCGCGCAGGATGTTGAGGCCAGGGAGGTCGCCGGCCCGGATGCGCGCCAGTGCGTCGGCGTGCCTCGCCGCGGCCATCGCGCGGGTGAGCTTCACGCGATCCGCGTCGGCCTGCCGGAACTCGTCCACCAGCCGGTCCATCGCCGCGCCGTCGAAGGCGGCCAGGGCCGGATTGTCGCGCAGCGCGGCGCGGAGCAACGATTCCAATGCCGCCCGCTCGAACGCCGGCAGCGCCGCGTCGGGGCTGAGCGCACCGGCCTCCAGCAGCGCCGCAAGCGGCGCCAGCTCGGGCGCGGCGTGCGTGGCGCGGTCCCAGCCCTGCCACAGCGCGAGTGCCTCCGGCTCGCTCGCCCAGGCGGCCAGCCGCTCGGCGAGCTGCGCGAAGCTCTCGTCCGCCGCGTCAAGGCCCGTCGCCTCGCGCAGATCGCGCCAGGCGGCGAGGGCGGCGCGCACGACCTCCGTGGGCGCCGCGCGGTCCCACTCGGCGCGCGGGATGGCCCGGCGGGCGTCGAGCATCGCGCGGAGCGCGTGCGGCTCGCTGCGCTCGCCCTGCCAGAGCTCGCCGAATGCCGCGCCGCCGCCCCCGTCGCACATGATCCGCGCACGCGCCTGCCGCGCCGCCAGCGCGAGCTCCACGCCCGCCGCGTCGTCGGACACGCGCGCGAGCAGCGCCTGCGCCTCGCGCCGCGCCGAGCTCAGGAAGCCAAACAGCCCACCGGATTGCTGGAGCGTGCGGTGCGCCTCCTCCACCCCTTGGAGGTCGAGCGCGGAGGGTTTCAGGCGGGGGTCGCGCCGCGCCGCCTGGACCTGCTCCACATCGCGAGCCAGCGCATCGAGCGGCGAGAGGTCGCCGGCCCAGGCCGGGTGCGCGAAGCTCGTCCGCGCCGCCTCCGCCGCCTCCGCGCGCCCGGCCTCGGCGGGCGTCCCGGGCGCGCCGGCGAAGGCGCGGATGAGCGTGGGCAGGCGCGCCACCAGCCGCTCCGCCGACAATGCGTCGAGCCCGGGCGACACGCCGCGCCAGGGCGAGCGGGGTGCGCCCTCCGCGGCGCGGGCGGCGATGTCCTGCACCGCGGAGCGCAGCGCGCGCAGCCGCTCCGCATCCCACGCCGCGGCATCGAGCGGGAATGGCGGCGGCCCCTCCCCCCTCGCGCGGAGCGCCGCGATGCGCCCGACGACCTCGTGCACCGGCATGCCCGATTGGCCCGCCACCGCGCGCATCTGGGCCGCGTGGCGGTTCAGCCGGCCGCGCAGCTTGGCGAGACGCCGCACCACCGGCCCCGGATCCGGCGCGGGCACAGCAGGTGCCGCGAGCGTCGCGCGCAGCTCGTCGAGCACGGCGCGCTTCGACTGCTTCTCGCTGTGCAGCTCGAGCACCGCCGCACCGAGGCCGATGGCATCGAGGCGCCGCTTCACCACCTCCAGCGCCGCCGCCTTCTCGGCCACGAACAGCACGCTGCGCCCGTCCAGCACGGCCTGGGCGAGGAGGTTGACGATGACCTGGCTCTTGCCCGTGCCGGGCGGTCCCTGGATGACCAGGTGCCCACCGCGCCGGACAGCCTCGGCCGCGAGCGCCTGGGAGCCGTCCATCTCGATCACGTGGTCGAGCCGCTCGGCCGGCACCTCCGCGTCCACGTCCGCGTCGTCGGGTAAGGCGGGCGGCTGCGGCGGGAGGGTCTCGCCGCCGACCAGCGCGCGCACCAGCGGGCTTTCGAGGATCCCCGGGTTGGCGCGGGGGTCGAGGTCGCGCCAGAGCAGGAACTTGTTGAAGGAGAACAGGCCGACGGCGATTGCGTCCGCCTCCGCGCGCCATTCCGCCCGCCCTGCCACCGCCTGCCCGACCGCCTCAGCCCATCGCGTTGGATCGTAGGAATCGGCATCGAACTCGGGCAGCGCGACCTTGAACTCGACAAGCAGCTTTTCGCGGAGCGACAGGTTGTCCTGCACCTCCCGCACGTCGGCGCGCAGCGTGAATTTCTGGGAGACGCCCGCGCGCTCCAGCGTCGCGGGGATCAGCGCGAGCGGCGCGAGGCGCTCCGTCCCCGGTGTGCCGGGGTCGCGCCAGGCGAGCGCGCCGAGGGCGAGGAACAGCGAGGGCACGCCGCTTTCCTCGCGCGCGGTTCGCGCGTCGGCGATGAGGTCGCGCAGGCGGCGCGTGAGTTCGGCGGGCGCGAGCTTCACGCGCAGCAGGGCGTCGCGTGCGCCGTCGCTGCCGGCCTTGGCGACCGCCACGCCCTCGGCCTTTGCCGGCCTGGCGCGGCCCTTCTTTGGCGGCGCTCCGCCCTCGCCGCCAACCTCGCCTCCAGCCTCGCCCCCAGCCTCGCCCCCAGCCTCGCCCCCAACCTCGCCCCCAACCTCGCCCCCACTGGCACCGGCCGACTCGAAGCCGAACGCCTTGCCGGCACCCAGCTCGGCAAGCACGAAATCAGCGTCCTCCCCCGCCACGATCACCACGCCGCGCGAGCGGCCCGGCTTGGGCAGCGCGAGCAGGCGGTTGCGCGTGGAGAGGTCGAGCAGGGCGCGGCGCGCCTCGTCGAGCCGCGCGGCGAGTGTGTCGGTGCTCATGTCCATCGCCTCATCCGAGTGCGCTCCGCACGCGCTGCTCATCGTGGTCTAGCTCCTCCATGAGGCGCACCAGCGCGTCGTCCGGGAGGTCGCCCTTGGCGCGGTGGTCGAGCACCGCCCGCCGCCCCGCGTGCAGCAGCTCGAGACGCAGCGCCAGCCGCGCCGCACGTTCGGCGGCCGCCGCGGCGCCGCCCTGGTGGACGCGCTGGAGGTGGCCGGCGCGATTCCGGAATTCGGGCACGAGGTCGGCGGCCATGGCGCCGTCGAGCGGGTCCGCCGCGCGGCGCTTCACCGCCTCCAGCATGGCCGCTGCTGCCACTTGTCGCGCCGCGGCCACGCCGGGGTCCACCCCGCCCGCATGTGCGGCCTGCTGCAGGCCGAGGCGCTTGATGACCCACTCCAACGTCAGCCCCTGGAAGATCAGCGTCGCCGCGATGGCGCAGAAGGCGAGGAAGACGATGAGGTCGCGGCCCGGGAAGTCCGCCGGCAGGGCGATTGCCGCGGCGAGGGAGACCACGCCACGCATGCCGGCCCAGGAGATCACGAAGGGGATTTGCCAAGGCGCCGCCGGGCCCTCGCGACGCACGGCCGGGATGAGCCGCGTGAGGTAGGTCGCCGGGTACACCCACGCGAAGCGCGAGGCGATCAGCGCCAGTGAGACCAGAAACGCGACCCAGGCCAAATCCGCCGCCCGGTGTGCCGACAGGCGCGAGAGGATGTCGTTGAGCTGCAGGCCGATCAGGATGAAGATGATGGAGGTCAGCACGAACTCCACGAACTGCCACACGCTGCGCGCCTCGAGACGCGTCTTCGCGCTCATCACCCGATGCTGGTTCTGGCCCAGCATGATCCCCACCACGACGACGGCGATGACGCCGGAGACATGGATCTCCTCGGAGAGCAGGAACGCCGCGTACGCGGCCAGGAAGGAGACGGCCGTCTCAAGCAGCGTGTCGTCGAGCCGCGCGAGCAGCCACAGGGTGGCCTTGGCCACGAGAAAGCCCACCAGCAGGCCGCCCGCGGCGACCAGCGCGAATTGCCCCGCGGCCTGCCACGGGCTCACGCTCACCGCCGCCGCGACGATGGCGAGACGGTAGAGGACGAGCGCGGACGCGTCGTTGATGAGGCTCTCGCCCTCCAGCACGGTGACGAGGCGGCGCGGCAGGCGCAGGCGCTGGAGGACGGCCGCCGCGGCCACGGCATCGGGCGGCGCGAGGATGGCGCCGAGGGCGATGGCCGCAGCCCAGGGCAGGTCGGGGATGAGCGCCCGCGCGACGACGGCGATCACCAGCGTCGTGAAGAACACGCAGCCCACCGCGAGCAGCAGGATGGGGCGCAAATTCGCGCGGAAGGCGCGCCAATCCGTCCGGTACGCGCTGGCCTGGAGCAGCGGCGGCAGGAAGAACGCCAGCGCGATCTCCGGGTCCAGCTCCACCCGCGGCATGCCCGGAAGGAACGCGAGCGCGCCGCCGGCGACGATCAGCACCACCGCATGGGGCAGCCCCGCCCGGCGCGCGAGGACCGCGAGCAGCACGCAGATCGCGATGAGGACGAGGACGACCCGCACCAGCTCCATCGCGGCGCAGTCTAGGTTCCGCCGCGCGGGGCCGGAAGGGTGGCGCGAGCCTGCCACACGCGGGCTTCCCGCTCGGCGCCCGGCGGGGTAGCGCGGGTGCATGCTGCGCCTCGCCACATTCAACGTGAACAGCGTCCGCCGGCGGATGCCGCACGTGCTGCGCTTCCTCGCGCGGCACAGCCCCGACCTGGTCGCGCTGCAGGAGCTGAAATGCAAGGCGGAGGAGTTCCCGCACCTCGAGCTCGGCGGCTCAGGATATGTCGCGCATGTGCTCGGGCAGCCCGGTGGGCGCAACGGCGTCGCGGTGCTGTCGCGCGGTCCGGTGGAGGTGGTGCAGGAGGGGTTGCCTGGCGACGCAGCCGACAACCACGCCCGCTTCCTCGCCGTGCGCGCGGCGGGGGTGTTGTTCGCGGGGCTGTACCTGCCCAACGGCAACAGCGGCGGCGAGGAGGGCCTCGCCTACAAGTGGCGCTGGCAGGAGCGGCTGACGGCGTGGGCCGGCGCACGACTCGACGCCCTCGACCAGGTGGCGCTGCTCGGCGACTTCAACGTCTGCCCGGCCGCTGACGACCTCTCCCCTGGCGCGCTGCCGCCCGGCGACGCGCTCGTCCATCCGGAAAGCCGCAACCGCTTCCGCGCGCTCCTCCACCTCGGGATGACCGACGCGCTGCGGGCGCTGCACCCGCGGACGCCGCCCTTCACGTACTGGGACTATGGCCCGGCCTTCGAGCGCAATTCCGGCCTGCGCATAGATCATGCGCTGCTCTCGCCGGAACTGGCGGAGCGCCTCGTGGGCGCAGGGGTGGACCTGGAGGCGCGCAGCGAGGAGAGCCCGTCCGACCACGCGCCGGTCTGGTTCGACATCGCCGACTGACGCCGCCGCGCACCGCGACTGCCCAGCATGGCGGGAGGCCGGCCCGGTACGGCGCGGTGACACGTCGCACCGTCGCTCGCGAGGGGCTGCTGGGCGAACCGCTCCGTTACGCCGGATGTCGTTTGCCCAACGCCGCGGGGGCGAGGGTGACGCTGGTGCAGCCAAACCCGTCGTGCCGCGCGTCTGTCGCCGTGCGCCGCACGGGCCGTGGCCGGGGCAGGCCGGGGCAGGCCGGGTCAGCTGTCGGCGCGCTCGCTCTCGCGCAACCGCGCACGCAACGCCGCCAGCTCAGCCTCGATGGCGGCAAAGCGCTCGGCGACCGGGTCGACCTGGTTCGCCGACAGGCCATAGCCGACGGCCTTTTCCTCCGGGCATTCGCCTCGCGGGCAGCGCGCGGGGATGCCGACGACGGTCTGGTGGTCCGGCACGTCGGTCACCACAACCGCGTTGGCACCGACGCGCGCGCCCACGCCCACGGTGATCGGCCCGAGCACGTGCGCGCCGGCGCCGATCTGCGCGCCTGCCAGGAGCGTCGGGTGGCGCTTGCCGGGCTTGAGCGAAAGCCCGCCAAGGGTCACGCCGTGATAGATCAGCACGTCGTCGCCGATCTCCGCGGTTTCGCCGATCACCACGCCCATGCCGTGGTCGATGAACATGCGCCGGCCGATGGTGGCGCCGGGATGTATCTCGACGCCCGTGAGGAACCGCGACAGGTGCGAGACCGCGCGCCCCAGGCCGCGCCACCCGTGGCGCCACAGCAGGTTCGCGAGGCGGTGCCACAGCACCGCGTGCACGCCCGGGTAGGTAAGCACCTCGCCCCAGGAGGGCCGCGCCGGGTCTCGCGCGCGGATGGCCCGGCCGAGCTCGATCAGTTCCACCGTCATGCCATCCACGGTGGCACGGGCAGGCCCTTGCCACGAAGGAAATCCGGGTTGAACAACTTGGACTGGTACCGCGCGCCGCCGTCGCACAGGATCGTCGTGACAACGTGCCCCGGGCCGAGCGCCTTGGCCACGCGGATCGCGGCGGCCACGTTCAGCCCGGCACTGCCCCCGACGCACAGCCCCTCGTGGATGGTAAGGTCGAACACCTGATCCAGCGCCTCCTCGTCGGAGACTTGGATCGCGTCGTCGATGGGCGCGCCGGCCAGGTTCCCAGGCACGCGGGACTGGCCGATTCCCTCGGTGATGGAGGAGCCCTCGACCTCCAGCACCCCGCGCGTCTTCCAGTTGAACAGCGCACTGCCCATCGGGTCCGCAAGCACCGTCCGCACGCGCGGATCGTGCGCCTTCAAGGCCATCGCGACACCCGCGAGCGTGCCGCCCGTGCCGCACGCGCAGGTGAAGGCGGTGACGCGGCCCTCGGTCTGCGCCCAGATCTCCTCGCCCGTCGTCTCGCGATGGCCCTCGCGGTTGTCGAGGTTGTCGAATTGGTTCGCCCACAGCGCACAACCTGGGCTGGCCGCGTTCATCTCCTCGGCAAGACGTCGCGAGACGTGAACGTAGTTCCCCGGGTCGCGGAAGGGTCTTGCGGGCACAAGGCGCAAATCCGCGCCGATCATGCGGAGGAAATCGATTTTCTCCTGGCTCTGCGTCTCCGGCATCACGATCACGCTGCGGTGGCCGAGCGCGTTGCCAACCAGCGTGAGGCCGATCCCGGTGTTGCCCGCCGTGCCCTCCACGATCACGCCGCCCGGCCTGAGATCGCCACGGCGCAGCGCGCCTTGGAGTATCGCAAGCGCCGCGCGGTCCTTCACGGAACCTCCGGGATTCATGAATTCCGCCTTGCCCAGGATGTCACACCCGGTCGCCTCGCTCGCGCGGCGCAGGCGGATCAGGGGCGTGTGGCCGATGGCGGCGAGCACGCCGGCGGGCGCGGTGACGGCGGGGAGGTCCATGGGAGGAGTATACGCCGCGGCACCCTTGATGCCAGCGACCGCCATTCACGTCGGCGCAGAGTTAAACGTCTTGACGCGAGACAATCCAGGTCACAACCTACGCCTCATCGCCGGTCAACTCGCGCTGGAGTTTCACCATGCTGCGCCGCATCGTGCTTGCCGCCATCCCCACCCTCCTCGCCATCCCGGCCCGCGCGCAGGGCGAGCAGCGCCCCATCCGCCTGATCGTGCCCGTCGCGCCCGGCGGCAGCCAGGACATCGTCGCCCGCCTGATCGCCCGCCACCTCGGCCCCGCCCTGGGCACCAGCGTGGTGGTGGAAAACGTCCCCGGTGCCGGCAGCAACATCGGCTATGAGCAGGGTGCGCGGGCGCGGCCGGATGGGCTCACGTTGATCGCCGGCGCCGACAGCCTTTCGATCAATCGCAGCCTGTTCCGCCGGCTCTCGTTCGACCCGGTGGAGGATTTCGCGCCCGTCGCGCAGGTGACGGCGGTGCCGCAAATTCTGGTCGTGCGCGCCGACAGCCCGGCGCGCAGCTTGGCCGATTTCGTGGCCATGGCACGGCTCGGGCACGTCGCCGTCGGCACGCCGGGCAACGGCCAGCTTTCGCACCTGCTCATCGAGGTGATCCAGCAGGCCACCGAGACGCGTTGGACTCATGTGCCGTATCGCGGCGGCGCACTCGCCCTCAACGACCTGCTCGGCGGCACGCTCCAGGGCGTGATGATCAACATCGGCGCCGTGATGGACCACGTTCGCGCCGGGCGGCTGCGCGGCCTCGGCGTCTCCTCCCCCGCGCGCACCGTGGCGCTGCCCGACGTGCCGACCTTCGCCGAGAGCGGCCTGGCCAACGCCGAGGCGCTGGGCTGGCACGGGCTTGTCGCGCCGAAGGGGACGGATCCAGAGGTGGTGCGGCGGATCAACGCGGCCGTCGGCCAGGTGCTCCGGCTGCCCGAGCTGCGCGAGCGGCTCTCGGCGCTCGGCATCGAGCCGGTGGACGCGCCCCCGGAAGCGCTGGGCCGCCGCCTGCGCGAGGACGCGGCGCGGTGGGAGCAGGTCGTGCGGCGTGTCGGCGTGCAACCGGATTGACGCACTACGCGAAGCCGCAGAGCCGCGCCGGATTGCGCACCAGCACGGCGTCGAGGTCGCGTTCCTCCGGGACCCAGTCCTGCAGCGCTTCGAGCAGCGCCGCGTCCTCCGGCACGTCGGCGGGACGTGCATGCCTGGCGTGCGGCCAGACCGTGCCCCACACGCAGCGGCCCGGTGCTCCGGCGACAAGCCGCCGGGCCAGCGGACCCACCTCCTCGGGCGTCGCGCCAGCCCGGGTGCCCGAGAGCCTGCACCACGCGCGGCCCGCGCCCAGCAGCCAAAGCACCGGCTGCCACGAGGCCGGCTCGCCCGCCCGGGCGCTGCCCCAGTGGTCGAGCACGAGCGGAACGGGCAGCGCGAGGAGGCGCGGCATCAGCGCGCCGAGCATCTCGGGCCGCGCATAGATCTGCAGGTGCCAGCCCAGATCGGCGACGCGTGCGGCCACGGCCTCCATCGCCTCCACCGGCGCGCCGTTGCCGCGCGCGATGTTGAAGCAGAGCCCGACGCAGCCCCGCCGCGCCAGCGCCGCGAGATCGTCTTCCGGCCCGGCGACGCACTCCGCGCGCGCCGCGCCCAGCGCATCGGCCGCGTCGAGCGTCACCGCGTTGTCGCGCCCCGACACGCTCGCCTGGACCACGACGCGGCGCGCGAGGCCGTGGGTGGCCGCCATGGCGCGCTAGAGCAGATCGCCGGAGAGCGTCTTCGCTCGGAGGCGTGAATCTGCACTGAAAACAAAGGCTAGAGGCAACC
>BBPD01003158.1_pt1 | contig 12199 bp, 10 predicted proteins | sample 1344911 | NCBI WGS metagenome assembly BBPD01 (sample SAMD00019088, study PRJDB2971) | groundwater metagenome | biome: freshwater biome; feature: mineral spring; material: ground water | place: USA: CA, Sonoma | collected 2011-09 | depth surface m
GTCTTGTCCCGCCAGAGCAGCCGCAGCCGGTAGTGGCGGGGGCGGGTGTTCGCTTTGGCGATGTCGTTGTCAATCCTGCTACCAGAGAGATTCGATTTCACGGCGTGATTCGACAGGAAGCGGGCCGGGTACAGGTTTTGATCCACCTCTGGGGCTACAGGTGGCTGGAGGAGAAGGCGGCGATTATCTCACCAGCCTATCTTACCGATCTGCAAAAGGCGATTGCACTACTTGATTGGCAACTGTGGGACCATCTGTGGCACGGAGAAGCAGGCGACCAGGAGATAGAGGTTTTCCTCGAATGGGGTGAGGATAAGATCGATGCTAATGATTTAATACAGACGCGATACCGTTTGGGAATCGGCGATTTAGTATTCTTGGGTTCGCCTCTCTTTGACCCTCTCTTTCTAGCCCGCTGCCTGAGGACTGCAGTTTGTGTTGCACTAACAGACCGGTGTCCGCTATCACTCTTACACGAGAGAGTGGAAGCAAAACTTGTCCGGGAATGCGGTCAGTCGGGTTATTGGCTAAATTGTGAAAGGTTGCCCGCAGTGGGAACTCAGGTTGCTATCATTATCAGAGTCCCCAACAGGGAGCGTGATGGAAGCGGCACTTAAACTATTCATTCTCGGCGTTACCGTCTCTTTTGGGCCGTGTATCGCTCACTGTTCACTTTTGATATTGCCGTATATTGCCGCCACCACACAGAACTGGACAGGGGGACTAAAGGCGATATTGGTATTTTCAGTTGCGCGTCTGGCTATCTACGGGGTGTTAGGGCTCCTGGCCGGTCTGCTGGGACACATTATTATTGCACAGCTTTTGCAGTTTGAGTACCCGATAATGGTTGGTGGCGGGATATTTATCTCTTGCCTCGGTCTTTATGTGATCTTCAGCAAGAAAGAATTACGCCATTGTCAATTAGCCTCCAGCAAGCACATTATGACCGCTGGCATCAGGGGGCCAGCCTTATTGGGGCTCTTCGCCGGTATATTACCCTGCCTGCCCCTTTTAGGTGCGCTCACCTTTACCGCACTCCATGCCCAAGACCTATGGCAAGGCGCATTCTATGGACTGGCATTTGGAACGGGAAAACTCATTTCACCGTTGATTCCATTGGGAGTCCTGGCCGGCGCTGCGCCGGCATTGCTGGCCCGCTATAACCGGGCATTTCGCTATTTCACTAAAGTTTGTGGGTTTGTCCTCGTGCTCATCGGGATCAGTTTGATTATTCCCGTCTTATTACGCCCATGAAGAGGACAGGAGGGATGACCCATTTCATAAGCGTCGAACTGCGGAGGTGGAGATGAAAAAGCGCACTTTAGTCATTCTATTTTCGGCTATCGTGATCATCGCTGCTGCCTTGCTTTACCACGCATGGGCAGCAGCGCCTATCGCGGAACCCCTCCCACGACAAGCGCCGCCTCGCCCACTGGCTCAGCTTGCCGAGCCCGGAGTTCACGAGGCAAGATTTTGGCAGCCGATGGACGATGGCAGGGTCAGGTGTTATCTCTGCATGCACGATTGTGTCATCGCGGAGGGCAGGCGGGGAATATGCCGGGTGAGAGAGAACAGAGAGGGGCGGCTCTACACCCTGGTTTACGGTCTCCTCGCCGCTACAACGGTTGCGCCCATCGAGAAAGACGGGATGGGCATGGCCCTTCCCGGAACTGATGTTTTGGCTATCGCCACTGCGGGGTGCAATTTTCGCTGTAAGCAGTGCCATAATTGGCATATCACTCAACGCTATCCGGAAGATGTAAGAGCGCGCGAGTTCACTCCGCAAGAGGTGGTAGATTATGCGCTTAGAAGAGGGGCAAGAACGATTACCGGAACGATCAATGAACCGACCGTCTTCTTTGAATTCCTTTATGACGTGGCCGTCTTAGCCAGGCCGCAGGGGCTGCGGATGCAGTTTCATACCAATGCCGCCATCGCCGAAGAACCCCTGCGGGCGCTGCTTAAGCGGACCGATCAGGTTGTCGTGGACCTTAAAGGATTCTGTCCCGATATTTACCGCCGATATTATGGTGGATGCCTCGAAAGAGTGCTTAGAACCCTGAAGATCATCAGGGAAGAGGGGCGCTGGCTGGAGATAACCAATCTCGTCATTCCCACAGTTAACGACTGCATGGACGAGATCAGGGCGATGAGCGAGTGGATTCTGGCATATCTGGGACCGGATGTCCCGCTTCACTTTACCCGCTTCCATCCTGCATACCGATTGACACATCTTCCCGCTACGCCGATAGAAACGCTTGAAGAGGCACACGCCATCGCCAGAGAGGCAGGGATAAACTTCGTCACCATCGGGAATGTCCCCGGCCATAAATATAACTCCACCTTCTGTCCTCAATGTGGTGAGAAGATCATTCACCGAGTTCATTTCAGCGTCCTGCGGAAGAATATAACGGACGGGAGGTGCGATTTCTGCCGGCATCCAATCCCTGGGATATGGGAAGATGGAGACTGGGTCCCTCAGCTCAGATTGCGTCCCCCTGACCCTGTGAGTGAAGCAATCAAGTTTGGTGTCATCAATTCAGGATAGGAAGTAATTGCAGGATGAATAAGGTGTTGTGAGCGCTAATTATTTTGGTCAGTATTGGTGCAGTGGGATGGATTTTGCATGGGGTATTCCTTGCGGAACCTAATAGCAGAAAAGGAGAAGAAGAAATGAACCACCAAGGAAGGATATTGGTCTTAATTCTGTTGCTGATGTTGGCAGGCACTTTGGTGGGGGGTGGTTGCCCACCACCACCACCGCCACTAGTGGAAGAGGTAGCGCAGGATGAGGGCATCATCCGGCTTCCTCCCCCCCGTCATACCGGCGAGATGTCTGTTGAAGAAGCGATCTTCAGGCGCAGGTCGATACGCCGTTTTCCCGATGAGCCACTGACTTTGCAACAGGTATCCCAGCTCCTCTGGGCAGCAGGAGGAAAGACGATCGATGGGGTCACCGGGGCAACGCGTGCCTTCCCCTCCGCCGGTGGACTCTACCCGTTTGAAATATATCTCGTTGCGGGCAATGTCACTGATTTAGCAGACGGGATCTATCGGTTCGGGTGGCGGGACCATTCTCTTACCCGGATAAAGGAAGGTGATTTTCGCGCGGAATTGATGGTCGCTTCACTCCGGCAAGGGTTTGTGGCCCAGGCACCGGTGAGCATCGTCTGGGTGGGGGACTTTGCCCGCATCAGAAGAGTTTACGGCCCGCGTGGGGTGGACCGCTATATCTCAATGGATGTAGGCGGCGCCGGGCAGAATGTTCATCTTCAGGCTGAGGCGTTGGGTCTGGGCACAGTAATAGTCGGCGCTTTCCACGATGACGTGGTGCGAGATATCCTGGGGACAGAGCTGACACCCCTCTACATAATGCCCGTCGGGAGAAGGTAGGATGAAAAAAGCCATCTTGATCCTTATGCTGGGTGTTATTACGCTCATTGGACTGGTCTGGCTCCCGGGGTGGTGGCAGGAGCCAATCCCGGACCAGGTCGTCCCCGAGCCTGCCCCAGCAGTCGGTCCCCATATAGCAAGGTACTGGCAACGATTGGATGATAACAAGGTATGGTGTCAGCTTTGTCCTCATGACTGTGTTATTCCCGAGGGAGAGCGCGGCTTGTGTGGCGTACGCCAGAACCGCGGCGGCGCCTTGTATTCCCTGGTCTATGGAAAGCCCGTGGCCGTCAGTGTCGGCCCGATTGAAAAGGCGCCGTTTCATCACTTCCATCCCGGCCACCGACGGCGAACGATCGCTACTGTGGGTTGCAATATGAGGTGTCTTCACTGTCATAACTGGTCCATCTCGCAGCGAGCGGTCGAAGAGGTAAGATACCGTCTTCTCTCTCCGCATGAAATGATAGAAGGGGTGATAAGAGATGGTCTAACCTCGGTCTCTTTTACCTATACTGAACCGACGGTCTTCTTCGAATACATGTACGATATTGCCAGGTTGGCGCAGGAGCGCGGTCTGAAGACAACCCTGGTTACCAACGGTTTTATCAACCCCCAGCCGCTGCGCGCGCTCCTGCAGCACTTAGATGCAGTAAGGGTGGATCTAAAGGCATTTACCGAGGGGTTCTATCGCCGGGTAAGTAGCGCATCGCTAGCGCCGGTTCTGAACACCCTGACGATCATCGAAGAAGAAGGGGTGCATCTGGAGATTATCAATCTCATCATTCCTACCCTCAATGATTGTGCGGCGGAGATCAGGGCGATGTGCGAATGGATTTTGACAAAGCTGGGGCCTGATGTCCCGCTTCACTTCAACCGCTTTTTCCCGGCCTTCAGAATGACTCACCTGCCGCCGACACCGGTGGAGACATTGGAGATGGCAGCAGCGATCGCCCGTGATGTGGGGCTCAGATTCGTCTATATCGGCAATTTCCCGGGACACAGATACGGTAATACCTTTTGCCCCTCTTGCGGAGAGAAGTTGATCCATCGCGTTGGCATTTCGGTGCTTGCTAATCATATCGAAGGGGGGAGGTGTAAATTTTGTGGCGAGAATATCCCCGGCGTCTGGGGGCAACAATCATACAACTGAAACCTGCGTGGCTAATAATATTCGGGGGACTGCTCCTTGTGGGAATAGGGATCCTGTTGTTGCCACCGGCGAATAACGCTGTTCCTGTGCCGATAGCGGCCCAAGAGAATAGAGAGATGACACCGGCGCGGTTTTACCAGCAATTGGACGACCATCGCGTCCAGTGCACGCTCTGTTTTCATAATTGTGTCATCCCTGCCGGTAGGCACGGCATCTGCCGGGTGCGGAAAAATTACCGCGGCCGGCTATATACCCTTGTCTGGGGTCGGCCGGTCGGCCTGCAGATCGATCCGATCGAAGCTGAGCCGATGTATCATATGATACCGGGGCACCGCAACCTGGGGGTATTTACCGTTTCCTGCAATTTTCGCTGCAAACAGTGTCATAATTGGCACATTACCCAACGCGGGCCGGATGAGATAAGAGCACTCCGGTTTACCCCTGAAGAGGTGGTTGCCGAGGCGATAAGGCGGAATGCTCGATCCATCTCGCATACGATCAACGAACCAACTGTCTTCTTTGAATTTATGTACGATATAGCAACGATAGCTCGCGCTCAGGGCCTGCTCAATCTCTTCCACACCAATGGAGGCATCTCCCCTGAACCGCTGCGGGCCCTTCTCAGACACATGGACGGGGTCGTTGTAGACCTGAAGGCATTCTGCGATGAAACCTATGGTGAGGTATTCGGCGGGAGGCTGGAGCCAGTGCTCACAACCTTAAAGATCATCAGAGAAGAAGGGGTATGGCTGGAGATCGTCAATCTGGTTATCCCAACGATCAATGACTGCATGGACGAGATCCGGGCGATGAGTGAGTGGATCGTGGAGCACCTGGGGCCGGATGTCCCGCTCCATTTTACCCGCTTTCATCCTAACTTTCGGTTGACTCACCTTCCACCGACGCCGGTGAAGACACTGGAGATGGCGCATCGCATCGCCAGAGAGGTGGGAATAAACTTCGTCACCATCGGGAATGTCCCCGGCCATCGCTATAACTCTACGTTCTGTCCCTGCACCGGAGAGCGGCTGATCCATCGCACCCATTTTGCGGTGATCTATAATAAAATCGTCGATGGCAGATCGCCGTTCTCCGGACGCCCGGTGCCTGGTATTTGGGAATAGCAATTGAACAAAGATGGAGGTACACTGTGGATACGATTAAAAGGAAAGGGGTTCTGCTGATTCTTGGTTTTCTTCTTATCTCTCTTGCCGGCTGTCAGCTATTATTCCCGCAGGAGGTGCAAGACATACCGCAAGCAGAGGTGGTTCCGGTTAACGGGCTGCGAGAGGCGATGTTCTGGGTGGAGCAGGCGGGTAACAGAGTCCTCTGTCAGCTTTGTTTCCACCGCTGTGTTATTCCGTCGGGAAGGCGGGGAGCATGTCGAGTGAGGGAAAACATCGCTGGCCGATTGTATAGTTTAGTTCACTCCCGCCCGTCAGCGGTGATGATCGATCCGATTGAAAAAGAGCCGCAACTGCACCACCGCCCGGGAACCTTCATCCTCTGCGTCGGGACTGTGGGATGCAATTTTCGCTGTAAACAATGCCATAACTGGACCCTGTCACAAGCAAGCCCCACTGACCTGAGAGTCTTCGACCTACCCCCGGCGCAACTGGTGAGACTGGCCCTGGAACGAGGGGTCACTGCGATCTCATTTACCTATAATGACCCCATCGTCCTCTTTGAATATGTCTATGACACCGCGGTCCTGGCGAAGGAGGCAGGAGTTGGCCTCATCTGGCACTCAAATGGCGCCATCGCCGAAGAGCCGCTGCGCAAACTTCTCCGGTATACTACGGCGGTAACTATTGACCTCAAGGGGTTCTGCGAAGAAGTCTATCGGGAGACCTTCAGTGGGGACCTCTCGTATGTTCTGAGGACACTGAAGATCATCAGGGAAGAGGGAGTATGGCTGGAGATTGTCAATCTGGTTATCCCGACGATCAATGACTGCATGGACGAGATCCGAGCGATGAGTGAGTGGATCGTAGAGCACCTGGGGCCGGATGTCCCGCTCCATTTTTCCCGTTTCCATCCCGCATTCAAGTTAACCCATCTTCCGCCCACACCGGTAAGCACGCTGGAGGAGGCGCATCGCATCGCCCGCGAGACAGGGATAAACTTCGTCACCATCGGGAATGTCCCTGGACATCGCTATAATTCCACCTTCTGCCCGGACACCGGCGAGCGACTGATTCACCGCGTCCATTTCACCGTGATTTATAACAAAGTAGTCGATGGCAGATCGCCGTTCTCCGGTCGTCCGGTGCCTGGTATTTGGGAATGAGCAGACGTCTCGCTTTTGTCGCCTCGGCAACCGGCTTCAGCGGTATGGTGACACAGATACTGCTGTTGCGGGAAATGCTCACCGTTTTTCACGGCAATGATCTGGCAATTGGGATCATCCTCGCCAATTGGCTCATCATTGAAGCTTGCGGTGCCTTTTTTATCGGGAAAAGGATCGAGCACGTGCGCAGAAGGTTGCTGGCCTTCCTTAGTCTATCCGCCGTATTCGTCGTCTCTGTGCCACTGGCACTCTTTTTAACCCGGATAATAAGAGACCTTATCGGAGTGATGCCCGGTATGGGCATCGGCGTATTTTCCATCTTTTACTCGTCGCTCATCGTCCTTTTCTTACCATGCATCCTGCACGGAGCGCTATTTGTTTTTACTTGCAAGCTATGCGCCCAATTTCGTGACGCGCCCGTCGGTGATGAGAGGAACGCATCCTCTATCGGTCTGGTATACATTTGGGAGACTCTGGGCCATGTCATCGGCGCAGTGGTCTTCACTTTTGTCCTTATCCTTCACTTCCACTCCTTTGCCATAGTCTTCGGGGTAGGTATCCTAACCCTCACAGCATGTGTTATTCTTGCCACCTTTAAGGACGAGAGCAAGGCTACCCGGACAATGCTCGGTGTAGTCGTTGTTATTTTAGGAATATTTATTTATCTGCTTGCGAGCCAGGGGGATGATCGACTCCATCGGCTCTCGATCGCCCGCCAATGGCCGGGTAAAGAGGTGGTCCATCACCAGCATTCGCCCTATGGCAACGTCGCTGTAATCGAACGAGAAGGAGAGTACACCTTCCTTGTCGATGGCATTCCCATGTTGACGACTCCCACTCCCGATATCGTGGTCGTAGAAGAATTTGTTCATTTCGCCATGCTGGCACATCCCCACCCGGAAAATGTGGCCATACTGAGCGGGGGAGCCGGGGGAGTAATCAGCGAAACTCTCCAGCATCCCACGGTAAAGAGAGTTGACTACACCGAGATCGACCCCTTGATCATCGAGATGGTAAGAAAGTTCCCTACCCCGCTGACCGAGGCAGAGTTAGCTGACCCGCGCGTAAATACGCTGCATTTAGACGGTCGTCGCTTCCTGCAATTGACCCCGCATCAGTATGACCTGATCTTCGTCGGCATTTCCAACCCGGAAAACCTGCAGGTGAACAGACTCTTCACCGCGGAGTTCTTCTCGCTGGCTTACGAACGACTACGGGAGGGAGGAATCCTGGTTGTCAGCCTGCCAGGTTCATTGACTTACTTGAGTCACGAGCTGCGGAATCTAAATGCGGTCATTATCAATACACTGGAAGGCGTCTTCCCCTACCGGTATATAATCCCGGGGTATTCCAATATCTTTCTCGCGTCCACCTCGGCAGATGTCACGATGATTGATGCTGCCTTGCTTCACGAAAGAATGGGAGAGCGCCAGCTCGACCTGCGGCTCTTTACCCGCCCTCATCTCGAACTCAGATTAGCCCCGCGATGGCTCGATTGGTTCCTGAAATCCCTTCAAGGAGCGACGGAGGAGATCAATCGAGATTTCCGCCCTATGGGCTTCTTTTACAGCCTTGCCTACTGGAATGCGATGTTCTCCCCCTATTTGAGCGATTTCTTCAGGTGGCTGGAGGGACTGGGACTGTCGCTTTTTGCCATTGTGATTGCCGCGTGCACCGCCATCCTATTGGCGCTCAGGTGGCGAGTTGCCAGTCTGCACAGATTGAGCATCCCTTACTCCATTGCCGCGACCGGCTTTGCCGGCATGGCCTTCGACCTGATTCTTATCTTTGCCTTTCAGGTGCTGTTTGGCTTTGCCTTGCACTGGATCGGGCTCCTGATAGCTGCATTCATGGCGGGTGTCGCTGGGGGTGGTTTTGTAATGACCGCACTCCTGGCCCGAATCAAAAACGATCGTGTCTCCTTTATCAAGCTGGAGATAGCAGTGGGTCTCTTTGCTGCAGCTCTTCCGCTGGCTCTTCTTGCCATCGCTCCTTATCTGGACAACCCGGTAATATTTATTATCGGGCAAGTGACATTTCTTGTGTTAGCGTTCCTTGCCGGCGCGTTTATCGGCCTAAAGTTCCCCCTGGCAAATAAAATCTATTTAGCCCGCTCGCCCAATTTGAGTCGAACAGCCGGTCTGCTCTATGGCTCCGACCTTGTCGGCGGGTGGTTCGGGGGCATAGTCGCCGCAGTTATACTGTTGCCCGTTTTAGGGCTGGTAGGGACCTCTCTAGTGGTAGTTATGATTAAAGCAAGCAGCCTCATCATATTGACCACGGCAAATAAAGAGTTGGTGTAACTACTCCGGTTGTCAGGCTCATGATTGAGGTGTGTCGCATCCTGGATGCAACCTCCACTGATTTGCGCTCTTCATAAGTAGTTGCAACTGGAGAAAGGAGGTGCTTTTATGACTAACCTGCAATAGGATGTCTTATAGAGCCCATCATGTCAAACCTTAAGGAAAAAAGGAGCGCCCCAGAAAGGGAAGGAGAGGCAGAAGGAAGGCGTATTCTGAAGCACTCTTCATTATCCTGATGGTAATGAAAGACCTTTCGGGGAAGTCAAACAACGGGATTGGAAGAGCGATCAAAAGAGGGGGCTTCCACCTTCTTTTGCAGGACAAAATCCCTCAAGGAGGACGATAAATAGGAGGCTCTCTGGTAACGATGCAATGATGGAAGCCTTTCTCAAAAGGGTTATATGGAGGCGTATCCAGAAGCTTGTCTTATTGCCCAAAACGGTCATCATAGATAACACGGAGCTTGCCCCTGATCCAGAGGAAGAATTTTGACCAATGCTCTATTTTGTTAAAGTAACGTTGTAGTGATATTTACACCATGGAACCCCTCCATCCATCATCGGAGGAGAATCTGTCATGATCCATTGCGACCAGCTTAGCAAGACCTATATCCTGCGAGACCGTCCCTCCTTCTTCCGCCGGGGGAACATCCGCCGCATAGAAGCACTGAGAGGGGTTTCATTGACTGTCCCCACGGGCGGGCTGGTCGGGCTTCTCGGTCCAAATGGTGCAGGAAAGACTACTTTGCTTAAGATACTCGCCACTTTACTTGTCCCCACCTCAGGACAAGCAACGATTGCCGGGGTGAATGTGCTCGCCCATCCTCGCCAGGCGCGAAAACTCATCGGTCTGGTGCTGGCCGGGGAGCGCACCATGTATTGGAAGCTGACCGGCAGAGAGAACCTGCATCTCTTTGCCGGCCTGTATGACGTCCCCGGACGCGTTGCCAAAAAACGGGCTGCCCAACTTCTGGAACAGGTGGGGTTGCGGGAATTCGCCGATACCCCGGTCGAGAAATACTCTTCCGGAATGCACAAGCGGCTTGCTCTGGCCAAAGCGTTCATTCATGAACCGCTGGTGCTCATCCTGGACGAGCCAACGACCGGCCTCGATGTGGGCGGAAAGCGCGAGGTATGGCAATCACTGAAACGTATGCGAGAAGAGACGAAAGTCACCATACTCCTTGCCACACACGACATGGAAGAGGCAGAGGCCCTCTCCCAGCATCTGCTGATCATAGACCAAGGTAAAATCGTAGTGCAGGGCAAACCAGGCGAGATCAAAGCCCAAGCAGGGGTCAGCACTTTGTCCGATGCGTTTCTCTTCCACATCGGTAGAGCATGGGATGGGGATGAGGATAGATAAGATGCGTGGTCTGTGGGCTCTTTTTAAGTGCGAACTCCTCTATTGGCGAGTTTATCCGTTAAATCTGATTAATGACTTTATCGGCTACTTTACGTGGATCGCGCCGTTCCTGTTCGCCGCCACACTGTTCGGCGATTACAAGGACTTCCAAATCTTCATCGCCGTTGGGCTCATCCTTTGGAACTGGCTGGTCATATTCTTTTGGGGAGTCGGCTACGGTGTGCGCCACACCATCGACCAGGGGGTGCTTGAGTCTATTGCGGCCAGCCCCACGTCTGTGCATACACTGCTCATCGCCAAGGCGTTAATCAGCCTAGTGCAAAACATCTTTGCCACAGCCTCGATCCTCTTCTGGTTGTGGCTGCTCCTGGGGCTGACATTGGAGGCGCACTGGGGGAAGCTCTTCCTTATCGTCGCCCTGTCCAGCGTTGCCCTCTCCGGGCTGGCTCTGATCTTTGCTGCGTTCGTTATCTGGGTTAAGGAAGCTGCCTCTATAGGAGATATCATTCATCAATGCTTGGGCCTGCTATCCGGGATCACCTTTCCAGTCTATATCCTTCCTGCCGGGGTGCGCGTGCTCTCAAGCCTGATCCCTCTCACCTATGCCATCAAGGGCGCACGGAATGCCGTGCTGGGGGAGTGCATCGTCCTTGAGGCGATGATGCTTGTTCTGTTCGCCGTTATTACGGTGCCGTTGGGATGGTATCTTGTCTCCGCTGCTGATCGGAAACTCCGTCAGTCGGGAACATGGGGGGAGTACTAACATGCGTGCCACACTCGCTCTTCTACGTTACAGCCTGGTGAATAGCCTCCGGTACCGCATTGACGTGGTTGGCTCCACATTCAGCCCGATTCTCTGGGTGCTGCCGGCGGTTCTCATGGCGATGTGGGCCGAGCGGATCGGGCTTATAGGAGACTTTGCCGAAGTTACCGGCACCTATAACTATATCGCCTTCTTCCTCATCGGCGGGGTTTATTGGAACTTTGTGGAGGCTGTCTGGGGGATCGCCTTCAGCCTGCGGGAGCAGATGTTCACCGGGACCCTGGAAAACTTGTGGGCGAGTTCGATCCGCCGACTGGGAATCATAATCGCCTGGTCGCTGGCGTCCCTACTTGCGGCCACCATTTTCTCGATCATTGCAATTGCAGTCGTCGGGGTAACCGTCGGGTTGGACGTGGGAGGAGATCCTCGCTGGGGTATAGCCATAAGCGTTTTCGTCCTTTCCCTCATAGCTTCCTATGGATTTGCCTTTCTTCTGTTCGGTCTTACTCTTAGATTCAAGGATGCTGAAAACATCGTGAATATTATTGCAAATGTCGCTCCCCTTCTTGGGGGCATTATCTTCCCGGTAACTTTGCTCCCGCTGCCTTTGCGCTTCTTCTCCTATGCCCTCCCGTTCACCTGGGGCTTGGACGCCCTACGGGGGGTGTTACTCGGCGCGGAAACGATTCTTCCCTTGACGATGCAGGTGATTCTTATCGCCGTGCTGGCCGCATTTTTCATCGGTTTCGGCTGGATCGCGTTCATTGCTTTGGAGCGCCGCGCAAGACGCGAAGGGCTGTCGATATTCTAATCCCTCCCGCAAAATAAGAAAGGTTTCATTTTCCTACGGGTTCGAGAAAATCGAACTGCTACATTTTTCGTATCATCCATCTTCTCTCTTTGCCCTGCTTCTCAGAGGGGTCGAGGTGAATTTT
>BBPD01002289.1_pt1 | contig 12151 bp, 10 predicted proteins | sample 1344911 | NCBI WGS metagenome assembly BBPD01 (sample SAMD00019088, study PRJDB2971) | groundwater metagenome | biome: freshwater biome; feature: mineral spring; material: ground water | place: USA: CA, Sonoma | collected 2011-09 | depth surface m
GTCAGCCGGCGAGACTTGCATTTCACCCATGGCGGCGCGCGCTCGCGCTGGCGTGGCTGTGCGTGCTGCTGCTGGGCCTGGCCGCCAGTGGCGCGCAGGCCGGCGTGCCGGTGCCGGTGCTGACACTGCAAGGACCGATCGGGCCGGCCAGCGCCGACTACGTCATCCGTGGCCTGGCGCGCGCGCAGCAACAGGGTGCGCCGCTGGTGGTGCTGGAGCTGGACACGCCGGGCGGGCTCGACAGCTCGATGCGGCAGATCGTGCGGGCCATTTTGGCTTCGCCGGTGCCGGTGGTCAGTTACGTCAGCCCGCCGGGCGCACGCGCCGCCAGCGCCGGCACTTTCATTCTCTACGCCAGCCATATTGCCGCCATGGCGCCGGCCACCACGCTGGGTGCGGCCACGCCGGTGGCCATTGGCATGCCGGGCGCGCCGCCGCGCCCGGCGCCGCCGCCGCCAGGTCAACCCGCGCCGGCGCAGCCCCAGCCCGCCGCACCGCTGGACCCCGCGGCCGCCAAGCGCATTCACGACGCCGCTGCTTTCATTCGCGGGCTCGCCGAGCGCCACGGCCGCAACGCCGTCTGGGCCGAGCGTGCAGTGCGCGAGGCGGTCAGTCTGACGGCGGCCGAGGCGCTGCGCGAGAACGTGATCGACGTGGTGGCGCGCGACATCCCGGACTTGCTGGCGCAGATCGACGGCCGCAGCGTGCGGGTGGCCGATGAGCGGCGCCAACTGCAAACCCTGGGCCTGGCCGTTGTGATGCAGCCGCCCGACTGGCGTCACCAGTTGCTGGCCGTGATCTCCAACCCTGGCGTGGCGCTGATTTTGCTCATGATCGGCGTCTACGGCCTGCTGTTCGAATTTGCTTCGCCCGGTTTTGGCGTGGCCGGCACGGTGGGCGCGATCTGCCTGCTGCTGGCGCTGTACGCGCTGCAGTTGCTGCCGGTCAATTACGCCGGGCTGGCGCTGATATTGCTCGGTTTTGCGCTGCTGGTGGGCGAATTGCTGATGCCGGCTTTTGGCGTGCTGGGGGTCGGCGGCATCGTGGCTTTCATTGCCGGCGCTTTGTTGCTGTTTGACCGCGAGGTGCCTGGTCTGGGCGTGCCGCTGCCGCTGATTTTTGCCGTCTCCATCGCCGCCGGGGTGGCGGTGTTGTTGGCCGGTGGCATGGCTTTGCGCGCGCGCCGCGCGCCGGTGGTCAGCGGCAGCGAAGAACTGCTGGGCAGCCTGGGCGAGGTGGTGCAGATCGAGCACGGACAGGCCTGGGCGCTGGTACATGGCGAGCGCTGGCAGGTGTGCGCCGATGCGCCGCTGGCGATTGGCCAGCGGGTGCGGGTGAACCGTGTGCTCGGGCTGGTACTGCAGGTGCAGCCAGAAGCCGATGCCGCAGCGGATTGATCGATTCCATTTTTCTGGAGAAAAACCCGATGTTCGATATGAATTTTGCACTCAGTGCGCTGCTGATTCCCTTGCTGCTGGCGCTGCTGCTGGCGTCGTTTCGCACCTTGCGCGAGTACGAGCGCGGCGTGGTGTTTCAGCTCGGGCGCTTCTGGCGGGTCAAGGGTCCGGGGCTGGTGATCGTGGTGCCCGGTCTGCAGCAGATGGTGCGGGTCGATCTGCGGGTGGTGACGATGGACGTCGAGCCGCAGGACGTGATCTCGCGCGACAACGTCTCGGTCAAGGTCAACGCAGTGGTGTTCTTTCGCGTGGTCGACGCGCAAAAGGCCATCATCCAAGTGGAAAACTACCTGATGGCGACCAGCCAGTTGGCGCAGACTACCTTGCGCGTGGTGCTGGGCAAGCACGAGCTCGACGAAATGCTGGCCGAGCGCGAACGGCTCAACCTGGACGTGCAGCAGATTCTGGATGCCCAGACCGACGCCTGGGGCATCAAGGTGACCAACGTCGAGATCAAGCACATCGACCTGAACGAGTCGATGGTGCGCGCCATTGCGCGCCAGGCCGAGGCCGAGCGCGAACGGCGCGCCAAGGTGATTCACGCCGAAGGCGAAAAGCAAGCGGCGCTGGCGCTGCTGGAGGCGGCGCAAATGCTGGCGCAGCAGCCCGAGGCGATGCAGTTGCGATACCTGCAAACCATGACCCAGGTCGCCGGTGACCGCGCCTCGACGATCGTGTTTCCGCTGCCCATGGACTTGCTGGGCAAGCTGCTGAACAAAGATCGACCGCCGTCGGATGCGAGCTGAGTTCAGGCAGCAAGCACCCAGACCGACGCGCTGTGCGCCGTTTACGCAGCGGGTTGCGCGCGCTGCTTTGCCCCGGCGGCGGCGGGCGGCGAGGTTTTCAGCGGCGTGCGCTGATCCAGTTGCTCCAGGTACAGCGCGAGGCCCTGGTCCTCGCGCTGCAAAAAGCGCTCTACTGCGTGGGCAAACGCAGGCTGCGCCAGCCAGTGCGCGCTGCCGGTTTTGACCGGCAACAGGGCACGCGCCATTTTGTGCTCGCCTTGGGCGCCGCCCTCAAAGCGCAAGTAGCCGTGCGCGATGCACCAGATCAGCGGCTGGTAGTAGCAGGCCTCGAAATGCAGGCAGTCGACGCGCTCGAGCGCGCCCCAGTAGCGGCCGTAGGCGACCCGGGCATTGGGGTCTATGCCAACCAGGCTGCACGCGATGGCCTGACCCGCGCGCTCGGCCACGAACAGCAGCCAGTGCTGCGGCATCAGTTGCGCTTGGAGCTGAAAAAATTCACGGTTCAAATAGGGTTGGTTGCTGTGTTCCAGGTAGGTGCGCCGGTAGCAGTGGTAGAAAAAATCCCAGTCGGCCGTCTTGATCTCAGGCCCGAGCAGGCAGCGAAAGCGCACGCCGGCTTGTTCGACTTTGCGCCGTTCCTGGCGAATTTTTTTGCGTTTTTCTTGCTGCAGACTGGCCAGGAAGTGCTCAAAATCGTCGAACGGTTGACGGTCTGCGTCCGCTGTGTCGGCCCAGCCGGGCGGGTGCGGCGCTGGGGCGTGGTTTGTCCAGTGGAACTGCACCGTCTGGCGCAGCAGCAGGCCGGCAGATCGGCAAGCGGCCAGGTCTGGCGCGGACGCGAACAACAGATGCAGTGAGGAGAGGTTTTCGCTTTGGGCGTGCTCGATCAGCGCGCGCACCAGTGCGGCACGCGCGGCGTCGTCGCGCGCGAGCAAACGCGCGCCCGGCACTGGCGTGAAGGGCACCGCCACCAGCGCCTTGGGGAAGTAGTCCAGGCCGTGTTGCGCGTAGGCATGGGCCCACGACCCGTCAAACACGTATTCGCCGCGCGAGTGGTTTTTCAAATACAGCGGGCAGGCGGCATGCAGTTCACCGTCGCGCCAGAGACTGAGGAACTGCGCCTGCCAACCCGCCTCGGCCTGGGCGCAGCCGCTGGCGTGCAGGGCTGCCAGGTACTCGTGGCGCATAAAGGGCGTGGCGCCTTGTTGCTGGGCCAGCAAACCGTTCCAGTCTGCTGCGCTGATGTCCTGCGGTGCGGCAAAGACCCGGGTGCGATAATTCACCGCCGACAAAGCGCGCTGCGCTGTGGCGTGTGGGGCAGCGTCGGCGTCGATCAATTCAAATCCCATGACCATCTCCATTTGCGTTGCTCAACTCAACTTTGTGGTGGGTGATATGGCGGGTAACGCGCGCCAGATCATCACCGCCGCACAGCAAGCGCACGCGCGCGGTGTGCGTCTGCTGCTGACGCCCGAGCTGGCCTTGTGCGGCTACCCGGCGCAAGATTTGCTGTTGCGTCCAGCCTTCATAGACGCCTGCGATGATGCCCTGAAAACCGTCGCGCATGAGACGGCCGGCCTCAAAGGCCTGTACCTGGTGGTGGGACACCCGGTGCGCAGCGCACTGCCGGCCTGCGCCCAAGAGGAGGGGTGGCGCCGCACGCAGCCGGTCTTGCACAACGCTGCCAGCGTGCTGTTTGAGGGGCGGCTGCTGCAGCGCTGCCACAAGCGCGAGCTGCCCAATGACCAGGTCTTTGATGAGCGGCGTTACTTTGTGCCCGGCGAAAACAGCGCTGTGTTCGACCTCGAGGCGGCCCCTGGCGAGCGGGTCCGGCTCGGCCTGCTGATTTGTGAAGACGCCTGGCATGAGGCGCCGGTGCGCGCAGCCTTGGCCGCTGGGGCCGAGCTGCTGCTGGTCATTAACGCATCGCCTTTTCACGCTGGCAAGGGTGGCGAGCGCGAGCGCATCATGCGCGCGCGCGTGCGCGCCACCGGCTTGCCGCTGATCTACGCGCACCTGGTGGGCGGGCAAGACGAACTGGTTTTCGATGGCCGCAGCTTCGTGCTGGCGGCCGACGGCGCGCTGGCTGGGCGCGCACCCAGCTTCGAGCCTGCTTTGTTCGATTGCCGCTTGAGCCGACAGGGCCCGGGCTGGCAGATCGACGCTCACACCGCGCCCGAGCACGACCCGCAGGCCGAGCTCTGGCACGCGCTGGTGCTGGGGCTGCGTGACTACGTGCAGAAAAACGGGTTTTCCTCGACCCTGCTGGGGCTGTCGGGCGGCATCGATTCGGCGCTGGTGCTCGCGCTTGCGGTCGACGCGCTGGGACGCGAGCGGGTGCGTGCGGTGATGATGCCTTCGCCCTACACGGCTGCCATATCCTGCAGCGACGCGCGCGAGATGGCCGCCCGCCTGGGGGTGCGCTACGACGAGATCGACATTGCGCCGGCGTTTGCGGTGTTCAAGGCGGCGTTGGCACCCTTGTTTGCCGCTTGCGCCGAAGACAGCACGGAAGAAAATCTGCAAGCGCGCATACGTGGCACGCTGCTGATGGCCTTGTCCAACAAGTTAGGTGGCCTGGTGCTGACCACCGGCAACAAAAGCGAACTGGCGACCGGCTACTGCACGCTGTACGGCGATATGGCGGGTGGCTTTGCGGTCATCAAAGACCTCGCCAAGACCGAGGTGTTTCGCCTGGCGCGCTGGCGCAACGCCCACAACCCCTGCGGCGGCGTTGCCACGCCCATTCCCGAGCGCATCATCAGCCGCGCGCCGAGTGCCGAATTGCGCCACAATCAGACCGATCAAGACAGCCTGCCCGACTACGCCGTGCTCGACGCCATCGTCGAGCGCTACATGCAAGACGACCAGAGTCCGGCCAGCATCGTGGCCGCAGGCTTGGACCGCGCCGCCGTCGAACAGGTGGTGCGGCTATTGCACGGCAGCGAATACAAGCGCCAGCAAGCGCCGCTGGGCATTCGCCTGACGCACCGCAGCTTTGGCAAAGACTGGCGCTACCCTGTTACGAGCAAGTACCTGTCTTGAGCCGGGTTGGTGGGCAGTCAGCATCATTTTTGAACCATCCGTATCGACTGGAGCTTCCCCCATGAAACAAATCACCGCCATTGTCAAACCGTTCAAGCTCGAAGAGGTGCGCGAGGCGCTGGCCGAGCAGGGCGTGACCGGCCTGACCGTGACCGAGGTGAAAGGTTTTGGCCGCCAAAAAGGCCACACTGAGTTGTACCGTGGCGCCGAGTACGTGGTTGATTTTTTGCCTAAGGTCAAGGTCGAGGTGGTGGTGAAAACCGACGACGTCGAGCGCTGCGTGGACGCCATTGTCCGCGCCGCGCGCACCGGCAAGATCGGCGATGGCAAGATTTTCGTCACCTCGGTCGAGCGCGTGGTGCGTATCCGAACCGGCGAGGAAGACGAGGCTGCGGTCTGAGTGGTCCTGAGCGGTCGGCGCGTTCAAGCTGGCGCCAGCAGCGCCCAAAGAGCCGCCGCCCACACGCCAGCGCACAGCAGCAGGCTCAGCAGCACGGCGGCGCTGCCCATGTCTTTGGCGCGCTTGGACAGGTCGTGCCATTCCGGGCCGATGCGGTCGATCGCGGTCTCGATGCCGGTGTTGAGCAATTCGACCACCAGCACCAGCACCACCACGGCCACCAGCACGGCCACTTCGACCCAGCTCTGCCCGACCCAGAACGCCGCCGGGATCAACACCAGCGCCGCCAGGGCTTCTTCCCGGAACGAGGTCTCGCCCCAGCCGGCCCGCAAGCCAGCCATCGAGTAGCCCCAGGCGTGCTGGATACGGGCCAGGCCGGTGCGCTGCTTTTGCGCGTTGGCCGGTTCGCGTGGTACGGGCGTGTTCATGCCGGTGCGCTGCGTTTGTCGTGCTTGGGTGGGATGGGTTCCCTGTGGTGCACCAACTGGGTGCCGGCCAGGGCGTCGTGCAGGAATTGGCGCTGCGGATGCAAGCGCGCCAGCAACGCCCAAACCACAATCCACGCCAGCGTCAGCGCCACCACGTCCAGGCTGTGCAGTTGCAGCGCGCTGCCCAAGCCCAGTGGTGGCAGCAGCCACAGCCAGGCCAAAAGGTAGCGCAGCAGCGCATGCGCCGGCCTCAGGCGCCGGCCGTTGCGATCGACCACCCGGATGTCCCAGGTTTTCATGGCCAGCGTCTGCCCCTTGGCCCAGAACCAGGTGAAATAAAGGCCTAGCACGGCGAACAGGTAGGCCATCAGCAGCGGACGGTTTTCGAGCGCCGCTTCGACGTTCGGAATCCATTGGGCGAGCAAAAAACCGGCCAGCAACAAGACGCAGCCGGCTGCAAACAGCACGCCAAATAGCAGCAAGCCCTCGTACAGCCAGCAGGCCATGCGGCGCATGATGGGTGGGGCCTGGAGCGTGGCAGGGGCAGGCGTAGGGGTCGGGGTGAACATGGTCTGGGGCAGGGTTGTGGGGCCGGGCTGACCCGGCGGCCAGCAGCGCGAACCGATTGTCGCACTCCGGCCCGATGGCCACGGGGCGCTGGGCCAGCGCAGTCGCTATCGGTGATAATGCGCCTTGCGATTCAAAATACGGCAAACGGGTCAGGGTTCGGTGGGCAATGCGCCTGCTTATGGCTACTGGTCTCAAGTCTCGACACCGCTTCACAAGAGTGGGTCAAGAGGCACCCAAGGTTTTTCGTCAGAGAAATTCTCAACAGGTTCAACATGAAAATCAACTTGGCCGAACAGGCCCAGGCGCTCGTCGTCAATGCCGCTGCTGCGCCCCTGCCAGAGCTGCGCGGTGCAGAAATACTCGTCAAGGCCTTGCAGGCCGAAGGTGTGAAGTACATCTGGGGCTATCCCGGTGGTGCGGTGCTGCACATCTACGACGCGTTCTACAAGCAAGACACCATCCAGCATGTGCTGGTGCGCCACGAGCAGGCCGCCGTGCACGCCGCCGACGGCTACGCGCGCGCCACCGGCGAGGTCGGCGTGGCGCTGGTCACTTCCGGCCCCGGCGTCACCAATGCCATCACCGGCATTGCCACCGCCTACATGGACAGCATTCCGATGGTGATCGTCTGCGGTCAAGTACCCACGGCTGCGATTGGTCTGGACGCTTTCCAAGAGTGCGACACGGTCGGCATCACGCGCCCGATCGTCAAGCACAATTTCCTGGTCAAAGACGTGCGCGACATGGCGCTGGTGATGAAAAAGGCGTTTCACATCGCCCGCAGCGGCCGCCCCGGCCCGGTGGTGGTCGACATCCCGAAAGACGTGTCGTTCAACAAGACTGCTTACGCCGGCTACCCCGAGTCGGTCGAAATGCGCTCGTACAACCCGGTGCGCAAGGGCCACAGCGGCCAGATCCGCAAGGCCTTGCAACTGCTGCTGGGTGCCAAGCGCCCCTATGTCTACAGCGGCGGCGGCGTGCTGCTGGGCAATGCGGTGCCGGAGTTGCGCACCCTGGTCGACCTGCTGGGTTACCCGATCACCAACACCTTGATGGGCCTGGGCGCTTACCCGGCGTCGGACAAGAAATTTCTGGGCATGCCGGGCATGCACGGCACCTTCGAGGCCAACAACGCGATGCAAAATTGCGACGTGTTGCTGGCGGTGGGCGCGCGCTTTGACGACCGCGTGATCGGCAACCCCAAGCACTTTGCGCAGAACGAACGCAAGATCATCCACATTGACATCGACCCGTCCAGCATCTCCAAGCGCGTCAAGGTTGACGTTCCCATCGTCGGCCACGTCAAAGAGGTGCTGACCGAATTGATTCAGATGCTGCGCGAGACGCCGACGCGGGCCGACCCGAAGGCGCTGGCCGGCTGGTGGGACACCATAGAGGGTTGGCGCGCCAAAAATTGCCTGAGCTACGAGCGCGGCAATAAAGACGTGATCAAGCCGCAGTACGTGGTCGAGACGCTGTGGAACATGACGCGTGAGGCCGACGCCTACGTCACCTCCGATGTGGGTCAGCACCAGATGTGGGCCGCCCAGTACTACCGGTTTGACGAGCCGCGGCGCTGGATCAACTCGGGCGGCCTGGGCACCATGGGCGTGGGCATTCCCTACGCCATGGGCATCAAGCTGGCCAAACCCGACAGCGAGGTCTACTGCATCACCGGTGAGGGATCGGTACAGATGTGCATTCAGGAGCTCTCCACCTGCTTGCAGTACAACACGCCGATCAAAATCATCTCGCTCAACAACCGCTACCTCGGCATGGTGCGGCAGTGGCAGGAAATTGATTACGAAGGGCGCTACAGCCACAGCTACATGGACGCGCTGCCCAATTTCGTCAAGCTGGCCGAGGCCTACGGCCACGTCGGCCTGCTGATCGAGCGCCCGCAAGACGTCGAGCCGGCGCTGCGTGAAGCACGCAAGCTCAAAGACCGAACGGTTTTCATGGACTTTCGCACCGATCCGACCGAAAACGTGTTCCCGATGGTCAAGGCTGGCAAGGGGCTGACCGAAATGCTGCTGGGTTCCGAAGACCTCTGAGCGCTTCGCTTCCCCGGCCGACCGAGCTGCTCGCAGGGGCGGCTTCCCAAGAATCTATTTGCTGCCAAGCCGACGCATTACCGTGCGCCGGGGAGGGTACAGAAAAGAGGAATTTTTATCATGAAGCACATCATTGCCGTTTTGCTCGAAAACGAAGCCGGCGCGCTCTCGCGCGTGGTCGGCTTGTTCTCGGCGCGCGGCTACAACATCGAGTCGCTCACGGTGGCACCGACCGAAGACCCCAGCCTGTCACGCATGACGATCCAGACCACCGGGTCGGACGACGTGATAGAGCAAATCACCAAGCACCTCAACCGCCTGATCGAAGTGGTCAAGGTGGTCGACCTGACCGAAGGCGCTTACACCGAACGCGAGCTGATGCTGGTCAAGGTGCGCGCGGTGGGCAAGGAGCGCGAGGAAGTCAAGCGCATGGCCGACATTTTCCGCGGCCGGGTGATCGACGTCACCGACAAGAGCTACACCATCGAGCTCACCGGTGACCAGAGCAAGAACGACGCCTTTCTGGAAGCGATCGAGCGCAGTGCCATTTTGGAGACCGTGCGCACCGGTGCCTGCGGCATTGGCCGCGGTGAGCGCATCTTGCGGGTTTGACGGTTTTTCACAGGGCTCAGCCGTTTCTCTGCCCGTTCGGGCTGAGCCCTCAGACAGGCGTGGTACAGGCTTTGTCGAGGCTGCGGCCGCACCCCTGCGAGCGCAGCGCCTGAAGTCGTTTGGCAGGCTCAGGAAAAACGGGTCAACCTTCTGGTATTCCATTGGAGCAACAAATGAAAGTTTTCTACGACAAAGACTGTGACCTGAGCCTGATCAAAGGCAAGACGGTGGCCATCATCGGCTACGGCAGTCAGGGCCACGCGCACGCGCAAAACCTCAACGACAGCGGCGTCAAAGTGGTGGTCGGTCTGCGCAAGGGCGGTGCCTCGTGGGACAAGGTCGGCAAAGCCGGTCTGAGCGTGCTGGAAGTCAACGACGCCGTCAAGGCCGCCGACGTGGTCATGATTTTGTTGCCCGACGAGCAAATCGCCGACGTCTACCACAACAACGTGGCGCCGAACATGAAGCAGGGCGCTTCGCTGGCGTTTGCGCATGGTTTCAACGTGCACTACAACCAGGTCGTGCCGCGCGCCGATCTGGACGTCTGGATGGTTGCCCCCAAGGCGCCAGGCCACACCGTGCGCAACACCTACACCCAGGGCGGCGGCGTGCCGCACCTGGTTGCGGTGCATCAGGACAAGAGCGGTAAGGCGCGCGATCTGGCCCTGAGCTACGCCATGGCCAACGGTGGTGGCAAGGCAGGCATCATCCAGACCAGCTTCAAGGAAGAAACCGAAACCGACCTGTTCGGCGAGCAGGCGGTGCTGTGCGGCGGCGCGGTCGAGCTGATCAAAATGGGCTTTGAAACCCTGGTCGAGGCCGGTTACGCGCCAGAGATGGCTTATTTTGAGTGCCTGCACGAGCTCAAGCTGATCGTCGACCTGATCTACGAAGGCGGCATCGCCAACATGAACTACTCGATCTCGAACAACGCCGAATACGGCGAGTACGTGACAGGCCCCGAAGTCATCAATGAGCAGAGCCGTCAAGCCATGCGCGACGCCTTGAAACGCATTCAGAGCGGTGAGTACGCCAAAATGTTTATCCTGGAAGGCCGGACCCAGTACCCGAGCATGACGGCACGCCGGCGCCTGACCGCCGAGCACCAGATCGAGGTGGTCGGTGCCCAGTTGCGCGCCATGATGCCCTGGATTGCCAAGAACAAACTGGTCGATCAAAGCCGCAACTGATGCGCCGGCGCGGCGGGCTGTGTCGGCCTGCCAGTGAACAAAGGCCACTGCGGTGGCCTTTGTTCTTGCTGCGCCCAGCAGGGGCGCAAGCGGTCAGCCGAACCGCCCGCTGCAGGAAAAACTTCATGTGAATTTTTTCATGAAACTGACGATTGCTACACAAAATTAGGTGTAATCATCGCCACAGGGTTTTGTGCATGCTGTTATATTGCACTGCAACATCACTTTTTTCTCTTGAATCATGCTGTACCAGATTTACGAAACGCAGCGCTCCTTCATGGAGCCGTTTGCCGAATTGGCCAGTGTGGCCGCCAAGATTTACAACAACCCGACTTGGTCTTTTGCCAAGTTGCCGATGGCGCAACGCATCTCGGCGGCTTATGAGCTGATGCACCGGCTCGGCAAAGACTACGAAAAACCGGAGTTCGGCATTCACACCGTCGATGTCGACGGCGTTGGCGTGGCGATTCACGAGCGGGTCGAGATCGACAAACCGTTTTGCGAGCTGCGCCGCTTCAAGCGCTTCTCGGACGACAGCGAAACCTTGCTCAAACTCAAGGGCCAGCCGGTGGTGCTGGTGGTCGCTCCGCTGTCGGGACATTACGCCACGCTGCTGCGCGAGACCGTGCGCACCATGCTGAAAGACCACAAGGTCTACATCACCGACTGGAAAAACGCCCGCATGGTGCCGCTGTCCGAAGGCGACTTCCATCTCGACGACTACGTCAATTATGTGCAGGAGTTTATTCGCCACTTGCAGCGGATCTACGGCAACTGTCACGTCATGAGTGTGTGCCAACCCACCGTTCCCACGCTGGCCGCCGTTTCGCTCATGGCCAGCCGGGGAGAGACAGTGCCGCTGTCGATGACCATGATGGGTGGACCGATAGACGCCAATAAATCGCCCACGGCAGTCAACAACCTGGCGCTGCAGCGCAGCCACAGTTGGTTCGAGAACAACGTGATCTATCGCGTGCCGGTGAGCTTTCCGGGTAAGCGGCGGTTGGTCTACCCGGGCTTTTTGCAGCACGCCGGTTTCGTCGCCATGAACCCGAGCAGCCACGCCAGCAGCCACTACGATTACTTCCAAGACCTGATCAAGGGCGATGACTCCGGCGCCGAGAGCCACCGCAAGTTCTACGACGAGTACAACGCCGTGCTCGACATGGACGCCCACTACTACCTGGAGACCATCAAAGTGGTGTTTCAGGATTTTGATTTGATCAACGGCACCTGGGACGTGAAAAACGAACAGGGCGTAGTCGAGCGGGTGCGGCCGCAGGACATCCGCGACAGCGCCTTGCTCACCATCGAAGGCGAACTGGACGACATTTCCGGCTGCGGCCAGACCGCCGCCGCGCACGATCTGTGCACCGGCATCTCGGCGACGCAGCGCATGCACTATGAGGCCAAGGGTGCGGGTCATTACGGCATCTTTAGCGGGCGGCGCTGGCGTGAGATGGTTTATCCGGTGGTCAAGGCCTTTATCTTGTCGCACCAGCCGAGAGCGGCGAAGCCCGTTGTGCAAGCTGTCGATGCAGCCACCTTCGCGCCGGACCCGGCCAGCGAGCCTGCGGCCAATGTGGCGGCCACAGCCAAAACGCCGGCCAAGGCAGCGCCAAGGCAGGACGCGTCATCAGCGGAAAAAA
>BBPD01001610.1_pt1 | contig 12128 bp, 12 predicted proteins | sample 1344911 | NCBI WGS metagenome assembly BBPD01 (sample SAMD00019088, study PRJDB2971) | groundwater metagenome | biome: freshwater biome; feature: mineral spring; material: ground water | place: USA: CA, Sonoma | collected 2011-09 | depth surface m
GCCGATCGGCGGCTTGAGCAGGGTGTTGGGGTCGGTGTTGCGTGCCGTCAGATAGAACTCGAGCTCGGGTGCCACCACGGGTGAGAGGCCCATTTCCTCGTACAGGCTGCACACATGGCGCAACACGCTGCGCGGGGCAAAGGGCACGCGCTTGCCGGCGTGGTCGAAGCAGTCGTGGATGACTTGGGCGGTCGGGTCGGTGGCCCAGGGCACGATGCGCACCGTGGCGGGGTCGGGGCGCAACTGCATGTCGCGATCGGTCGGGTCGATCACGTCGTAGTAGGGGCCGCTTTCGGGGAACTCGCCCGTCACGCCCATGGCCACCACCGCCTGCGGCAAGCGCATGCCACGGTCTTCGGTGAATTTGCCGCGTGGCAAGATTTTGCCGCGCGCCACCCCGGTGAGGTCGGGCACCAGGCATTCGATTTCGGTCACGCGGCGCAGGTTCAGCCACTGTTCCAGTTCGTTGAAGCTCTGCGGTGGGTTGCTTTTCATGTCGTTCTCCGGTGCGGCTGGCGGCGTTGCTGGCGCCGCCGCAGCGCCTCGCCAAAGGCCGCAAAGGTGGCGGCGTAAAAGGGGTTTTCCTGGCAGCGCCACTCGGGGTGCCACTGCACCGCGTAAGCAAACTCGGCCGCGCCCTGCACCTCGAAGGCCTCCACCAGCCCGTCTTCGGCCCAAGCCAGCGGCCGCAGCGTGGGGGCCAAGCGGCCGATGCCCTGCCCGTGCAGCGAGTTGACCATGGCCTGCTCGGCTCCCGCCCATTGCGCCAGCACCGAGCCAGCGGCCAGCCGCACCGGGTGGCTGGGGCCGTACTGCTGCTCCAGCGGCAGGCCCTCGGGGTCGCGGTGGTCCATCAGCCCCGGCACCGCGTGCACGGTCTGGTGCAAGCTGCCGCCCAAGGCCACGTTGATTTCTTGAAAACCGCGGCAAATGCCCAGCAGCGGCACCGCTTGCGCCAGGCAGGCACGCACCAGCGCCAGCGTGAGCGCGTCGCGCGCCGGGTCCAGCGGCAGCGCGGGGTCGTGCACTTCTTCGTCGAAATGCGCCGGGTGTACGTTGGAGGGCGAGCCGGTGAGCAGCACGCCATCGACTTGCGCCAGCAAGCTCTCGATCTGCGCGGGTTCGGCCAGCGGGAACAGCACCGGCTGCGCCTGCGCGCCCACCTTGACGGCACGCGCGTACTTGTCGCCCAACAGCAAATAGGGCATGTCGTAGCGGCCCAGCAGGCGGTGGTCGGCTGGTAGCCAGACCAAGGGTAAGGGGGAGGTTTGCATCGTATGAGCTGAACCGGCGGGTTGCAAGGCGCGCCCGACTTGAACCGCAGTGTAAGCGCTGCGCCACTGGCTCCGTTTTGCGCAATCGCCTTGGCTGGGGCAACAAGAATTGCGCTTCAGGCGGTTTTCACTTCGTTCAGCAGATCGGGGTGACGATCCAACAGCTTGAACAGCTTGACCAGTGCCAGTGGTGGCTTGGTCTTGCCGGTCTCGTAGCGCGAGAAGGCATTGATGCCACCGCCAAAAATTTCGGCGGCTTCGCGCTGCCCGAGGTCGAGCTTCTTGCGCACGTTGAGGATGAAACCGGGGTCAACAATGGCCGCGTTCACCTGCTTGTTGAACGCCTGCATCTCCCGCATGACACGCTCGGTTTCTGGCATGTCGGTAATGGACTCATCACAGGCAGGGCAAAAATCGGCCGTCACCGCCGGGATGGTGGTGGCTTCACCCTTGTAGGTATAGGGCAGGTCGCGGGTGTCATGGATCAGTTCCGCCGCGCCGCAAACCGGGCATTTCATGGTCATAGCTCCTTAAAGGACACGATCAGCACGTCATCAATGACCGTCAGTTTCAGGTACACATCGCCCGTCTGCGTGCTTGGGCGGTACACGTCCTGCCATACCGTGTGGTCGGCATGGGTAGTCATGCTCTTGTAAAAATCTGCAGGGGTGAGCTCCATCACCACGGCCAACACGGCGGAGAGATCCAACCCCAATGCAGCGGCCCCAAGCCTGGCTGAATGGGTCGCACGCACCTTGCCAGCCTCTACCAAGGCTTTGACGACTGACAGCTTGCTGTGTGGGCTTCGTTTCTCCACTGGCAGATTTTAACCTGGTTGGTTTATTTTGGCAAGATTGGCTCAATCCTTGACCCGCGCTCAACCCAACGCCTCGCGCAGCCGCTGCCACGCCATGCCCAGCGCCAGCAGCGGGGTGCGCAGGCGCGGGCCGCCGGGAAAGGGGTGGTGGCGCAGCCGCGTGTACACATCGAAGCGCCCGGCTTGGCCGCTGATGGCCTCGGCCACCAGCCGCCCGGCCAAGCCGGCCAGCACCACGCCGTGCCCGCTAAAGCCTTGCAAGTAATAGACCTGCGGCGACAGGCGGCCAAAATCCGGGGCCCGGTTCATGCTGATATCGACAAAGCCGCCCCAGAGGTATTCCACCGGCACCTGCGCCAGATCGGGGAACACGGCCAGCATGCGCTGGCGCATGAGCGCTTGCAGGTGCTGCGGGGTGCGGGTGCTGTAGCTAACACGGCCGCCAAACAGCAAGCGCTGCTCGGCGCTGAAGCGAAAGTAGTCCAGCACAAGGTTGTTGTCGCTCACGGCGGCGGCGCTGGGGATCAGGCGCCGGCTCAAGGCCGCAGCCACCGGGGCGGTGGCGATCAGATAGGTGCCGACCGGCATGATGCGCCGCCCCAAGGCCGGGGCCAGCGCCGGGGCGTATTCGGGCAGCAGGCAATTGCCGGCCAGCAGCGCGTGCTGCGCCGTCACTTGACCGCTGGCCGTGTGCGCCGTCACGCCGGCGGCGTGGTGGCTCAGGCGCAGCACGGCGCTGTGCTCGTGCAGGGCCACACCGGCCTGCTGCGCCGCCTGCGCCAGCCCCAGGGTGTATTTGAGCGGGTGCAGGTGCCCGCTTAGCTTTTCAAAGGCGGCGGCGTGGTAGAGCGGGCTGTCGATGTAGCGGCGCACCTCGGCCCCGGTGGCCAGCTCGCACGCCAGGCCGTAGTCGCGCTGCTGCTGCGCCGTATCGGCCAGCAGGCGCTGGGCTTGGCGCGGCGTATCGGCCACATACAAGTAGCCGCGCTGCCAGTCGCAGTCGATGCGGTGCTGGGCGATGCGCTGCCCAATCAGCTCGATGCCCTCCAGCGTCCAGTCCCACAACCGGCGCGCATCGGCGCGGCCCAGTTGCTGCTCCAGCGGCTCCTGGCCGCAGGCGTAGCCGACCAAGGCCTGGCCGCCGTTGCGCCCGCTGGCCCCCCAGCCGATGCGCTGCGCCTCCAGCAGGCAAACCTGCAGACCGCGCTCGGCCAGCTCCAGCGCCGCGCTCAAACCGGCCAAGCCAGCGCCGACGATCAGCACATCGGCGCGCTGCTCGCCTTGCAGCGGTGGATGCGGCGGCGCGCGCTGCACCGAGGCCTCGTAGTAGCTGCGCTGGTTCAGCAGGGTGTCGCTGTGCAGCAAATCGGGCTTGAACACGGTGGCCTCACTTGAGCGCGGTGGGTGGGTGCGCCCGAGTGCGTCCCAATGCGACTTGGCCCGCCAGCCAGGTCCAGACCAGGGTGGCGGCGGCGCTGCTGCTGAGTTCGGCGTGGTCGTAGGCCGGGGCCACTTCCACGCAGTCCATCCCGACCCAGTTCAGGTCGGCCAGCTCCTCGACGAAGGTCAGCAGCTGCGAGCTGCTCAGGCCGCCGGGCTCGGGGGTGCCGGTGCCGGGGGCAAAGGCGGGGTCGAGGCAGTCGATGTCGATCGTCAGGTAGCAGGGACGCGCGCCGATGCGCTGGCGGATTTCGCGCAGCAGCGGTTGCAGCGCCGCGCCGTCGAGGCCGCGCAAGGCGCGTGCGGTGACAATGAGCCCGCCTTGATCGCGCACGTACTCGCGCGCGGCGCGCGCCCCGCTGGAGCGCAGCCCCACCTGCACCGTATGCGCCGGGCTGGCCAGCCCCTGCTGCAGCGCCTCGTAGGTCCAAGTGCCGTGGCCGGAAGGCTCGCCGCAGTGGTCGGTCCAGGTGTCGCAGTGGGCGTCGAAGTGCAGCAGCGCCAGCGGCTCGCCCTGGCCATAGACGCGCTGGGCGGCGCGCAGCAGCGGCAGGGTGATGGAGTGGTCGCCGCCCAAAAAGGCGCAGCGGTGCCGCCGCATCAGAGCCTGCGCCTGCTGCTCGATGCAGGCCTGCAGATCCAGCAGCGGCGCGGTGTTGGGCAGGCGCATATCCAGCGCGTCGCCCAAATAGGCCGTGGGGCTGAGGTTGAAGTGCGGGTGCTCGCCGTCGCACAGCATCAGGCTGGCGGCGCGGATGGCTTGCGGGCCAAAGCGCGCCCCAGGCCGGTTGCTGACCGCCCCATCGAAAGGCACGCCGACCAGCGCAAAGGGCTGCTCGGCCAGCGGCGCGCAGCCCAGAAAGCGGTTGCTGTTGTTGGCGTAGGCAAAGTCTCCAATGGCCATGGGGGGCTCCTGCGATGGGCTGAGTTTAGTGCTTTGAGAGCGGCTTGGGCGCGGGTTGAGCGCGGGTTGGGGCGCATCAGCGCGCCAGCGCACGCTGCCTCCAAGCCAGCGCGCTGCCCAGCCAGAGCGCCAGCGCCGAGTAGAACAGGCCGCGCTCCAGCCCGCCGGGGCCGTCGGCAATCCAGCCCACCGCCGTCGGCCCGACGATCTGCCCGGCCGCAAACACGATGGTGAAGGCGCTGATGCCGCTGGCCCACTGCGCCGCCGGCAAATTGTGGCGCACCAAGGCCGTGGTAGAGGCCACCACCGACAAAAAGACCGCCCCAAACAACAGCCCCGAGGCCAGCAAGGCCGGCCAGGCCGCCGTGAGTGCAGGCACCAGCGTGGCCAGGCCGAGCAGGGCGTTCAGGCGCGCCAGCGCCTGGCCCCCGCGAAAACGGTCCAGCCAGCCCGCCCACAGCCGCGCCGAGGCCACCACCCCCAGCCCCAACAAGGTGTAAAAGAGCGTGATCGCCCCGCTGGCGTGCCCCTGCTCGTGCAGCAGCGCAATCACAAACGTCATGTAGCCGATGTAGCCCAGGCCAAACAGGGTGTAGGCGGCCAGCGCCCAACCAAATTTTTGCACCATCGCGCCCCAACCCAGGGTATGGCCGTGCACCGCGCCTGCACCGCTGCCAGGCGCAGCGGCATCGACTTCCAAGCCGAGCCCACGCAGCGCCCGCAGCAGCCCCCAGAGCGAGGCCGTGGTGAGCAGGCAGACCAGCGCCAGCAGCCACCAAGCCCAAGCCCAGCCGTGCGCCACGTTGGCGGCCCATGCGAGCGCAGGCGGCACCGCCAGCGCCGACAACACGATGCCCCAGCCCACCCCGCCGTAGTACAGGCCGAGCAACCAGCCGCTGTGTGCCGGCCAGACCGTGCCTAGGCGCGCGGCCAGCAGGCCCCCCGCCACAAAGACCCAGGCGCTGAACACGCCCGCCGCCAGCCGCTGCGCCAGCAACGGCGCGCTGGCGCTAAAAAAACCGCTGCTGGCCATGAACACGCTGGCCAGCAGCGCCCCAGCCAGCAGCAGCGGCCCGGCCCCATAGCGCCGCAGCAGCCAGGGGGCGCTCAGGGCACCGATGAGGTAGCCGATGGCGTTGAAGGTGTTCATGGCGCCGGCCAGCGCAAAGGTCCAACCGAGGTCGGCGCGCATGGGCGGCAGCAGCAGCCCGTAGGCAAAGCGCGTGATGCCCAGCGCCACCGCCGCCGCCAGCGAGAGCCACAGCGCCAGCAGCACGCCGTGCCACCAAGGCGGCAGGGTCGAGCGGGGGCCGCTGGATTCAACCATGGGGGCCTATCAACGCCGCCCTGGTGGCCGCCAGCGTTTGAGCAGCAAGGCGTTGCCCACCACGCTCACCGAACTCAGCGCCATCGCCGCCCCGGCCAGCACCGGGCTGAGCAGGCCCAGCGCCGCCAGCGGAATGCCGACGGTGTTGTAAATAAAGGCCCAAAACAGGTTTTGCCGGATTTTGCGCACCGTGCGGCGCGAAATGTCGAGCGCTGCCGCCACCAGCAGCGGCTCGCCGCGCATCAGGGTGATGCCGGCGGCGTGCAGCGCCACGTCGGAGCCACCTTGGGCGTGGCTCATCGCCAGCCCCACATCGGCAGCGGCCAGCGCCGGGGCGTCGTTGACGCCGTCGCCCACCATCGCCACCACCCGGCCTTGCGCTTTGAGTTCGCCCACCAGCCGCGCCTTGTCGCCCGGCAGCACCTGGGCGCGCACCTCGCCCGCTGCGGGATCAAGGCCTAGGCGGCGCGCCATGGCTTCGGCGGCGCGCTGGTTGTCGCCCGAAATCATCAGCACCTGCAAACCCAGGGCGCGCAACTCGGTGATGGCCTGGGCGGAACCGGGCTTGGGTTGATCGGCAAAAGCCAGCAGGGCCAGCGGCTGCCATGTGCCCTGCCTTGGCCCCGGCTCCGGCCCTTCCAGCCCCGGCTCCTCTGGTGCACTGGGATCTAGCGCATCCAAAGCCTCATCCGCAGCACCTATCCCCACGCGCAAGGCCAGCACCGAGACGCTGCAACCTTGGCCCGCCCAATCTTCGGCCTGCGTCTGCCAGCGCTGCAAGTCCACCCCGAGCCCATGCAGCCAATCCCAACTGCCTAGGTACAGTTGCGCGCCCTGCACCACCCCGTGGCAGCCGCGCCCCGGCACCGCCTGCACCGCGCTGGCTTGCAAGGTAGCCGATGCCGCGGCTTGGACCAGCCGCTCGCCCTGCGTTTTTTCCGCCTGCAGCACCGCGCGCGCCAGCGGGTGCTCGCTGTGGCGCTGCAAGGCCGCCGCCGCCTGCAAGGCCGCCGCCGCATCCACTCCATCGGCTGGCAACAGGTGCGCCAACACCGGCTGGCCCAGGGTGAGGGTGCCGGTCTTGTCGAAGGCCACCGTGTCCACGCGGCGCGCGCCCTCCAGCGCCTCCGGGTCCTTGATCAAAATTCCGTGCTGCGCCGCCACCCCGGTGCCGGCCATGATCGCTGTCGGCGTGGCCAAGCCGAGCGCGCACGGGCAGGCGATCACCAGCACCGCCACCGCCGCCAGCAGCGCCTGCTCAAACGGCGCTTGCTGCCAGCCCCACCAAAGCGCAAAAGTGGCCAGCGCGATCAGCAGCACCACCGGCACGAACACCGCCGCCACCCGGTCCACCTGGCGCTGCACCGGCGGCTTAACCGCCTGCGCGTCTTGCACCAGCGCAATGATGCGCTGCAGCACCGACTGCGTGCCCACCGCCGTCACGCGCAGCTCGATGGCGCCGTCGCCGTTCAGGCTGCCGCCGGTGACCGTATCGCCCACTAGGCGCAGCACCGGCAGCGGCTCGCCGGTGAGCATGGCTTCGTCGATCTGCGTCTGCCCTTGCACGATCACGCCGTCGGCGGGCAGGCGCTCGCCCGGGCGCACCAGCAGCCGATCGCCGGGCAAGAGCTCGGAGACCGGCACATCTTGCATCTGCTCGCGCAGCACCCCGTCGGGCAGCAGGTGCGCGACTTCGGGGCGCAGCGCCTGCAAGGCGCGGATGGCGCTCGTGGTTTGGCGCTTGGCACGCGCCTCCAGCCACTTGCCCAGCAGCACCAGGGTGATGATCACTGCCGCCGCCTCGTAGTACAGCGGCACCAAGGTGCCCGGCTCGGCGCGCCACCACAGCCAGGTGCTCATGCCCCAGGCCGCCGTGGTGCCGATGGCCACCAACAACTCCATATTGCCGCTGCCGGCGCGCAGCGCGTACCAGCCGGCGCGGTAAAAACGCGCCCCCAGAACGAATTGCACCGGTGTGGCGAGCAAAAACTGCCACAGCGGCCCCAGCATCCAGTGCTCGCCCCAGAGCTTGCCCACCATCGGCAGCGCCAGCGGCAGCGTGAGCAAAATGGCCAGCAACACCGGCCAGAAATCGCGCCGCACGCCCCAGAGCCGATCCAGTGCCGGGTCTGCATCTGGCGTCTGGGCCAGCGGCACGGGTTCATAACCGGCGTCGCGCACCGCACGGTGCAGCCGCGCTTGCCAGAGCGCGGCCTCATCCGCTCCGCTTGCCACTGCCGCTGCCAATCCGGCTTGGGTCGGCTCGCTTTGGTCGGGCGCGGCCGCACGCACGCGCACCGTTTCGGTGGCCAGATTCACGCTCACTTGCTGCACCCCGGGCACCTTGGCCAAGGCGCGTTCGACCCGCGCCACGCAAGAGGCGCAAGTCATGCCCTGGATTTTGAAGTCGCTCTCGAGTGGCGTTGCAGCAGGGTTCACTCAAGGTTCCAGCAAAGGTTTCATACTACCGACTTTAACCAAAAAGGAATTTTAGATGGACACACAACACTTCACCGTGCAGGGCATGACTTGCGGCCACTGCGAAGGGGCCGTGCGCCAGGCCATCCGACGCCTCGATGCGCAGGCCGAGGTGCAGATCGAGCGCAGCAGCGGCCGCGTGAGCGTGCGCAGCGCCAGCAGCCGCCCCGCATTGGCCGCCGCGCTGACCGAAGCGGGCTACCCCGAACTTGTTTCCAACGCAAGCGATGCCGATGCGGCTTAAATCCATGGCACAAGGGTGTGGATAGTTCGGGCACAAGTTGAGGGTTGTCCACAGGCCCCGCCGCACATGGGCACTTGTTCCGCGCCGCAAGGTTTACACCAGCCCCACTGTGCACAGCCAAAAAACCCCACAAGGCATTGAAAATAAAGAAAACAATGGGTTGTTCAGCGAAATTCCAGACACCTACTACTACGACTATGTTTTAAAAATACATTTAGACAGATAGGGGAGAACGCAGGCCGAGCCCTGGGCCATAAGCGACGCCACCCGCGCCATCGCCCTGCTTTGGGCGGCGGCTGGGCTGTTAAGATTTGCCTTTGACCACCTCCCACCGTCCATGCCAGCGGCTTCTGACCCCTCCACGAGTTTCGAACTCAAAAGCACCCAATGGCCCTTGCTGGCTTTGGCGCTGCGCAGTGCCGACACGCAACAACTGGCGCACGACTGGCAACAGCGCTACGGCGACGCAGAGGGGTTTTTTGAACAAGACGCGCTGCTGCTCGACTTCAGCGCCATCGAAACCGTTGATCAGGCATGCGATTTGCCGGCGCTGCTCAAACTCTTGCGCAACGCCAATTTGCAACCCTTGGCGTATCGGGGCGGATCGAATGCGCTGCGCCTACAAGCTGCCGCTGCCGGATTGGCACGCGCCGACGACGCCATTGACACCGTGCAAAATCGGGTGCCCAGCAAGGCACAGCCGCCAGCGGCCAGCCCAGTGTCTGCTCCAGCAGACTTATCCCATGCTGGTGCACTGCTGATCGACCGGCCTTTGCGCTCGGGCCAGCAGGTCTATGCGCGCGGGCGCGACCTGATCCTCATGGCCATGGTCAACCCCGGTGCCGAGGTGGTGGCCGATGGCCACATCCACGTCTATGCGCCGCTGCGTGGCAAAGCGATTGCGGGAGCGCGCGGCGATGAAAACGCCCGTATTTTTACCAGTTGCCTCGAAGCCGAGTTGCTGTCCATTGCCGGCACCTACCGCACCAGCGAAGTGCCGCTGCCGCAATCCGTGCAGGGCAAGCCCGCCATGGTGCGGCTGCAACGCAACGGGCAAGGTGAGCGGCTGCTGATCGAACCCATTGCCTAAAAATAGAATACGGCCAAGAAAGATACACAAACATGAGCAAAATCGTCGTGGTGACTTCAGGCAAGGGCGGGGTGGGCAAGACCACCACCAGCGCCAGCTTTGCCGCCGGGCTGGCCCTCAAAGGGCTCAAAACCGTGGTGATCGACTTTGACGTGGGCTTGCGCAACCTCGACCTGATCATGGGTTGCGAGCGGCGCGTGGTGTACGATTTCATCAACGTCATCCACCAAGAGGCCAACCTGAACCAGGCCCTGATCAAAGACAAGCAGTGCGACAACCTGTACGTGCTGGCGGCCAGCCAGACGCGCGACAAAGACGCCCTGTCGCAAGAGGGGGTGGCGCGCGTGCTCAACGATCTGGCGGGCATGGGTTTCGATTACATCGTCTGCGACTCGCCAGCCGGCATCGAGACTGGCGCCCTAATGGCGATGCACTACGCCGACGAGGCGCTGGTGGTGACCAACCCCGAAGTCTCGAGCGTGCGCGACTCGGACCGCATCTTGGGCATGCTCAGCAGCAAAACCCAGCGCGCCATCGACGGCCGCGAGCCGATCAAAGAGCATTTGCTGATCACGCGCTACAACCCGAATCGGGTGCAAGAGGGGCAGATGCTTTCCTTGCAAGACATTCAAGACATTTTGCGCATTCCGCTGATCGGTGTCATTCCCGAGAGCGAAACCGTGCTGCAAGCCTCCAACCAGGGCCTGCCGGCGGTGCACATGCAAGGCAGCGAGGTTTCGGAAGCCTACAAAGACGTGATCGAGCGCTTTTTGGGCCATGAGCGGCCGCTGCGTTTCGTCGACGCGCAAAAGCCCAGCCTGCTCAAACGCCTGTTCGGGAGGTGAGCACGATGTCGTTCCTGTCCTTTTTGTTGGGCGAGAAAAAGAAGACTGCTTCGATCGCCAAAGACCGGCTGCAGATCATCCTGGCGCACGAGCGCAGCGGCCGCAACGTCAGCGAGCCCAACTACCTGCCGCAGTTGCAGCGCGAGCTGATCGCCGTCATCAGCAAGTACGTGCACGTGAATCCGGGCGACATCCGCGTCCACTTGGAGCGCCAAGACAACCTCGACGTGCTGGAAGTCAAGATCGAGTTGCCCGACACGCAGCGCTGAGGGGGTGCACCGCATGACGGTGCCGCCGCGTTGTCAAAATCCCTGCCTATACTGGGCCGGTTCCATTGTTACCGCTGCCCACCATGCCTTTGCTGCTCACACTCAACGCCGGATCGTCGTCGATCAAGTTTTCGCTCACCCCACTGCCCGGGGCCAAGGGCACGCCCTTGCCTGCGCCGCTGGCGCACGGGCAGGTGTCGGGCATAGGCGGTGCGGCGGCGCGCTTGAGCCTGCGCTCCAGCCTGCACGGCAAACAAGAGCAGGCCCTGCCGACTGTGGCCAGCGGGCGCAGCGGCCACGAGCAGGCGCTGGACGCCGTGCTGCACTGGCTGGAACAGCACCTGCCCGAGGAAAAAGTGGCGCTGGTGAGCCACCGCGTGGTGCACGGCGGGGTGCATTTTGCCCAGCCCATGCGGCTCGATGCGCAGGTGCTGGCGCAGCTTGATGCGCTGGCCCCCCTGGCCCCGCTGCACCAGCCGCACAACCTGGCCGGCATCCGCTCGGCCATGGCGGCCTTTGGGCAGGCGCTGCAAGTGGCGTGTTTTGACACCGCCTTTCACCGCCAGCACCCCTTCGTGGCCGACACCTTTGCCCTGCCACGGCGTTTTTACGACGATGGCGTGCGCCGTTACGGCTTTCATGGCTTGTCCTACGAATACATCGCACGCACCCTGCAGGCGCACTGGCCGGCGCTGCACCAGGGGCGCGTGATCGTGGCGCACCTGGGCAACGGGGCCTCGATGTGCGCGCTGCGCCAAGGGGTGTCGATCGATTCCAGCATGGGCTTTACCGCCCTCGACGGCTTGCCCATGGGCACCCGTTGCGGCCAGATCGATCCCGGCGTGCTGCTCTACCTGCTGACCGAAAAAGGCTACAGCCCGGAGCAGTTGACCGAGCTGCTGTACCAGCAATCGGGCCTCAAGGGCCTGTCGGGCCTGAGCAACGATGTGCGCGAGCTGCTGCAATCTGAGCAGCCGCAGGCCGGGCAGGCGCTGGATTATTTTGTGGCGCGCTGCCAGCGCGAGATCGGCGCCCTGAGCGCCAGCCTAGGCGGGCTAGATGCGCTGGTGTTCACCGGCGGCATCGGCGAAAACGCCGTGCCCATCCGCCAGCGCATTTTGCAAGACCTGGGCTGGATCGGGATCGATTTTGACCCAGCCGCCAATGCCACCCACGGATCCTCCCATGCCGGTGCGCAGCCCCAAGGCCAGATCAGCCAGCCCGGCTCGCGCGTGAGCGTGCTGGTGCTGCCCACCGACGAAGAGCGCATGCTGGCCGAACACGCGCTGGCGCTGTGGCAAGCGGTTTGAAATTTTTTCAGCAACTTTGGAGCAGAGCCATGTTCATCGACCCCCACTCGCGCGACCCGCTGCCCAAGGTCTGGGACGAAAACACCCGCATCGGCGACATGCTGCAAGGCAAACGCGGCCTGGTGGTGGG
>BBPD01000377.1_pt2 | contig 12106 bp, 9 predicted proteins | sample 1344911 | NCBI WGS metagenome assembly BBPD01 (sample SAMD00019088, study PRJDB2971) | groundwater metagenome | biome: freshwater biome; feature: mineral spring; material: ground water | place: USA: CA, Sonoma | collected 2011-09 | depth surface m
ATTAAAATCAGACCATAGTGGGATTGAAATCTTAATTTTTAAAATTGATTTCCTTTTCAGCTAAAGAGGCAAGCGTTATTTCGTATTCTATCATCTATAGTCTTTTTCCTCATGCAGCCTTTTCTTGGCATTTCCCACTTTACTCTCGGCTCCATTTTTCGTGACTCTACCACGAGAATATCGTGAATATCTTCCCATAGGGAACCGTAAACATCGAAGTCGATTACTGCCGCACTTTCTGTCCTCTATCATCGATAATGTATTCAATACCTCTCATTGTGAACCTCCTTTTCAATTTTGCCTAACTACTTATATCTAAACCGCTCCATAAAAAGATTCTTACTAAATTTAAAAGCTAAATTTATCTTACTACTCATCATCGATTTGGTCGTATAATTTGACCTTCGGAAAGTATTGGTCGAAGAAGAACGTATATTAAGCATATACTAAACATATTTGAACTATACTAATTCTCGTTGATAGTCCTGTATCGGGTTGATCGTCATCTTTCCTTTTTTAGCCATATTAATCGCATCCGCTGCTGCTTTAGCTGCCTGTATGGTTGTGATGTAGGGAATGTTGAAATCCACAGCGGCGCGCCTCATATCGTAGCCATCTTTGAGAGATAGTTTGGAAGTGGGCGTATTGATGACCAGATGTACTTCTTTTCCCCGCATCATACCAATTATGTTCGGACTGCCCTCGTATATCTTCTTGATAACGTCTATTTGAATCCCATGTTCTTTCAGGTAACGTGCAGTACCAGCCGTGCCTACGAGTTTGAGACCTGCATCCTGCATCTTCCTGGTGATGCTGACCATCGCTGGTTTGTCATCATCCTGCACTGAAATGAATACCGTTCCTTCGGTCGGCAGGGCATTGTCAGCGCTCAACTCTGCCTTAAAGAATGCCATGGCAAAGTCACGGTCGATTCCCATCACTTCTCCTGTGCTTCTCATCTCTGGACCCAATATCGAATCTGCACCTGGCAGTTTATCGAATGGAAGCACTACCTCCTTCACCGAAACATAGGGAATATCCGGGACATCTGCATATCCAAGTTCCTCGAGGCTGTGCCCGATCATCACCTTGGCGGCGATTTTCGCCAGCGGGATGCCCACGGTCTTGCATACATACGGAATGGTCCTGCTCGACCGTGGATTTGCCTCGAACACATATACCTTGCCATCTTTTGCGGCCATCTGAAGATTGATCAAGCCCTTTACCTGCAACGCCAGTGCAATCCGTTTAGTATAATCTCGCACGGTTTGCAGGACATCATCACCAAGCGACTGCGGAGGTATCACACAGGCCGAGTCTCCTGAGTGGATGCCCGCCTCTTCGATGTGTTCCATTATGGCGCCTATCAGTACATTCTTCCCATCTGAAACCGCATCCACGTCTATCTCGGTTGCACCCCGCAGGAAACTATCTATCAACACGGGATGTTCATGTGATACTTTTACAGCTTCGCGCACATATCTGTCGAGGTCTTTCTCATCGTAGACGATTTCCATCGCCCTGCCGCCCAATACATATGATGGTCTGACCAGTATGGGATAACCAATCCGTTTTGCGACACCCTTCGCATCCTCTACCGAGGTAGCAGACCCATTATCCGGCTGGGGAATATCCAATTTCTTGAGAAGGTTGCTAAATAGATATCTATCCTCTGCGATGTTGATTGATTCTGGAGAGGTGCCAAGGATTACTGTATCGAGGTCAGATCTGCGCTTAAGCTCTTTTTCCAATGGAATCGCGAGATTCACCGAGGTCTGCCCTCCAAACTGAACCGCCACCCCATACGGGCGTTCGGTCTCAATGACGTTCATCACATCTTCAAGCGTCAGCGGCTCAAAAAATAGTTTATCAGATATATCATAGTCAGTTGAAACCGTCTCAGGATTATTATTTATGATATGGGTTTCGATCCCCTCTTCGCGCAGGGCAAGTACTGCGTGTACCGTACAGTAGTCGAACTCGATACCCTGTCCAATCCTGATAGGTCCTGCGCCCAATATCAGCACCTTTCTTCGATCAGATGGATTCGCCTCACATTGCGTCTCGTATGTCGAGTAGTAATATGGCGTCTTTGCCTCAAACTCGGCTGCACATGTATCGACCATCTTATACGTATGTTTGATGTCGGCCTTCCGACGCAAGTCGTTAATGTCCTCTCGTCTCTTTTCGGTCAGTTCTGCGATGCGCTCATCGGTAAAGCCCATGCGCTTGGCCATCCGCAGATTATCGATGGACATGCGTTTCCTCAAACGCTCCTCCATATCGATGATGTTCTGGATCTTCTTGATGAAGAACGGGTCGATGGAAGTCATCTCAGCAATTTTTTCGCTCTTGAATCCATGGCGCAATGCATGATATATGACAAACAGTCGCTCATCGGTTGGGGTCCGGAGTAGTTCTTCTATTTCACTGCCCCTCCATTCGCCAAATCGCATCCCTATATCGAGCGAGCGTACGGCTTTATGTATCGCTTCTTCCAGAGTCCTCCCGATCGCCATTACCTCTCCTGTGCTCTTCATGGCTGTGGTGAGCGTTTTGTCCGCAGTGGTGAATTTATCGAACGGCCATCTCGGTATCTTGAGCACGACATAATCTACAGTGGGCTCAAACGATGCAGGCGTCTCCTTTGTCACACCATTTGGTATCTCATCGAGCGTAAGCCCAATCGCTATTTTGGCTGCCACCCTTGCAATGGAGTATCCTGTCGCTTTGGATGCAAGCGCTGACGAACGTGAAACTCTTGGATTGACCTCGATGACATAGTATTCATCACCTCTAACCGCAAATTGGATGTTACACCCGCCTTCGATGCCAAGCGCCCGGATGATTTTGATGGCAGCGCTCCGCAATGTTTGATGGTCTCTGTCAGAAAGCGTCTGCGCAGGCGTTACGACGATAGATTCACCAGTATGAACGCCCATCGGGTCGAAGTTTTCCATGTTGCATATCGTGATGCAGGTATCGTTTGCATCCCGCATGACCTCGTACTCGAACTCCTTCCAACCGAGCACGCTTTCTTCGACCAATACCTGTTGAATCCTGGAACGGTTTAATCCCCTTTCAACGATACTCTCCAGCTCGGATTTGGTCCTGGCGATTCCTCCGCCAAATCCGCCCAGTGTGTATGCCGGTCTGATAATCAGGGGGAGATGAAGCTCCTCCATGGCCTTCACGGCATCTTTTATCGAAGAAACCGCTTTGCTCCTTGGGACCCTCTCGCCGATTCGCTCCATCAGATGCTTGAACCTGTTCCTGTCTTCTGCGTTATATATCGCCTCCAATGGCGTGCCAAGCACCCGAATCCCATATTTATCGAGAACGCCTTTTTCCGCAAGTTCGGTGGTAATGTTCAATCCAGTTTGTCCACCAAATCCTGCCACTATGCCGTCAGGCCTTTCTTTGGCGATTATCTCTGCGATAATGTCTGAGTTGATTGGCTCTATGTAGGTGGTATCCGCTATATCCGGATCGGTCATTATCGTCGCCGGGTTCGAATTGACCAACACGACGCTGACACCCTCCTCCCGCAACGATTTACATGCTTGAGTGCCCGAGAAATCGAACTCTGCCGCCTGCCCTATCTGGATTGGTCCCGACCCGATTAACAGGACCTTATTGATATCCGGGTGCTTTGGCATTAGGCATCCTCCACGGTTTTTACAAAAATATCAAACAAAAACTCGGTATCCCTTGGACCAGGCGACGCCTCGGGATGATACTGAACACTTAGAATCGGCAATGATTCGTGCTTAAATCCCTCGACCGTGTTATCATTTACATTGATATATGTAATGTGCAAACCGGTTCCGCTCAAGGAATCGGGGTCCACGGCAAAGCCATGATTCTGTGAGGTGATGTGCACTATCCCCGTGCGTAAATCCTTTACCGGCTGATTGGCGCCCCTGTGCCCAAACTTGAGCTTGTATGTTCGGGCTCCAAGCGCCAAAGCGATGACCTGATGCCCGAGGCAGATGCCGAATACTGGCATCTCTTCAGCCAGCTCCCTGACGACGGAAATGGCATTTTTCGCCTGAAGAGGGTCTCCCGGCCCGTTGGACAGCAGTAACGCATCCGGCTCATACTCTTGAATTTGTCTTGAAGATGTGCCTGCTGGAACGACCACGATGTCGACGTCTCTCTTGCTCAAACAGGATAAGATGTTTTGTTTAACTCCGAGGTCCATCACGACGAACCGTTTTCCAGTCCCTTCAATCTGATATGGCTTCGCAGATGTCACCTCTCCTATCAGATCCAGTTCGGATATGGTGGGCTGCTCCTTGGCGAGTCGCACCGCCTCTTCTCCGTCGTCATCTCCCGTAATCAACGTTGCGCGCAGAGTCCCCTCCTTTCGTGTGAGGATGGTCAGCATTCTCGTATCGATGCTGCTGATGCCAGGTATTCCCTCTCCTTTCAGGAAGCTATGAATCGTGCCCTTTGATTTATGGTGAGACGGATGGTCACAAATCTCCCTGACGACGAAACCGTTTGCCTTTATCCCATCGGATTGAAAATTCTCGTAACTCACGCCGTAGTTCCCAATGAGCGGATATGTGAACATTAAAATCTGGCCTTTGTAGGAGGGGTCAGTCAACGCTTCTTCATAGCCAGTGAAAGGCGTCGCAAAAACCAATTCCCCCTGAGCGATGCCCTCTGCTCCAAATCCCTTTCCTTTGACCACCGTTCCATCTTCAAGTCCTAATACTGCCTTCATATTGTCCCCTTGAAACTCTTTCGGAGTCTCGCTTTAATACTCTGGAGTAGATATAATATTTGGATATCTTAGGATAAAACTAAGCATGAAAGATGGGTGGGAGAATTTAATTTGCGAATTGCTCTTCAATTAGGCTATTTGGGAAACAGGTATCACGGTTTCCAAATCCAGCCCCTGGTCCCTACTATCGAGGGCAAATTATTCAAGGCACTGGAACATTTGGGGATAATAGATAATCCAAAAAATGCAAAATACTCTGCTGCCGGACGGACCGATAGGGGGGTGCATGCGCTTGGACAGGTTATCGCATTTAATACTGATAAGCCAGAGCTGACGATGCCCAGAATATTAAACAGCAAACTTCCAGACGATATATGGGTGTGGGGAAGGGCTGAGGTGTCAAAAGCATTTGACCCACGACGAAAGGCGAACAGCAGAGAGTACAGGTACCTTCTCTATAGGGGGGGTTTGGACATCTCGAAGATGCGGATAGCATCCACATTATTGGTGGGCACTCATGACTTTGCGAATTTTTCGACAAGGGATGCGGAAAAGAGCACAAAGCGCACGGTGAAGCGCATCGAAATAAGGATAAGCGACCCATTTATAACACTCGACATCACCGCTGACAGCTTCACATGGAATATGGTTCGGAAAATCGTGACCGGGCTCAGTATGGTGGGCAGGGGGAGCAGGGACCTCCTCTGGCTGAGAAGTATGCTGAAGCCGGATAAATATGTGGATGTACTAAAATCAGCACCATCTTTTGGCCTGACCCTGAAAAAAGTTAACTACAATGGGATTAAATTTATAGAAGACGAATATGCAAAAAAAGCAGCGGCAAAAACCCTTCGAGACCAATTCATATGGCATGGCACCATGGCAGAGGTGGTTAGAGGTATGAGGGATAGTATGGGGCATCAAAATTCAGATAGTTTATATTGATTTGTGCTTGTTGAAGTAAAACCGCCAAAAATTTTGATGGCATGCTCCGTCTCTCGTGCAATATGTTCTTGGGATATCCCATGGACTTTTTGCGCCTTCTTGGAGTCCGCCCTCACGTTAAGCAAGAAAGCGATTTCCGTGATGTCGAGGCATAGCAGTGCTGAGATTTCAACCGCACATTCGTGATCCTTAAAAAGCATCCTTAAGAATGGAATTAAGTTAGAGCGTGCATATTGTTGCGAGACGTGACAGTGCTTCCCAATTTTTGCCGCCACCGAGTCGCGTACGCTTTTCATCGACCTGCCAAGCCCCATTCTCTTCCATGTGGCGGGCGGTTTGTAGGGAATGTATTCACGGCGTGGCTCTATTTTAGCATGCTGAACCCCGCATACCATCATTTCACCCGCATATCGCCAAAGGCCGTAGTTTTGCCGGCGGCGCACCCTACCAAGAAATATATCTGCCCGCGAGAGACATTCAAAGGCGTCGACAAGAACACTGCCCTCGTATTCTCGGGCTATGTTCTCATCTATCCAGTGAATGAAATCCTCTGGACTCTCGTCTAATGCATATGAGGCGTGTAGTGCCCCCTTTAGGTCATAGCTTTTAAATATCTTCGCCAAAACCTTGAAAATTGACTCTCGAGTATCCCGCAGCCCGACAGCGACATCTGTCATGTCAAATTTTGTCCGCCCCTGTGCGATGGCCTGGAGGTCGTTGACGGCGGACCTAAAATCAGGTGCATTCTCGGCGATGTGATTCAGCGCCACGATATCACATTCGATTTTCTCCTGGTCACATATCTTTTTTAATACTCGAATGATGGATTTACTTTGGACGGTCCTGAACTGGATTGGCCTGCACAGGGCTCTGAGGGCTTTGGGCATCTCGTAATATTCGTTTGCGATCAGGATGAGGGGGTGTTTTGTCTTTTTAATGACATCTGCTATCGCTTTGGTGCCCCCCTTGTCCACATTGCCATAAATGTTGTCAGCCTCGTCCAGGATGACCAACCTGCGGCCTGTTGTGCCCTCGAAAGTACCGGTCTGCGCAGCCGAGCCAGCTATTTTTTTGATTATATCCGCAGTCCGCTGGTCGCTGGCGTTAAGCTCGATGGTATCCCAGCCCATGTCATTCGCCAGTGCATAGGCAGCAGATGTCTTGCCAATGCCAGGGGGGCCATACAGGATTGCTGCTTTTTTATCCCATTTTTCTGCCCATTCCTTCAGCTCGCCGATCGCTTTATCATTGCTGCGTACTTCGGTCAGCGTTTTCGGACGATACTTTTCAGTCCATTGGGTTCTATCCATCACTATATACATAGTACGCAAGCAATAAGTAGATTAAGTTTATCTTCCTAAGTGGAGTCATATGGATGAAGAATGGCCAGTCGTAAAAGGCGATTATCGAATTGGAAACAAGGAGTCCAGGATTTGCATAGTCACGCTTTCAAGCCATTTTGAACTGCCGCCAGAGGAAATGAAAAAAGTCGCACTCATCGGCCCATGTCACACCGAGAATCTCGGAATAGAAAAGATTATAGCGAATACGATTTCGAATCCAAATATACGGTTTATATTGGTCTGTGGAGAGGAATCACGAGGGCATAAAAGTGGACAGACACTTGCGGCAATCCATGCTACTGGCATTGATGAGAGTGGCAAAATAATCGATTCTGATGGTGCAATACCCTTCATTGAGAATCTGCCGAACGATGCTATCGAGAGATTCAGGGCGCAGGTCAATATCATCGAACACATCGGCGAAACCGATCTCGAGAGCATACTGCGAACAGTAGAGGAGCATTACAAAAAAGGAGAAGCATTTCCAGAGCCTCCGATGGTCATTCAAACCGTTAAAAGAAAACGAAAGAAGGAAAAGATGGTGGTATGTGGCGAAGGAGATATCATAATATCTGGGGACGTATCACTGGATTCTGTTAGTGGAATTATCACGTAAATGTGGTATCATGTTTAGATTTCAAAAAGAACAAAAAATAGTAAACATCGCCGGCGTAAAAATCGGAGGACAGCCAGGCGAGCGGTCCACGGTATTGGCTGGCACCATCTTCTATCCAAACCATACTATCGTCGAGGATAAAAACAAAGGTGTTTTCGATGAGAGAAAAGCGGAGATGCTCATCAATAGACAGGTTACATGCGCCGAAGAAACCGGAAACCCCCATATAGTCCACATCTTTGGTGGCAGCGAGACGAGTATAAAGAAATACATTGACTTCGTCAGTGAACTCACAGAGGCACCATTTCTGATCGATTCTACCGAATCGAAGGTGCGCATATGTGGAGCTCAATATGTAACAGAGATAGGTCTCGCTGACCGGGCGATCAACAACTCCATCAACATGGGCATCACCAAAGAAGAGATGGATATATTGAAAAACTCGGACGTCGATGCATCGATCGTACTTGGATTTAATGCGATGGACTCATCATTAAGTGGACGTATGGCTCTCTTGGAAACTGGTGGCAACGTCTCGGATAAAGGACTGCTTGCAATCGCAGAGGAAGATTGCGGAATCTCAAAAATCCTGATCGATCCATCGATAACCCCTCTCGGAAACGGAGCTGGCATCGCGCTCAGGATGACCCTGGTTGCAAAGGCAAAATGGGGACATCCAGTGGGCTCAGGGGTTCATAATGCGCCATTATCCTGGGACTGGTTGAGAAACAAAAGGAAGAAAGACGACATGGTCTTCAAAACGTGCGACATCGGCTCGATTGGATTGCAACAGATGGCTGCTGGAGATTTTATATTATATGGGCCTATCGAGAGTGCGCCATATGCATTTCCGATGACTGCGATGGGCGATATTATGATAGCCGAGGCGTCGGCTGATTTTGATGGCATCCCAGAAGAGGGGCATCCGATAAATAAGTTGGTGTGAGGTTGAAAAAGCTACAATGGACGTAATCATGAATATAATTAAGAAGATGCGCACGCGCAAACTGAGAAAGCTGATAGTATCCTGCAAAGAGCGCGGCTCGGCTATAATAAACATATGGCAGAGCATTTGGCGAATGGGGGGCGGTAAGTGGGACGCCAGCATATGCATAAGACGCCACGAAATCCAAAGAACTGTTGTTTGGACCGAAGGATAAAGGCTTATGCCATCCCTAATTCTGAATTGCTGGAGGCTCTGCCGCGCGAACACCGTATGCAGATGCCATCCCGAGTCAAACAATTAGCGCATACGATGTTGCCACAGAGTGAACACGTATGCATTTTCTTCCAGGCACCTTCACAGATAGCGCAGATACCTGCAATTTCGACCATATCATGCTCTACGATAATGCTCTCACAAAACTCTCATGATGCTTGGTGAGGAGCATAATATTCAGCTGCCATCCACTCACCCAATTCCTGCTTCAGTCTTCGAAGGTTCTCTTCCCTCTGTTGCTCAAAATCATGCATCTCTTGAAAAAATTCTATTTGGTCCATAATCATTTGACAATATGATATAAAAGATTTAAATCTATCGATTTTACATCGGAGGATATTAAATAGGGCAATCACATTACAATTTGATGGAATGGTAGAAATCACAAAGGGAACTTTTGTAGACGCCTCGTTTGCCCTGAAGGAAAGCGTGTACGTAGTTGCATCTGTCGAGCTCGGGAATACGACGATTAAATCCATACTGACCGCCACCGACCTGGAAAAAGGGAGGACATATTTTCTGGACAAAACCGTCGAGCTCACGGCATCCATTCGCCTCCCTGAAAGAGGGGAAGATGTGTTTGGATGGACGGTTAAAGGGCAACCATTGTCACGCGATGCCATATCCGTGGCAGTCAAAAAGATTCTCATTCGCTCGCTCACGAAGGCGAAAATAAGCGTTCGCGATCTGGATTTTGTGGTCAGGTCAACAGGCGTGGTGGCCGGGCTAAACTCTCCCGAAGAGGTGGACGATGTCATCCGAGCACTGGCGGATGGTTGTCTCATGGCAGGGATACCTCCACGCAAGATGACCGGCGCCCTGCAGAAATCCAATTTGTCCAGACCACTACAAAAATATTCGTTTATCGATTATGTAGCGTTCGATGGTGCAGTAGCTAGTGTAAAATGCATCAAAACGCCAATTGTCGCAAATGAAATGGAAGGCGAATTGGCTCTCGCTGGCATCAAGGAAGGCGCCAAATGGACCCATATCGATTTCAGAAATCCGTGTATCGGCATTGACTTTGGAACGACCCTATCTGGCAGGGTGACCGATGGCGAGTTGCCATACGCAAACGTAGTCGGAAGCTACTGCGGACTGGCTGGCGCGATTTTCGATGCGATTGCGTTTTCTGCCGCAGAAACTGCACTTCAATTGACCGTCCAACCGGATATGGATATCCCAGAGAGCTATATCGAGGACGTGATGAGCATGATCATCGTTAAACGAGTAACTACAGAAAAAAAATGCGGCACAGTACCTGTAAATCCGAAAGGGCTGAAAGAATCGGACATGGTCCTCATAGGGGTGGACGTTGGGACAAATGGAGATAGGCTGAGTTGTTTAACCGATATCGGAGAGGAGTTACTGCTGGAGGCGGGAGCATCACATGTGATGGGGCTAATAGATCATGTAGCATCTGAACTGGTGAAAAGAATTATCGACAAGACGCATGAATATGGATTGTATGGCACAATCGGAATCACGGGAAGGGGAGCAATCACCGGCTTCAAACCCGATATGATCAGGGAAAAATTGGGCGAATTCGATGTGGTCTTTGTGGATGATGGACTGGCGAGGGGGGCAGCCGTGCTTGCCAGATGCCTGCACTCTCTTGGCACCCCAAAAAACCCGCTTGGTGGCGTGAGCGGCGGTGGATGCATTATGGAGTTACGGAGGCGTGAACAATGAACGGTCACCTGATGACAACTGTTGTGGGAAGCTATCCCCCAAAACTCGATATCACCGATATATATGCGCTGATGAGGGGCGCGAAAGACCCTGTTCGTTCAGCGATAGAGGTGGCTGTGAATGACCAGACAAAAGCTGGCGTGCAGTTGATTTCAGACGGACAGGTCAGGGCAGATTTTGTCACTTTGTTTGCAGGGAATATTCCTGGTTTTAAGGTTAAGGGCGGGCGCCCGAATATAGTGGATTATGTTACTCCTCCAGAGAAGCCAGTGGCCGTAGATGACTATATTTTTGCCAAGAGCATTACGAAATGTGAGGTAAAGGGCATCGTCACGGGACCGTCTACACTGGCGTATGCGAGTGTTGTTGACGAAAAGGCGCCATATAAGTCCAACGATGACCCGGAGTTGATTTATGACATCGCAGGGGCGCAGGCGATGGAAATCATGGCACTGATAAAGGCAGGAGCAAAGGTCGTTCAGATCGACGAGCCAGTTTTCTCCGTTGGGATGGACTTAGAAACAGCTATACCGGCCTTGAATGGGGTGATAAAAGGGGTAAAGGTGCCGGTGGTTCATGTGTGCGGGGATATACGCAGCATCTTCAAAAAACTTCTTGAACTGAACGTAAGCGTGTTGGACCATGAGTTCACGAATACCGCAAACCTCGAGGTTATGGAGAGAGAGATAATTGAAGCGCATGATGTGCATATAGGCTATGGGTGCGTTGACTCAAATTCGATGGAGGTAGAGCCAGTCGAAGTAATCGAGAAAAGAATACTGGCCGCAGTTGAGAAATTGGGCGCCAAAAACATATGGATTGACCCGGACTGCGGACTGCGAAATTTGACAAGGGAGTCCGCATTCGCCAAATTATCCAATATGGTTCAGGCAGCTAAAAACATGGGGGCATCACTGAATGAATGAAATGAGAATTGGAAGGCTTATCAGGGCATCTACGATAAGCGACGGATGGTATCGGGGGCTGGACCTGATATGGCATCACGGTGAGACTCTGAGGGATGAGCGCGGGAGCGAGACCAGGGAACTGCTAAATTTAGTGGTCGTAATAGGGAACCCATATAAAGACCAGATACCGGAGCATAGTTCATGGAACATAGAACGATTGGACGAGTATGCCAGGCAATTGATCACCGGCGAGAATGCACAGGACTTTGAGTATACCTATGGGCAGCGTTTACGTGACTGGGGTGCTGAGGGCATAGACCAGGTAAAATACGTGATCGACAAGCTTAAGAAAAATCCCAATTCCCGTCGAGCGACGTGCGTCACATGGATGCCTTCAAAGGACACCGTGTCACAGGAAATACCATGCATGATACTCCTGGATTTCAAGCTAAGAAATGGATGCCTCAATCTAACCGTCGTGTTCAGGTCGCACGATTTCTATGGCGCGGCGCCGAGCAACTGGTATGGCTTATCCAAGTTGATGGAATATGTCGCAGATAAGATAGGCGCTAAACCAGGCAAATTGACCAGCGTCAGCATCTCGGCGCATATATATGGGCATGACTGGGATAATGTTGGCGTTATTTTGGA
>BBPD01007068.1_pt1 | contig 12099 bp, 12 predicted proteins | sample 1344911 | NCBI WGS metagenome assembly BBPD01 (sample SAMD00019088, study PRJDB2971) | groundwater metagenome | biome: freshwater biome; feature: mineral spring; material: ground water | place: USA: CA, Sonoma | collected 2011-09 | depth surface m
AGCAACAGGCCAACGGCAACAACGCGGACCGTCTCTATATGCTTAAACTCAAGGGCAGCACCAATGCTGCCTTCAGCAGATGTGGCAGTATAGCCATAAGAAGAAATGACGCGTTTTATAGTGACTGGTTCAATAACCTCAGGGTTATATTTTACGACCGCCTTGCTAAGCGTGAAGCTTACTAATGCCTCCTCAATGCCGCCGAGTCCTTTGAGATGTCTCTCCAGCTTCCCGGCACAATCTTCACAGGTCATCCCTTTTATGGAAAATTCTATTTTATGTGACATGATTACTCCTAAACCCGTCCTAACCTTTATCTATCTTCATTTTCAACATCTATATTTGCCTTATCACAATTGTTAGCTCTTTCGCAGCCACAACATGAACCTTTATCCTTAAAAGTTCTGACAATATACCATATAAGAAGCCCTATACTTATGAAAACCATTACCAGCACAATAACCTTTTCCATCTTATCCGCCAAAACCCAACAATCTTCCACCCTGATACACAATAAACGAAGCTCCCCAGGCCATAACCGTTGTCCAAAAGACCAAGAATAGTGTCCATTTTAAGCTAGAACCTGATTCACGGTAAAAAACAGCCATCGCGACAAAACAAGGCAGATAAATAAGGCAGAACATCATGAAGGCCAGGGCGTTCAATGGATTCCATGTCGGATCTTTTTGCAAGGCTTCCCTCAACGGCTCGGCTTCTTCCGGGTCAACCTCGCCTAAACTATAGATTGTCCCCATAGCGCCCACTACAACCTCTTTTGCCACAACTCCTGCCATAAGCGCAACACCTCCCCGCCAATCCAACCCCAACGGCTTAACAACAGGCTCGACAAACTTGCCTGTTCTACCAGCATAACTCTGCTCCATCTGAGCCGAAGCAGCCGCTTCCTCACTCATCCCTTGTTCAGGTTCCATCTGCGGGAAAGTAAAACCAGCCCAAAGAATTATGGAAACCAGGAGTAGGATTGTCCCGGCCTTTTTTATATAAAGCCAACCTCTTTCCCACATTTTTAATAATAAACCCTGGATTGTCGGTACGCGGTAAGGCGGAAGTTCCATGACAAAGTGCGAGGTTTCACCTTTAAAAACAAACTTCTTAAACACCCATGCCGAGCCAAAGGCGATCATAACGCTTAAAGCATACATCAAGAACATCATATTAGCCCCAAGTTCCGGAGCGAAGAATGCTCCAATGAACAAAGCAAATACAGGAAGTTTAGCCCCGCAGATCATAAACGGCGTAACCATCATAGTGATTAATCTATCTTTTTTATTATCAAGCGTTCGGGATGCCATGATACCCGGCACGGCGCAACCGTTTGTTGATATCATCATCGGCAAAAACGACTTTCCGTGAAGGCCAAACTTACTCAGTAGTTTATCCATAACAAATGCCGCCCGTGCCATATAACCTGTGTCTTCAAAAAATGCTATGGCAAAGAACATAAATAGTACCAATGGGAAAAAACCTAAAACACCGCCAAGACCGCCGATTAGTCCGTCAACGACAAAAGATTGCGTTAGTCCTTCAGGGATAACTTTGGCAGCAAATTCTCCAGCCTTTTCAAAGAATGTTTCAAACAAACCAACAACCGGTTCGGAAAAAGTAAAAGTAAACTTGAAAATGGCATACATAACCAGAGCAAAAATAGGAATACCTACCATCCTGTTTAAGATAACCGTATCTATTCTGTCTGATAAATCATGCCGTTTTTCTATAGACGATGGCTTTAATGCTTCAGTGCATGCGCCGCTTATAAATCCGTAGCGTCTATCGGCTATTATGGTCTCCGGAGAATCTGCGAAATGTAACTGTAAGTGACGCCTGCTATTATCGTTTTGGGCTATGGCTTCCTGAGCAATAGAAGATTTGCTGACAATATTTAAGACTGACGAATCGTTTTCCAACATCTTAATAATGAGCCAACGCCAGGGGTATTGTTCAATCAATGCTTTATCCTTTTTGACGAGCTGCTCTAACTTATTCATCTCCTCACGAATTTCCGGGCCATAGTTGATATATACTCCTTTTGTTTTGACTTTTCCTTCATACACCTTAACAATGGTCTCCAGAAGCTCCTTTGTGCCTGTATTCTTATTGCCGACGGTCGGAACGATATCTACCCCCAACAAATCAGATAGTTTTGTATAATTCACATCCTGACCCTTTTTCTCTGCCATATCGTTCATATTCATTGCCAAAACCAAGGGAATCTCTAATTCCATCAACTGTGTGGCAAGGTAAAGGTTTCTTTCTAAGTTGGAGGAATCAACGATATCTACGATTACATCGGGTTTCTCCTTAATAATAAAATCCCTGGCTACAATTTCGTCCTCAGAATAAGCTGACAAGCTATACGTACCTGGAAGGTCCACGACATTTATCTCATAATCTTGAAAATTCAGCTTTCCTTCTTTTTTTTCCACAGTTACGCCCGGATAGTTACCAACATGCTGATGCGCGCCGGTTAAATTATTAAAGATTGTCGATTTGCCAGAATTAGGATTACCGGCAAGTGCAATAGTAAATTTTTTATTCCTCATTTTTTATTCCTCCTTAACTATAATTTTAGATGCCAGGCCATGCCCTAAGGCGACCTTCGCTCCTTTTATAAGCACAGTAACAGGACCGTACCCAGAGTTATGCAACACTCTTAACCGTTCTCCCGGAATCAATCCCATATCCGTAAGCCGCTGCATGGCGCCCCGTCCTCCTTCAAGAGAGGCGAATATCAAGTTAACGTTCGTTCTAGCCTGAGTTAACCTGTGCATATTTAATCTACCTCCACAGAAATTTGAGCCGCTTCTTCTTTTCGCAAGGATAAATGATATCCCCTTATCTTTATATCTATAGGATCACCTAAGGGGGCAACCTTAGTAACTTCTATTGTTGTGCCTTTAACGATACCCATATCCAGAAGCCTCTTATGAAGCACTCCCTCGCCATAGATCTTTTTTACCTTACCTGACTCCTTTGGTTTCAATTCTCGTAATATCTTTTCTCCCACTTTACCCCTCCTTTCATTTGTTTTAGACAGCCCTTCACAAAATTAGCTCAGGGCTGTTGATTACACAGATTTTTGAAAGATTACACAGATGGTCTCGACGGCATTTAATCTGTGTAATCTGAATTTTAATCAATGTAATCAATAGGGCTTAAACGAATTTTGTGAAGCCCTATTTGTTTTAGATATATAACTATGTTAGATATTTCTAACTTTTACATTAAAAAATTATCTTCTTTAAAGTCCTTGTTTTATCTTTTTTATTTTACACCTGAGCCGCTTTCCTGTTTTAAGGTAATAGTCTAAACTTTTTAACCACTCGGGCCTTTGACCATCGGGGCGGATTGCTACAAATTTTATAAACTCTGTTAACTTCTGGAAGGTTTGCGGGCTTAGGGTGTGCTCCATCTTACAGGCATCTTCTATAGCTATGGTGGAATCTACACTTAAAACATCGGTTAAAAACTTAGTTAGTATATCATGCTGTTTCTGAATATGATGAGATAATTCTTTCCCTTTCTTGGTAAGTTCAACATAGCCATATCTTTCATGGAGAACGAATCCGCTTTTGGCAAGTGTGTTCAAGGCACTGGTTACGCTTGAAGCCTTTACATTTAAAAGATTGCTAATACCCCCTGCCCTGGCAACACCGTTCTTCTTCTTAAGCACAGCGACAGCCTCCAAATAATCTTCCATATTTGAACTTAACTTTTTATTCTTTTTATTTTCCATACTGTCTCAAAAATTATTTAGACATATCTTTATTTGTTAGATTAGTTTAATATATTCAATTTGATTTGTCAAGTAGTTTTTTTGGTTGTCATTCAAGAATTAAAAATACATAGTTTTTGACGAATTTAGCATTTGCCTTCAATTCCTAAATGGCATTATTGATTGTATCTTCTTGATATTATACAATACTGGTTATGGTGTAGAAGATACATGGCGAATTATCTTTAAGTTTCTGTGCTGGTGTAGCTCAGTGGTAGAGCAGCGGTTTCGTAAACCGCTGGCCATCGGTTCAAATCCGATCACCAGCTCCAAAAATAAAGGATTTGAACCACCAAAGGGGTCTCAGGGGAAAAGGTTAGTTTTCCCCTGTGTTTTAAAAGGAAAGGGAATATTAAGGGAAAAACATTGGTTTTCCCTTAAAGAGCGTAAGCGATGGTTCAATTTCCGATCACCAGCTCCAAAGGCCGTATATTGTATACCGTAAAAAAACGAAATACGGAATACGGGTGACGGACAACAGAATACAGACTACGGGCGATGGACTACAAATGATGGGATTTTATGACACAACAGATAAAATATATAACTGATTTTTTGCCGGAGGAGTTTCAGAATAAAATTTCACAGAGGGGATTTGATAAATACAGGGCAGAACAGGTTCTGAACTGGATATATAAAAAAAGAATATTTGATTTTAATTTAATGACAAACATCTCTGTTGATTTAAGAAAGGTGCTGACTGACGGATTTAAAATATTCTCCCTTAAAGTTGTTGCAGATGTATCTTCAAACGATGGAACCTGTAAAAGGCTTTTAGAGATGCAGGATGGAGGGTTTACTGAATCAGTATGGCTTCCCAGAAGAAATTATGGCGCTGTTTGCATATCCACACAATCTGGATGTCCGGTAAGATGTAAATTCTGTGCAAGCGGGCAGATGGGTTTTATAAGGAATCTTACAACTTCTGAAATTGTAGGTCAGTTTTTGATTACGCCTCCGGAGGGGTTTTTTGCATCGCACATTGTATTTATGGGGATGGGTGAGCCTTTGTTAAATTATGAAAATGTAATAAAATCCATAAAAATATTTAATCATCCTGAGGCAGGAAAGATAGGAGCACGTAGAATAACGATTTCAACAGCAGGGGTCATAGAAGGAATAGAAAAATTGGCAGATGAAGATATGCAGATAGAACTTGCAATATCCTTACATTCGGCGGACAATAATTTAAGAACCGAACTTGTTCCTTTAAATAAAAAGTATCCGTTAAAAAAACTTATCTTAACCTGCAGGGAATATATAAAAAAAACGAACAGACAGATAACATTTGAATATGTATCTTTAAAAAATGTTAATGACAGGATAAAAGATGCGATACTGCTTTCAAAGATTATTTCCGGCATACTCTGTAAGGTAAATCTTATAGAGTATAATAAAACAGAAGGTCTCGGATTTAAAAAATCGTCAAAAAAATCAATGCATGAGTTTACAAAAATATTAAAAAAACACAAAATACCTGTAACAGTAAGAGCAAGTCAGGGTGCGCAAGTGCAGGCCGGATGCGGACAGTTAATGGGAAGGTGTATTGAAGATGCAAAGAAGAAGTTATTTAATAGTTTGTGAAATATTTTTTAGGGAGATTTGCGCCCTCTTATCATCTTCCGAAGAGGTGTTTGATGTGATATTTATGCCCAAGGGTCTGCATGATTTAGGCGGAGAGAAGATGCGTCAGATACTGCAAAGCGAGATAGACAAGGTTGATGAAAAAAAGTATCGTAATATTGTCTTGGGCTATGCTCTCTGCAACAATGGCATAGTAGGATTAAAGGCAGGGAATATTCCGATAGTTGTTCCGAAGGCGCATGACTGCATTACACTTTTTCTTGGCTCAAGAAAAAGATATAAAGAGTATTTTTTTAACAACACGGGAACATATTTTCATACAACAGGATGGATTGAAAGAGGAGGAGAGGAAACCCGGCAATTAGGGCCTAAAGAGGTTGCAAACCTGCCGTTAACATTGGAAGATTATGTAAAACAATATGGAGAAGAAAATGGCAGGTATCTGTGGGAGATGCTCGACCCCGGGAAAAACTACAAAAAGATTGCATATATAAGCCTTGATTTGGGAGAGGCGCCCGATTATAGAAAATTTTCAAAAAAGATGGCAGATAAAAAAAAATGGGAATGGGAAGAGCTAAAAGGCGATTCTAATATTTTAAGAAAATTAATAGACGACAATTATGATAAAGATTTTTTAATTGTGCAACCCGGTAAGGAGATTGTTCCTACAAATGACGATGAAGTAATCGGCGTAAGATAAATTGATTCGGAGTGGTTATGAAAAACATAGAAGGCGTCCAAACAAAACGGTTAAATATCATACCTGATAAAAGAGGAAGGCTGATGGAAATTTTAAGGTGCGATGATGTTCTTTATAAAGGGTTCGGTCAGGTGTATATTACCACTGTTCTTCCGGGGGTTGTAAAAGCATGGCATTATCACAAGAAACAGACGGATAGTATGACCTGTGTAAGCGGGATGGTTATTCTTGCTCTTTATGATAATAGGGAAGGTTCCGTAACAAAAGGGACAATATCTGAGTATTGCATAGGAGTATATAATCCATTACTTGTTCAAATTCCCCCAGGTATTCTACATGGTTTAAAGTGTATTGGTAAAGAAGAATCAATAGTTATAAATGTTCCGGATATGTTGTATAACTATCAACAACCCGATGAGTATAGAGTTAAACCCCATAGTAAGGATATAGACTACGACTGGGAAGAGATAGATGGCTGATATGAAAGGGATTGTTCTTGCAGGAGGCTTAGGCTTAAGGCTTTATCCATTGACATCTGTTACAAACAAACATCTTTTGCCAGTGTTTAATAAACCGATGATATATTATCCTATACAGATGCTTGTTGATGCAGGAATAAAAGATATTATGATTGTAACGGGGGGGAGTAATGCCGGAGATTTTTTAAGGCTACTTGGGGATGGAAAAGGGTTTGGGCTTAAACACTTAAACTACACATATCAAAAAAAAGAGGGTGGAATTGCAGAGGCGCTTGGGCTTGCTGAACATTTCGGAGCAGGAAGTAATAAATTAGTTGTTGTGTTAGGAGATAATATCATAGGTGGAAGTATAAGTGAAAGCGTTCAACATTTTGCCAATCAAAGGCAAGGGGCAAGAATTATTTTAAAGAAGGTAAAGGATGCCGATAGATTCGGTGTCGCAAAACTACAAGGCAAAAAGCTCATAAGAATTGTAGAGAAGCCAAAACATTTTGTTTCTGATTATGCAGTTACAGGTATATATATGTATGATAGCAAGGTCTTTGAAATTATAAAAAAATTAAAACCATCTGAGAGAAAAGAACTGGAGATAACAGATGTCAACAACCAGTATATTGAATGGCATCAGATGGAATATGATATTATGAAGTGCTGGTGGACGGATGCAGGCACATTTGATTCGCTTTTAATGGCAAACAGTTTAGTGGCAAAAAAACAAAGGCGACAGGTGACAGGTGACAAAATAACAGGAAACAGAGAACGGGTTACGAACTACGGGTTTTAGGGGGGCAAAAAATGAGAGTACTTATTACAGGCGGGGCTGGCTTTATCGGGAGTAATTTTATAAAGTATTATATAAAACAACACCGTGAAGATGAAATTGTCAACTTAGACCTTTTAACATATGCAGGTAATCTTGATAATTTGAAAGATATAGAGCATAACCCGAGGTATAAATTTATAAAAGGTGATATATGCGATTGCGATATCGTAAAAAGAGCAATGCAAGGGTGCAGTGCAGTCTTGAATTTTGCAGCAGAAAGCCATGTGGACCGTTCAATAAATGATACCGCATCTTTTATAAGAACAAACATTATAGGAACACACAGTCTTCTTGAGATAGGCAAAGAATTAGATGTAAAAAAATTTTTACAAATAAGCACAGATGAGGTTTATGGAAGTATTGAAAAAGGAGTTTTTACAGAAAAATCTCTCTTAAATCCTTCAAGTCCGTATTCTGCAAGCAAGGCATCAGCAGACATCATATGTATTTCATATTTCAAAACATATAAGATGCCGATAGTTATAACAAGAAGTTCTAATAATTATGGTTCCTGCCAGTACCCTGAAAAAATAATACCGCTTTTTATAACAAATATACTTAAAAATAAAAAAGTTCCACTCTATGGCGATGGGCTTAATATCAGAGACTGGTTATATGTTGAGGATAACTGCTCTGCGATAGACCTTGTTTTACACAAGGGGGAAGATGGTCAAACCTATAACGTTGCATCCGGTATAGAAATGACAAATTTTGAACTGTGTTCTAAAATTCTTAAAGCAATGAATAAAACCAAAGATTGTATTGAATTTGTCCAGGATAGGCCCGGACATGATAGAAGGTATGCTGTAGATGCAGGGAAAATTAAATCTCTTGGCTGGAAACCAAGAGTAGATTTTGAAGAAGGTTTAATAAAAACAATAGAGTGGTACGCTCACGGACTCTAAAAATTGGCGGATGAACTGAAGCCCTGAGCTCACAAGAGCTGGAGGATGAAAAAATGATACTTATAACCGGTTCACAGGGTGTGGTTGGAAGTTATTGTTCTGTTATTTTTGATAAGGGCGAGATTTTCCCCACGGACAGAAAAAGCCTAGATATTACAGATAAAAAAAATGTGCGGGATGTTTTTGAAAAAATAAAACCCGATTTTGTTATTCATCTTGCGGCAATGACCGATGTTGACAGATGCGAAAAAGAACAGGGGTTGGCAAGAAGATACAACATACAAGGAACAGAAAATATTGCTATTGCCTGTAAAAAATATAATACAATACCTGTCTTTATAAGCACAACAGAGGTGTTTGACGGTAAGAAAGAATTTTATACCGAAGAAGATATTCCTAACCCTGTAAATTTTTATGGTAAGACAAAGATTGAAGGTGAAAAGATAATTCGGTCTATGCTTGAAAGGTTTTATATTGTAAGAACCTGCTGGCTTTTTGGAGGAGGGACAAAAGATAAAAAGTTTGTAGGTAAAATTGTTTCACAGATAAAAAAAGGAGAAAAAACAATAAAAGCTGTTGATGATTTAAGGGGGAGCCCCACATATACATTTGATTTGGTAGAAGCAATAAGAGCCTTGATTAAAACCGACAGATTCGGAATTTATCATATAACCAACGATGGTATATGTTCAAGATATGAAATGGCAAAACAGATAGTTAAGATACTCCATTCTGATGTTAAGGTTATACCTGTTTTATCATCTTTTTTTAATCTTCCGGCAGACAGAGGGATGTCTGTTGCATCAAAAAGCATTTATCTTCAAAAAATAGGGCTTAAATTACGGAGATGGGCAGATGCACTATCTTCATATATTGAGGTTGTTGAAAAATCCCCTCACAATTTTTGATTATACAGATTAAAAACAAGAGTACACAGGTTAAGTTCCGACGATGTTATCTGTGTCCTCGTTTTTTAAAATTGGTGCAATCAGGACCGTTGATAACTTTTTCAACGACCTAATATTATAAAAAATGAAAAATATTAATGTTCTTATTTTAACTACTGATTCACGCATCGGTGGGACAGAAAAGATACTGATAGAGTTCTTAAAAAAAGCAGACAGAACTAAATTTAATATTTTTTTTATGTGTCTTAAACCAGGAGGACCCCTTGCAGATATTGTAAAAAAAATGGGGTTTAAGTCAGAATGCTTAAATGTTAAAAATATTTTTGGGGCGATAAGAGCATATTTTTATCTAAAAAGATTTCTTAAACAAAATAAAATTCAGATTCTTCACTCATATCTTTTCCATTCAAACATCCTGTCTCGCATTATTAGAATTCACACAAAAATTCCGCTCATTATAAATAGTCAAAGAAGCACAGATGAATGGAAGAAGTGGTACCATATTTTTCTTGACAGGTATACCGGTTTTTTATGTGATGCAATTATCTGCAATAGTTTGGCAGTTTATAATACAATGCTGGGCAGGGAAAAACATAAGAAAGAAAAACTTCTATATATTCCCAGCGGAATAGATATAAAACAGTATGAGTTTAAGGGTATAGGAATAGATATAAGAGATTCTATCGGAATACCCCATAATGTACCTCTTCTTATCAATGTCGGAAATTTAAGAAAACCAAAAGGGCAGATTTTTCTTTTAAAAGCAATGAAAATTATAAAAGATAGGGGTTTAGTATCCCCAAAGCCAAAGGCTATCATTGTAGGCGAAGGAGCTTTAAGAGGTTTTCTTGAAAAAGGAATAAGAAATTTAAAGATTGAAAAAGATGTTTTTTTATTGGGGTTCAGAGATGATATCGTCCATCTTCTCGGTGCATCGGACATATTTGTGCTTTCTTCTTTGTGGGAGGGATTGCCTGTTTCTGTAATGGAGGCTATGGCACTTAAAAAGCCGATTATTGCAACAAACGTAGGGGGGATTCTTGAACTTATACAGGACAACAAAACAGGACTGCTTGTTCCATCAGCCAATCCTGTTGCACTTGCGGATGCGATTGAAAGATTACTTAACAACCCACAGATGATTCCTGAGATGGGAAGAAATGCAAAAGAATTTATAGAAAAAAATTATACCATTGAAAAGATGGTTGATAGTATTGAATCTTTATACATTGATTTTTTAGAAGAAAGGAAAAGGAATAAATTATCCTCATTTGATTATGACTCTCCGGAACTGTAATAGAATAAAACCAAAAAATATTATCTTTTACATAATTCTTATCGGGCTATTTTTAAGAATAGGATATGTAATTACACTAAAAGAAGACTTAAAATTCCCTGACTCTTACCGTTATGATGCCCTTGGCCTTAGTATATTAGAAGGTAAGGGATATCCCACAATAGCTACTGCACCTGCGTATCCTTTTTTTCTTTCGGCAGTTTATTTTATTTTTGGCCATAGTTTTAAGATCGTATGGATTGTTCAGTCTATCCTTGACTGTGTGTCGGCCTTTATTCTTTATAAAATAGGCTCTAAAATTATCAGTAAAGATGTAGGAATTATTGCAGGTTTTTTATACTGTTGGGATCCTTTTTTAATATTTTTTTGCGGGCTTTTACTTACAGAAACAGTATTTATAACAGTACTGTTAGGATTTATATTATGTCTCATACTTTTAAGCAGACCATCATCTATGATAATTGCTCTGGTCTGTGGAATACTTTTTGCAGCAGGTGTTTTAATAAAACCAGTGCTTTTATATCTTGGTTTTGCACTTATCCTGATATCTATTTGCAGGGGTTTGGTCCACAGAACTAAAACATACTATTATATTATTGTCTTACTTGTAGCAGGAGCAGGGTTATCACCCTGGATTATCAGGAACTATATCCGTTACAACAGATTTATCATTGCAACGGGAGGAGGCATTATACTTTTAGAATCCAACAATCCCAATGCCACAGGTGGTGCCGGTCAGAACAACATTCCAGGTATTCAATATATTTATCAGATAAAAGACGAGATAGAGCGGGACAATTATTGTAAAATGCGAGCAAAAGAGTTTATAATAAATAACCCCGGAAAAGTTCTAAGGTTAGCAGTTGAAAAACAAAAAAGGTTCTGGGCTGTTGTTCCACGTGCAAAAGATTATCAGGACTTAAAATTTAGGATAATAAGTTTTTTGTGGACGGTTCCGGTGTATATATGTGCAATAATGGGTTTTTGGAAAACAAAAAATAAATTTAAAGACTTATTTCCCATCTGGTTTCCCATTCTATTCTTTACCCTTTTACATACAATTATTCTTGGTTCTATAAGATACAGACTTCCCATAATGCCATATATCCATCTATATGCAGCAGCAGGGATTTGTTTTATTAAAGAAATCACCAGCAGAGAAAAATGATAAATAGAGAAATATAAAAATGGCAGATGATATATTTTTAAGTGTTGTTATTCCTGCTTATAACGAGGCAGACAAAATTGAAAAGACCTTATCTACAATAGTGGAATATTTAAAGAATAGATATTCTTATGAAATTATTGTTGTTGATGACGGAAGCAAGGATAGAACATCAGAGATTATTAAGAAAGCAGGAGAAAGAAATAACCGCATATCTTTAATCTGCTTTCCCAAAAATAGAGGGAAAGGGGCAGCGGTTAAAGAGGGGGTTCTTAATGCAAAAGGAGACATAATACTTTTCTCCGATGCGGATTTATCAACGCCCATAGAAGAGTTTGAGAAACTGAAAAAAGCAATAGACAAGGGGTATGACATTGCCATTGGTTCCAGAGGCTTGCCAGATTCAAAAATAGTTGTTCCACAACCCTGGTGCAGAAGGCACATC
>BBPD01000243.1_pt1 | contig 12096 bp, 12 predicted proteins | sample 1344911 | NCBI WGS metagenome assembly BBPD01 (sample SAMD00019088, study PRJDB2971) | groundwater metagenome | biome: freshwater biome; feature: mineral spring; material: ground water | place: USA: CA, Sonoma | collected 2011-09 | depth surface m
TGCGCGCAGCTGGGAGGTCAGCACCTCCCCCGCCCGGCCCGCGGTCGGTGTTGCCCCAATAGCTGCTCGTGCGGCGATCGAACCACAGGTCAGACCCGATCGAGAGGCGGTTCTGGGCACTGGCGGCTCCAAGGCCGCTCAGGTCCGCAGCGCCCGGAAAAAAGGCACGTTGTCGGTGTATGCGACCTTGGCAGACGCCACCGACGCCAAAGCCAGAAGTGCCGCTGTGCGGTTGCGCGCATCATCCCTGCGACCCCTCGAATGCATGATCGCCCTGAGAGAGAGTGCAGCGCGTCAATGACGCTCGCATGAAAGAACGGTTAACGCCACCCGGAAAAACCCCCGCCGGACACCGGGACCGGCGGGGCCACCATGGGAACATGGCAGATGCCCTACAGCTTGCCCGTCAGCTCCGGCACCAGCGTGAACAGGTCGCCCACCAGGCCAAAGTCCGCCACCTGGAAGATGGGGGCTTCCTCGTCCTTGTTGATGGCCACGATGATCTTCGAATCCTTCATGCCGGCCAGGTGCTGGATGGCGCCCGAAATGCCAACCGCCACATACAGCTCCGGCGCCACGATCTTGCCGGTCTGCCCCACCTGGTAATCGTTGGGCACATAGCCGGCATCGACCGCGGCGCGCGATGCGCCGACAGCTGCACCCAGCTTGTCGGCCAGCGGCTCGATCGTGCTGTGGAAGGCCTCGCCCGATCCCAGCGCCCGACCGCCCGACACGATGATCTTGGCGCTCGTCAGCTCGGGACGCGCCGATTGCGTCAGCTCGGCACCCTTGAAGGTGGACAGCCCGGCGTCACCGCCACCCGACACCGGCTCGACAGCGGCAGAGCCACCCGTCGCAGCCGCCTTTGGAAAGGCCGTGCCGCGAACCGTGATCACCTTCTTTGCGTCCGCCGACTTGACCGTCGCGATCGCATTGCCGGCATAGATGGGCCGGGTAAAGGTATCGGCGCTTTCCACCGACAGGATCTCAGACACCTGTGCCACATCCAGCGCGGCAGCCACGCACGGGGCGATATTCTTGCCGCGCGACGTCGCCGGCGCCACGAACGCATCATAGTTCGCCATCAGCGCCGCCACCAGCGGCGCCACATTTTCGGCCAACGCCGCACCATAGGCGGCCTCGTCGGCCACCAGAACCTTGGCGACACCATCGATCTTCGCGGCCACCTCGGCCACTGCGCCGCAGCCATGGCCGACAACCAGCACATGCACGTCGCCACCAGTAAAGCCGGCCAGCGCCGTGGCGGCCGACACCACATTCAGGGTCGCGTCCTTCAGCGACGCATTGTCATGTTCGGCAAGAACCAGGACACTCATGCGATTGCTCCTTCTTGTCGGGTCGGGATCGTCAAGCGATCGCTCCTTCTTGTCGGGTCGGGATCGTCAAGCGATCGCTCCCGCTGTCTTCAGCTTCTCGACCAGCTCGTCGACCGTCTTCACCTTGATGCCGGCGCTGCGCTTTGGCGGCTCGGTCACCTTCAGCGTGCTCAGCCGCGGCGTCACATCGACACCATAATCCTCGGGAGTCTTCGTGGCGATCGGCTTCGATTTCGCCTTCATGATGTTGGGCAGGCTCGCATAGCGCGGCTCGTTCAGGCGCAGGTCGGTCGTCACGACCGCCGGCAGCTTCAGCTCCACCGTCTCCAGGCCCCCGTCGACTTCGCGGGTAACGGCAACGCGGTCGGCCAAGGGCTCCACCTTCGAGGCAAAGGTGCCCTGCGCCCAGCCAAGCAGGCTGGCCAGCATCTGGCCGGTCTGGTTGGCATCATCGTCGATTGCCTGCTTGCCAAGGATAATCAGGCCGGGCTGCTCCTCGGCCGCGATCTTCGCGAGGATCTTGGCAACGGCCAGGCTTTCGGTCGTCACGTCCGTCGTCACCAGGATGCCCCGGTCCGCCCCCATCGCAAGGCCCGTTCGCAGCGTCTCTTGCGCCTGCGCCGGCCCGATGGAAACGACCACGATCTCGGTCGCCACGCCCTTCTCCTTCAGGCGGATGGCTTCCTCGACGGCGATTTCGTCGAACGGGTTCATGCTCATCTTCACATTGGCAAGCTCGACCCCGCTCTGGTCCGGCTTCACCCGCACCTTCACATTATAGTCGACCACCCGCTTCACGGGCACCAGGATCTTCATGGGCGTATCGCTCCCCAACTCGCTTCGAATGCCCGGTTTCCTTGGCGAGCGCCGGCGCACGAGTCAACGCGAAGGGTGTCGCGGCAGCTGGAAGACCGGCCACCCTGTTCAGTCCCCAGTCTGAATGCGCGCCACCAGCTGCTTCACCGTGGGCACGAACCCGTTCGAATAGAATGGGTCGGTCTTGAAATTGAACGCCGAATGGCCTGCGAACATCAGCTCATGCTCCGGGTCCGCCCCGTGCGCGATGTCCTGCAGCGTCTTTTGGATGCAGAAGCTGCGCGGGTCGGCCAGATATCCCGTCATATGGCCGTCATGGTCCTTCCAAGCGCTGAAGGCGCAGTGGGAAAGGCAGCCCATGCAGTCGGCCTGGTCCTTGCGGATCAGCTTCGATTCCGCGGCCTCCACGAACACCAGCGTGTTGTCCGGCGTCTTCAGCGCCGTGTCATATCCGGCCCAATGCCATTTCCGCGCGCGGTCCAGGTCGTCGCGCGTCACATAATAGGTCTTGCGGCCCACGCCCACGTCCAGCGGATACTGAAAGTCGCCCGCCGCCTCGGCCGAAAAGGCGATCTGCCGCTCCGAGCGGCCCTCCAGATTGCGCAGGAACGTGTTGCGGACCGCACTGGAATAGAACCCGGTGGGCGAGAATTTGTGCAGCAGGATGTCGCCCTCGTCCAGGTGCGGCAACCGGGCCTTCCAGACTTCGGGGATCGGGCTTTCCTGCGTCAACAGCGGCCGGGTGCCGAACTGGAACGCAATGCTCCCCAGCTCCGCATTGTCGAGCCAGTGCGCCCAGTCGCGCAGGTACCACACGCCACCCGCCATCACGATCGGAACGCTGTCCGGGATGCCCCCCTCGCGCATGACAGAGCGAAGCTCCTTCACTCGCGGATAGGGGTCCTGCGGCGCCTTCGGGTCCTCGGCGTTCGAAAGCCCGTTGTGGCCGCCGGCAAGCCAGGGGTCCTCATAGACCACCGCGCCCAGCCATTCGGCCGCCTTGGAATAGGCCCGCTTCCACAGCGCCCGGAAGGCGCGACCCGACGAGATGATCGGATAATAAAACACCTCGTGGCGCGCCGCGATCTCGCTCAGCCGGTATGGCATCCCCGCCCCGCAGGTCACGCCGTGCAGCAGGCCCTTCGTCTGGCCCAGCACGCCCTCCAGCACCCGCTGCGCACCGCCCATTTCCCACAGCACATTGATGTTCAGCGCCCCGCGCCCGGCCCGCAGCTCGTCGGCCGCAATGTCGTGGGCGCGCCGCACCTGCTCGACCGCGCCGCGAATCGCGTAAGCGACAAGTTCCTCGTGCCGCCCCTCACGCGTGCGCGAAAGATAAATCTGCGGGATAACCTCGCCATTCTCGTCATAGCTGTCGGCGTTGACCGCCGACACCGTGCCCAGCCCGCCGGCCTTCGCCCAGGCACCGGCCGACGCATGGTTGGTGGCGGAAACCCCCTTGCCGCCTTCCACAAGCGGCAGGAATGTCCGTCCACCAACAGCCAGGGCATTCAAAGCCTTCAAAGCCTTCAAGTCCGTCTCCCCTCAGGCCAGCCCAATATCAGGCGTTCCCAGATCCTGCTCGCATATTTTGTCGCGGATTCGGCATCAGGCGAAGGCCGCTGCCGCCACCACTGCCCTCAGGTCCGCGATTCCCGCCTTCGTCTCGCTGCTGGTCGGGATCAGGTGGGGGTGCGCCGCGGCATGTTTGCGCGCCTCCTCGGCCACCAGCGCCGAAACAGCCGCAAGCGCGGTCGGCTTCACCTTGTCCGCCTTGGTCAGCACGATCTGATAGCTCACCGCCGCCCGGTCCAGCAGGTCCATGATCTCGCGGTCCACCGGCTTCAGCCCGTGCCGGCTGTCCACCAGCACAAGCACCCGCTTCAGGGTCGGCCGCCCGCGCAGATAATCGTTCACCAGCCGGCCCCATTCGCGGACCAGATCCTTGGGCGCCTCGGCATAGCCATAGCCCGGCATGTCGACCAGCCGCATTACCGCCGGCTCGCCCACCAGGAACAGGTTCAGCTCCTGCGTGCGGCCCGGCGTGTTCGACGTGCGCGCAAGCCCCTGCCGCCCGGTCAGCGCATTCAGCAGCGAGGATTTGCCCACATTCGAGCGCCCGGCAAAGGCCACCTCCGGAAGCTCCGCTGGCGGCAGCACGTCCAGCCGCGGCGCCGACAGCTGAAAGCCCACGGGCCCGGCAAACAGCAGCCGCCCGCGCTCCAGGGCTTCCTCGCCCTGCCCCTCTACCGGCCTGTCGGTCACTTCGCAGGCGCCGGGGCGGGCGCCGGATATTTCTTCAGCAGCAGCCATGTCTGAAGGATGGAAACCAGGTTGTTCACGATCCAGTAGATCTGCAGCCCCGCCGCGAACGGCGCCATCATGAACATGAAGATCCAGGGCATCCAGGCGAACACCTTCTGCTGGATTTCGTCCATCGGCTGCGGGTTCAGCTTGAACTGCACATACATCGTGACGCCAAGGATGATCGGCAGGATACCCAGCGCAATGATTGCAGGCGGATCGAACGGCAGCAGCCCGAACAGGTTGATCGGCGTCAGCGGATCCGGGGCAGACAGGTCCTTGATCCACAGGAAAGCCGGCTGGTGCCGCAGCTCAACCGAAATCAGCAGCACCTTGTACAATGCATAGAAAATCGGGATCTGCAGCAGGATCGGCAGGCAGCCGGCAAGCGGGTTGATCTTTTCCTGCTTGTACAGTTCCATGGTCGCAAGCTGGATCTTCTGCTTGTCGTCCTTATACTTCTCCTGGATTTCCTTCATCTTCGGCGCAAAGACGCGCATCTTCGCCATGCTGGCATATTGCTTGTTGGCAAGCGGATACAGCACCGCCCGCACGATCAGCGTCAGCCCCACGATCGCCGCCGCATAGTTGCCGAACAGGCCGTAAAGCCATTGCAACAGCCCAAAGATCGGCTGCGCGAAGAACCAGAACCAGCCCCACGCCAGCGCCCGGTCGAACAGCGGCGCGCCAAGCTCGTCGCGCACCTGGTTCAACAGCCGCACCTCCTTGGCGCCCGCGAACAGGTGGCTTGTCGTCGCCAGCGCCTGCCCGGGCGCAACGGCCTGCGCGGGCTTCAGCCAGTCGGTCTGGTAGCGGTCGCCGTCGGCGGCCGTAAAACGCGCCTCGATGGTCGATTTCTGGTCCGGGACCAGCGCCGCCAGCCAGTGCTTTTCGGTGATCCCCAGCCAGCCGCCCTTCGACGTGAACGTCTGCGCCCCGTCGTCGCGCAAGGTGTCGAACCCGATATCGCCTTCCCTCAGCGTGCCGTCCAGCACCGCGATCGGGCCCACATGCAGGTTGAAGGCGTCCGTCTCCGGCCCAGTTCCCGTGCGGTTCACATAGCCGAAGGTCCTGAGCGAAACCGTCTCCCCGCCGGCGTTGGTCACCCGCTGGGCCACGGTGAACAGGAAATTGTCGTCGACAGAAATGGTCTGCTGGAACAGCAGCCCCGTCGGCCCCTGCCAGCTCAGCGTCACCGGCTTGCCCGGCGACAGCACCGTCGCAGAAGCCGTCCACTGCGCATCGGCCGGCGGCGCGCCGGCACCCACCCAGCCATAGCCCGCGAAATAGGCATCGCTCGCCCCCGAAGGCGCGAACAGCCGGATCGGCTTCGCAGGCGGAAGCGCGACCAGATGATCCTTCAGCAGCAAGTCGTCGAAACGGGCACCCGTCAGGTTGATGGAGCCTGCCAGCCGCGGCGTCTCGATCCGCACCCGCACCCCGCCCGCAACCAGCTTCTCAACCGATTGGGCCGCAGCCTGGGCCGCAACGGGAACACGGCCCGGCACCGACGGCGCCGAAGCCGCAGGCTCTGCCGTCGGGGTGGCCTGGGGCGGCGGAGCCGGGAAAAGCCGCACCGACAGGAAGCTCCAGCCGAACAGCACCAGCGCCGACAACAGGACGGCCAGGATCAGGTTGCGATTCTCTTGAGTCACGGCTTGTCGATCACTTTTCTGTCGGCCTGCCCGCGCAGATGGCGCAGCAGGTGGAATTCGTCCGGCACCGGATCAAGGCCGCTGCCGCCCCAGGGGTGACAGCGAAGGATCCGCGCCGCCGCCAGCCAGAGACCGGCCAGCAGCCCGTGCCGCCTTAGAGCCTCTATCCCGTAATGGGAACAGCTTGGCGAAAAGCGGCAGGTTGGCGGCAACACCGCCGAAAAGGTAAGCTGCCACAGGCGGAACAGGCCCGCCACCGCGCGCGCCAACAGGTCCGTCAGACTCATGCCGAAGTCCCCGACCGCCGCCGCGCCTTTGCCAGGGCCTCGCTTACCTGTTCCAGCAGCTGCGCCCAGGGCAGTTCCGCCTCGCGCGGTCGTGCGATGAAAACATGGTCGGCGCCGGCAATGCCCGCGTCCGGCAGCAGCAAACGCGCCGCTTCGCGCAACCGCCGGCGCGCCCGGTTGCGCGCCACGGAATTGCCCACCTTCTTCGAAACGGTAAAGCCCACACGGGCAACAGGGCGGCCGACCGGCTTCACCAAAAGCACGAAGGCCGGCATGGGCACACGCACGCCTGCATTGGCGGCCAGGAAATCACGGCGCTTGCGAATTCTGTCGATGGCGGGTGCGGCGCCCGGGGCTGCCGCCGAATCAGCCGCCATGGGCCGGATGCTGCCCGGTGTGCCGGTATGCACCGGCGTGCAGGCTCAGGCCGACAGGACCTTGCGGCCGCGCGCACGCCGGCGGGCCAGCACCTTGCGCCCGCCCACCGTTGACATGCGGACGCGAAAGCCGTGGCGGCGCGCGCGGACAAGCTTGGAGGGTTGATAGGTGCGCTTCATCGATCTTGCCTTGCCAACGGGATGTTGCCGGCAGGCCATCGACCACCGGAAAGAGTGGGCCGCTTAGCGCCGACCAGCCTTCCGGTCAAGGACGACCCCGCAGTGCCGGCACAAGGCAGCTCAAGTCACGCCTCTTTCCGCTGGAAGCTGCGACAACCCTGACGCCTTTTGCGGCCTCCCCCTGCGCCGATCCCATGCTAGGGCCATCGCCCATGACCCAATTCGATCTCACCGACGACCAGCTCGCCATCCGTGAAACCGCAGAGCGTTTCACCGCAGCCGAAATCACCCCGCACGCCGCGAAATGGGACGAAGCGCAGTTCTTCCCGCGCGACACGATCCGCAAGGCGGCCGAACTGGGCTTCGGTGCGATCTACGTGTCGGAAAGCTCCGGCGGGATCGGCCTCGGCCGCCTCGAAGCCGCGCTCATCATGGAGGCCATGGCCTATGGCTGCCCCTCCACCTCGGCCTTCATCTCTATCCACAACATGGCAAGCTGGATGATCGACTGCTTCGGTTCCGAGCGCGTGAAACAGAAATATCTCCCCGGCCTCGTGCCGATGGACATCATCTCCAGCTACTGCCTCACCGAGCCGGGCTCCGGCTCGGACGCGGCCGCCCTGAAAACCACGGCCGTGCGCGAAGGCGACCATTATGTCGTCACCGGCTGCAAGGCCTTCATCTCAGGGGGCGGCGTCAACGAGCTTTACGTCACCATGGTCCGAACCGGCGGCGAAGGCGCGGGCGGCATCTCCTGCCTCGTGATCGAGAAGGGCATGCCCGGCGTCAGTTTCGGCGCCAACGAAAGGAAGCTCGGCTGGCGCTCCCAGCCAACCGCGCAAGTCCATTTCGATGGCGTGCGCGTGCCGGCCGAGAACCTGGTCGGCGAGGAAGGCCAGGGCTTCCGGATCGCGATGGCCGGCCTCGACGGCGGCCGCCTCAACATCGGCGCCTGCTCATTGGGCGGCGCCCAGCGCGCAATCGACGAGAGCATCGCCTATGTCCGCGAACGCCGGCAGTTCGGGCGTGCCGTCGCCGACTTCCAGGCGACCCAGTTCACGCTCGCAGACATGGAAACCGAGCTCCAGGCCGCCCGCGCCCTCCTCTATCTCGCTGCCGCCAAGGTCAGCACCGGCGCGCCCGACAAGACCCGCTTTGCCGCCATGGCCAAGCGGCTGGCCACCGACACCGGCTCGGCCGTCGTCGACCGCGCGCTCCAGCTGCACGGCGGCTACGGCTATCTGCAGGATTATCCGATCGAGCGCCTCTGGCGGGATCTCCGCGTCCACTCCATCCTCGAGGGCACCAACCAGGTGATGCGCATGATCACCGCCCGCGAGCTGCTGCGCGCTGCCAACTAATCCCTCGTCTCCCCCGGCCCGGGCACCAGCCCGTAGCGCTCGGCTAGCCGCCAGACATGGGGCGGCACCATCCACTTCATCCGCGCACGATGGCCGGCGCGCAGGTGCAGCACCGTCTCGATCGCCTTCATCTCCACGCGCGCCCGGGCAAACTCCAGTCCCTTGGGGCCGATGCGCGGCATCAGCCAGCCCACGATCGGCCGCGCCCAGTCCGGCATCTGCCGCAGCGGCAGGCCGCCTGCCGCCAGCCGGGTGTTGGAAAGAAAGCCCTTCACCGCGCCCGCCCGGCTGCCCCGGCTCCCCGGCACCTGCAGCGCCACCTCATCGCCCAGCAGCGCCAGCAGCTCGGCCCCGCGCGCGTTCCGCACCAGCAGCCACTGCTCGCCCTCGCCCCCCATATAGCCGACCGTGATATCGGCCAGCGCGTTGGTGTAATCCACGCAGGTGCGGCAGGTCACCGGAAAGAAATCCGCCGGCAGCTTCGAGATGGGCAGCATCAGGAAGGGCACAAGCCTGTGGCTGCCGTCGTCGAACCGGATTTCCACCCGGTAATCGGCGCGGAATTCCAGATAGCTGATCGTCTCGGGCCGGTCCGACAGCAGGGCCAGGAACTGGTGGAACCTCTCGGTCGATGTGTTGTCGGAACAGGGCGTCCCGATCACATACAGCCGCTCGAACCCGAAGCTCTCCTCCAGCGCCCGCAGCGCATGCACCTGGCAGGGGATTCCGATGATCGCAAGCCGCCTGTGGCCCGCCGCGCGCGCCGGCTCCAGCAAGGCCAGCAGGGGCGCATGGCCCATCCGCATCCCGCGCACGGCCGCCATGGCTTCCGGCCGGGTCACGATCACCGGCAACGGCTTCCAGCGGTCGGAAGGGTCTGGCGCCATGGTCAGCACCGCGTCCACCGCGCCCGTCTCCAACAGCCGCTGGGCAATCCGTGTCGTGATCCCCGTCCACTGCGCGCCCGCCAGCGGCGCCTTCAGCCGCGCCCGCCACATCTGCCGGAACGGGCCGAAGAACAGCTCGTCGCCTGCCGTGTCGCGCACGCGGCCATGCACCCGCTGCTCGGCCGCGCCATAATCGGGCCGAATGAACTGGCACGCCCGGCCGCAGGCGCCCGCATCCGCCATCCGCGAAACCCCGCAGTCGGTGCAGAGCCCGCGCGGCGCCGGCTCCGGCAACGCCGGAGCGGTCAGGCCGGCCCCCGGCGCAGTCTCGTCGTCTCCTCTTCCCATCGGGCCCGCACCTTCCGGTGCGCATTCTAGTGGGGCGCCGCCGATGCGCCAGCCCCGACGTCGCCCCGGCAGCCGCATTGACAATTTCCATGCCACAAGCCCCCTTGAACGGTGCAAGCTATCTGTCTGTATCATGGCGCACCAAAGCGCACGGCAGGCTCGGGGGGACCTGCATCGGGGACCTGGCCGGATCAATGAAGCAAGTCATCCTTTGTGCTGTTGTGTTCGCGGCCCCGGCTGCCCTTGCAGCCGAATCCGGCACGCTGGTCATCGTCGGCGGCGGCCTGTCGTCCGGCAATGCCCCCATCCACCGCGCCTTTCTCGATGCGCGCCCCGGGGGAAGCGCCCGGATCGCGATCATCCCGTCGGCGTCCGGTGCGCCAGCCGCATCGGCCGCAGCCTTTGCCGGCGCATTGGTGCGGCACGGTGCAGATCCGGCCGATATCGTCGTCGTCCAGCTGGCAAAGGCAGACGATCCCGACACGAGCGACGTCGATGAAGGGCGCTGGGCCGAAAACGCCACGAACCCGGCGGAAATCGCCAGGCTTTCACAGGCCGGCGCCATCTGGTTCACCGGCGGAGACCAGTTGCGCACCACCCATCTGCTGGCACCCGCCGGCCGCGAGACGCCGATGCTCGCCGCGATCCGCGCGCGGCTTGCGGCAGGGGCCGTGATCGGCGGCTCCTCGGCCGGAGCCGCCATCATGAGCCGCCCGATGATCACCGAAGGCGATCCGCTGTCCGCGCTCCTGCAACCCGTCAGCCGCCAGTCGGCCGTCGGTGCCGGGGCACCCGACAACCGGGTGTCCGGCGGCGGCCTGGTGATGGGCGAGGGGCTGGGTTTCCTGCCCGACGGCCTCGTCGACCAGCATTTCGATGCGCGGCGACGCCTCGGCCGCCTTGTCCGCGCCCTGTTCGAGCTGCCGACCAATGATCGTCTCGGCTTCGGAATCGACGAGGACACAGCCCTCGTCGTCGACCTCGGCAAACGCCAGGCCCGGGTCGTCGGGGCAGCAGGCGTCACTGTCCTCGATGCCCGCTCCGCGCGCCGCACATCCGGCCCCCGCTTCGGCGCCGAAGGGCTCACGCTCGCCGTGGCGGCAGATGGCGCCGGCATCGCACTCGACACCCTGGCCGTCACGCCCCCGGCAGGCAGCCGCCCGCCCCTGCCCGACCCCGACGAAGCCCAGCCCCGCGTCCACCATCTAAGCAGCGGCATGGCTGTGCCCGAGCCGGCAACGGGCCCGCTCCTGGCCGACACACTGTTCGGCACGCAGGCCCTCCCCCGGCTCGACCGGCCCAGCCTTCGCGGCGATCAGGGTGTCATCTACCGCTTCAGCCGCCTGCCCGGCGCTGCCGCATGGACATATGGCGGGGTCGTCTCGGTCTCTGGCATCGCGTTGTCGATCACCCCGGCCGGCGCCTCGCTTGTCGTTTCAGACCAGCCGCCGGGCGCAGGCCGATGACGGGGCGCTGGGGCCTCGTGCTGCACGGCGGAGCCGGCGTGAACCCGGCCCGCGACTATGCCGAGGTCGAAGCCCATCTGCTCCGGCTCGTCACAGCCGGAAGCGCCCGGCTGGCCGAAGGGGCAAGCGCAGTCGACACGGTCGAATGGGCCGTCGCCGACATGGAAGCCTCCGGCCTCTATGTCGCAGGCCGCGGCGCGGCGCCCAACCGCGCCGGCGTTGTCGAATTCGATGCCGCGATCATGGACGGCAGCATCCCGCGCGCCGGCGCGGTCGCGGCCATCCAGGATGTGCGCAGCCCGATCAAGGCCGCCCGGGCCGTCATGGCCCTGACGCCGCATGTCCTCCTGGCGGGCGAAGGCGCAACCGCGTTCGCGCGCGAGGCGGGGCTTGCCGCAATCGGGAGCCCGCCCGGTTACTTCCGCCTCGCGGTCGGCGTCGAACCTCACGAACTCGAAGCCGAAGCCGACGCGCTGAGCCACGGCACGGTCGGCGCAGTCGCGCTCGACCGGCGCGGCCGCCTCGCTGCAGCCACCTCCACCGGCGGCCTGTTCGGAAAACGCCCCGGCCGCGTCGGCGACACGCCGATCCCGGGTGCCGGCACCTGGGCCGACACCGACATCGCGATCAGCTGCACCGGGGTCGGCGAGCATTTCATCCTGGCCGGCGGCGCAGCCGATATCGCCGCCCGGATGCGCTATGCCGGCGTCCCGGCCCCCGAGGCCGCAGACGCGATGCTGGCCCGCGTGGCTGCGCTGGGCGGCGACGGCGGCGTCATTGCAATAGGATCCGACGGCCTGCCCGTCTTCGCCTGGAACTCGGGCGGGCTAAAACGGGCAGCCGCCGGGTCGCATAAGTTGCCAATGGCGGCGATCGGTTAAGAAGGTGCCTGTAGAGTATGCGTAGCGAACCGGAAAACCACGACATCTCCGTTCCAGATCCGACCGCGGTCGGCGATCGCGAACTGGCAAAAAGCGCCACCACCCGTCGCCGGATCCTCGATTCCGCCCGCGACCTGCTGGCAACGGGCGGATTTGCGTATCCATCCGGCGAAGGCCGCGGTGGGGTCAGATGCCTT
>BBPD01000011.1_pt1 | contig 12073 bp, 10 predicted proteins | sample 1344911 | NCBI WGS metagenome assembly BBPD01 (sample SAMD00019088, study PRJDB2971) | groundwater metagenome | biome: freshwater biome; feature: mineral spring; material: ground water | place: USA: CA, Sonoma | collected 2011-09 | depth surface m
AACTGCGCCCCGTGCAGCGCGGCGTACCGGCCGCCGCGCGCCCGCAGCTCCGCGTGCGTCCCCTCCTCACGGCTGGGCGGAACCGCCCCCCTCGGCCTTGGGCGCGCGGTGATCGCGAGGCGCGCCTCACCCCCCCCGATGTGCGGGACCGGCGCGCCGCGCCACGCCGTCACCCCCCGGCGAACTGCGCCCCGTGCAGCGCGGCGTACCGGCCGCCGCGCGCCAGCAGCTCCGCGTGCGTCCCCTCCTCCGCCACGGCGCCCTCGGCCACCACCGCGATGCGGTGCGCGTTGCGCACCGTCGCCAGCCGGTGCGCGATCACCAGCGTCGTGCGCCCCTCCGCCAGTTCCGCGAGCGAGGCCTGGATGGCGCGCTCCGTTTCCGTGTCGAGCGCGCTGGTCGCCTCGTCGAGGATCAGGATGGGCGGGTTCTTGAGGAAGGCGCGGGCGATGGCCACGCGCTGCTTCTGCCCGCCCGAGAGCAGCACCCCGCGCTCGCCCACCACCGTGTCGAGGCCCTGCGGGAGCCTCTCGATCATCGCCCCCAGCCGCGCGCGCCGCGCCGCCTCGGCGATCTCCGCGTCGGCGGCGCCGAGGCGGCCGTAGGCGATGTTGTCGCGCAGCGTGCCGGCGAACAGGAACACGTCCTGCTGCACGATGCCGATCCGCGCGCGCAGCGAGGCGAGGGTCGCGTCGCGCACGTCCACCCCGTCCACCAGCACGCGCCCGCCCTGGACGTCGTAGAAGCGCGGCAGCAGCGCGCAGAGCGTCGTCTTGCCCGCCCCCGACGGACCGACGAGCGCCAGCGTCGTGCCCGGCTCGACCCGCAGCGACAGCCCGCGCAGCACGGGCGGGCGTGCCGCGTCGTAGCCGAAGGTCACGCCCTCGAACGCGACCTCGCCGCGCGGCCGCTCCGGCAGGGGCCGCGCGCCGGGCCGGTCCACCACCTCGGCCGGCGTGGCGACGAGCTGGAGGAAGGAGCGGTAGCCGGCGATGCCCTTGGGGTAGGTCTCGATCACCGCGTTGATCTTCTCAAGGGGCCGGTAGAACACGCCCACGAGCAGCAGGAACGCCACGAAATCGCCCACGCTCATCGCGCTCCGCGAGACCAGGACCGCGCCGGCCAGCATCACCAGCAGCTGCACCAGCCGCAGCCCGAGGTAGTTCAGCGTCTGCCCCGCGGCCATGGTGCGGTAGGCCTCGAGCTTGGTGTCGCGGTAGCGGGCGTTGTCGGCGGCGAAGAGGCGGCTTTCGTGCGCCTCGCGGCCGAAGGCCTTGACGACGCGCACGCCGCCCACCGCCTCCTCCACCCGCGCGTTGAAGGCGCCGACGCGGCGGAACTGCGCCTGCCAGTTGTGCGTCATCCGCGCCCCGTGGTGCGCCACCACCCAGCCCACGACGGGCACGGCGAGGGCGGTGATCAGCGCGAGCGGCGGGTTGACGTACAGCATGAGGGCGAAGGCGCCGGCGAAGGTGAGCAGCGCCACCAGCACGTCCTCCGGCCCGTGGTGCGCGACCTCGCCGATGTCCTCGAGGTCCTTCGTCACCCGGCCCACCAGGTGGCCGGTCTTCGCGCGGTCGTAGAAGCCGTGGGAGAGTGCCATGAGGTGGTCGAAGGCGCGCTGGCGCAACGTGGTCTCGATGGCGATGCCGAGCACGTGGCCCCAGTAGGTCACCACGGCCATGAGCGCGGCGTTGGCCGCGTACACGGCGAGCAGCGCGAGCACGGCCAGCACGATCAGGTTCACGTCGCCCGTGGGCAGCAGCCGGTCCACGAACAGCCGCACCGCCATGGGGAAGCCGAGCTCGAGCACGCCCGACAGCGCGGCGCAGCCGAAATCGAGCGCGACGAGGCGCCGGTGCGGCCGGTACAGCGCCGCGAAGCTCTTCACCAGGGCCCAGCGGCTGTCGGTGGCGGTGGCGTTCATCGCGGACAGCGATGGCCCCGCCCGCGCGGCTTCGCAACCGCGGCGGCGATGGGCCGGTTGCGCCGGCCCTGAGCCGCGCCTTCGTCAACGAGGACCAGCCGGCCGACGAGGCCGCGCGCCCGCCCGAGCGCCCCGTGCCGGACGGCCCCAAACCGGTCACCCGCGCGGGCCGCGCGGCGCTGGAGGCGCAGGCCGCGCGCCTTTCCGCCGGCTCTGGCCGACGCGCCGGAGGAGGCGCGGCCCGCCCTCGCGCGCGACCTGCGCTACCTCCGCGCCAGGCTCGCCACGGCGCGGATGGTGGAGCCGGCGCCGGGACCGGCCGTGGAATTCGGCAAGGCGGTGCGCGAGCGGCCCCGGTGCGGCGGGCCCGGGCGAGCCTGGACCATCGTGGGCGAGGACGAGGCCGACCCGGCGCGCGGCCTCCTCTCCCGGGCCTCGCCGCGCGCCCGCGCGCTGCGCGGCGCCGAGGCGGGCGACGAGGTCGCGCGCCCTGGCGGCCCGCCGCCCGCGCTCGTGCTGGAGTTGTCGGGCGGCGGGTGAGGGGCCGCGGCTTTGCGCCGAGTCTCCGCTTCGCCCTTCTGCAGGGTTAGGCCATACAGCCAGGGTCTGGCGTTGCCTGAGCAACGGCGCGGGCGCCCGGGGCGCTCCGCCAGGGGCTTCGCTACGCACCCCAGGCGCTGGCCGTCCCGCACCACGTCCGGGGACACGACCTCGCGCGGCCAGCGAATGGCGCTGGCCACCGAGACGCCGAAGCGTTCCGCGGCACCACGTCGCGACCTGCCGCCTTCGACTGCGGCGATCAGGCGGGAGGGAAGATCCTCTGACAGGGGTTTGGCCATGCGTGCTGGCCTCCGTGCCCAGCGGGCGGGGTGAATCGGATTTCGCTCGAGCAGGGGGCTCCCCAAAGAGTCAGAACGTGCGGATTTCGCGCTACCAGGTTGCGGAAATTCTCCGTCGGGCGCGCAACGAAGGACGCAAGAGAATCGTGCGGTGTCGTCGCTTGAATTTTTCTGTCGTGCCGGCGGCGATTGCAGAACCAATGTTGCGCCCGCCGCTGCCGGAAACGGAATTTCCGCAGCCTGCTACGCGCGACGCGCATCGGCGCGGTCATCGCGGACACCGGGCCGCTCCGCCACCTCGTCGTAATCCGGAACGTCGTCGTGTTGCCGCGGCGGCTCGGCAGGATCGCCGTGCCGGGCGGCGCCCTGGCCGAACTCGGCCGCGCCGGCGCGCCCGACCCGGTCCGGGCGTTTGCGGCGTCGCCGCCACCGTGCTTGCCGGTCTTTCCGAAACGCGACCCGGGCCACGGTCAACGGGGTGCCGGCGAGCAAGCGGTGACGCGGCTCGCGGAGCGCGTCGGGGCCAGGCGGCTTCTGCTCGACGACCGGGCCGCGGTCCTGGAGGCGCGCCGCCGCGGGTTCCGCGTCACCGGCACGCTCGGCCTGCTGGCCGAGGCAGCCGCGGAGGACCGGCTCGACCTGCCCGCCGCTTACGACGCCCTGCGCGCGACGAACTTCCGCGCGCCGCCCGAGGTCCTTGAAACACCGCTCGCGCGCGACCGGGCACGCCGAAACGCGCCGGGTGGCCGGTAGGCTCACACGAACTGCGCCGGCCGCGGCACGTAGAGGAAGCCCTCGCCGTCGCGGATGATCCGGCCGAAGCCGGGCCAGGGGACGTGCACGCCGCCCATCAGGATGCGCTCGGCGGCCAGCATCTCGAGCGCGCGCACGCGGCTTTCCGCGCCCATGACGGGGTCCACGTCCACACCAACGCGCCAGCGCGGGCGCGCGAGCTGGATCACCATCTGGTGCGCGATGTCGCCCCAGATCAGCATGGACTGGTTCTGCGAGGTCACGCGGAAGCTGACATGGCCCGGCGTGTGGCCGGGGGCGGGCGCCATGAAGACGCCGGGGATGACCTCCAGCCCCTCGCGCATCTCGACGCGGCGGACGCGGTCGCCCGGGTAGGGGCGGATGGCACGGCGCGCCGCCTCGATGAAGCGTTGGCCCTGGGGCACGCGGCTTTCCATCGCCGGGTCGGTCCAGAAGGCGTGGTCGATCCCGGTGACCACCACCTCGGCGTTGGGGAAGTTGCGCGTGGTGCCATCGTGGCTGAGGCCCAGCGCGTGCTCGGGGTGGATGTGCGTCAGCAGCACCGTGTCCACCTGCTCGGGCCGGTGGCCGCTGGCGCGCAGGGCGTCGAGCGTCTGGCCTGTCGTCGGGATGAAGGAAGAGTGCCCGCCGCAATCGACCAGCGCCAGGTTGCGGCCCGTGTTGAGCAGATACGCGCCCACGGGCTGGTGCAGGCCCGGCTCGATGGCGAAGGCCCGCTCGCGCAGCGGCGCGACCTCGGCGGGCGTGCTGTCGGGGAAGAAGTTCTGGATGCCGGCGTTGGTGCCCTGCATCGCGCCGTCGAGCAGCGTCGTCACCTCGACGTCGCCCACCTTCAGGCGGTGGAATCGCGGCGGCATCGCGCCCTGCTGCGGCGGCACGCCCCCGGCGGTCGGCGACGACGCGGTTGGCGACGACGCGCTTGCCGCGGCGACGGCCATCGGCAGGGTGGCGGCGGCCACGAGCGCGCCGCGGCGCCCCGTCTCGGAGATGGTCTCGGGCATCCTGGTTCCGCCATGGAAGCGGATGAAGGAATGGGGATTGCGCCGGGCCGTGTCAGCACCCGAAATGTCGCGGTTCCAGGGAGAGAACCGCATGAAGGCCGTCGGCTACACGCATTGCCACCCCATCGGGCACGAGGAGGCGCTGCTCGACCTCCACCTCAACGAACCGCAGGAGCCGAAGGGCCACGACATCCTCGTCGAGGTGCGGGCCGTCTCGGTGAACCCGGTGGACGCGAAGCTGCGCGCCAACGCCGACCCGGCGGGCGAGCCGCGCATCCTCGGCTTCGACGCCGCCGGCGTGATCCGCGCGCGCGGCCCGCAGGCGCACCTCTTCGGCGACGGGGAAGAGGTGTTCTACGCCGGCTCCGTCGTCCGCCCCGGCTCCAACCAGCAGTTCCAGCTGGTGGACGAGCGGATCGTCGGCCGCAAGCCGAAGACGCTCTCCTTCGCCGAGGCCGCGGCGATGCCGCTCGCCGCGATCACGGCGTGGGAGGCGCTGTTCGACCGGCTGCGCATCCCGCGCGGCAAGTCGGCGAACGGCGAGGCGGTGCTGATCGTGGGCGGCGCGGGCGGCGTCGGCTCCATCGCCATCCAGCTCGCCCGGCGGCTCACCGGGCTGATGGTCGTCGCCACCGCCGCGCGGCCCGAGACGCGGGAGTGGTGCGAGCGGATGGGCGCGCACAAGGTGCTCGACCACTCGGGCGACCTCGCCGCGCAGGCCAAGGCGCTGGGCGCGCCCTTCCCCTTCGTCTTCTCCACCACGAGAACCGAGCTGCACTGGAAGGCGCTGGTGGACATCGCGGCGCCGCAGGGGACGATCTGCGCCATCGACGACATCGCGGCCGCGCCGATCTCCGCGCTCAAGCCGAAGTGCCTGGCCTTCGCGTGGGAGGCGATGTTCGCGCGCTCGATGTTCCAGACGCCCGACATGCTGGCGCAGCACCGGCTGCTGGACGAGGTGTCGCAGCTGCTCGACTCGGGCGTGCTGCGCCACACGATGACGCGCAACCTCGGGCGGGTCGAGGCGGCGAGCCTGCGCGAGGGGCACGCGCTGGTGGAGGGCGGCGCGATGATCGGCAAGGCGGTGTGCGAGGGGTGGTGAGGGCGCGCCGGCATGCGAGCGTGGCCGGACCCGGGCGGCGGCGCAAGCCGGATCGTCCGCCCACCCCTCAGCCCAGCGCGAGCGCGGCCAGCGACAGCGCGCCCAGGCCGAGCACGGCGAAGGTCAGCATCATACCGGCCTGGCGGAACCGCAGGGCCTCCGGCTCGCGCGAGATGCCGAGCGCGTGGGTGACGCGGCCCGCGACCAACGCCGCCGCCAGCGCGCCCACCCACCACGCGGGCGCGCCGCCGACCTCGAGCAGCAGCAGCAGCAGCAGCGCCATCGGCGCGTACTCGGCGAAATTCGCGTGGGCGCGCACGGCGCGCAGCAGCATCCGGTCGGCTTCGCGCACGCCGAGCGCGCGGCTCGCGGCGATGCGCTGGCGGATCACGGCGGCCGACAGCCAGAGCAGCCACAGCGCGAGGGCGGCGGCGGCGAGCGCGGTGATGGCGGGGAAGGGCGTCACGCGCAGAACTCCTGGACCAGGCTGGCGAAGGCGTCGGGGTTGTCGGCGTGGAGCCAGTGCCCCGCGCCCGGCACCCCGGCGAACCGCGCGCGGGGGAAACGGCGCAGGAACAGCGCGCGGTCCTCGGCGGTGACGTAATCGCTGCGCGCGCCGTGCAGCACCAGCGCGGGCCCCTCGAAGGGCGGGCCGTCGGCGCCGTCGAAGCCCTCGATGGCGGGCATGGCGGCGGCGATGCCCTCGAGCCCGAGCCGCCAGCGCGGGCCGCCCTCGGCGTTGAGGTCGAGCGACTGGAGGAGGAAGCCGCGCACGCCCGCGTCGGGCACCGAGTCCGCGAGCGCCTCGTCCGCCTCGCGCCGCGCCATGCCCTCGCGCAGCGGCAGCGCGCGCATCGCGTTGACGTGGGCCCGCAGCGCGGGCGGGTAGCGGCGCGGGGCGATGTCGGCGACGATCAGGCGCTCCACGGCGTGCCCGTGCCGCAGCGCCAGCGCCATCGCGACCTTCCCGCCCATCGAGTGGCCGAGCACCGCGGCCGGCAGCGCGCCCCGCGCGCGCATGGTTTCCGCGACGTCGTCGGCCATCTCCGCGTAGCCCATCGTCCCCGCCCGCGGCGAGGCGCCGTGGTTGCGCAGGTCGAGCGCGAGGACGCGGCGCGAGGCGGCGAGCCGGCTCTGCGCCGCGCCGAAGTTGCGCCCCTGGCCGAACAGCCCGTGCAGCAGGGCGAGCGGCCGGCCCTCGCCCATCTCGGTCGCGTGCAGCAGCATCGTCATCCCCTCGCGGCTATCCACACGCTCAGGACGATCAGCGCGCCGCCCGCCAGCAAATCCCACCCCAGCGGCTCGCGCAGCCAGACGGTGGCGAGCGCCACGCCGAACAGGGGCACGAGCAGCACGCCGAGCGAGGCGAGCACGGAGTTGAGGTGCCGCGTGCCCTCGGTGATCGCCCAGGTGCCGATGGGCGCGGCGACGAGGCCGATGAACAGGGCCTGCGGCGCCGCGCCCCAGCCGATGAAGCCGCCCGGCTCGGCCACCAGAGCGACGAGCCCGAGCACGGCGGCGCCGACCGCGAAGGCCACCGGCAGCAGCTCCACCACCGGCGTCTGCGGCGGGCGCCGGCGGATGATGACCATTGCGACGCTCCACGACAGCGACGCGCCCAGCAGCAGCGCGTGGCCGAACAGCACGCCCGGCGCCGCCCAATCTATCGCCCACGGCCCCGTCATCACCAGCACGCCCGCCAGCCCCACCGCCGCCGCGAGCCAGCGCCGCGGCGAGACCTTCTCCGCGAGCAGCCACACCGACAGCGGCACGAGCCAGAAGATGGTGACGTTCCCGAGGATCGCCGTGCGCCCCGCCGGCACCAGCGCGATGGCGGCGTGGGTGAAGGCGAAGAAGGCGCCGATCTGCAGCGCGCCGAGCGCCAGCGCCGCCGGCCAGTCGCCGCGCCGCGGCAGCCGCAGCCGGCCCAAGGCCGCCATCAGCAGCGCCGCCGACAGCGCGGCCAGCGCCGCGCGGGAGACGCCGAACGCCATCGGCGTCGCGTCGGCCAGCGCGTCCTTGGTGACGGGCCAGACCCCGCCGAACAGCAGGACGGCGACAAGGAGGAGCTGGAGCGCCCGCCCCTGGGTCACGCGGCCTGGCTCACGAATCCACGGTCAGCACGATCTTGCCGACGTGCGCGCTGCTCTCCATCAGCGCGTGCGCCTCGGCCGCGCGGGCGAGCGGGAAGGTCGCGTGGATGTGCGGCAGGCACCGCCCGGCTTCGAGCAGCGGCCACACGCGCCCGCGCAGCGCGGCGGCGATCTCGCCCTTCTGCGCGGTGCTGCGCGGGCGCATCGTGCTGCCGGTCACCGTCAGGCGCTTGAGCATGATGGGGCGAAGGTCGGCCTGCTCGGCCACCTCGCCGCCGAGGAAGGCGATCAGCACCAGCCGGCCGTCCATCCTCAGGCAACGCAGGTTGCGCGCGAAGTATGGCGCGCCGACCATGTCGAGCACGACGTCGCACAGCCTGCCGCCCGTCGCGCGCTTCACCTCCTCGGCGAAGTCCTGGGTGCGGTAGTCGATGGCGGCATCCGCGCCGAAGCCGCGCATCGCCGCGCACTTCGCCGCCGAGCCGGCGGTGGCGAGCACCGTCGAACCGAATTCCTTGGCGAGCTGGATGGCGGTGACGCCGATGCCGCTCGTGCCGCCGTGGACGAGCACGGTCTCGCCCGGTCGCAGGCGCCCGCCCGCGCTGTGCGCCGTGCCGAAGAGGTTGGCCCAGACGGTGAAGTACGTCTCCGGCACGGCGGCCGCGCGCACCGCGTCGAAGCCGCGCGGCCAGGGGAGGGTCTGCGCCGCGGGGGCCGTGCACCACTCCGCGTAGGCGCCGCCGTTGGTCAGCGCGCACACCTTGTCGCCGGGGCGGAAGGCGGTGACCTCCGCGCCGACGGCCGCGACCTCGCCCGCGCATTCGAGGCCGAGGATCGGCGACGCGCCCGGCGGCGGCGGGTACTTGCCCTGGCGCTGCGCCACGTCGGGGCGGTTCACGCCGACCGCCTCCACGCGGATCAGCACCTCGTCCGCCGCGGGCGCCGGCACGGGGCCGCGCGCGAGGGCCAGCACCTCCGGCGGGCCGCCCGCGCCGTGGGCCACGAAGGTCATGCCGTCGGGGATGCTCATCGCGGCGGACACTCCGCGCCGGCGGGCGCCGCGTCAAGCGACGCGCGCGGCGGTTGCAGAAGCCGCCTCGTGCTCGCGCAAAGCCGCGGAAAAGCTTGCTCCGGCGCATTGCGCCGCCGCGCGCGGGGCGGAAGAATGGGCGCCGCGACGATGCGATCCTTGTCCCCCTTGCCGGTGCCCCGCCGCGCCGCGCTGCGCGCCGCGGCCGCGGCGCCGCTGGCCTCCCCCGCCCGCGGCCAACCCGCGGCCGGGGAATGGCGCGTGGGCGCGATCTTCCCGCTCGCCTCGCTGCTCGGCGACGAGGCGATGCGCGGCGTCGAGATGGCCGCGGAGGAGCGCAACGCGCAGGGCGGGCTCGCCGGCCGCCCGATCCGCCTGCTGCGCGCGGTGGCCGCCGACGCGGCCCAGGCGCTCGCCGAGGCCCGCCGGCTGCTCGGCGCGGACCGCTGCGCGCTGCTGGTCGGCAGCGTGTCCGCGCCGGTGGCGCTCGCCGCCGCGCAGGCCGCCGACGCCGAGGGCGCGCCCTTCATCGAGCTGGCCGCCGCGGCGGAGGCGCTGCTCGACCGCGGCTTCCGCCAGCTCGTGCGGCTCTCGCCCGCGGCCAACGACTTTGCCACCGTCGCGCGCGACGCGATCGCGCGCGCCGTGGCGCCGGCCCTCTCGATGCCGGCGGACTCGCTGCGGGTCGCGATCCTGCACGAGGCCTCGCCCTCGCCCGAAAGCCTCGCCGCCGCGCTCGAGGCGCGGCTGCGCGAGGCGGGCGTGCCGGTCGCCGAGCGCCTCGGCCACGCGCCGCGCTCGGCCGAGCTTCCCGCGATGGTGGAGCGGCTGCGCGCGGCCGGCGTCTCGGCCGTCGCCCACGCGGGCGGCGAGGCGGACATCGCCGCGCTGCTGCGGGCGATGCAGGATGCCGGGTGGCGGCCGCCCCTCCTCCTCGGCCTCGGCGCGGCCTGGGGCCTCGCGGACCTCGCGCGCGCGGCGGGGCCGTGGCTCGACGGCGCCCTGGTGGTGGACGCGCCGCCGGTCGCGGTCGCGGAGGGCTTCGCCCACGGCGCGCGCGGCTTCGCGGAGGCGTACCAGCGCCGGTGGGGCGCGCCGCCGCGCGCCTCGGTCTCGCTCGCTTCCTTCGCGCTGATGCGCGCCGTCTTCTCGGCCCCGGCGCTGGAGCGCGCGTCCTTCCGCGCCTGGCTCGCGCAGCTGGACCTGGCGGAGGGCGCGCTCGCGAACGGGTGGGGCCTGCGGCTGGACGGCCGCGGGCAGAACGGGCGGGCGCGGCCCGTGGCGGCGCAGTGGCAGAACCAGCGCCCCTGCGCGGTGTTTCCCCCCGAGGCGGCGGTGGCGGCGTTCCGGGCATAGAAACCGTTCGAGAACGCTGGCGGATGAAGGTTGGCGGGCGATCCCGCGCCCCCGGACGGCGCTGGGCGCCGGTGCTGGTTGCATCGGCCAGACAGACGTCGTGCGAAGGCCGCGCCGCGAGTTCGTGCGGAGGGCGCGCCGAGACTTCGTGCGAAGAGCGCGCCGAGACTTCGTGCGAAGAGCGCGCCGAGACTTCGTGCGAAGGGCGCGCCGAGACTTCGTGCGAAGAGCGCGCCGAGACGTCGCGCGAAGGGCGCGCCGCGAAGTCGTGCGAAGGGCGCGCCGAGACTTCGTGCGAAGAGCGCGCCGCGAAGTCGTGCGAAGAGCGCGCCGAGACGTCGCGCGAAGGGCGCGCCGCGAAGTCGTGCGAAGAGCGCGCCGCGAGGTCGTGCGAAGAGCGCGCCGCGAAGTCGTGCGAAGAGCGCGCCGCGAAGTCGTGCGAATAGCGCGCCGTGAATTCGTGCGAATAGCGCGCCGCGAGTTCGTGCGAATAGCGCGCCGAGACGTCGCGCGAAGGGCGCGCCGCGAAGTCGCGCGAAGCGCCCGCCGCGACTTTGTGCGAGCAGCACGGCGGCGGCGTGGTACGCCGGGTGCAGAAAAGCTCCGCGACACCCGCGCGCCAGAGTTCTCCTGCGGTTTCGTCGCGCTCGGCCGCGCTACGGCGACCCGCGCGAAAGCGCCGCCGGCTTCGGCCCGCCCGCCATCCAGTCCAGCAGCTCGACCGTGTGCACCACGGGCGTCCGTTCGCCCGCGAGCTGCGTCATGCAGCCGATGTTGCCCGCCGCGACCAGGTCGGCGCCGAGCGCGTTGAGGTGGCCGAGCTTGCGCTCGCGCAGCCGCCCCGCGATCTCGGGCTGAAGGATGTTGTAGGTGCCGGCCGAGCCGCAGCAGATATGGCTTTCCGCGGGCTCGCGCACCTTGAACCCCGCCTTGGCGAGCAGCGTCTTCGGCGCGAGCGTGATCTTCTGCCCGTGCTGGAGCGAGCAGGCGGAATGGTACGCGACCGTCAGGCCCGGCGCCTCGCGCGTCGGCGCGTAGCCGAACCGCTCCAGCGCCTCGCTCACGTCCACGCAGATCGCCGAGACGCGCGCGGCGTCCGCCGCGTCGGGCTCGTTGCGGAACATGAAGCCGTAGTCCTTGAGCGTCGTGCCGCAGCCGCTGGTGTTGGCGACGATGGCGTCCAGCCCCTCGGCGTCCATCTCGCGCGCCCAGCCGCGGATGTTTTTCCGCGCCGCGGCCATGGCGGGGTCGTGCGCGCCCATGTGGTGGGCGAGCGCGCCGCAGCAGCCCTGCTCTTGCGCGATGACGACCTCGATCCCCATCCGCGTCAGCAGGCGGATCGTCGCCTCGTTGATCGCGGGGTTCAGCACCTTCTGCGCGCAGCCCGCGAGCAGCGCGACGCGGCCGCGCCGCTGCCCCTCCGCGCGGTGGATCTGCGGCCGCTGCATCGCGCCCTCGGGCGGCAGCGCGGCGGGCGCGAGGTCGAGCATCGCGCGCGCGCGCTGCGCGAGCATCGAACGGCCCGGCACGAACTTCGAAAACGGCTTGCCGAGGCGCGCGACCGCCATGCTCAGCCGGAACAGGCGCGGGTTCGGCAGCACGCGGACCAGCACGGCGCGCAGGAGGCGCTCGTGCCAGGGGCGCGTGTACGTCTCCTCGATGTGGCGCCGCGCGTGGTCCACCAGGTGCATGTAGTGGACGCCCGAGGGGCAGGTCGTCATGCAGGACAGGCAGGAGAGGCAGCGGTCTATGTGCTTGACCTCGTGCGCCGAGGCGGCGCGGCCCTCCTCCAGCATGTCCTTGATGAGGTAGATGCGACCGCGCGGGCTGTCCAACTCGTCGCCGAGCAGGAGGAAGGTCGGGCAGGTCGCGGTGCACATGCCGCAATGCACGCAGGTGCGGAGGATGGTGTTGGCCTCCGCCACCTCGGGGTCGCGGAGCTGCTCGGCGG
>BBPD01002854.1_pt1 | contig 12052 bp, 10 predicted proteins | sample 1344911 | NCBI WGS metagenome assembly BBPD01 (sample SAMD00019088, study PRJDB2971) | groundwater metagenome | biome: freshwater biome; feature: mineral spring; material: ground water | place: USA: CA, Sonoma | collected 2011-09 | depth surface m
GCGGAATCGATAACATAGCCTCGACGCGCGTCAGCGACATTCCCAATGCGACCAATTTCGTGCGTCAGGCGCTGGGTGAACTGTTGACTGGCCAGGCGGTTAGCATACCGACGAGTCAAGCCTATGGCTGCGCGATTCGCCTTCCCCCCAGCTCCTCATGACATTCTTCACCATGACACACGCACCTTCTTCTGACACGCGCCGTCTGGCGCTGCGCGGTGCCTTGGCCTTGCTGGGCGCGTTCACCCTGGCCGCTTGCGGTGCCGACGCGGCCAAGACCCCGTTGAGTCTGAGCCTGGAAGAAGGTCGGGACTTGTTTGAGGCGCGCCAGGTGCTGCTGATCGATATTCGCGAACCGCGCGAGCACGCCAGCGGTGTGGTCAGCGGTGCCCTGCTGCTGCCGGCCTCACAGTTCAAATACCGCATGGCGGAAATTCCGAAAGACCCGGCGCAGCCGGTGCTGATCATCTGCAACACGCAAAACCGCTCGCGCATCCTGGTTCGCACCATGCAACAAGCCGGCTGGAGCAACGTGCGCTACGTCCGGGGCGGCATGAGCACCTGGGCAAGACAGGGCTGGCCGATGGTCAGGCCGGGCGCTCAGACCAGCTCCTGAAAGCCGCGCTCGCGCCACCCACTGGCGCGGCCGAACACCAGGCCCGGCGCAGGCGCAGACGGGATAATCGGGTCTACCCCACTCGAACACCACGGATTTCCCATGCCCTTCGCCCCACTGCAAAACGACTGTTTTTTGCGCGCCTGCCTGCGCCAGGCCACCGATTACACGCCGGTCTGGCTGATGCGTCAGGCCGGGCGCTACTTGCCTGAATACCGCGCCTCGCGCGCCCAGGCCGGCAGCTTCATGGGTCTGGCCACGCATCCGGACTACGCGACCGAAGTCACCCTGCAGCCGCTGGAGCGCTACGCGCTGGACGCGGCGATTTTGTTTTCCGACATCCTGACCGTTCCCGACGCCATGGGCCTGGGCCTGTCGTTTGCTCAGGGCGAAGGGCCAAAGTTCGAAAAAACCGTTCGCACCGAGGCTGACGTGGCGGCGCTGGCGGTGCCCGACTTGGAAAAACTGCGCTACGTATTTGACGCCGTGACCTCGATCCGCCGCGCGCTGGCCGGGCGCGTGCCGCTGATCGGATTTTCCGGCAGCCCCTGGACGCTGGCGTGCTACATGGTCGAAGGCGGCGGCTCGGACGACTACCGCGCCGTCAAAACCCTGATGTACCGCCGCCCAGACCTGATGCACCGCATCCTGGCCATCAACGCCGACGCCGTGGCCGCCTACCTGAACGCGCAGATCGAAGCCGGCGCGCAGGCGGTGATGGTGTTTGACAGTTGGGGCGGCGTGCTGGCCGACGGCAATTTTCAGTCCTTCAGTCTGGCCTACACGCACCGCGTGCTGGAGCAGCTCAAACCGACGCACGAAGGCGCGCCCATTCCACGCATTGTCTTCACCAAAGGTGGCGGACTGTGGCTTGACGAGATGAAAGCGCTGGACTGCAACGTACTGGGGCTGGACTGGACGGTCAACCTCGGGCGCGCGCGCGCGCAGGTCGGCGAAGGCCAAAACGGCAAAGCCCTGCAGGGCAATATCGACCCCAACGTGTTGTTTGCCGAGCCGGCGCAGATTGACGCTGAGGTGGCGCGCGTGCTGCACAGCTTTGGCCCGCCGCATCGAGGGCCAGGTTGGGGTGCGACGCACATTTTCAACCTGGGCCACGGCATCAGCCAGCACACGCCGCCCGAACACGTGGCAGCGCTGGTCGATGCGGTGCACGCACATTCGAGGCGCCTGCGCACCGCTGCATGAAAATTCACGCCGACGCGCACCGGCGCCCCGCGGTCCCGGTTATCGACCCGGCCCGATGAAAGCCAAACCCTTATCCGACCCGATCATTAGCACAAATCCAGCCTGGACAGGCTGGACTTATGCACAAATTTTTTATCCCGACCAAGCCGAAAATACCAGACCAAAAAGACTCCCGGCAGGCATCCACACAATGGTTTAACTGATTGATTCATATAGGTTTTGGTTTTTTGCTTTTTTTCAAGGCAGTTTATCCAAGCCCTTGATTTTGAAGGCCTATGGCCGCGTCAGGAGAAACCATCAACAAAGTTATCCACAGAAAATCTGCATATCTGCCAAGGCTTTTTGGAATCAAGGACTTGCGCCACCTTTCAACAAAACAACTGATCTCCCGTCGTCATCCATGAGCTTTTGGCCCAGCGTCATCGTCGCCACCCCGTCTCACAGCGGCCTCGTTGCCGGCTTGAGCTACCAAAGTGAAGCGGCACTGGCACCGGGCACCCTGGTGCGCGTGCCCTTGGGCGCGCGCGAGGTGCTGGGCCTGGTCTGGGACTGCCCCGCCGCGCCCCCTGCGGACCTGAACCTGGCACAAGCCAAGGCCGTCGCCGTGGTATTCGACGAACTGGCGCCACTGGGCGCGCGCTGGCGGCAATTGATCCAATTCACCGCCCAGTACTACCAGCGCAGCGTGGGTGAAGTCGCGCTGGCGGCGCTGCCGGCGCCCTTGCGCGAATTGAGTCCGGTGCAACTGGCGCGTCGACTAAAGAAAATTCGAGTCGACCCGGTCCCGGTTTCATCACCATCGGGGTCAGACCCCCATTGTTTTGCTGACTCGCTGAGCCCGCAACAGCGTCAGGTGCTGGCGGCGCTGCCAGGTGCGCAAGCCCCAGTGCTGCTGTTTGGCGCCACCGGCAGCGGCAAGACCGAGGTCTATCTGCGCGCCAGCGAACAGGTGCTGCTCGGTCCGACAAGCGATGCCACACCGACCCAGGTGCTGGTGATGGTGCCCGAGATCAACCTCACGCCGCAACTGGAGGCGCGTTTTCGCGCCCGTTTCGAGCCGCTGCTCGGCGCAGGTGCGCTGGTCTGTCTGCACAGCGGCATGACAGCAGCCCAGCGGCTGAGCTGCTGGCTGGCGGCGCACACCGGGCGCGCGCGCATCGTCCTGGGCACCCGCATGGCGGTCTTTGCCAGCCTGCCCGGTTTGCGCCTGATCGTGGTGGACGAAGAGCACGACCCCAGCTACAAAAGCCAGGAAGGAGCGCGCTATTCGGCGCGCGACCTGGCGGTGTACCGCGCCAAGATCGAGTCCGAGGCGCTGAGCCCGGCACGCTGTCAGGTGTTGCTGGGCTCTGCCACCCCCTCGCTGGAGAGCTGGCACGCAGCCGAACGGGGCCGCTACGTGCGCCTGTCCATGCCGGAGCGCGTTGGCGGCGGTGCGCTGGCGCGGCTGCGCCTGCTCGACATGCAGCAGCAGCCCCGGGGCACGGTGCTGGCAGCGCCACTGGTGGCGGCAATGGCCGAACGTGTGGCACGCGGCGAACAATGCCTGGTGCTGCTCAACCGGCGCGGCTATGCGCCGGTGCTGAGCTGCCACGCCTGCGACTGGAAGAGCGCCTGCCCGCACTGCAGTGCGTACCGGGTCTTCCACAAGATCGACCGCAGCTTGCGCTGCCATCACTGCGGCGTCGGCGAGCGCGTGCCGCGCGCCTGCCCGGACTGCGGCAACCTCGACATTGCACCGATGGGACACGGCACCGAACAAATCGAGGAACAACTTGCCGGCTTGCTGGCCGACGTGCGCCGGCCCGACGGCGCTGCGGCGCGCGTGGCGCGCATAGACGCCGATTCAACCCGCGCCAGGGGCAGCCTGACGGCACAACTGGCCGATCTGCACAGCGGCGCGGTCGACGTGCTGGTGGGCACGCAAATGATTGCCAAGGGACACGACTTTCGTCGCATCACGCTGGTGGCCTGCGTCAACGCCGACAGCGGTCTGTTCGCCAGCGACTACCGGGCGCCGGAACGCCTGTTTGCCCTGCTGATGCAAGCCGGCGGACGGGCCGGGCGCGACGCGGCGCACAGCGCCGCGAGCGAGATGTGGGTACAGACCTGGTACCCGCAGCACCCCTTGTTTGTCAACCTCAAACGCCACGACTACCCGGCTTTCGCGGCCGCACAACTGGCCGAACGCCTGGCCGCCGGCATGCCGCCGCACGGCCATCAGGCCCTGCTGCGCGCCGATGCCCGCAGCCAGCAGGCGGCGCAGGCCTTCCTCAGCGCCGCCGCCGCGCGCGCCGCCGAATTGACGGAGCAGCAATCGATTGCGCTGTACCCGGCGGTACCACTGACGATCCAGCGCGTGGCCAACGTAGAACGCGCACAACTGCTGGTCGAGAGCGACTCGCGCGCGGCCTTGCAGCGTTTTCTGGCCGCCTGGGCGCCGCTGCTGCTGGCGTGCCGCAAGCTGCCGCAGGCACGCGGCCTGATCCGCTTTGCGATCGACGTCGACCCGCTGACGATCTGAGCGGCTGAGCGGCTTTCGCTCATACCTGCTCAGCCTTCAAAAAAACAGGCCCGCTCTGCGTGCAAGGCTGCGCCACCCGCAGCGCGCACAAGCTGCCCGCACTCCCATCAGCCTGCTAGAATTCGATGCCATTTTGAACTACTCCCCGCACACCATGGACAGCACGCCTCCTAGTTGCGTGCTTTCAGTCGCGTTCGCATTCGTTTGAGCACAGCCCGGCACGGTTGCTGAGGTCAAGCCAGCGGGTGCGGCTGAAAGCACCCCACCCGCTCGCCTGCGGGCCCGCACGGCCCCAGCCTCTGTAAAACCCACATGCCGGGAGCTCCGCCATGCTCAACGTTTTTACCCTGGCCAACGGCCGCCTGTTTCAAGAAGACATTGCGTCGCTCGACGACTTGGCGCGCTGCAAACCCATCTGGGTCGACCTGGAAGCCCCCACGCCGCAAGAGCGGCGCTGGGTCAAACAGCACTTTGGTCTGTCGATCCCGGAAGACGCGATGGACGAAGACATCGAAGAGTCGGCCCGTTTCTTCGAAGAAGACAACGGCGAGCTGCACATCCGCAGCGACTTTTTGATCGACGAAGCAGAAGACCCGCGCACCGTGCGGGTGGCCTTCATCCTCAACCAGCACAATGCCGAACTCAAAAGCCAGGGCGTACTGTTCTCTATCCATGACGAAGACCTGCCGGTGTTTCGGCTGCTGCGCATGCGCGCGCGCCGCATGCCCGGACTGATAGAAAACGCCAAAGACGTGCTGCTGCTGCTGTTCGACGCCGACGCCGAGTACAGCGCCGACACGCTGGAGAACATTTACGACGACCTCGAGCGGGTGAGTCAAAAGGTACTGGCCGGCAACGTGAGCGACACCCTGGCCGGCGAGGTGCTGGCGGCCATTGCACGCCACGAGGACATGTCAGGCCGCATCCGGCGCAACGTGATGGACACACGGCGCGCAGTCAGCTTCATGATGCGCTGCCGCATGCTGAGCGCCGAGCAGTTCGAAGACGCGCGCCAGATTCTGCGCGACCTCGACTCGCTCGACAGCCATACCGCTTTCCTGTTTGACAAGATCAACTTCCTGATGGATACCACCGTCGGCTTCATCAACATCAACCAGAACAAAATCATCAAAATCTTCTCCGTCGCCAGCGTCTCGCTGCTGCCGCCCACGCTGGTGGCCAGCAGCTACGGCATGAACTTCGAGTTCATGCCAGAACTGACTTGGAGGTTGGGTTACCCGATGGCGATTGTGATGATGATTCTGGCGGCGGTGATTCCCATGGCCTACTTTTACAAACGCGGCTGGCTGCGTTGAGCCTCAGCCGCTGCAACGGCGCGCCGACGATGGCGCCGCTGCAGCGGCTGCTCAGACGGGCGGCCAGTGCGGCAAAGACAGTCGTATAAGATGCAGCAATTATGCGTGGCCGTCCCCTGCATTGCTGCGAGAAACCTGATGGCGTGTTGATCTTTTCTCTGCGCCCTCCCGCTTCCATGCCATGACCCTATGGACTTCTGCCAGCCTGCTGGCCGGTGGTCTGGGCCTGTTCCTGCTCGGCATGAACATGATGACCGACGGCTTGAAGCACGCCGCCGGGCCGGCCCTGCACCAAATTTTGCGCAACGCCACGCGCACGCGCTGGCATGCCCTGAGTTCGGGCGTGCTGGTGACGACCGTCGTGCAGTCCTCCAGCGCCGTCACGGTGGCCACCATCGGCTTCGTCAACGCTGGCCTGTTGGGTCTGGCACCTGCGCTGTGGGTGCTGTTTGGCGCCAACGTCGGCACCACCATGACCGGCTGGATCGTGGCGCTGATCGGGCTCGAGTTCGACATCGAAACCCTGGCGCTGCCGCTGGTTGCCCTGGGTGTGCTGCTGCGCCTGAGCAGCTCCGAACAGCAGCGCCGCGGCGCCATCGGAACCGCCATGGCCGGCTTTGGCCTGCTGTTTCTGGGCATTGGCCTGATGCAGCAGTCGTTTGCCGGTCTGGACGAGTACATCACTTTGCCGCAAGGAACAGGCTTTTTCGCCGTGCTGGCGCAGTTGAGCATTGGGATGGTGCTGACGGTGCTGATGCAGTCGTCCAGTGCGTCGATGGCGATCGTGCTGACCGCCGCCCAAGGGGGACTGATCGACCTGCAGAGCGCTGCTGCCGCCGTCATTGGCGCCAACATCGGCACCACCGTCACCGCGCTGCTGGCGGCCATAGGGGCGACACCGAACGCGCGCCGCGCCGCTGCCGCGCACGTCATCTTCAACCTGCAGACCGGCGCCGTGGCGCTGCTGCTGCTGCCCTGGTGGATTCCGTTGCTGCAGACGCTGCGCGACTATTTGGGTCTGCAGACCGGCCCAGCGGTGCTGCTGGCCTTGTTTCACACCAGCTTCAACCTGCTTGGGGTGCTGCTGATGTGGCCGCTGGCCAACGCGCTCACGCGCTGGCTGCAGCGCCATTTCCGCGCCCGCGAGGAAGACCTGGGGCAGCCGCGGCACCTGGACGACAACGTTCTGCCGGTGCCCTCACTGGCCTTGCAAGCGCTCGAGCGGGAGGTGGAACGCTTTGGTCAGATGTGCGTGGCCCTGGCCCGCCGCGTCCTGAGTGGCGCTTCGGTCGAGTTGCTGCGCGATGAGCGCAACGCCATCGCTTCGCTCGACGCGGCGGTGGAAGCCTTTGTCGAACGCATGAGCCGTGGCGCCTTGTCGATACCGGCCAGCCAGCGCCTGGCCGAGCTGCTGCGCGTCCAGCGCTATTACGAAACCTGCGCCGATCTGTCCTTTGCGGCAGCGCCGCTGTCAGCCCCTGGTGTGGACGACGAAAAAATCCAGCAACAGCACCAGGCTTTTATCAGCGCCACCCTGCAACTACTGGCCGAACACGATGCGGCACCAGCGACGGCGGCGCCGCGCGCAGCGCTCGACCTGCGTCCGATGGAAAGCGCCTACCAGCAATTGAAGGCCAGCGTATTGGCCTGCGCCGCCACCGCTGCGCTGGCGCTGGACGAAATGGAAACCCAACTCGATCGCTACAGCTCGCTGCGCCGCGCCATGCAGCAAGCGGTCAAGGCGCGGCTGCGGCTGCTGCCGCAGGCTTGACGGCTGGTCTTGAACTCTTCCGTTTTTACGAATTAAACATCCCGATTTATCTTGTTTTTCAAGCTAAAAAAAGGATTATGCTCAGCCGCTTGCAATCCCATTCTTTGGAGACCCCGATGAGGAAAACGCTTTCTTTGCTGGCTGTCGTGTTCACCCTTGGCCTGTCGACTGTCGCCATGGACGCCGAGGCTTCAAAACGCCTGGGCGGCGGCAAGTCCATGGGCATGCAACGCGACGCCCCGGACCGCACCCCCGCTGCCACACCCGCCCAAACCCCTGCCACCGCTGCTGCTGGCGCTGCTGGCGCTGCTGGCGCTTCATCGAAAAGCAAGTGGCTCGGCCCGGTGGCCGGCATAGCCGCTGGTATTGGTCTGGTGGCGCTGGCTTCGCACTTCGGCTTTGGCGAAGAACTGGCCAACCTGCTGATGCTGGGCTTGCTGGCCTTGGCGGTGCTGCTGGTGGTGGGCTTCGTCATGCGCAAGCGGGCTGCCGCTCGCATGGGTGGCATGCAATTCGCCCCTGCCGGCGTCCCGGGTGGCAGGCCAGGTGGTATGCCGCCCTACCAAGTGGCCATGCCGGGTTCGTCGATTGGCGCCAACCTGAGGCCCACGAGCAAAATCCCGGCCGACTTCGACAGCGCCGCTTTTGTGCGCAATGCCAAGATCAACTTCATCCGCTTGCAAGCCGCCAACGATGCCGGCAACCTGGACGACATCCGTCAGTTCACCACGCCGGAGATGTTTGCCGAACTCCAGATGAACCTGTCCGAGCGCGGCGGCACCAGCCAGCACACCGACGTGGTGCGCATCGACGGCGAGGTGATCGAGGTGATCGAAGAAAGCAACCGCTACCTGGTCAGCGTGCGCTTCACGGGTGAAACGCGCGAAAGCGGTGCCGCTGGCAATGAGGCTTTCGACGAAATCTGGCACCTGAGCAGGCCGCGTCAAGGCGCCGGCGGCTGGGTGCTGGCCGGTATTCAGCAAACGGCCTGATGGATTCGGGCGGCTAAAAACCGCCGCCTACCCTGCACCTCGAAAAATCCCGCTGCGCTTGCAGCGGGATTTTTTTATGCGCGCGGCAAGCGCCCACCGAGCGCCCCGCCAGCAGCCGTGATAATTCAGGCTCTATGGACTTTTACCTCGTATGGATTGTGCTCATTGCGGCCGCTTACGCCGTCAAAACGGTCGAGCAGCGTCAGCGCATTGCCCTGTTGGGTAGTTTCTTGCATCCGTACCAACTGGAACAACTGATGCAAGACCTGAGCAGCGGCTACCTGCGCGCCATGGGCGAAGCAGACCCACAGCGGCGCGCAGCGATCTGGCACACGCTCGAAAGCAGCGAACAGACGCTGCGCGAACAACTGCAAGGGCTGGCAGCCGACCTGCGCCGCTTGAGCGAACCACAAGCCCGGGTCAGCCGCCTGCCGCTGGCGCTGCCGCTGATCAACCGTCTGGTGGCCGGTCAAAGTTTCGATCTGCGGGCGGCGGTGGCCATCCATGCGAAAAGCTTTTCCGACATCCTGGACAACCATCAGTGCATGAGCCGCAAAGACCAGAGCTTTATGCTGCTGGCCGAGCTGATGCTGTTTCAGCACACCTGCCACTGGTTTTGCCGCTCCCAACTGGTGGCATCGGCGCGGCTGCAGGTGCGCCACAAAACCGCCTACGAGCAGGTGCTGGCGGCGGTCTCGGCACCGACGCGCCAGGCCTACAACGCGCTGTTGCGGCGTGCTGGCTGAGCTTTAGAACTTGGAAAAATCAGGGCGACGGCGCTCCATGAAGGCGCTGAAGGCTTCACGCGCGGCGCCCTCGCGCAACAGGCGCGAAAAGCAGACCGACTCCTCGGCCATCACAGCCAGCACCTGCGGCGTTTGGCCGGCCTTCATCAGCCGCTTGGTCTCTAGCAGCGATGCCATCGGCTTGAGCGCCAGCTTGCGCGCCACACCCTGCGCGTGGGCGGCCACTTCCAGCGGCGGCAGCACGCGGTTGACCAGACCCATTTCAAGTGCGGCCTCGGCCATGAAGGGCTCACCCAGCAACAAGGCTTCAGCAGCCCGCTGATGCCCCATCAAGCGCGCGGCCAGCAGGCTGGAGGCCGCCTCTGGACACAGGCCCAGGTTCACGAACGGCATCGAAAAAGCAGCGTTGTCGCCCGCGTAGACCAAGTCACAATGAAACAAGAGCGTGCTGCCAATGCCCACCGCCGGGCCACAGACCGCAGCCAACAGAGGTTTGGGAAACCCGGCGATGGCATGCAGAAAGCGAAACACCGGCGCATCCGGCGTGGTCGGTGGCTGCTGCAGAAAATCGGCAATATCGTTGCCGGCGGTGAAAACCGCCTCGTGACCTTGCAGCAACACGCAGCGCACCGCCGGGTCGGCCTGCGCGGCTTGCAGCGCGTCGGCCAGCGCGGTGTACATGGCCGCCGTGATGGAATTTTTCTTCTGCGGCCGGTTGAAGGTCAGGGTGCAGACACCTGCCTCGGTGTGGATCAGAACCTCGTTCATGCTGGCGCTGGGTGTGGGGGAGTTTTCCATCGTCTTACACCCGCTCGAAAATACCGGCTGCGCCCTGCCCCATGCCCACGCACATGCTCACCATGCCGTACTTCTTGTTGTGCCGCCTGAGCGCGTGCACCACGGTGGCTGAGCGGATGGCGCCGGTGGCGCCCAGCGGGTGACCCAGCGCGATGGCGCCACCCATGGGATTGACCTTGGACGGGTCCAGGCCGAGCGTGTTCATGACGGCGAGCGACTGGGCGGCAAAAGCTTCGTTGAGTTCGAACCAGTCGATGTCGTCCTGCTTCAGGCCCGCGTTTTTCAACGCGGCGGGTATCGCTTGCACCGGGCCGATGCCCATGATGTGCGGCGGCACGCCGCGCGATGCGTAGCTGACGAAGCGCGCCAGCGGCGTGAGGTTGTAGCGCTTGAGCGCGGCTTCGCTGACCAGGATCAGCGCACCCGCACCGTCGCTGGTCTGCGAGCTGTTGCCCGCCGTCACCGAGCCGCGCGCGGCGAACACGGTGCGCAGTTTCGCCAGGCCTTCGAGCGTGGTGTCGGGGCGGACCCCTTCGTCCAGGCTGATGGTGCGCTCGCTGATGGACAGCTCGGCCGAGTCGAGGTCCACACTGCGTTCTTGCACCGTCACCGGCGTGATCTCGTCGCTGAACTCGCCGTTCTTCATCGCGATCACGGCGCGCTGGTGCGACTGCACCGCAAACGCGTCCTGCGCCTCGCGGCTCACCTTCCACTGCTGCGCCACTTTCTCGGCCGTCAGGCCCATGCCGTAGGCAATGCCGTAGCTCTCGATGTCGTCGGTGTTGCGGAAGATGGCGGGCGAGAGGCTGGGCGCGTTGCCCATCATGGGCACCATGCTCATGCTCTCGACCCCGGCGGCGATCATCACGTCGGCTTCACCGACGCGGATGCGGTCGGCCGCCATGGCCACGGCCGACAGGCCCGAGGCGCAGAAGCGGTTGACCGTGATGCCGCCGACCGAGTGGGGCAAGCCGGCCAGGAGGGCGCCGATGCGCGCCACGTTCAGGCCTTGCTGGGCTTCGGGAATGGCGCAGCCGGCGATCACGTCTTCCACCGCCTTCGGGTCCAGGTTCGGCACCTGGGCCATGGCCGCGCGCAGTGCAAAGGCCAGCAGATCGTCCGGGCGCAGGTGCTTGAACGAGCCCTTGTGCGAACGGCCGATGGGGGTGCGGGTGGCGGCGACGATGTAGGCGTCCTGGATCTGTTTGCTCATGGTGGTTCCTAGATGTCTTGCTCCCTCTCCCGCCTGCGGGAGAGGGCCGGGGTGAGGAGGTCCGCATGCACGCGCGAAGCGGCTGTTTGCTCCCTCTCCCGCTTGCGGGAGAGGGCCGGGGTGAGGGTCTGCAACGTCTGCCAGATCGACTCCAGCACGGCAGGGGTTTCATTCATGACCGCATGGTTCCAGAAGCGGATCACGGTGTGGCCTTGGGTTTCGATGAACGCAGTCCGCGTCTGGTCATAGGCTTCCTGTTCAACGTGCTGGCCGCCGTCGATCTCGATCACCAACCCCGCCTGCAGACACACAAAGTCCAGGATGTACGGACCCAGCGGGCGCTGACGGCGGAACTTGAAATCCTGGAAGCGCCGACCACGAAGGTGTTGCCACAACAGGCTCTCGGCATCGGTCATCTGACCTCGCAATTCACGCGCCTTCTCCTTGGCGTGCGCCCTCACCCCAACCCTCTCCCGCACGCGGGAGAGGGGGTAAGTCACGTCGGCCTCGGTCGGCTTCATGGTCAGTTGCGCACCGGTTTGCCGGTGTTGAGCATGCCCAGAATCCGCTCCTGCGTCTTCGGGTGCACGATCAAAGAGCAGAACGCACGGCGCTCCAGCGTCATCAGGTATTCCTCGCTCACCAGGGTGCCCGCCTCGACGTCGCCGCCGGTCACCACGCCCGCGATCAACGCGGCGATGTGGAAGTCGTGCGGGCTGATGAAGCCGCCGTCGCGCATATTGACCAGGCTGCCCAGGATGGTGGCCCGTCCGTCGCGTCCGGCGACCGGGAACAGGCGCTTGTGCGGCGCGCGGTAGCCGCTCGCAAACATGGCTTTCGCTTCGTTGAGGGCGACGAACAGCAGCTCGT
>BBPD01000144.1_pt2 | contig 12034 bp, 12 predicted proteins | sample 1344911 | NCBI WGS metagenome assembly BBPD01 (sample SAMD00019088, study PRJDB2971) | groundwater metagenome | biome: freshwater biome; feature: mineral spring; material: ground water | place: USA: CA, Sonoma | collected 2011-09 | depth surface m
GCCCCACTTGAACCCGCGGGCTACGCCTTTGTCAAGACGGCGCTCATGCCGCCTCGGCCTCGGCGATCCGCGGGCCGTGCAGCAGGGCCTGGCGCACGGCGTCGATGATGAGGTCGATTTCGGTGCTTCCGATGGCAAACACCGGAGTGAAGCGCAGCGAGTTCAGACCGCCGTGGATCACGTTGACGCCGCGCTCGCGGATGAACTCCTCGGTGCTCGTGGTGCCGTAGCACTTGTAATGCGTGGCGATTTCGCAGGAGATCAGCAAGCCGGTGCCCTGCACTCGGGTGATGATGCCCGGCGGCAGCTCGGCTTTGAGCGCTTCCAGCTTGGCGAGAAACTCGGCACCGCGGGCGCGGATGTTGGCGCGCAGCTCGGGCGTCAGCAGCGACAGCGTGGCCGTGGCGGTGTCCATCGCGCGCGGGTTGGCCGTCATCGTATTGCCGTAGGTGCCGCGGCGGTACAGGCCGGCGGCGCGCTCGGTGCAGGCAAGGATCGACATCGGGTACTGCGCGGCATTGAGCGCCTTGGAGTAGGTCTCCATGTCGGGAACTTCGAGCCCCTCGAAGCCCGGGTAGTCGATGATCGACAGCACGCCGTGCGCACGCATTCCGGCCTGGATGCTGTCGATGAGCAGCAGCGTGCCGTGTTCCTTCGTCAGGCGACGCGCCTCGGCGTAGAAGTCGGCAGGCAGCGCGCGGCCCGGGTCGCCTTCGCCCATCACCGGCTCGAGGAACAGGGCTTCGAAGTACCAGCCATTCGCCTCCGCGTCGGCGAAGGCCTGGCGCAGCGCGTCGATCGAGTAGGGCTCGATGGTGATCAGATCATTGGCGTGGTGCTTGTAGCTGGCGAGATGCTGCGCGTAGGTCTTGCGGCTGGAATCGGAATACAGCGCCGGCAATTCAGTGCGCCCATGGAACGCGCCCTTGATGGCGAGGCGCTTGACGCGCTTGCCGGCGTGGCGGCCACCGGCGTCGGTGTGGATTTTGGTGTTGACGTCGGCAATGCGGCCGGCCAGCGACACCGACTCCGAGCCCGAGTTCAGCGCGAGGAACTTCGTGTACGGGCAGCCGCCGCGGGTGTGCCCGACTTCGGCGCGCAGCGCGCGGTCGAGGCGCAGGTGCGACAGTGACGGCGTCATGATGTTCGCCATCACCTGCGGCTTCGCCATCGCCGACAGCACGGCGAACGGCGTGTGGCCGAAGCCCAGCATGCCGTAGCCACCGCAGTCGTACACCACCGCGCCCTTCAGCGTGACCACCCACGGGCCGCGCGCGGCGAGCGCGATGTAGGGGTTCACCGCGTCGTCCGGGTAGAAGTTTAGGAAGCCGGCCTGGGCGATGGCCATCTGCTCGGCCTCGTCGAGGTCGAGCAGCTCGGGGAACTCGGCCTCGATCACCTCGAATGCCTCGAGTGCGGCGTCGATGGCGGCACCGAGCTGCGGGTGCGTGGTACAGAAGCGCTCGATGAGATCGTCCGACAGGCCGGTGGTGCGGACGTGGCCGTGATGGGCGCGAAGCGGGTGCAGGCGGGCGGCGTGGCTCATGGAAACTCCGAAATAGTCGCTGGTGGCTCAGGAGCGATCAGTGCTTGGGCCGGGATTTTGCATTGCTGCCGCGTCCGCGACGAAGTTCAGCACCTTGCCGTTGATGCAGTAGCGCTTGCCGGTCGGCGGCGGGCCATCGTCGAAGACGTGGCCGAGATGTATGCCAGAACTGGCGCTGCGCACTTCGACTCGCAGCATGCCGTGGCTAGCGTCTTCGTGCAGGGTGATGGAGTCTGGCAGCGCGCAGAAAAAGCTCGGCCAACCGGTGCCACTATCGAACTTGGCATCGCTGCGGAACAGCGCCGCGCCGGTGATGGGATCGACAAAGGTGCCAAGCCGCGTTTCATCGAGATGCGAACTACTGAAAGCGCGCTCGGTGCCTTTTTCGAAGGCGATACGGCGCTGGTCTTCGTCGAGCAAGCCAGAGCCCAGCGCCGTGAGTGACTCAAGCGGAAAGCTCACTCCAGTACCGCCTAGGCCGCAGTAACCCCCGGGATTTTTCACCAGGTAGGCTTGGTGGTATTCCTCGGCGGCGATGTAGCGGGTTAGCGGCTGAATCTCGGTGGTGATCGTGCCGAAGCCCTGCGCGGTAAGTGCGGCTTGGTAGGCTGATTGAGTGGCGAGGGCGGTGGCGAACTGTGCGGCGCTCTGCGTGTAGATGGCGCTGCGGTAGTTGCTGCCGATGTCTTCGCCTTGGCGGTCGCCTTGGGTGGGGTCGTGGTTTTCCCAGAACCCGGCAAGAACGACGGCGAGCCTGGTCGCGCGGGTATCGAATAGGACCTTCACCACTTCGGCGTGGTTGCGCGCCGTGGATACTCCGAGCTTGCGTGCGCGCTCGGTGCTCAGCACGTCCTCGTAGGTGCCGGGAACCTCGCCGTTGGCATAACCGCTTTGCACGTCGACGACACCGGGCAGGGCCGACATGCGGCGTTCGGCACCCCAGAAGCAGCCCATGCCGAGCACAATGAATTCAAGGTGTTCGTGGTCGAGCGGCAGCTTTGCCGCAGCGGTGTCGTTCAGGGGATGGGAGTTCATGGCAGCGTCCTTTGGAGTGACGAATTGGTCGTTCGCCGCGTGTTTGATCGCGTTGAAGATCAATAAGCTTGCCCGTGAAAACGAAAAAGACCGCTCTCGCGATCTTTCGTTGGTGCCCAGGAGAGGACTCGAACCTCCACGGTGTTACCCGCTAGTACCTGAAACTAGTGCGTCTACCAATTCCGCCACCAGGGCATTGCTTCGCGGCGGATGTACGACCGGAAGGCCGCGAAGCGTAAGACTTGGATCGATTGCTGTCAACGACTAAGCGTCGGCGATGCGGTAGGCTGCGCGGCATGAAAAAAGCCAAGGGAACGTCGGGCCAAGGCCCGCACAAGGGTGCTGGTCCGAGCAGGAGCGGCGGCAAGGGTGAAGGCAAGGCTTCGGGCAAAGCGCCATGGATGCCGGAAACCATCCGCAGTAGTCGTAGCACCGGCCCGCGGCCCCGCAGCTACGACCCTTTTGGGAAGGACGCTGGCATGGCCGCCGGGGCCGACCCGCAGGCGGGGCGCGAGGCGCAGCGCTACGACCACCCGATCACCAGCCGCGAGGCCATTCTCGCCTACCTGAAGGCCGCGCCCGGCCCCTTGACCGACGACGAACTAGCCAAAGCCTTCGAATTGGAGGCGCCGGAGCGCTTCGCTGCCCTCGGCAAACGCCTGTCTGCAATGGTGCGTGACGGCCAACTGCTGATGAATCGTCGTGGCGGCTTCGCGCCGGCCGAGCGTCTCGATCTCATCGCCGGGCGCGTGATCGCCAACCCCGACGGTTTCGGCTTTTTGAAGCCGGAAGACGGCAGTGACGATCTGTTCTTGCCACCGAATGAAATGCGCAAGGTCATGCACGGGGATCGTGTGCTCGGCTGCGTCACCGGCATCGATCGGCGCGGTCGCCGCGAGGGCTCGATTGTCGAGGTGCTGGAGCGCCGGTTGACGCGCGTGATGGGGCGCTTCGAGGAGCGCGCCGGCATCGGCTACGTGGTGCCCGACGACCGTCGAATCCTCACCGAAGTGCTGATCCCGCCGCTGGCTCGCAATGGGGTGACCGAAGGCCAGCGCGTGATCGCCGAGATCACCGCGCCGCCTGAAGCCGGCCGCCCGCCCTTCGGCCGCATCCTCGTGGTGCTCGGCGACCGCCTGACCGCCTCGCGCGTGGTCGAGGCCGCCATCCACACCCACAACCTCCCGCACGAGTTCCCGGTCGAAACCTTGCAAGAAGCCGAGGCCGTGCCGCTTGAAGTTCCGTCCGATGTCGCCGCAAAGCGCATCGACTTGCGCGGCATCCCGCTGGTCACCATCGACGGCGAAGATGCAAAAGACTTCGACGATGCAGTGTGGTGCCAAGCCGATGCCAAGGGCTTTCGGCTGATCGTCGCGATTGCCGATGTCTCGGCCTATGTGCGGCCCGGCACCGCGCTCGATGCCGAAGCCGTGCAGCGCGGCACCTCGGTGTATTTCCCCGGTTTCGTCGTGCCGATGCTTCCGGAAACCTTGAGCAATGGCATCTGCTCGCTAAATCCGAAGGTCGACCGCCTGTGTTTCGTCTGTGACATGCGCATCGATTTCGATGGCAAAGTCAGTCGGTCAAAGTTCTATGAGGCGGTGATGCGTTCGCATGCGCGGCTCACGTACACCACGGTCGGTAAGGCCATCGACGGCGACGAGGACGCGCTGGCGCAGCTCGGCTCACTGAAGCCGCAGGTCGATGCGCTGCACCAGCTCTTCAAGGTGCTGTCGAAGGCGCGTGCTGAGCGCGGTGCCATCGAGTTCGAGTCGGGCGAAGTGCGCTTCGTGCTCGATGCCAAGGGCGAGGTCATCCAGGCCGGCATGCTGGAGCGCAACGACGCTCACAAGCTGATCGAGGAATGCATGATCGCGGCGAACGTCGAGGCCGCGCGCTTCGTCATCCGCAAGAAAATCCCCGCGCCCTTCCGCATCCACGACCGCCCACCGGAGCGCAAATACACCGAGTTGCTGGAGTTCCTGATGGAGTTCGGCCTGCGCCTGCCGGCATGGCAGAAAGTCGAACCAAAAGACTTCACCACTCTGCTGCGCAAGGTGCGCAAGCGCCCCGATGCCGCGCTGCTGGAAACCGTGCTGCTGCGTTCGCAGGCGTTGGCGCAGTATTCGATCGAGAACATCGGGCATTTCGGTCTGGCGCTGGAGAGCTACGGCCACTTCACCTCGCCGATCCGTCGCTACCCCGACCTGCTGCTGCATCGTTCGATCAAGCACATCCTCAATGGCGGCAGTGCGGCGGATTACGACTACACCGACAAGGAGATGGGCGCGCTGTGCCTGGCCTGCTCCGAGAAAGAGCGCCGCGCCGATGAGGCCGAACGCGAAGTGGACGAGCGCTATCGCAGTGCTTGGATGGAGCAGCATGTCGGCAGTGATTTCGACGGCGTGGTCAGTGGCGTCACCAGTTTCGGGCTGTTCGTCGAACTGCACGAGAGCAAGGTGAATGGACTCGTGCACGTGACCCAGCTTCCGCACGACTACTACCACTTCGACGCGACGCGAAAGACGCTGGCTGGCGAGCGTCGCGGCCTTTCGTGGTCGCTCGGCGACACGGTGCGGGTGAAAGTGCTGCGCGCGTCCGTCGAGGATCGCCGCATCGACTTCAAGCTGGTGCTGCCCGACGAGATCGACACGCCGCGCAAGGGTGGTGCACCAGTGCCGCCGCATCCGAATGCGAAGCCGGCGCGCGGTGCGCGCCAGGACGCCAAGCCCGCCCGCAGCGCGACAAAGAGGACGCGATGAGCAAGACCAGTTGGATTGTCGGCATCAATGCCGTCGCTTCAGCGCTCGAACACGACATCGCCAACGTGCGCGAAGTGCTGATGGAGAACAGCGGCAAGAATCCGCGTCTGAGCGAGATCGAGAAAGAAGCTGTCGACTGCGGCATTTCGGTGCGCAAGGTCAACACGCAGGCGCTGGAAGGCATCGCCGGAGGGGCGCGCCACCAGGGCGTAGCCGCACGCTATGAAGCCGCCAAGCTGCTCGACGAGAAAGATTTGAAAGGCTTGATTGAAGGCGCAGAAGGCAAGGCGTTGGTGTTGGTGCTGGACGGCGTGCAGGACCCGCACAATCTTGGTGCCTGCCTGCGCAGCGCGGCAGCGGCCGGTGTCACCTGCGTAATCATTCCGAAGGACAAGGCGGTCGGCGTGACGGCGACTGTTCGCAAGACCGCGGCCGGTGCGGCCGATCGCATTGCGCTGGTGCAGGTGACCAACCTCGCGCGGGCGCTGCGCGAGCTGAAGGAACTAGGCGTGTGGCTTTACGGATTCGCCGGTGAGGCTAAAGCATCGTTCTACGCGCTTGATCTGAAGGGCAATGTGGGCCTTGTGCTGGGCGGCGAGGGCGACGGTATACGCCGACTCACCGGCGAGACCTGCGACCAGCTCGTCCGCATCCCGATGCCCGGCGACATGGAGAGCCTGAACGTCTCGGTCGCCACTGGCGTTGCGCTTTTTGAGGCCGTGCGTCAGCGTGCTGCGGCATGAGCCTGGTCGGTTCGCTGGTGCCGATTACCGAGGTGCTGACGCCCACACTGATGCAGGTCGCGTGGATCGCGATTAGCCTGTATGGCCTGTGGCGTGGTTTGCGAGCGCGTGCGCAAGGTCGAGGTCGTTGAACTGCTTCCAGCGGTTCATCACCGCGCAGAATAGATGCGCCGTGCGCTCGGTGTCGTACACCGCCGAATGCGCCTCGCTGCTGTCCCAAGGCATTCCCGCGGCCTGCACGGCCTTCGCCAGCACGGTCTGCCCGTAGGCCATGCCGGCGAGCGTCACCGTGTCCATCGTGCTGAAGGGGTGGAACGGGCTGCGCTTGTGACCCACGCGCGCGATAGCGGCGTTGAGAAAGCCGAGATCGAAGTGCGCGTTGTGGCCGACCAGAATCGCGCGCTGGCAACCGTTGCGTTTTGCGGCGGCGCGAACGGGGATGAAAATACGGTCGAGCGCGAGACGTTCGGGCTGCGCGTCGCGGAAGGGGTGGTCGAGCTGGATGCCGGTGATTTCCAGTGACTTCGGGTCGATTTCGAGGCCCAAAGCAGGCTCGACGTGCACGCTGACGGTTTCGCCGGGGTAGAGAAACCCCTCGGTGTCCATTTCGATCGGCACTGCGGCGATTTCCAGCAGTGCGTGACGGCTGGCTTCAAAGCCCCCGGTCTCGACGTCAACCACCACCGGCAGGAAGCCGCGAAAACGCGAAGCCATCGGCGGTGCGCCTGCCGCTGCCGCCGTGCCCTCTGGGCCTTGTTCGTCGAAATCACTCATGTGCCGAGGATACCAGTCCGGCGCATTTAGCCCGCCAAGCGCAGCTCACTCGCTGGTTGTATCGGCTCGTTTGCGCGCGCTGTGCATGGCCTCGCCATGCACGAGGAACCAAGTGCTCTCGCCAATGTTGGTGGCGTGGTCGCCAATGCGTTCGATGTTCTTGGCCATGAACAACAAATGCGTGCAGGGTGTGATCTGCTTCGGGTCTGCGGCCATGTAGGTCAGCAACTCTCGGAACAGCAGGGTGTAGGCGGCATCCAGCTCGACATCCCGGTCGCGCATGGCGGCAGCGCGGTTTGCATCGCGCAGACGGTAGGCTTCGAGCGCTTCCGTGAGCTGCTTGGCGGCCAATTTGGCGAGGACGGGCAGGCCGAGGGCGGGCGCGACCGCTGTGCTTTGATTCAACACCATCGAGCGCTTGGCCACATTGGATGCGTAGTCGCCGATGCGCTCGATGTCGGCGGCGATGCGCAACGCTGCGTACACCTCGCGCAGGTCGCGGGCCATGGGCTGGCGCAGGGCCAGCACGCGCAGCACGTCGTTGGAAATGACCTGCTCGAGTTCGTCGATGGCGTCGTCGTTGAGGATCACGCGCTCGGCGGCTTTGCTGTCACGGCGCCGCAGCACGTCGATGGCGGCTTCGATCTGGCCGAGCGCCATCGCGCCCATGCGGGTGATCTCGCCGTTGATGCGCTCGAGTTCGTCGTCGTAACTCTTGACGATGTGGTCGGTGACCATCAGCCAAATCTCCCGGTGATGTAGTCCTCGGTCTGCTGTTTTGAGGGCTTGGTGAAGATTTGCTGGGTTGCACCGTGCTCGATCAACTCGCCGAGGTACATGAAGGCGGTGAAGTCGGAGCAGCGCGCAGCTTGCTGCATGTTGTGGGTGACGATCAGTATGGTGAATTGCTTTTTCAACTCGGCGATCAGTTGTTCGATTTTGCCGGTGGCGATGGGATCGAGTGCCGAGGTGGGTTCGTCGAACAGAATCACTTCGGGCTTCAATGCCACCGCGCGAGCGATGCACAGCCGTTGCTGCTGGCCGCCCGAGAGGCCGAGCGCGCTCTGCTTCAATTTGTCTTTCACTTCATCCCAAAGCGCGCCCTGGCGCAAGGCTTGCTCGACACGCTCGTCCATCGCCGGTTTTTTCAAGCGTTGGTAGTGACCAATGCCATAGGCGACGTTGTCGTAGATCGACATCGGGAAGGGCACCGGCTTCTGGAACACCATGCCGATCTTGCTGCGGAGGCGATTGAGCGGGAATTTTGGGTCGAGCAGGTTCTGCCCGTCGAGGATAATTTCGCCCTCGGCGCGCTGACCCGGGTAGATCGAGTAAATCTTGTTGTAGATGCGCAGCAGCGTCGATTTTCCGCAGCCGGACGGGCCGATCAGCGCAGTGACGCGCTTTTCCGGCACGTTGAGATTGATGTCCTTCAGCGCGCAGAAGTCGCCGTAGTAGAAATTGAGGTTCTTGGCGAGCAGCTTGGGCGGCGAGGCGGCGGCGGGAGCGCCCGCGGTGACGCTGGTCTGCAGGATGATCGGAGCGTTAGTCATGGGCGATCTTTTTGCGCAGCAGGAGGGTGCGGGCCAGAATGCTGACCAACAGGACGAAGCAAGTGATGAGGAAGGCGCCCGCCCATGCCAGCAGTTGCCAGTTCTCGAACGGGCTCATGGCGAACTGGTAGATCGTCACTGGCAGGTTGGCCATCGGCTCGCCGATATCGATGTTCCAGAAGTTGTTGTTGAACGCGGTGAACAGCAGTGGTGCCGTTTCGCCGGAGATGCGTGCAAGACCAAGCATCACGCCGGTCAGAATGCCCGAGAGCGCCGCGCGGTAGAGCACATGGGTGGTCACTTTCCACTGCGGGATGCCGAGCGACAACGCGGCCTCACGCATCTGCGTGGGTACGAGGCGCAGCATCTCGTCAGTGGTGCGCACGACCACTGGCAGCACGATGAAGCCGAGTGCCACCGCGCCGGCTACCGCCGAGAATCCGGCGATGCTCTGCAGCCAATCGGCGACACCGACGAGCCAGCCCTGTTGGCCGGCTTCGGTGCTACGCAGTGCCTGCGAGACTTGCATCGGCGCGCCGATCAGCACGACGTAAACGAACAGGCCGAGGACGATCGACGGAGCCGAAAGCAGGATGTCGTTGACGAAGCGGATCACCGTACCGATGCGCCGGTAGTTGGCGTATTCGGCAAGGTAGGTGCCCGCAGCGATGCCAATCGGTGCAGCCATGAGCACCGCCAATGTGCACATGATGATGCTGCCGACGATGGCGTTCAGCAGGCCGCCGACGCCAAGCTCAGCCCCGGGCGGAGGCGTCATTTCGGTGAACAACGCCAAGCTCAGGCCGTCGATGCCCTTGGAGAGCGTGGTGAACAGGATCCAACCAAGAAAGGACAGGCCGATGATCGCGGCCGCGCCGGAAAGGACCAGCGCCATGCCATTGACGATCTTGCGGCGGGTATAGAGGTTGTCGGATTGGGCGATGTCCATCAGTTGCCCTCCCGGCGCTGCAGGCTCATCAACATCAGCTTGGCAATGCTGAGCACGATGAAGGTGACGATGAACAGCACGAAGCCCAGCGCCAGCAGTGAGCTGCGGTGCAGATCAGCGAAGGCCTCGCCAAACTCGTTCGCAATGGTCGCGGCGATCGAAGTGGAAGGTTCGAGCAATGTGGCAAGGCGGTTGGCGTTGCCCAGCACAAACGTGACGGCCATGGTTTCGCCGAGTGCGCGACCGAGCCCGAGGAAGATGCCGCCGATCACCGCCGAGCGGGTGTAGGGCAGGACGATGTCCCAGACCACTTCGAAGGTGGTCGAACCCAGCGCATAGGCGGATTCCTTCAGACGGTTCGGCACTGTCATGAACACCTCGCGCATCACCGAGGCGATGAAGGGGATAATCATGATCGAGAGCACGAGGCCTGCGGTGAGCATGCCAATGCCGATCGGCGGCCCGACAAACCAGCCGCCGATGAGCGGCAGGCGTGAGGCCGTTTCGCTGAGGAACGGGTAAACGTGATCAGCCAGCAAGGGCACCAGAACGAACAGACCCCACATGCCGTAGATGATCGACGGAATGCCGGCGAGGAGTTCGATGGCGGTGGCCACCGGGCCGCGCAGCCAAGCCGGCGCAACCTCGGTGAGGAACAGCGCGATCCCGAAGCTGATGGGTACCGCGATGATGAGGGCGATGCCGGCCGTAATCAGCGTGCCGACTATGGGCGCGAGACCGCCGAAAATTAAATTGCCCGGGTCCCAGTTGTCTGAGCTCAGGAAGGCCCAGCCGAAGGTGCCGAAGGCTTCGCGGCCGCCCCAAGCCATGGTCAGTGCGGCGCCGATCAGGCTGATCAGCACGAACGCGCCAGCGGCGCCTACGCTGTAGCGGAAAAGGCGGTCGGCGCGGGCATCGCTGCGCGCAAGCGAATCGAGTTGAGTGGTGGCTGCCGCCATCGGGGTATTTACCGGAAGATTGCTGCGGGGGTGGTGCCGCCCGAGGAAGCGACGCTAGGCCAAGGGCCTTGCATCAGCCACGCGACGGCGGCGGCACCGTCGCGAGGGGCGCGATTGTAGCGGCGATTAGAAGGTGAAGTTTTTCGCCCAGTAGGCTTCGATCTGCGTCACCAGTTCCTGCGGCAACGGCACATAGCCGAGTTCTTCGGCGCGGGCGTCGCCGTTGGCATAGGCCCAACGGAAGAAATCGAGGGCGGCACGGGCGCGGGCCGGGTTGCCGGGTGTCTTGTCGATCAGAATGAAGTTGGTCGCGGCGATTGGCCACGCATCGGGTCCGGGCGCGTTGGTGATCAGCAGGTGGAAGTCCTGCGTGTTGGCCCAGTCGGCGCTGGCCGCAGCGGCTTGGAAGCTGGCGATGCTCGGCTGCACCCAGTTGCCCGAGGCGTTTTGCAGGCTGACGGTGGAGAGGTCGTTTTGCAGCGCATAGCTCAGTTCGACGTAGCCGATCGAGCCCGTAAGCTGCTCGGTGAACGCGGCCACGCCTTCGTTGCCGCGCCCGCCGACGCCCAAGGGCCATTTCACGGACGTTGCGGCATCACCCACGCGCTCGCGCCACTGGGGGCTGACTTGGCCCAGATAGTGGACGAAGTTGAACGTGGTGCCGGATCCATCCGAGCGGTAGACCACTTTGATCCCCATCTCCGGCAAGGTAATGCCTGGGTTCACCTCGACGATGGCCGGATCGTTCCAGCGTGTGATGTTGCCGAGATAAATGTCGGCCAACATCGGGCCGGTGAGTCGCAATTGGCCGCTGGGAATGCCCTCGATGTTGACGACCGGAACAACGCCCCCGACCACCGAAGGAAATTGGCCAAGCCCGGCTTCGTCCAGTTCCGCTGGTGTCAGCGGCGCATCGGTGGAGCCGAAGTCCACTGTGCCGGCCTTGGCCTGGGCGATGCCGCCACCCGAGCCGATGGACTGGTAATTGACGCGATTACCGGTGGCGGTCGCGTATTCGCCCGACCATTGCGAAATCAGCGGGAAAACAAAGGACGCACCAGCGCCGGTGATGTTGAGCGGTGCGGCAGCAGGTGCGGCCGCCCCATTCGCGGCAGCGGGCGCATCGGTCTGGGCACCGCAGGCGGCGAGCAGGCTGGCGGCGCCGAGGGCGAGGGTGGTGCGCAACAGGGTCGGTGACATCATCAGGACTCCGAAACAATCGATTGAGAAAAGACAGGGCATCGGGCGGATGCGGTCAAACCGCTCTGCCGATACATACAGGGGAAAGTATGTGTCAGACCTGTAACAATTCGGTGACAGAGGCGTTCAGGTCATGATTTCATCGAATTTTCATGCGGCGGGACGCCGAGGTTCATGCCCGAGTGACGGCTGCGTCATGGGCATTGCTGCCCAATGGCGGCACCCGGAGGCAAGCCTGCCGCCGTTGACCTAAATGAGGAATCACCATGCGCTTTACCCTGCTCGCCATTGTCGCAGCCAGCGTTGTCGCGGCACTCCCCGTGGCCGCCACGACCCCGGTCTTTAACGCCAACATCACTGCCGAGGAAGTGCTTTCCGCCCAAGCCAGTTGGTGCAAGGCACTGGTCTCGATCAGCACCACCTATCGCGCCGATGGCCGCGAAGCCGCCACCAAGCTCGCTGGCGACATCATCGATCAGGCTTATGGCTACAACCTCGGCCCGGTGCTGTTCA
>BBPD01009801.1_pt1 | contig 12015 bp, 14 predicted proteins | sample 1344911 | NCBI WGS metagenome assembly BBPD01 (sample SAMD00019088, study PRJDB2971) | groundwater metagenome | biome: freshwater biome; feature: mineral spring; material: ground water | place: USA: CA, Sonoma | collected 2011-09 | depth surface m
ACCAGCATAAAATGCTGGTGAACCATACCTATACCGTGGGCTATCGCCTGATTTGGGTTCAGAATCTTCACCGCTTCTCCCTTGATAAAGATCTGTCCCTCATCGGGCTGGTACAAGCCGTAAAGAATGTTCATCAAAGTAGATTTGCCAGCACCATTTTCCCCGATGATGGCGAGAATCTCTCCGGGGAATAAGCTGATATTCACTTCGTCACATGCCAGGACCCCTGGAAATCGCTTTGATATCTGCTGCATTTCTAAAATGGGTTGAATGGGAATTCTCTCCTATTACTAAGCATCTACGAAAACTCAGGCGAAACTTAAATTAGCATTTATTACTCAAAACGAACTATAATCTCTCCATCTTTAATCTGTTGGGCGAGTGTTTCGATCAATTCCCTAACTTCAGCAGGGATAGTATCCTTCAGTTGCTGGATTAATTGAATTTTAGCCGTATCATTTTCGACCCCTGCTTTTTCTACCTCGGTTACATTTACAAGGTCGGTCAGGCCAATTCCGCCTTCTGCTATACCAAATTCATGCTTGCCTGCCTGGAAAACACCTTCTTGAACCGATTTAATGGCGTCGAATACAGCTACATCTACGCGCTTCAACATACTTGCAATAATAAACCCAGGTTGCACCCAGTTTTGGTTTGCATCTACGCCGATAGCTTTAATGCCCTTTTCGGCTGCAGCTTCAAACACGCCAATCCCTGTACCACCGGATGCATGATATATAATATCGGCACCTTGTGCGATTTGAGACAGCGCCAGTTCTTTACCCTTTACCGGATCCCTGAAAGCAGCCCCGGTAGTTCCGGCATAAGCAACCTGTACGGTGACATTTGTGCCTTTTAGTTGATTGACATGTTCCACTCCGTGCTCATAGCCTTTCTGGAACTTGGCGATGAGGGGAATCTGCATACCGCCGACAAAACCAACATTGTTTGTTCTGGTGAGTGAAGCAGCCAGTGCGCCTGCCAAGAAAGAGCCTTCATGCTCCCTAAAGACCAAGGATTTAACGTTAGGCAGGTCTATTACAGTATCCACCACGACAAATCTCTGTTCGGGAAACTCTGCAGCTACTTTACTAATAGCATCTCCCTGGAGAAATCCTATTCCGATAATCAAATCCATACCCTCTTGGGCGAAAAGACGATGGAGTTCTTCCATTTCAGGTACTTCTCTGGGTTCAACATAGCTATATTCAATGCCGAGCTCTTCTTTTGCCCGTTCCAGACCTTCTATCGCTGAGTCATTGAAAGACTTGTCGCCTCTACCACCAACAGACAATACGACCCCAACTCTTAGGGCTTCCTGCTCCTGCTCTGCTGGTTGGAATAGACCCGGCACAGCATAAATCAGGACGACTACGAGAACTATGGCGCCGATTATGGCCGCCAGCAATTTTGTGTTTCCTTTTGGCATGATTATCCTCCACTAATTTATTTATTTGAGTTTCGCACTTTTAAGGCGCTACTTCCCAATAGCAATTATATCCCTCAAAGGCTTTAATGTCAACAGCTTTTTGTGTAGTCTTTTGTAGATACTGACCACCTTTAATACTCACCCAGACATATTAACCAGAGAAAAGAGTATCTACTTAGACCCGTTTAATATCCCTAACTACCAGTGGTTGGCCCTTAAAGGTCAATTCCAAGTTTAAGCTAATGGCTTACTTCAGAGAAATGCTGGATTAATGGTTTTTGGTGAGTAGGACTAGGTCCGCCATAGTCAGCTGGGTACATTACGATAAAGGCTAAACTGTAAAAAAGGACTGTCCCCTAAGGGACAGTCCTTAATGGATTAAAGACTGTCTATGAACTCCTGGTAAGTTTTGCTATCCAATAACTGGTTTAGCTGGTTGGGGTTAGAAATACCGATGACCGCAATCCAACCATTACCAAAAGGGTCCTGATTTACATATTCCGGGCTGTCACCAAGCTCTGTATTAACTTCCAGAACTTTGCCGTCCAGAGGCATATATACCTCACTGGCAGATTTAACCGATTCCACGATGCTTAAAACTGTACCTTGTTTGAGCTCCTTTCCAATAGTAGGTAGTTCCACAAAAAGTATTTCACCTAATTGGTCCTGAGCGAAACTACTAATTCCCACTACCAAAACTCCTTCCTCTCGGGGTTTTACCCAGACATGTTCTCTGCTAAAAAGAAAATTGTCTTGCATTTTATTCTGTCCTCTCTTTTGTTAGAATTTCTAAGACCAAATCTTCACTGATGGGGTAAAATTCCTGGTAGAACTCCCCTACCGCGTAAAAGATATCGGGGGTATGTATCACTAATACCTCGCGGGTTTTGTTCTTTAATCTCTCTACTGCCTCGGTGGAACCAACCGGTGCAGCTACGTAAACCTCAGTTGCCCCTTCTCGCAAAAGGTAATCCACTGCTGCTTCCACAGTCAGGCCGGTGGCCAGCCCATCATCAACCACCAGAACCTTTTTATTTTTAATTTCCCGTTTTGGTAGGGCTTTTCGGTAAATTTCATCGCGAATAATTAAGTCTTTCAGATAATTGGAAGCTGTTCTGGTCAGATATTCTTCAGAAATCTGGCTAAAAGTAAAGGGGTCGTCGCCTTTTAAAATTTCCCCGTCAATAGTGACTATGGCAATAGCATATTCGGGGTTTCCAGGTGGTCCGATTTTTTTCGCTAATACATAATCCATAGGAACATTTAGTTTTTCTGCTACCACCTGGGCGGTAACCAGTCCTCCGCGGGGAAGTCCGATAACCAGGTCTATCTTAAAACCGAAGTTAAGAATAAAACGGGCTAATTGCTCTCCTGCCTCTTCACGGTTCTTGAATCGCATTTTGGATAATCTCCACCTTTCCCTGCAAAATTGCTCCTTCTTTCATTTCTATACGCGTAGAAGTTATGTTCCCTTTTACCTGGGCTGAACTGAGCAGTTCTACCCTATCTTTAGCAAATATATCTCCATCTACTCTGCCAGCAACAGTTATTATATTGGCGTTTACTCCTCCCCTGACTCTTCCCTTGGGACCAATGATTAAAGAGGCTTCTATCTTAATTTCTCCCTCCACTTCACCGTCAATTCTCAGGCTACCTTTTCCTTCCAGGTTCCCCAGAAGGCGGGTATGTTCACCAATAACAGTACTTATACTGAGGTCGGCGGTTTTTTCTTTGGGACCAAAAAAGGGCATATCTACCTCCTATGGCAGGTATGGAATAGGGTCAACTGGATTACCATTGAGTCGAACTTCATAATGGAGATGAGGTCCGGTGGAAAAACCACTGGTGCCCACAAAACCAATTATCTGTCCCTTGCTAACCAACTGGTTTTCTTTAACCGCTCTCTTACTTAAATGAGCATAAACGGTGCTGATGCCATCACGGTGGCTTATGGTAACTGTTAAACCCAGGCTTCCCAGATACCCCACATCAATGACTTTGCCTTCGGCCGAAGCCCGCACTGCTGAACCGTAAGGAGCCATAATATCTACGCCTCGGTGAAAATCTCTACCTCCCCAGATGGGGTGTCGTCTCCAACCAAAATGGGATACGATAGGTCCGGAAAGGGGATAGATATCAGGGGTTCTCCTTTGAACTTCCAGAATGGTTTCTGTAGCATCCTGCAGATTAGCTAATTTAAGTTCGGTGTCCTGGGCTTCCTGGGTTAAGCGGGTCATAACTTCAGGTAAGGCTAAAATTCTTTCTTCCAGAGCACCACGGCTTACCGACCAGAGAGTAGTATTTTCTCGGGAAAGCAGGTCTTCAAGCGAGGTATTAGTGGGTCCTAATTTGAGGGATTTTCTTACTTCTTCCTCAACTTTACTAAGGTGATCCAGGTAAGTTTTAATAACCTCACTATCTTCCTGAACACTGGCTAATAATACTGCAAGCTGACGATTTTGGGATTCCAGCAGTTCTAATTTTCTATTAGTTTCCGCCCTTATACTTCTCTCACCCAGGTAAAGGGGTAAAAGTGTAACTGCTGAAATAATAGCTATTAACCAGACGGAAACGAGGCTTAAAAGAATATTTTTAAGAACCGCTCTTTTCAGAGTGATTCTGTAGGTTTCTCCTTCACTATGAGGGAGAAGATGAATGGTAAGTCTTTCGTTATCCATTCCTGGCTCTTTTCCAGGTCTCCTTTAGTATTTCCTCTTCTTCTTTAGAAAGGGTTGTCTGAGGATTGCCTGAGACAACCTCCTTAATATATATTCTACTACCTTCGCGGCTGGTCAGGGAAGTTATTATAAAACCATCCCCCTCTTTATTAAGGGTGCCTAAAGAACAGCCAGAACCTTCTATGGATTCATTAAAAGGCATAAATCTTGTAAGACACACTCCTTTAAGGCTTCGGGTATCTGATTTTTTAAGTTCCTGTAGGATTCTATCCATTTCTTCAATTTTACTAATAAGTTGTGGAAGGTTAGTAATTTTAGGTTTATACCGCTGGAAAAAAATAATTAAAAAAAGTAAAAAAGACAAAAAAGCAATTGCTAATGCTATATATGTATAAAGGATGTAATCCATAATCATCTAATTATAGCAAAAGGGCGTTATGTAAGTAAATATAGCAAAAGGGCGTTATGTAAGTAAACTATACACAACGCCCTTCTATTATAAGACACTAACCAGCTACAGCTTTCCTTAGTTCTTTTCCAGCTTTGAACACGGGTACTTTTTTGGCGGGGATGTTGATACGGATTTTTTCTTTTGCTTTTCTGGGATGAACGCCCATTCGAGCTGCCCGTGTGCGGACATCGAAAGAACCGAATCCAACAATTTTAACTGCTTCACCAAAAGCGTTGGCTTCTAAAATACAATCAAACACTGCTTTGGTAACCATAGCCGCGTCTTTTTTGGTGATACCGGCTTTTTCTGCAACCTTGCTAATTAATTCTGGTTTATTCACTAAAGTTCACCTCCTTTTTAAATATTTTATACAAGTTGAGTATATAAGAATATTAAAAGCTTGTCAAGTAAAAAACCCTCAATACTCCAAGGTTATGCATTGTGTTAGTAAAAGATGGTTAAAAAATAAATAAGTTAAAAAGAAAACTATCTAATATATAATAGATCTCATCTATATTATTTTGGGTCATTTATGGGGTCAGGTCTTCATTCTTCACTTAAAAATAAATGGGGATGGGGTCGATTCTATTTACTTATTTAAGATATTTCAGGGTTTCTTCAATATAATTTTCTTCAGTGGCATCAATGGGTAAAATTAAATCAGGAACCAATTCTTGTTCATCAACTATCCTGCCCGAGGGTAAGCGGTACCTGGCAATAGTTAACCTTACAGCCCCTCCATCATCCAAGCCCCAGACTCTTTGAACGGACCCCTTGCCAAATGTGTTTCTACCAATAATATAAGCAGCATCATGGTCCTGCAAAGCACCCGCTAAAATTTCTGCAGCGCTGGCTGTACCACTATTCACCCAGACCACTAAGGGCAAGTCAACAAATGGATTATTACCTCTAAGGGTATCAATCCTACCATTACTATGAACCACAGAGACTATCTCTCCCCTTAAAAAGAACCTGGCTACCTCCACGGAGGAATCTAATAGTCCCCCAGGATTATTCCTTAAATCCAGGATGAGAGCGCGAACTCCTTTATTTTTTAAATCCTCAAGGGCTTTGCGGACATCAGAAGCGGTAGGTTCATTAAAAAGGGTAACTTTGATATAACCGACATTGTTATCTATTATTTTATGTTCTACCGATACTATTTTTATTATTTCCCTGGTCAGCTCAACTTCGTAGGTTTCCTCACCCCTGCCAAACTCTATGGTTACCTTAGTTCCGGGTTTACCCCTGATGGTTCCAGCAACTTTTTCTAAGGTCAAGGGTCCTACTGGAGTATTATTTACTCTCAAGATAACATCACCGGCTTTTACGCCTGCCCTATCAGCAGGAGTGCCGGTAAAGGGAGCTATTACTACCTTACGGCCATCCCTTATACCTATCTGGATACCAACTCCTCCATAATAACCCCTGGATTCATCCCGCAGGTGTTGGTAATCTTCCTCTCCCAAATAGTAGGAGTAGGGGTCTCCCAGGGAATTAACTATTCCTCTTATTATCCCCTGATATATTTTTTTAGGGGTAAACTCTTCCTTAAAATAAGATTCTTTCTCTATATATTCAATGACTTGTCTGATAACGCTGTGCTGTTCATCAGAAAGGGGTAAGAAATCCTTATACCTTACAGGGGCGGTGGTTCTACCAAAGAAAACGCCACCGGCAAAAAGAATTGAGCTTAATATTATAACTAAAGCTATACGGGGTATTTTATTCATTTTTTACTCCTCTTAGGGAAGGTATTTCTGGGGGTTAACGTGCACTCCATCAATAATAATTTCAAAGTGGAGATGGGGTCCTGTGGAAAAGCCGGTGCTACCAACGAGACCTATTACCTGTCCCTGATCAACTAACTCTCCCACTTTTACGGATATTCTACTCAGATGAGCATAACGGGTAGCTACACCGTTTCCATGGTAAACCAGAACCATCAAACCATAAAAAGCTCTCCAACCTGCAAGAGCCACTTCCCCGCTTCTAGAGGCATGTATAGGTGTTCCGGTGGGAGCGGCTATATCCAGACCGATATGTCTCCCTAAGAACCTGCGGAATACCCCAAAAGGGGAGGTTATCCTGCCACGGAGGGGCCAGATGAAGCTTTCGCCAGAGCGACCGATGGCTCTACCTCTTCGTTCTGCCTCTAATCTTCTTAATAAGTCCTGTATTTCCCTGGTTTCTATAGCTATTTGAGCTTGCAGTTCTTTAGCTTGTTTGGAATAATCTTCTTTATCAGATTGTACCTGTTGCAGGAGGTTCTCTTTACGAGCCACCGACTTAGCCAGCTCCTCTTTTCTAAGAGAAATATCCTCTTTCAGAGTGGCTGTTTCTTCCAATATTTTTTCCAGGTGGGATTTTCTGGCCTGAAGTTCTTTTTGCTGGTCCTTATTTTTTTGTAATAACTCCCTGTCATAAGACAATATAAAACCGAAATCAAATATATATTTACTTAAATCTGTCAGGCTATGGCCTCCCTGCAAGAAAAGGGTTAGAGCTCCGCCTCGATTAATCTTATCCAGGTAAATAAGTCTTTTATTGATGTTATCTGTGATTTCTTCAATTTGATTATTTATTACTTTGATTTCGTCCTCGGTTTTTTGATTTTCTCCCTCTAAGTATTCAAGCCTGGATTTTAGGTGAGCTATGTCTTTTTCTCTTCTTTCTATGTCATTATCTAAAGTGTTTATCTCTGCTAATAGACCCCTCTCCCTGGTTGATAACTGCCTGACCAGTCTGTTTACGGAGTTAAGGGTTCTTTGTAAGGTGGTTAACCTATCCTGCCTGTCTCTAAGTTGGTCGTTGGGATTTGCCAGAACTCCACTTAGGTTCAAAGTAGTTAAAATTAAAATCAGAACGATAAAGGAAGATACTATTTTTTTCATCTATATCTCTTTCAGGTATCTGTTGGTGGCTAAGATTGCTCCCAGCGCTCCGATAGGAATACCGATGGAAGAGATAAACATCCAGATATACCACCAGTTGTAAATGTTAGTTGGAGTAAGAGGGTCAAGAAAAAAAGAAATATTATTCAGTATGGTGGTAAAACCATGGTTAAAGGAGAACATCAATAATAAAGTTATAATACCTCCACCCAGGCCATACAACAGACCTTCCAGTATAAATGGACGCATAATATAAGTAATTGGAGCACCTACAATACCCATAACTTGTATTTCCTCGCGCCTACCTCTGATGGCAAACCCGACAGTTAATGATATCAAAATTATAGCAAAAAGTGCAAATAATATAAAAACAATAGCTCCAACCAATCTAACAGCCGAAACTATCAGGTTCACGCGGTGTATAGTATCACCGGTGTTTAATATGCTGGTTACCAGTGGGGTTTCCTGTAATAAAGTGACCATCTTGGGGGCATCCTCCAGGTGGTTCAGGGTAATTTCCAGAGAAGGTGGAATGGGGTTCCTCTCAATAGTGGTTGGTATAATATCCTGACTTCCCATCAGGTAAGATAACCTACCCAGAGCTTCTTCTGGAGTTATTAGTTTGACAGTTTTTACCTCTAACCTGTTTTGAAAAACTCCCATCAGTTCATCTATGGCTTCTGGATGGATATCCTTTTCCAGATAGGCAACTAGAGAAACCTGGGCTTGAATGTGGGTGGCCGCTCCTCTTAAAACCATTACCAGCCCAGAAGTTACGGCCAGGGTAGTTAGAGCAATGGCTATAGAAAGCACTGAAGCGGTGCTCACATAGATATTTCTGGATATCCCTGCATAGGCTTTCTTAAAAGCCCGTCCCCAGATGGTTAGCAGTGGTTGGTATCTATCCTTCACTAATAACTCTCCCTTCACAAAGTTTAATTATCCTGCCCGGGTTTTTTCTCGTTAACTCTTCATTATGAGTAGCCAGGATAATGCTCATACCGCGTTGATTTAGGGTGTTAAGTACATTCATTATACCATTAGCGGTTTCTTTGTCAAGATTGGCTGTCGGTTCATCTGCTAAAAGCAGTACTGGTTCCGAAGCAATGGCTCGGGCTATAGCCACCCGTTGTTGCTCACCACCAGAGAGTTCCGCAGGAAACAAATCTCTTTTATTTTGCAGTGCTAACCAGTTGAAGATACCTTCCAATCTTGTCCTTATGGATTTGTCAGAATAACCCTGGACTTCCAGGGGAAGGGAAGCGTTCTCCAAAGAGGTGCGATAAGGAACCAGGCGATAATCCTGGAAGATGACCCCAATCTGTCTTCGGATAGCAGCCACACCAGCAGGCAAAAGGTGTTTAAGGTTTTTGCCCATGAAAGTAACCTGACCAAAAGTAGGCATCTGTGCTCGGTAAGCTAATTCCAGTAAAGTGGTTTTACCCGACCCGGTAGGTCCAAGTATATAGACCATCTCTCCTTGTTCAATGGTAAGATTTATATTTCTCAAGGCGATGACTTTTCTATGGGGATAGATTTTGCTGGTTTTATAATAAGTTAACATAGAATTGATTTCAGGTAGGCTTCAATAAAAATATCTATCTCTCCCCTCATTACCGATTCCACATCTCCTACTTCTACCTCGGTACGATGGTCTTTAACCATCTGGTAAGGTTGGAATACATAGGAACGAATCTGGTTTCCCCAGGAAGCGCTTTTATATTCTCCTTTTATTGTTCTAATCTTCTTTTTTTGTTCTTCTTCCCTTACTTTATATAACCGGGAAGCTAATACTTTCATAGCGGTGGCTTTATTCAAATGTTGAGACCTTTCGTTCTGACAGGTGGCTACTATACCTGTTGGTAGGTGAGTTATTCTTACTGCAGAATCGGTTTTTTGCACATGTTGTCCGCCTTTGCCTGAGGAACGGTAAGTGTCTATTCTCAACTCATTTTCATCTACTGCCACCTCTACCTCGCTCATTTCTGGGGTAACTTCCACCAGGGCGAAAGAGGTGTGCCTTCTTTTATTAGCGTCAAAGGGCGAAATTCTGACCAATCTATGCACTCCGGCTTCTGATTTTAGGTAACCATAAGCATAATCTCCCTCAATTTCCAAGGTCATACTTTTAATTCCTGCTTCGTCTCCCGGGGAGGTTTCTATAACCTTAACATTATAACTCTTTTTAGTGCACCATAAATAATACATCCGGGATAAAAGTTCTGCCCAGTCCTGGGCATCCACACCGCCAGAACCTGCATGGACTGAAAGAAAGCAGGAGCGTTTATCAAGGGGGTCTTTGAAAAGTAAGAGCAATTTAAACTCGGATGCTTCTTTAATACCCCTCTCTAATTTTTCTTGGTATTCGGTTTTAAGAGAAATATCGGGACTATCTTCTAATAGCTCCTTAAGGGTTTGCAATTCTTGGTAAGTGGCTTCCAGGCTCTCCTGCCTACTAATAAGTTTTTTCAAGTTTTCTATTTCTTTATAAAGATTCTGAGCTTTTTCAGAGTCGTTCCATAAGGTGGGAGACTCTGTTTTAAGGGTAAGTTCAGACAGACGGTCTCTCCAATCTGAGGCTTCAAAGAAACCTCCTTATCTCTTCCAGGTATTCTCTAAATAAGTTTTCGTCCATAAATTATTTTCTTTTAGGTACTCCCGAAGCAGGTTGGGGAGGCCCTTTCACCTGAAAATGGAACAATATCCGTAAAAATTCTCTTTTGGTGGACTCCATCATCTCCGAGAACAATCTGTGGGCTTCGTAACGAAACTCCACCAGTGGTTCTTTCTGAGCATAAGCCCTCAAGCCTATACCCTCTTTGATGTGGTCAATATTGAGAAGGTGCTCCTTAAAATGTTCGTCAATAATCCTTAGAAACACGAATTTTTCTACCGACTTTAGGGTGTCCTCACCAAACTGCTGTTCCCGTTCCTGGTATTTTTTGACCAGGTATTCTGTAAGCGTCTCTGAGTTAAAAGTAGCCTCCGAAAGGTCATAAGGCAGGGAAGCAAAAATAAATAGCAGTTCTTTTTTTATATCCTCAAAAGAAGCCAGGTCACCCTCTAATTCCTTTTGATAAGCATCTATGATTTCTTTAATAAATATCAGAACCTGTTCTTTTAATCTGTCAGACTGAAGCACATTTCTTCTTTCTCGGTAAACGAATTCCCGCTGCCTATTTAATACATCATCAAAATTAATCAGGGCTTTACGAATTTCAAAGTTATACTTTTCTACCCTTTTCTGAGCGGTTTCAATAGCCCGGCTTAGAAGAGCGTGGTCAAGAGGCTCATCTTCAGGAAAACTAAGTCTTTCCATAAGTCTTTGCACCATTTCTCCGCCGAATATTTTCATTAATTCATCGTCTAAGGATACATAGAAACGGGATTCTCCATAATCACCCTGTCTTCCCGACCTACCCCGAAGTTGATTATCTATTCTTCTGCTTTCATGCCTTTCAGTACCAATCACATAAAGCCCACCGCTATCTTTTATACCGTCACCCAGTACAATATCCACACCGCGACCAGCCATGTTAGTGGCAATGGTTATTGCCTTATTTTGCCCAGCTTTAGCTATGATGGATGCTTCTTTTTCGTGGTATTTAGCGTTAAGAACTTCGTGAGGTACTCGCTCTCTTTTAAGCAGAGAGCTTAAAACCTCAGATTTTTCTATAGAACGGGTACCTACCAATACCGGCCTACCTCTCTGATAATTTCTTACTATATCCCTGATGATAGCGCGGAACTTGCCTTTTTCCGTTTTATATACCACATCGGTATTGTCAACCCTTATCATAGGCAGGTTAGTGGGGATAGCTACCGTTTCCAACCCGTAAATGGAGCGAAACTCCTCTGCTTCTGTGTAAGCTGTACCGGTCATGCCAGCTAATTTCTCATACATACGAAAATAGTTTTGAATGCTAATAGTGGCTAATGTTTGCGTTTCCTCGCGGACTAACACATTTTCTTTAGCTTCAATAGCCTGATGTAAACCATCGCTGTATCTTCTTCCCGGGAGCATCCTACCGGTAAACTCATCAACAATTACCACTTCCCCTTCTTTAACTACATAATTCACATCTTTTTTGAATAAATAATGGGCTCTTAGGGATTGGGTAATGTGCCTTAGGATAGAAGAATGTTCGGGATCATAAAGGTTATCTACATGGAGCAAATTCTCTAACTGTTTTATACCCGCCTCAGTCAGGGTAGCGGATTTTGCTTTATGGTCAAGTTCAAAATCTTTCCCTTCTTTTAACCTGGTAGCCCAGCGGTTAGCGCGGTAATAAGTGGTGGTGGATTCAGCTGAGGGACCGGCAATTATCAGGGGGGTACGGGCTTCATCAATTAAAATGGAGTCAACTTCGTCCACAATACCATAGGTAAGTTTTCTTTGCACCATCTCCTGCTTATCAATTGCCATATTGTCTCTCAGGTAATCAAAGCCGAACTCGGTATTAGTGCCGTAAGTAATATCAGCCTGATAGGCGTTCTTCTTTTCCTGGTGTGACTGACCATGAAGGGTAACCCCTACCTTTAAACCGAGAAAATTATATATAG
>BBPD01000036.1_pt1 | contig 11998 bp, 12 predicted proteins | sample 1344911 | NCBI WGS metagenome assembly BBPD01 (sample SAMD00019088, study PRJDB2971) | groundwater metagenome | biome: freshwater biome; feature: mineral spring; material: ground water | place: USA: CA, Sonoma | collected 2011-09 | depth surface m
AAGCGCTTGACCACTTTTTCGGTGACCAAAAATCCTTCTTTGCCTGCGTCTGGGAGCATGTGCGCGCCTCGGTTTGCCCTGTACAAGATGGAAGGCCGCCGCACCCCATAAACGGGGTGCCAGCGGCCTGTGAATGGCGAGCGGTGAACCGGGCTCTACCCAGCCAACCCTTGCGCGGGTTGCGTGGCTGGTTGGGCGCCGGTCAGTCCCCGCTCAGCGGCCTTGCTTGAAGCTATTGTAGGCCGTTGCCATGGCTTCACGCGCCTCGTTGGACAGGCTACCCGGCTGGATCATGCGCGGCATGTAGTCGGCCGGCACCATGATGGTTTTGTTGTTGGCGATCTCGGGCTTGATCTTGGGCAGAGCGGCCAAGTTGCCGGTGGCGAAGTTCATCTCGTTGGCCATGCGCGCGGCGTTTTCGGGGCGCAGGAAGAAGTTGATGAAGGTGTGCGCGTTGTTGGGGTGGCGCGCGTCGCGGGTGATGGCCATGGTGTCGATGAAGATCAGCCCGCCGGTGCTGGGCAGCAGCGCTTCGAGCACATCGGTGTTGCCCATTTCACGCGCCCGGTTGGCGGCGATGTTGATGTCGCCGGACCAGCCCAGCACCACGCAGGCTTGGCCGCCAGCGAAGGTGTCGATCATGGTGGAGGTGAAGATGCGGATGTGCGGGCGCACCGTGAGCAGCATTTCCAGCGCGGCCTGGTAGTCGGCCGGGTTGTTGGAGTAGGCGTCGCGCCCGATGAAGTGCAGCGCGGGCGGGATGATCTCGGACGGCGCATCGAGGAAGGCGATGCCGCAGCGCTGCGCCAGCGCGGTGTATTTGGGGTTGAACACCAGTTCCCAAGCGTTGGCGGGCATGGGGGTGTTGCCCAGTGCGCGCTCGAGGCGGGTGCGGTTGATGCCCACGGTGGTAAAGCCCCAGGCCCACGGCACCAAGTGGCGGTTTTCCGGGTCGGCCTTGGTCAGGGTGGCCATTAGGGCCGGGTCCATATTGGCCAGGTTGGGGATTTTGCTTTTGTCCAGCGGCTGGAAGAAATTGGCCGCGATCTGCTGCGCCGCAAACACGCTGCCTGGCACCACGATGTCGTAGCCGGTGTTGCCCGCCACCAGGCGCGCATGCAGCACCTCGTTGGAGGCAAAGGTGTCGTAGGTGACGTCGATCCCGGTTTCTTTTTCGAAGGCCTCGATCAGGCCGTCGGGGATGTAGTCGGGCCAGTTGTAGATGTTGAGCACCTTGGGCTCGGCTGCTGGGGCCGCCGGGGCCACCGCAGCGGGCTGCTCGCGCGGCCCACAAGCCACCAGAAAAGTGGCCGCAAGGGCGGCCGCCAACAAGGTCTTCAACATGGTTTCACTCCAGCAAGGAAAGAGCAAAAAGGGATGGGGAGGGCGCCGCGCACGGGTGCTTGGCCTTACAGACCAAGCAAACCGCGTACCACTTTGAATTTTAGCCCGAAGCACAGGGGTTCGACCCTGCTCAGAACCCGCCTTGGGCCCGAAGTTCCGCCCGTGTGGCATCGAGCGCGCGCGGGAGGCTGCTATCGGCTTGGTGAGCACTGCCCAGCCTCGCCCACGCGGGGTAAGGGGCGCCTATAGGCCGTTTTCAATGCGCCGCCTCCCATGGATTGATGACGTTCACCCCAGCAGCTTCAAAAGGGCTGGTGTCGCGGGTGGCGACAGTGAAGCCGTTGGCAAGGGCGATGGCTGCAATGAAGGCATCTGCCGTTTCGACCGCCAGGCCAGCAGCGCGGGTCTTGGCCAGCAGCTCGGCATAGGCTTTCGTGCAAGCCATATCGAAGGAAAGCACCCGATTGGCAAACATCGGAAGCAGGCGCTTTTCCAAGTTCTCATGCAGGCTGTCCCGCCGCCTTCCCGCCGCAAGCAGCGCGATGCCCGCACGCAACTCGGCTACCGTGATCGCAGACAGGTAGAGCGTTTCCAGCGCTTGCGCGTCGATCCAGTCAAGGACGCGGGCATTGGGCTCCCGGCGCTGCGGCTCCGAAATCACGTTTGTATCGAGCAGGATCATTCGAAGCTCGCCGCACGGGCCGCAGTCTGGATGCGCGCGCGCTCAAACAAGGCGTGCTCTTCATCGCTCAGGCCGCCCGCCTCGCGGGCAATGCCAGCCAGGTACGAGCCCAGTTTTACGCGGCCCTCGGGCCTAGCTGCCCGCTCCAAAATGAAGCGGATTTCGGCCTCGGTGCTGCGACCGTGCTGGGCGGCTTGGATGCGGATCGCCCGATGCACCTCATCGGGCAGATTTCTGACTTGGACGTTTGCCATTGGTATCTCTCAGTCTTTGGATATCAATGCACTCTTTAGGCGCCAATGATACCAAAACGCACGTCGGGATGGGGTTGGCTCAGAACCACCCTTTGGCACGCAGTTCCGCCAGCGTGGCGTCGAGCGCGCGCACGATCAAGGCCATCAGCTCGTCGATCTGCGCGCGCGTGATGATGAGTGGCGGGGCGATGATCATGCGATCGCCCACGGCCCGCATCACCAGCCCGCCCCCAAAACAGTGCGCCCGGCACACCATGCCCACCGCCTGCGCCTCGGGAAAGGGCAGCCCTTGCGCTTTGTCGCGCAGCAAGGTGAGGGCAGCGACCAGGCCGCAGCTCTCGGCGCGGCCCACCAGCGGGTGCGCCTCCAGCTCGGCCAGACGCTGGGCCAGGTAGGGGCCGGTGTCGAGCCGCACCCGGCCCGGCAGGTCTTCGCGCTGCAACAGATCGAGGTTGGCCAGCGCCACCGCGCACGCCACCGGGTGCCCGCTGTAGGTGTAGCCGTGGTTGAACTCGCCGCCGCGCTCGATCAGCACCCGCGCCACGCGCTCGCCCACCAAGGTGCCGCCCAGGGGCACGTAGCCGCTGGTCACGCCCTTGGCAAAGGTCACCAGATCGGGGCGCATGCCGAACTTTTCGTAAGCAAACCAGTGCCCGAGGCGGCCAAAGGCGCAGATCACTTCGTCGGAAATCAGCAAAATGCCGTAGCGCTCGACAATGCGCTGCACCTCGGGCCAGTAGCTTTCCGGGGGGATGATGACGCCGCCCGCGCCCTGCACCGGCTCGCCGATGAAGGCGGCCACGCGCTCGGGCCCGAGTTCGAGGATTTTTTGCTCCAGCCAACGCGCTGCGCGCAGGCCAAAATCGTGCGCGCTCTCGCCCGGCAGCCCGTGCTGGGCGAAATGCGGCTGCTCGATGTGTACGATGCCGGGGATGGGCAAATCGCCCTGGGCGTGCATGGCGCCCATGCCGCTGAGCGAGGCCGCCGCCACCGTGGAGCCGTGGTAGGCGTTGTGGCGGCTGATCACGGTCTTGCGCTGCGGCTGGCCGAGCAAGTCCCAGTAGCGGCGCACCAGGCGCAGGTTGGTGTCGTTGGCCTCGGAGCCGGAGCTGGAGTAAAACACGTGCTCGAAGCGCCGCCCATCGACCGGCGGGGCCAGCTCGGCCAAGCGCGCCGCCAGCCGCACCGCGGGCTCGTGCGTGGTCTGGAAAAAGCTGTTGTAGTAGGGCAGCTTGAGCATCTGGGAGTGCGCCGCGTCGGCCAGTTCGCGCCGCCCGTAGCCTAGGTTGACGCACCACAGCCCGCTCATGGCGTCGAGCAGGCGCTGGCCTTCGCTGTCCCAGATGTAGATGCCCTCGCCATGCGTGATCACGCGCGCGCCCTTGGCCGCCAGCGCCTGGTGGTCGGTGAAGGGGTGCAAATAGTGCGCGGCGTCGAGCGCTTGCAGCTCGGCGGTGAGGGGCTGGATCGGGGCTGACGGGTGCGGGGCGGTGTGCATAAGGATTCCTAGCGGGTGCAAGCCGATCGTGGCTCAAACATGCAACAACAGGTGCTCGCGCTCCCAGGGCGAAATCACTTTCATGAACTCCTCGTATTCGAGCTCCTTGATCTCGGTGTAGATGGTGATGAACTCGCGCCCCAGCACCTCGTGCAGATCGGTTTCGCGGCGCAGCCAGTCCAGCGCCTCGCCCAGCGTGCGCGGCAGCGCATAAGCCGAGAGGTAGGCGTCGGACTTCATTTCGGGTTTGGGCTGGATTTTGTTTTTCAGGCCCAGGTAGCCACAGGCCAGCGTCATGGCCAGCGCCACGTAGGGGTTGGCGTCGGCGCCGATGACGCGGTTTTCCAGCCGCCGCGACTGCGGCACCGAAATCGGCGAGCGGATGCCGACGGTGCGGTTGTCGTGCCCCCACTCGATGTTGATGGGTGCTGCGGTGTGGCGTGACAGGCGCCGGTAGCTGTTGACGTAGGGGGCCACCAGCGCCATCGCCGGCGGAATGTAGCGCTGCAAGCCGCCGATGTAGTGGTAGAAGGCTTCGCTGGGCGTGCCGTCGATCTGGCTGAACAGGTTGCGCCCGCTTTCTTGCTCGACGATGCTCTGGTGCACGTGCATGGCGCTGCCGGGCTCGCCGGCTATGGGTTTGGCCATGAAGGTGGCGTACATATCGTGCCGCAGCGCCGCCTCGCGCACCGTGCGCTTGAAGAAAAACACCTCGTCGGCCAAGTCGAGCGGGGCGCCGTGGAAGAAGTTGATCTCCATCTGGCCAGCCCCGACTTCGTGGATCAGGGTATCGACATTGAGCTCCATCTGGTCGCAGTAGTCGTAGATTTCCTCGAACAGGGGGTCGAACTCGTTCACGGCGTCGATGCTGTAGGCCTGGCGCGAGGTTTCGGCGCGGCCGCTGCGGCCGATCGGCGGCTTGAGCAGGGTGTTGGGGTCGGTGTTGCGCGCCGTGAGGTAGAACTCGAGCTCGGGTGCCACCACGGGTGAGAGGCCCATCTCCTCGTACAGGTTGCACACATGGCGCAACACGCTGCGCGGGGCAAAGGGCACGCGCTTGCCGGCGTGGTCGAAGCAGTCGTGGATGACTTGGGCGGTTGGGTCGGTGGCCCAGGGAACGATGCGCACCGTGGCAGGGTCGGGGCGCAACTGCATGTCGCGGTCGGTGGGGTCGATCACGTCGTAGTAGGGGCCGCTTTCGGGGAACTCACCCGTTACGCCCATGGCCACCACCGCCTGCGGCAAGCGCATGCCACGGTCTTCGGTGAACTTGCCGCGTGGCAAGATTTTGCCGCGCGCCACCCCGGTGAGGTCGGGCACCAGGCATTCGATTTCGGTCACGCGGCGCTGGTTCAGCCACTGTTCCAGTTCGTTGAAGCTCTGCGGTGGGTTGCTTTTCATGTCGTTCTCCGGTGAAGCTGGCGGCGGTGCTGGCGCCGCTGCAGCGCCTGGCCAAATGCCGCAAAGGTGGCGGCGTAAAAGGGGTTATCCGTGCAGCGCCACTCGGGGTGCCACTGCACCGCGTAGGCAAACTCGGCCGCGCCCTGCACCTCGAAGGCCTCGACCAGCCCATCTTCGGCCCAGGCCAAAGGTTGCAGGCCACTGGCCAAGCGGCCTATGCCCTGCCCGTGCAGCGAGTTGACCATGGCCTGCTCGGCACCCGCCCACTGCGCCAGCGCCGAGCCAGCGGCCAGCCGCACCGGGTGGCTGGGGCCGTACTGCTGCTCCAGCGGCAGGCCATCGGGGTCGCGGTGGTCCATCAGCCCCGGCACCGCGTGCACGGTCTGGTGCAGGCTGCCGCCCAAGGCCACGTTGATTTCTTGGAAACCACGGCAAATGCCCAGCAGCGGCACCGCTTGCGCCAGGCAAGCCCCCACCAGCGCCAGCGTGAGCGCGTCGCGCGCCGGGTCCAGCGGCAGCGTCGGGTCGTGCACGTCTTCGTCAAAGTGCGCCGGGTGTACGTTGGAGGGCGAGCCGGTGAGCAGCACGCCATCGACCAGGCTCAGCAAATCGCCGATCTGCGCGGCCTCGGCCAGCGGGAACAGCACCGGCTGCGCCTGCGCACCCACCTTGACGGCGCGGGCGTACTTGTCGCCCAGCAGCAAATAGGGCATGTCGTAGCGGCCCATCAGGCGGTGGTCGGCCGGCAGCCAGACTAGGGGGAAGGGTGAGGGGGAGGTTTGCATCGTATGAGCTGAACCGGCGGGCTGCAAGGCGCGCCCGACTTGAACCGCAGTGTAAGCGCTGCGCCACTGGCTCCGTTTTGCGCAATCGCCTTGGCTGGGGCAACAAGAATTGCGCTTCAGGCGGTTTTCACTTCGTTCAGCAGATCGGGGTGACGATCCAGCAGCTTGAGCAGCTTGACCAGCGCCAGCGGTGGCTTGGTCTTGCCGGTCTCGTAGCGCGAGAAGGCATTGATGCCACCGCCAAAGATCTCGGCGGCTTCGCGCTGCCCGAGGTCGAGCTTCTTGCGCACGCTGATGATGAAGCCGGGGTCAACAATCGCAGCGTTCACCTGCTTGTTGAACGCCTGCATCTCCCGCATGACACGCTCGGTTTCGGGCATGTCGGCAATGGACTCATCACAGGCAGGGCAAAAATCGGCCGTCACCGCCGGGATGGTAGTGGTTTCACCCTTGTAGGTATAGGGCAGGTCGCGGGTGTCATGGATCAGTTGCGCAGCGCCGCAAACAGGGCATTTCATGGTCATAGCTCCTTAAAGGACACGATCAGCACGTCATCAATGACCGTCAGTTTCAGGTACACATCGCCCGCCTGCGTGCTTGGGCGGTACACGTCCTGCCATACCGTGTGATCGGCATGGGTGGTCATGCTCTTGTAGAAATCTGCAGAAGTGAGTTCCATCACCACGGCCCGCATGTCGGAAAAAGCAAGTCCCAACTCATTGGCACCGGCTCGCGCCGCATGCGTGGTGCGCACCTTGCCAGCCTCGACCAAGGCTTTGACGGCTGACAGATTGCAGTGCGGGGTTGGCTTCTCCACGGGTGCAGTTTAACCTAGTTGGTTTATTTTGGCAAGATGGACTCAATTCTTGACCCGCACTCAACCCAGCGCCTCGCGCAGCCGCTGCCACGCCATGCCCAGCGCCAGCAGCGGGGTGCGCAGCCACGGCCCACCGGGAAAGCTGTGGTGGCGCAGCCGCGCATAGACGTCGAAGCGCCCGGCCTGGCCGCTGATGGCCTCGGCCACCAGCCGACCGGCCAAGCCGGCCAGCACCACCCCATGCCCGCTGAAGCCTTGCAAATAATAGACCTGCGGCGAGAGGCGGCCAAAATCCGGGGCCCGGTTCATGCTGATGTCCACAAAGCCGCCCCACAGGTACTCGACCGGCACCTGCGCCAAATCGGGGAACACGGCCAGCATGCGCTGGCGCATGAGCGCCTGCAAATCCTGCGGGGTGCGGGTGCTGTAGCTGACACGGCCACCAAACAGCAAGCGCTGCTCGGCGCTAAAACGAAAGTAGTCCAGCACCAGGTTGTTGTCGCACACCGCGGCAGCGCTGGGGATCAGGCGCCGGCTCAAGGCGGCGGCCACCGGCGCGGTGGCGATCAAATAGGTGCCCACCGGCATGATGCGCCGCCCCAAGGCCGGGGCCAGCGCCGGGGCGTATTCGGGCAGCAGGCAGTTGCCAGCCAGCAGCGCGTGCGCAGCCGTCACTTGGCCGCTGGCCGTGTGCGCCGTCACACCGGCGGCGCTGTGGCTCAGGCGCAGCACGGCGCTGCGCTCGTGCAGCAGCACCCCAGCGCGCTGCGCCGCCTGCGCCAGCCCCAAGGTGTATTTGAGCGGGTGCAGGTGCCCGCTGAGTTTTTCGTAGGCGGCGGCGTGGTAGCGCGGGCTGTCGATGTAGCGGCGCACTGCGGGGCCTGTCGCCACCTCGCAGGCCAGGCCGTAGTCGCGCTGCTGCTGCGCCATATCGTCCAGCAGGCGCCTAGCCTGGCGCGGCGTATCGGCCACGGTGAGGTAGCCGCGCTGCCAGTCACAGGCGATGCGGTGTTGGGCGATGCGCTGCCCGATCAGCTCGATGCCTTCCAGCGTCCAGTCCCAAAGCCGGCGCGCATCGGCGCGGCCCAGTTGCTGCTCCAGCGGGCCTTGGCCACAGGCGTAACCCACCAAGGCTTGGCCGCCGTTGCGCCCGCTGGCCCCCCAGCCGATGCGCTGCGCCTCCAGCACACAGACTTGCAAGCCGCGCTCGGCCAGCTCCAGCGCCGCGCTCAACCCGGCCAAGCCAGCGCCGACGATCAGCACATCGGCGCGCTGCTCGCCTTGCAGCGGCGGATGCGGCGGCGCGCGCTGCACCGAAGCCTCGTAGTAGCTGCGCTGGTTGAGCAGGGTGTCGCTGTGCAGCAAATCGGGCTTGAACACGGCGGCCTCACTTTAGCGGGGTGGGTGGGTGCGCCCGAGTGCAACCTGGCCCGCCAGCCAAGTCCAGACCAGGGTAGCGGCGGCGCTGCTGCTGAGTTCGGCATGGTCGTAGGCCGGGGCCACTTCCACGCAGTCCATCCCGACCCAGTTCAGGTCGGCCAGCTCCTCGACGAAGGTGAGCAGTTGCGAACTGCTCAGGCCGCCGGGCTCGGGCGTGCCGGTGCCGGGGGCAAAAGCGGGGTCGAGGCAGTCGATGTCTATCGTCAGGTAGCAGGGGCGCGAGCCGATGCGCTGGCGGATTTCGCGCAGCAGCGGTTGCAGCGCCGCGCCGTCGAGGCCGCGCAAGGCGCGTGCGGTGTAAATGAGCCCGCCTTGATCGCGCACGTACTCGCGCGCGGCGCGCACCCCGCTGGAGCGCAGCCCCACCTGCACCGTGTGCGCCGGGCTGGCCAGCCCCTGCTGCAGCGCCTCGTAAGTCCAGGTGCCGTGGCCCGAGGGCTCGCCGCAGTGGTCGGTCCAGGTGTCGCAGTGGGCGTCGAAATGCAGCAGCGCCAGCGGCTCGCCCTGGCCATATACCCGCTGGGCGGCGCGCAGCAGCGGCAGGGTGATGGAGTGGTCGCCGCCCAGAAAGGCGCAGCGGTGCCGCAGCATGAGGGCCTGCGCCTGCTGCTCGATGCAGGCCTGCAATTCGGGTAGCGGCGCGGTGTTGGGCAGGCGCATGTCGAGCGCGTCGCCCAAATAGGCCGTGGGGCTGACGTTGAAGTGCGGGTGCTCGCCATCGCACAGCATCAGGCTGGCAGCGCGGATGGCTTGCGGGCCAAAACGCGCCCCAGGGCGGTTGCTGACCGCGCCATCGAACGGCACGCCGACCAGCGCAAAGGGCTGCTCGGCCAGCGGCGCGCAGCCCAGAAAGCAGTTGCTGTGGTTGGCGTAGGCAAAGTCTCCAATGGGCATAGGGGGCTCCTGCGATGGCTTGAGTTTAGTGCCTTGGGCGTGGCTGTGCGGCGCATCAGCGCACCAGCGCGCGCTGCCTCCACGCCAGCGCGCTGCCCAGCCAGAGCGCCAGCGCCGAGTAGAACAGGCCGCGCTCCAGCCCACCGGGGCCGTCGGCGATCCAGCCCACCGCCGTCGGCCCGACGATCTGCCCGGCCGCAAACACGATGGTGAAGGCGCTGATGCCGCTGGCCCACTGCGCCGCCGGCAAATTGTGGCGCACCAAGGCCGTGGTCGAGGCCACCACCGACAAAAAGACCGCCCCAAACAACAGCCCCGAGGCCAGCAAAGCCGGCCAGGCCGCCGTGAGCGCGGGCACCAGCGTGGCCAGGCCCAGCAGGGCGTTCAGCCGCGCCAGCGCCTGGCCACCACGAAAACGGTCCAGCCAGCCCGCCCACAGCCGCGCCGAGGCCACCACCCCCAGCCCGAGCAGGGTGTAAAAGAGCGTGATCGCCCCGCTGGTGTGCCCCTGCTCGTGCAGCAGCGCAATCACAAACGTCATGTAGCCGATGTAGCCCAGGCCAAACAGGGTGTAGGCGGCCAATGCCCAGCCAAAGTTTTGCACCATCGCGCCCCAGCCCAAGGCATGGCTGTGCAGCGCACCAGCCCCGCTGCCAGGCGCAGTGGCATCGACTTCCAAGCCGAGCCCACGCAGCGCCCGCAGCAGCCACCCAAGCGAGGCCGTGGTGAGTAGGCAGACCAGCGCCAGCAGCCACCAAGCCCAGGCCCAGCCGTGCGCCACGTTGGCGGCCCAAGCGATCGTGGGCGGCACCGCCAGCGCCGACAGCACGATGCCCCAGCCCACGCCGCCGTAATACAGGCCCAGCAACCAGCCGCTGTGCGCCGGCCAGACCGTGCCCAGGCGCGCGGCCAGCAAGCCCCCCGCCACAAAGACCCAGGCGCTGAACACGCCCGCCGCCAGCCGCTGCGCCAGCAGCGGCGCGCTGGCGCTAAAAAAACCGCTGCTGGCCATGAACACGCTGGCCAGCAGCGCCCCAGCCAGCAGCAGCGGCCCAGCCCCGTAGCGGCGCAGCAACCAAGGGGCGCTCAGAGCCCCAATGAGGTAGCCGATGGCGTTGAAGGTGTTCATGGCACCGGCCAGCGCGTAAGTCCAGCCGAGGTCGGCGCGCATGGGCGGCAGCAGCAGCCCATAGGCAAAGCGCGTGATGCCCAGCGCCACCGCCGCCGCCAGCGAAAGCCACAGCGCCAGCAGCACGCCGTGCCACCAAGGCGGTAGGGTCGCTCGGGGTGCGCTGGCTTGCGCAGCCGCGCGGGTGCTGCGGCTGGCTGGATGGGACGCGCTGGGTTCGGCCATGGGGCCCTATCCTAATCCCCCACGCGCCGAATTGAGCGCCCACGGGGCTGCAACAGCCGCAAAATTTGGCTCGCCTGGCTGGTGCCGCCTCAACGTCGCCCCGGCGGCCGCCAGCGCTTGAGCAGCAAGGCGTTGCCGACCACGCTCACCGAACTGAGCGCCATCGCCGCCCCGGCCAGCACCGGGCTGAGCAGGCCCAACGCCGCCAGCGGAATGCCGACGGTGTTGTAAATAAAGGCCCAAAACAGGTTTTGCCGGATTTTGCGCACCGTGCGGCGCGAAATGTCGAGTGCTGCCGCCACCAGCAGCGGCTCGCCGCGCATCAGGGTGATGCCGGCGGCGTGCAGCGCCACGTCGGAGCCGCCTTGGGCGTGGCTCATCGCCAGCCCCACATCGGCTGCCGCCAGCGCCGGGGCGTCGTTCACGCCGTCGCCCACCATCGCCACCACCCGCCCTTGCGCTTTGAGCTCGCCCACCAGCCGCGCCTTGTCGCCTGGCAGCACCTGGGCCCGCACCTCGCCCGCCTCGGGCTTGAGGCCCACGCGCCGCGCCATGGCCTCGGCGGCGCGCTGGTTGTCGCCCGAAATCATCAGCACCTGCAAGCCCAAGGCGCGCAACTCGGTGATGGCTTGGGCGGAACCCGGCTTGGGCTGGTCGGCAAAAGCCAGCAGGGCCAGCGGCTGCCAGGTGCCCGCCGTGCGCTGCTGGCCCGCTGCCGCCTGCTCAGGCTCGGTGTGGGCTGGCGTGGGCCCATCGGTCTGCTGTGCTGGCTGATCCTGCTCTGCGGCGGCTGCGCTTGAAGCTGTGGCTGCGGTGACTACACGGCCCGCTGATTCCTTTGCGCCTGGTGCAGGCCCATGGGGCTCTAGGCGATCGCCCACGCGCAGCGCCAGCACCGACACGCTGCACCCCTCACCCGCCCAGGCCTCGGCCTGCGCCTGCCAGCGCTGCAGATTCAGCCCGAGCCCGTGCAGCCAGTCCCAACTGCCCAAATACAACTGCGCGCCCTGCACCAGCCCGTGGCAGCCGCGCCCCGGCACCGCCTGCACGGCGCTGGCTTGCAAGTCGGCCGCCGATGCCACTGCCGGTGCCAGCCGCTCGCGCTGCGCTTGCTGTGCCTGCAGCACCGCGCGCGCCAGCGGGTGCTCGCTGTGGCGCTGCAAGGCCGCTGCCGCCTGCAAGGCCGCTGCGGCATCCACTCCATCGGCTGGCAGCAGGTGCGCCAACACCGGCTGGCCCAGGGTGAGGGTGCCGGTTTTGTCGAAGGCCACCGTGTTCACGCGGCGCGCACCCTCCAGCGCCTCCGGGTCTTTGATCAAAATCCCGTGCTGCGCCGCCACCCCGGTGCCGGCCATGATCGCCGTGGGCGTGGCCAGACCGAGCGCACAGGGGCAGGCGATCACCAGAACCGCCACCGCCGCCAGCAGCGCCTGCTCAAAGGGCACCTGCTGCCAGCCCCACCAAAGGGCAAAAGTCGCCAGCGCGATCAGCAACACCACCGGCACGAACACCGCCGCCACCCGGTCCAC
>BBPD01000190.1_pt2 | contig 11979 bp, 11 predicted proteins | sample 1344911 | NCBI WGS metagenome assembly BBPD01 (sample SAMD00019088, study PRJDB2971) | groundwater metagenome | biome: freshwater biome; feature: mineral spring; material: ground water | place: USA: CA, Sonoma | collected 2011-09 | depth surface m
GCCGCTTGCTTCGGAGCAGGCGTGTCGCCCACTGGCGCGCCTGCGTCGATCGCCTCTGGTGCCAGCGGCAGCAGAAAGGACACCCCGCGTCCAGCAACGCTGGCGCGTCCGAAGGCTGCGAGGCACAAGGCCTGTCCGGATTCCCGCGTGGTCGCATCGACGCGGGAGCGCGTCGGTGCAGCCTCGTCCAGCGGATCAATCAACCCATCGACGAAATCATCGGCGAACTCTCCTGCCAGTTGGTAGGCATCGCCAATCGAGGAAATTTTTGCGTCTTCCGTGATCGCGCCAGCGCCTTCGGCCCAATGCAGAAGCAGGATCGGCTGATCCTCGCGCCGCACCGCGCCATCGGCGGCGAAGCCTCCAAGACCCGCGGGCAGACGGAACGGGCCGGGAATGAATACGCCAAGAAGCGCGGATGCGCCTGCGGCTGCGGATGAGGTTGGACGGATAGCCGTGATGACAATTTCGACTTCGAGTTCGGGCGCATTGGGCTCGATCCGCAGGTAGCGGGCCAGATCGTTACACACATCACGCGCGGCCCGGTTCGCCACCAGAGCGGCCTGGTCGGCGCTGATTCCTTTGGCGACGGCATCGCTGGCTATGCGCACGGAGGGGAGGCCAATACTTTGCGCCGATAACAGTGCCTCGGCATCGACAAAACGCTCACGCTGGGCAAAAGACTCATCGCGGAGCGTCGCCATCGGCCGCTCGTCGGTGATGCCGCGGGTGAGGGGTTTCGGCGCGCTGGCACAGCCCTGCAAGACGAGTAGCGCAGCGAGGAGGAAGGAGAGCGCGACAGGCTGACGAAGCATGGAGTGACTCTGAGATCGATGCGTGATGGCGCGAAGTTTTCCTGCGCGCGCAACAATTTCGCGTCAATAGCCCCACACTGCCACCCACACCGCCAACACAGCAAACAGCGCAGCGGCGGTCCAGCGCGCCGCCTTCAGTGGCAGTTTGTTGGCGTAGCGGTGCCCCAACAGCACTACCGGCCCATTGGCCAGAAGCATGCCCAGACTGGTGCCGGCCACCACCTGCCATAGCGGCTCGTACTTGGCCGCCAGCACCACGGTGGCGATCTGCGTCTTGTCGCCCATTTCGACGATGAAGAAAGCCACCGTCGTGGCGAGGAAGGCACCGAAGCGCGTGGCTTTTGGGGCTTCGTCCTCGTCCATCCGATCGGGGATCAGCGTCCACACCGCAACCGCCGCGAAGCAGGCGACGATGCCCCACTTCAGCACTTCGGGCGACACCAAGGACGCCACCCAAGCCCCAGCCCAGCCGGCGATCGCGTGGTTGGCCAGCGTGGCGACGGCGATACCGAGCACAATGGCCCAAGGCTGCCGATAGCGCGCCGCGAGGATCAGAGCGAGCAGCATGGTTTTGTCGCCGATCTCAGCGATGGCGATAGCGGCGGTGGAGATGAGGAGGGCGTCCATGGGGCGCGAAGGATAAGGCCAATCACGCCTGCTTCGTTAAACTCCGTAGCCTGCAAACTCCATCCGAGGCACCCATGCATTACCGTCGTCTTGGCCGCTCCGGCTTGCAGGTTTCCGCGCTCAGCTTGGGTTCCTGGCTGACGTTCGGTAGCGCATTGGGGCGCGGCGAAGCGCGCCGACTCATCACCCAGGCCTTCGACGCCGGCATCAACTTCTTCGACAACGCCGAGACCTACGCCAAGGGCGAGGCCGAGCGGATCATGGGCGATGTGCTGGCCGATATGCGCTTTCCGCGGGATGCTTTCGCGGTATCGAGCAAGGTGTATTTCGGCGCGGCCGCCGAGCCCTCACCGATGCAGCGCGGGCTTTCGCGCAAGCATGTGCGCGACGCCTGTGATGCGGCATTGAAGCGTCTGCGCGTCGAATACCTCGATCTGTACTTCTGTCATCGGCCGGATGCCGACACGTCCATCGACGAAACAGTGTTGGCGATGGATCAACTCGTGCGCGCTGGCAAGGTTCTGTACTGGGGTACTTCGGAATGGCCTGCGGAATCGATAGCTGAGGCCTCGCGCATTGCTCGCGCCCATCACCTCATCGGACCCAGCATGGAGCAACCGCAGTACAACCTGCTGCACCGAGAGCGGGTGGAGCACGAGTACGCGTTGCTGTTTGACTCCATCGGCATCGGTATGACGACGTGGTCGCCGCTGGCTTCGGGCCTGCTCACCGGCAAGTACGCTGCGGGTATTCCCGCCGATTCGCGCCTGGCCGTGCCTGGCCATGAGTGGCTGCAAAAAGAAGCGCAGGGCGAGGAGGGCGCTTCGACGCTGGCACGCGTGCACCGATTCATGGTGGTGGCAGCGGAACTTGGCGTCGAGCCCGCCCCCTTGGCCATCGCTTGGTGCCTCGCAAACCCGCATGTTTCCAGCGTGATTCTCGGTGCGACCAAGCCCGAGCAGCTTGCACAGAACCTGCGCGCGCTCGAGCTGCTTCCCATGCTCGACACAAGCACAAAGGCGCGTATCGAGGCCGCTGTCGCCTGAGGTTTGGGCAGCGCGATGGCGAATGCGACGGGGGGTTGACTGGCAAATACGAATCAGTATCATTGGCATCGCCATCCCAACCCCAAGGACTGCGCCATGCCCACCGTCGGTGTACCACCGCTGCCCCCAAGCCCGGTTCGAATCTTAGGATTCGGCCGCCCGCTCAGCGTCGCCCACTCGCCTGTTGTCGATAGTCGAAGCCTGATGAAAGGTGCGCGCGAGATCGAGATCGTTCACGGCGAAAAGGTCTATCGCCTGCGCCACACGCGTAACGACAAACTGATTTTGGTGAAGTGAATCCCGTCAAAGTGATCTGCGACAAGTAAGCCCTGCCGTCATTGACGGTCCGGTTGCCAGCCCTGGTTCAATACCGGACGCACGCTCCACCGGTTCTCACCCGAACTCCTGGAGTTGCCCATGCGTCCCTGTTGTCTTGCGGTGGCGGTCAGCCTTGCGTTGTCCGCCGCGCTGTTTTCGTCGATTGCTAATGCTGATTCGGTGCCAGCGTCGGCTGTCGGAACCGATGCCACGGTGCTGGATGCCGTGATAGTCGTCGCAACCCGCGACGAGGGCACCGTCGCCACGGCGCCCGCCACCGTCAGCGTGGTGCCACGCACCGAGATCGAGCGCACCCAAGCGCAGGATCTGCGCGAATTGTTCCGCTACGAGCCCTCGGTGGTGGTTACGGGCGGATTTGGCCGCTTCGGGCTGGGCAGCTTGCGCATCCGCGGGCTAAGTGGCAACCGCGTGCAAGTGCAGGTGGACGGCGTCAACGTCGCCGACGCCTTCAGCATTGGCAGCTTCTCGAACGCGGATCGTGACGCGGTCGATGTAAGCATCCTGCGTCAGGCTGAAGTGCTGCGTGGCCCCGCGAGTGCGCTGTATGGATCGGATGCCCTCGGCGGCACCGTGCGTTTTATCACTCTTGATCCCGTCGATCTGCTCGGTGCCGAGGACACCTTTGCCGGGCGTGTTCGGCTTGGTGCTGCAAGTGTGGATGACAGCAAGCGCCTCGGAACCACGCTGGCGGCGCGGCGCGGCGATTGGTCGTGGCTGCTCCACGCGCAGATGCGTGCGGGCCACGAGACCGAAAACGCTGGACGCAATACTTCGCCCAATGCCACGCGCACCGCGGCGAACCCGAGCGACCAAGAGCAACGCGCATTGCTTGGCAAGCTGGTCTACGAGATGGAGGAAGGCAGTCGTCTGCGTTTCACTCTCGATGCCAGCGAGAACGAGGCCAAGACCTCGGTGCTGTCGGCGCGGTCCGACACCGTCGTGTTCGGGCGGTCCATCCGCGTACTTTCGCTCGACGCGGATGATCGCAAATCGCGCGCGCGCCTGTCTCTTGACGGCACTCATGAACTGGACTTCGCGGTGGCCAATACCCTGCGCTGGCAATGGCACCGACAGGAAAGCAGCACCGAACAGCAAACCTTCGAGCATCGCGCTTCGCTCATTGCAAACCAGCCGGTGAATCCGCTCCGTCGCGAGCGAGTTTTCGATTTCTTCCAGCGCGAGGATGGTATCGAGTTCACCGCGACGAAGGACATCGGCGCCGCGAGTTTGCTCTACGGCCTGCAATTCACCGATACCGACATCCGCCAGCAGCGCGATGGACGCGCCATCAATCTCATAACCGGCGTTGTCAGCGGCACGATTTTTCCGGATGTGTTCCCGGTGCGTGATTTCCCGCTGAGCAGCACACGCGAGTGGGGCTTGTTTGTGCAGGCCGATCTGCCATTGCTCGATGGCGCGCTGCGCCTTGTGCCGGCGCTGCGTTACGACGATTACCGGCTCGATCCAGAGCTGGATTCGATTTTCATCGGCGACAATCCGGGCTTCACGCCGACCGGTCTCGATGCGCAGCGCTGGAGCCCAAAGCTGGGTCTCATCTGGGCCCTCGCGCCTTCCTTGACGCTGTACAGCAACGTCGCCACCGGTTTTCGCGCGCCACCCTATGACGATGCCAATCTCGGCTTCACCAATGTAGCTTCGGGCTACGCGGCGCTGCCGAACCCCGATCTCAAGCCTGAAACAAGCCAAGGCATCGATGTTGGCCTGCGCGGCGATCACGCTGCATTGCAGTGGAGCCTCACCGTTCACGCCGCCCGCTACCGCGATTTCATCGAATCGCGGCGGAACATCGGCATCGACCGGACAACCGGCCTGCTGCTGTTTCAATCAGTGAACCTCTCGCGCGTCGAAACTTGGGGTGCGGAAGCCAGCGCGCGCCTCGCGCTCGACGAGTTTGGCTTCGACGGTGGCTACATGCGCTTCGCGGCCAGCCGCACCCGCGGCATTGATCGCACCGCCGACCGGTGGCTGGCCTCGGTTGATCCCTTGCGCGCGGTGCTGGGTGTCGGTTGGCGCGGCGATCGTGGTGGTGTGGAGCTGATCGCCAGTGCTGCGGCGCGGCAGCACGATCGCAGTGATCCTGCCGTTTTCGTTGCACCGGGGTACGCCATGCTCGACCTCATCGCCGACTGGAATCTCACGCCGACTTGGCGCTTTGAAATCGCGGCTTTCAACCTCGCCGACCGTCGCGTCTGGGATGCCACCGACACCGCCGGTGTGCCGGCCCAGTCGATGCTTCTCGACCGATTTACCCGGCCCGGGCGCAATGCCCGAGTAACCCTCACTACCTCGTTCTGAGGCCTAACGAAACCGAAACTTGGAGCCCGCCATGCGAATCGCCACAAACCTAGCCTGTGTTTCACTTTTTCTCGCTGCACCTCTGTTGTTCTCCGTAACGGCCAGCGCCGCGACGCCGTCCGCGGCAGATCGTGCCGCCATTCTTGCCATGCAGGGCGAGTACACCGTCAGCTTCCGCTTCCAGGAGACGGTACCGCTCAGCGCTGGCTACGTTACCCGTGAGGCTGATACCAGTGGTGCTCGTGAAGTGGTTTTGGTGATCGAAGATTCGCCAACAAAGATCGTCCTTCAGCATCTCCTCGTTTCACCGACTGGCCATCCCACCAAGCATTGGCGGCAGGATTGGATTTATCAGGCACCGTCGCGCTTCGAGTTCGTTGCCGATCAGACTTGGCGCGTGCGCGCCCTCGCACCGGAGGAAACCGCCGGGCGCTGGACGCAGTGCGTGTTCGAGGTGTCCGATGCGCCGCGCTACTGCGGCACGGGGTCTTGGAACCACAGGTACGGTAATGCCACCTGGACCTCCGACCGCACATGGCGTCCGCTGCCGCGCCGCGAGCACACGGTGCGCGACGATTACAATGCAATGAATGTTGAAAACCGCCACACCATTACCCCCTTCGGCTGGACCCACGAGCAGGACAACACCAAAGTCCTGCGTGAGGGCGAGCGCACGGTTGGCACGCTGACGCGCGAATTCGGTTTCAATGACTACCGTCGGACGACGGAAACGGACTTTGGCCCCGCCTACCGGTACTGGCAGGCCACCGCGCCGTTCTGGGCCCAAGTGCGTGAACGCTGGCAGGCGGCGCTTGACACCGGCGGCCTCGTGCTTGATACCAAGATCGATGGCATGCCGGTGATCGTGGCGCTGTTCAATCTGGCTTCCCGGGTTGAAAAAGGCGAAACGGTGAAGCCCGAGGCCATCGACGGCGTGTTTGCTCGCCACATCGAAGCGCTACCCGCGTCGAGGACGGCGGCGATGGCACCTTGAGGCCTGCGCCACGTCACTGGGTGTGCCTATACTTGCGCGAGAGCCAGCGTCGGCCGGCTTCGGAAAGCGGTAAGGAGAGGCACGATGGAAATCCTGATTGGCGTCATCCTCGTCGGCGGCATCCTGTTTCTCTTCAAGATGGTTCGCATCGTGCCGCAGGGCTTCGAGTGGACGGTCGAGCGCTTCGGCAAGTACACCCACACCATGGAGCCGGGACTGCACTTCTTGTTCCCGGTGGTGCAGGGCGTGGGCCGCAAGATCAACATGATGGAGCAGGTGCTGGACATCCCCAGCCAAGACGTCATCACCAAGGACAACGCGGTGGTGAAGGTCGACGGCGTGGTGTTCTTCCAGGTGCTGGACGCCTCGAAGGCCGCCTACGAGGTCTCCGACCTCGAGACCGCGACCATCGCCCTGGTGATGACCAACATCCGCACCGCGATCGGCTCGATGGACCTCGACGAGTCGCTGTCGAAGCGCGACGAGATCAACGCCAAGCTGCTCGGCGTCATCGACCAGGCCACCAACGCCTGGGGCATCAAGGTCAACCGCATCGAGCTGAAGGACATCCAGCCGCCGCAGAACCTGATCGATTCGATGGCCCGCCAGATGAAGGCCGAGCGCGAGAAGCGCGCCAACATCCTTGAAGCCGAGGGCCTTCGCGCCGCCGAGATCCTCCGCGCCGAGGGCGAGAAGCAGGGCGCCGTGCTGGAGGCGGAGGGCAAGAAGGAGGCCGCCTTCCTCGAGGCGCAGGCCCGCGAACGCCTCGCCGAAGCCGAAGCCAACGCCACCCGCATGGTTTCCGAGGCCATTGCCAAGGGCGACGTGCAGGCGATCAACTACTTCGTCGCGCAGAAGTACGTCGAGGCCTTCCGCGAGCTGGCGACCTCTCCGAACGCGAAGTTCGTGATGATGCCCATGGAGACCTCGGGCATCATTTCCTCGATCGCCGGCATCGCGGAGCTGGCCAAGGAAGGTTTATCGAATCAGCAGGCGGTGCAAGCCGCGCGCTCTGCCGCCTCGCGTCCAACATTGCCCTCGACGGCCGGACAGCGCTGAATCCCAGCGACGCATGGATCTCGATCTCCGTCCCATTGTCATCTTCTGGGCCAGCCTCGCCCTCGGATTGATCGCACTCGAAACCCTCGTGCCGGGTGCGGCCCTGATATGGCTCGGGCTCGCAGCCGGCTTGATGCTGGTGTTGGTGATTTTCGTGCCCGATCTGCCTCTGCTTTGGCAGGCCGTGCTTTTCATCGCCACCGCGTTCGCCACCGTCGGTTTTTACTGGTCGCGGATGCGCAAGAAGGGCATCGCAACGACGAACCCGACGCTGAATCGGCGCGGCGAGCAGCTCGTCGGTCAACTGCATTCGCTTGAAAGCGCCATCGAAAACGGCCGCGGGCGGCTGAAGATTGGCGATGCCTTCTGGCTGGTCGTCGGCCCCGATCTGCCCGCCGGTGCCCGGGTGCGCATCGTTGCCGTCGAGTCGATGCTGCTGCGCGTCGAAGCCGCCTGAGCAGCGAAATCAAGCCTTAGCCCGTCTTGCTCACGCGGCCTTCGCTTTTTGGCAACGCGATCAATTATCATTCGTGTGCCATCCTGATTCTGGAGTTTCCATGCGCCCCGTTTCCTGTCTGCCACTACGTCCGCTGGCTATCAGCGTCTTCGCCGCATTGACGCTCGCCGCCTGTTCGCCGCCAGCCGCCAATGACGCGCCGGCCGCCACTGCCGATTCGGCACCGAAAAACCGCGCGCCGCTGGTCGTGTACTCCGAGCGCAAGCCGCTGCTGCTGGACCCGGTGCTCGCTGCCTATACCGCCGAGACCGGCGTGCAGATCGAAGTGCGCACCGATAACGCCGACGCGCTGATCGAGCGACTTGCCGCCGAAGGCGCAAGCACGCCGGCCGACCTTCTGATCACCGTAGACGCTGGAAATTTATGGCAGGCCGCCGAGCGTAATCTGCTGGCCAGCATTACCTCACCCGTACTTGAGGCCAATGTCCCCGTCAATCTGCGCGACGCGCAGGGCCGCTGGTTCGGACTCTCCGAGCGCGCTCGCACGATTTTGTACGCCAAGGATCGCGTCGATCCAACCACGCTCAGTACCTACGAGGCATTGGCCGAGCCGCAGTGGAAGGGCAAGCTTTGTCTGCGATCCGCAGTCAAGGTTTACAACCAATCGATGGTGGCCACGATGATCGAGCGCCTCGGTGCCGATGCCACGCGCGAAGTTCTGAAGGGCTGGGTGGTCAATCTCGCCGCGCCGCCATTTGCCGATGACACCCTGCTGTTGCGGGCGATTGCCGCTGGCCAGTGCGAGGTCGGCATCGCCAACACCTATTACCTCGGGCGATTGGTCAATCAAGATCCCAGCTTCGCCGTCCTGCCGTTCTGGCCCAACCAAGCCGACGCCGGCGTGCATGTCAATATTTCCGGCGCGGGCGTCGTCGCCGCGAGCGATCAACCCGAGCGGGCGCAGGCTCTGCTCGAATGGCTTTCGAGCGAGACCGTGCAGGGCAAGTTGGCGGGGCTGAACTTCGAATACCCGGTGAAGCCGGGTGTTGCGCTCGACCCGATCGTCGCCGCTTGGGGCGAGTTCAAAGCCGATCCCATCGATATCGCCGTCGCTGGTCGTCGCCAAGCCGAGGCAGTGATACTCATGAACGAGGCCGGATGGCGCTGAGCGGCAGCGGGTTTTTTCGCTGGACCACGCGCGGCGCCGTACTCGGCGTCGCGTTTTTATTGTGTGCTCCATTTCTGGCGCTCGCGCTATTTCCCGGCGCGGTTGCGCCTGGGCTTTGGCCGCACGTCAGCTCGGTGATGCTGCCCCGCGCGATCGCTCAAACCTTGGTTCTGCTCGCAGGGGTTGGCATTGTGTCCTTGGTGCTGGGCATCGGTTCGGCTTGGGTGGTGACCCGCCACGAGTTTCTGGGGCGGCGCACCTTCGAGTGGCTGCTGGCCATGCCGATGGCCTTTCCGGCCTACGTACTTGCCTACGCGTATGTCGCGGGGTTCAGCTTTGACGCGCCGTTGGCGCAGGCATGGCGCGCCATCGGATGGTCTGCCGATTATTTCCCGGAAATTCGTAGTCTCGGCGGGGCCGTGCTCGTCCTCGGACTCGCACTGTTTCCGTATGTCTATCTGCTCATGCGCGCCACCTTGCTGCGCCACGGCAGCGCGGCCTTCGATGCCGCACGCCTGCTTGGTGCCTCGCCGTGGCGCGCCTTCGTGCGGGTGGTGGTGCCGGCCACGCGGCCTGCCTGGCTTGGTGGCCTGGGGCTGGTGTTGCTGGAGACACTCGCTGATTTTGGTGCGGTGCAACTGCTCGGCCGTGAAACCCTTACCACCCTGGTGGTGCAATCGTGGAAGGGCTTGCAGTCACTCGCGCTGGCTGCGCAGTTGTCGTTGGGAACCCTCGGCGTTGTGCTGCTCGTCCTCTTGCTAGTGCGCGCGTTCGGCGCTTCCGACGCACCGATTGGAGGGGAATTGCGCACGCCGCGCCGAACCCGGCTCTCGCCGGGCCCGGCGACCCTCGTCGTTGGCGTCGCTACCATCGTCGTCGCGCTTGGCCTCGTGTTTCCACTGCTGCAATTGCTGCGCTGGCTGCCGCAGGACGCACTTGTTGCGCTGCCTTGGGATGCCGTACGCGGTACGGTGGTGATTGCCGGGCTCACGGCCGTCGCCGCCGTTACTTTGGGTGTGCTCATCGCGGCGGCGCGCCGACGCTTCCCCGGTGATCGCTGGATAGAAGCCGGTGCGTTTTCGGCGGGGCTTGGTTATGGGGTGCCGGGTGTGGTGATGGCCATTGCGGTGTTCTGGAGCCTGCTTGGTCTTGAGCGCGCCCTCGGCCCGGCTGCCAGCGGCATCGGCCTGTCCACGGGCCTGCTGGCGCTGGTGTTGGCCTTGCTGATGCGTTTCCAGCGGATCGGACTTTCCAGTACGCAAGCAGCACTCGCGACCCTGCGTCCGGAGCTGATGCACAGTGCGGCACTGCTGGGTGCCGGGCGCAGCGCGCGCTGGTGGCGGGTAGGTATCCCCGTGTTGCGGCCGGGCTTGTTGGCTGCGGCGCTGCTGGTTTTTGTCGAAACGATGAAAGAGCTGCCAGCGACGCTGATGCTTCGCCCGTTCGGCTGGGACACTTTGGCGGTTGATGTGTACACGGCAACCTCGGAAGGCCTTTGGGCGCAGGCCGCATTGCCAGCGCTTTTGTTGGTACTGGTCGGCCTTGTACCGGTCATCTTCCTGATGCGCGAGCGTGCTTGATTTGGCGCGTTGCTGGTCGGCCTTCTGCAATACTCGGCATCCTACGAAATCACCGCAGAGCCCGCGATGACAAAGTCCACGGTCCTCAATGCCACCCATCGCGCCCGCGGTGCCTACATGGTCGATTTCGGTGGCTGGGAGATGCCACTGAACTACGGTTCGCAGATCGAGGAACATCACCGGGTGCGCCGCGACGCTGGCATGTTCGACGTCTCGCATATGACCGTCGTCGATTTGCACGGCGAGCTGGTGCGGCCCTTCCTGCGCCGACTGGTCGCCAACTCGGTCGACAAATTGAAAGTGCCCGGCAAGGCGCAGTACGCCTGCATGCTCAACGAACAAGGTGGCGTGATCGATGACCTGATCGTGTATTTCATGGGCGAGTCGTGGTTTCGCGTGGTGGTCAACGCCGCCACCCGTGACAAAGATCTGCAGTGGATCGAAGCGCAGGCCAAAGCCTTCGATGTCGTCGTACAAGAGCGCCCGGAGCTGTCGATGATCGCGGTGCAAGGCCCGAATGCGCGCGCCAAGTTCGCGTCGCTTCTCGCGCCCGATGCGTCCACCGCGGTGCTCGCGCTGGGGCGCTTCGCCGCCATCGAAGTGGCCGGCCCGTTTTTCGTCGCCCGCACCGGCTACACCGGTGAGGACGGCTTCGAGGTGATCGTCCCGGAAACCGACGCGATCGCCCTTTGGGAAGCGCTCGAGCGCGCTGGTGTCGGCCCTGCGGGCCTTGGCGCGCGCGACACCCTGCGCCTCGAAGCCGGCATGGCCTTGTATGGCCAAGACATGGACGATGCGGTGAGCCCGCTCGAAGCCGGTCTGGCATGGACGGTGGCCTTTGACGAGGGCCGCGACTTCATCGGTCGCTCGGCACTTGAAGCGCAGCAGGCCGTCGGTGTGCCGCGGCAAACCATCGGCCTCGTCATGGACGAAAAAGGTGTACTGCGCCACGGCCAGCCTGTGCATAGCGCCAGCGGCGTTGGCGAAGTTCTTTCCGGTAGCTTCTCGCCCAGTCTTGGCCGCTCGATTGCCTTGGCCCGGCTGCCGTGCGGCGCGCTTGGCGCGGTCGAGGTCGAGATTCGCGGCAAGCGCATTCCGGTACGTGTCGTGAAATATCCTTTCGTCCGTGAAGGCCAGCCGCAGCCCGGCGTGCTGGACTAAAGACCAACGTAGGCTTCGCACTTCCGCCCTTCGCGCGTATGGCGCGCCCAAACCATCACCCATTTTGGAGAGCCTGATGAGCAACATTCCCGCCGATCTGAAGTTCCTGAAATCCCACGAGTGGGTTCGCGCCGAGGGTGACGGCCGCTACACCGTCGGCATCAGCGAGCACGCGCAGGCCGCGCTCGGTGATCTGGTTTACGTCGAGTTGCCTGCCGAGGGCGACGAGCTCACGCAGGGCGCTGCTTGCGCCGTGGTCGAATCGGTCAAGGCTGCTTCCGATGTTTACGCGCCTTTGTCGGGCAGGGTTGTGGCAGTCAATGCCGCGCTCGCCGACGCACCGCAGACCATCAACGCCGATGCCTACGGCGCTGGTTGGATGTTCGTCGTCGATGCCAGTGAGACCTCACAGCTTGG
>BBPD01000294.1_pt1 | contig 11971 bp, 10 predicted proteins | sample 1344911 | NCBI WGS metagenome assembly BBPD01 (sample SAMD00019088, study PRJDB2971) | groundwater metagenome | biome: freshwater biome; feature: mineral spring; material: ground water | place: USA: CA, Sonoma | collected 2011-09 | depth surface m
ACGCCGTGCAGGCCGCCCGAGACCTTGTAGCTGTTCTGGTTGAACTTGCCGCCCGCGTGCAGCCGCGTCAGCACGACCTCGGCGGCGGAAACGCCCTCCTCCGCGTGGATGTCCACCGGGATGCCGCGCCCGTCATCGGTGACGGTGACGCTGCCGTCGCCGTTGAGCACCACGTCCACGCGCGTGGCGAAGCCGGCCTGCGCCTCATCCACCGCGTTGTCGATGATCTCGAAGGCCATGTGGTGCAGGCCCGAGCCGTCGTCGGTATCGCCGATATACATGCCCGGCCGCTTGCGCACCGCTTCGAGCCCGCGCAGCACGGTGATGGAGGCGCCGGTGTAGTCGTCTTCGCCGTTGCTCGAAGGGGGCGTGGTCGGCGTCGGCTGGGAGGTGCTCATGAGGCTCGAAAAACTCTCGGAATCGTGCGGGTTATAGCCCGAACGCGGGATCTGCCGATATGGTGCCTCCCGGCCCGATTCTCCAGCCCTCGGCGGCGCTGCCCAGGGCGGCGAAGACCCCCTCCTCCGTGCCCGTCAGGAAGCTCTGCGCGGGCAGTCTCAGCAGCGCCTCAAGCAGCGCGTCGCGGCGCGCGGCGTCGAGGTGCGCGGCCACCTCGTCGAGCAGGAGCAGCGGCGCGAAGCCGCGCGCGCGGGCGATCAGCGCGGCGTGGGCGAGGACTGTCGAGACGAGCAACGCCTTCTGCTCGCCGGTGGAGGCGAGCGCCGCGGGCGCGCCGGTTCCGCCGTCGGGGGCCTCCATCGTGAAGGCCACGTCGGCGCGGTGCGGGCCGGAGGTGGCGCCCCCCGCCGCCGCGTCGCGCGGGCGGGCGTGGCGGAACCCCTCGCGCAGCGCGTCCTCGGCCGCCAGCGCGGGCATGGCGTCGAGCAACGCCGCCGCGGGGCAGACCAGCGCGATGGTGGCGCGCGGGAAGCCGCCGGAGACGCTGCCCTCCGCATTCAGCCGCGCCACCAGCGCCCGCCGCGCGGCCGAGAGCGCCACGCCGTGGCGCGCCATCGCGTCCTCCAGCGCCGCGAGCCAGGCCGGCTCGGCGCCGCCTTCCCTGTCCCCTTGGGCGAGCAGGCGGTTGCGGCTGGCCATGGCGTGCTCGTAGGCCGCCGCCTCGCGCGCGTGCGCGGGCTCGAGCGCCATGGCAAGCCGGTCGAGAAAGCGCCGCCGGCCGCCCGCGCCCTCCTGGAACAGCCGGTCCATCTGCGGCGTCACCCACACCGCCGCGACCCGGTCCGCAAGTGCCGCCTGCGCGCGCAGCGGCGCCCCGTCGAGGCGGAAGCTCCGGCGATCCGGGTTGCCGCCCGGCTCCTGCCCCGTGCCGATCTCGAAGGGGCCGAGCGCGTCCTCGAACGTCCCGGCAAGGCCCCACCCATCGGCCTCGCACCCCCGCCGCGCGAGGTCGGCCACGCGCGCCCCGCGCAGGCCGCGGCCGGGGCCGAGCAGCGAGATCGCCTCCAGCAGGTTCGTCTTGCCCGCGCCGTTGGGGCCGGTCAGCACGACGGCCGGGGCGGAGAACACGACCTCTGCCGCCTCGTACGAGCGGAACCGCGCGAGGCGCAGGCGCGTCAGGCGCAGCGTCACCCGCGCTGCCCGGCTGCCCGGGCGGGGTCCTCAACGAGGTCTTGCATGGCGCGGCGGCGCAAAACGTCGTGGGCGAAGATCACACCCGCATGGGCATCAGCACATAGAGCGCGCCGGCATCCCCGGCATCCGCGACCACCGTCGGCGCCGAGCCGTCGGAGAAGCGGAACTCCACCTGCTCGCTCACCTGGTCGGTGATGTCGTTGAGGTAGCGCGCCTGGAAGCCGATCTCGAGCGGCGAGGAGCCATACGCCACGACGCTCTCGTCGAGCTCCTCCTGCGCGTTGCCGGACTCGGCGGCGGCCGCGCTCAGCAGCAGGTGGTTGCGGTCGATCGAGAGCTTGACCGGCCGCGAGCGTTCCTGGCTGATCGCGGCCACGCGGCTGACCGCGTCGGCGAATGCCTTCTTCGCGACGGTCAGCACCTTGTCGTTGTTCTTCGGGATGACGCGCTCGTAGTCGGGAAAGGTTCCGTCGATGAGCTTCGAGGTCAGGGTCACCGCGCCGATGCGGAACGAGATCTTCGTGTCGGAGAGGCGAAACTCCACCTCGTCCTGCGTCTCCTCCGCGAGCTTCACCAGCTCGTTGACGGTCTTGCGCGGGATGATCACGCCCGGCATTCCGGCGGAGCCCGTCGGCGCCTCCTCTTCCACCCGCGCGAGGCGGTGGCCGTCGGTCGCGGCGGCGCGCAGCACCTGGCGGCCCTCGCTCTCGACGACGTGGAAGTAGATGCCGTTGAGGTAGTAGCGCGTCTCCTCCGTGCTGATGGCGAAGCGCGTGCGGCCCAGCATGCCGCGCAGCTTCTTGGCCTCCAGCTTGAAGGAATGCGGCAGCTTGCCCTCCGTCATCGAGGGGAAGTCCTCGACCGGCAGCACCGACAGCGCGGTGTTGAAGCGCCCCGAACGGACGGCGAGCGGCGCGTCGCCGCCCTTGTGGTCGAACTCCACCGTCGCGCCATCGGGCAGCTTGCGCGCGATCTCGAACAGCGTGCCCGCGGGCGCGGTGCAGCGCCCCTCGCGCGCGATCTGCACGCCCGCCACCTCCTCGACGACCGCGATCTCCATGTCGGTGGCCGTCAGGCGCAGCAGGCCGCCCTTCGCGTCCATCAGCACGTTGGAGAGGATGGGGATGGTGTTGCGGCGCTCGACGACGCTCTGGGCGTGCCCCAAGGCCCTGAGCAGGATCGCGCGCTCGACACTGAACTTCATGCCACCGATTCCCAGCCAAAAAGGGACGCAGGCCTTAGCATCCGCGGCAGGGGCGGCAAAGCAGGCCCTAGACGGGTGCCGAATGACTGCCGGCGGAGGATCGGCGAGACGGCGCTCGCGCATGGCTGCCGCCGAGCCGACCCGTCCGGTCTTCCGCACCCTGCCGGCGCCGGCTACCCGACCCTCAGCAGCCCCGGCCCGTTCTGCCGCAGCCATCGCTCCGCCGCGTCGCGTAGCGGGGCGCGGGAGTCCACCAGCGTCCAGAATCGGTCCGAGTGGTTCAGCTCGCGCAGGTGGCAAGCCTCGTGCGCGACGACGTAGTCCAGCACCCACGGTGGGGCGAGGACCAACCGCCAGGAGAAGGCGAGCGTGCGATCCGCGGCGCAGGAGCCCCACCGGCTCCGCGTGTCCTTGACGCGCACCGCGCGGGGGCTGACGGCCAGCGCCTCGCAGTGCGGCGGCAGGGCGGCGGCGATGCGCCGCGCGGCCTCGGCGCGCAGGAACGCGAGGGCCCGCCGCGCGACGAACTCCGGCTGCCCGGTGACGACCAGCTCGCCCGCCTCCAGGAACGCCATGCCCCGGCGGGCCGGGTCGTGGCGCAGGCGGTGCGGCGTGCCGCCGATGGGCACCACCGCGCCATCGCGCAGCGCGGTGGGCGGGGCGAGTGTGTCGAGCCGCTGCAGCACCCAGGCCGCGTTCTCGCGGAGCAGCTGCAGCCCGGCGCGGCGCGAGCCCCGCGGCGGCAGGGTGACGACGACCGCGCCCTCCACCGGGCAGACGCGCAGCGAGACGCGGCGCGCGCGGGCGGAGCGCTTCCAGCGCACCGTGGCCTGCGTCGGCGGCAGCAGCGCGTCGCGGCGCAGCGCGATGGTCTCGGACTCGGGCAGGTCCATGGCGTCCGGTGTCGCGCCTCGGCGGGCGCGGCGCAACGGTTGACTCGGCGCCGCGGCCGGCGCGAGTGCGGCAGCGATGGACCACGCCCGCCACGTCCCCGCCCTGCTGCTGACGGGCGCGATCTGGGGGCTGACGCCCTCGCTCGCCAAACTGGCGATGGGGCCGGTCGAGGGGGGTGGCGGGGGCGTGCCGCCGATGGCGTTCGCCTTCTGGCAGGCGCTGTGGGCGGGGTTGATCCTGTGGGGCGCGTGCCGCGCGGCCGGCGTGCCAGTGCCGTGGGACGCGCCGCACCGCCGCCACTACGTGCCCTCCGCGCTCGCGGGCTTCGCGCTGGCGAACCTCGTCTCCTACCTCGCGCTGCGGCACATCCCGGCGAGCTTCTACGCGCTGCTCATCCCGCTCGCCCCGATGCTGACGGTGCTGGCCGCGCCGCTCGCCGGGCTCGAGCGGCCGGGCACGCGCAGGCTCGCCGGCACCGCGCTGGGCTTCGCGGGCGTGGCGCTCGCGATGCTGCCGGGCGCCAGCCTGCCGGACGCCTCCGCGCTGGGCTGGGCGCTGTTCGCGGTGCTGACGCCGGTGTGCTTCGCGGTGGCGAACCTCCTCGCGGTCAAGCTGCGGCCGCAGGGTAGCCAAGCGATGGCGCTGGGCACGGGCACGCTCCTCTTCTCCGCCCTGTTCTTCGCCCTCTTCGCCGGCCTGCGGCGGGAGTGGCATTGGCCCTTCGCCGGCGCAGCCTGGGTGGAGGGCGTCATCCTCCTGCAAGGCGCGCTGACCGCGCTCGCCTACGCGCTCTACTTCCGCCTCATCGCGCGTGCGGGCGGGGTGTTCACCTCCCAGGTCGGCTACGTGGCGACGCTGGCTGGCGTGGCGTGGGGGGTGGCGCTGTTCGCGGAGCGGCCGGGCTGGCTCGCGCTGCCGGCGGCGGGGCTGGTGCTGACCGGGCTGTGGCTGGTGACGCGCGCGCCGCGGCGATGATGGCGATTGCGCCCGATGATCGCGACTGCGCCCGATGATCGCGATTGCGCCTCGTGATTGGCGCGGCGCGGCGCCCAGCGCAATGCTGCGCCACATGAGCGAACCGCACCCACTCCCCCGCATCGGGCCCCGAATCGGGCACGTTCACCTCAAGGTCGCCGACCTGGAGCGCGCCCTGCGCTTCTGGCGCGACGCCATCGGGCTGGAGGTGCGCCTGCGCCACGGCAGCCAGGCCGCCTTCCTCGCCTGGGGCGGCTACCACCATCACATCGCGCTCAACACGTGGGAGAGCGCGGGCGGCCCACCGCCAGCACCCGGCACCACGGGGCTGTACCACGTCGCCCTGCTCTACCCGGATCGCGGCGCACTGGCCGAGGCCGTCCGCCGCGTGCTGGCGGCCGGCATCGCGCTTGATGGCGCGGCGGACCACGGTGTGTCGGAAGCGATCTACCTGCGCGACCCCGACGGCAACGGCGTCGAGCTCTACCGCGACCGGGCGGAAGCGGAGTGGCCGCGCGATAACGCAGGTCACCTCGCCATGTTCACGCGCCGGCTCGACCTCGACGCGCTGCTGGCGACGCCCGTTTCAGCCTGAGCGCCGTCCAGCACCGCGCGCTTGCGCCTTTGCCGGGCAGAGCATGCACGCCCTGGCCGATCCCGCTCGGGGCGAGCCGGCGCTACGGGCGCTGGACCGTGACGCCGAAGAGGGCGGCGAAGCTGTTGAAGTCCTGCCGGTGCGTGCGGACCAGGCACGGCCCGCCCGCCGGGTCGTTGTGCTCGAACACGTGGACGACGATATCGCCACCCTCCAGCGTCGCGCGGCAGAACCCGCGGTCCGGCATCGGCCGGTCGCCGGGGCAGCGCGCGAGGTCGAAGTGCTGCGGCACCTTCTCCTCGAACGCGGCGTAGGGGATCAAGCAGGTGGTCTGCGCGCGCAGGGCGGCGGGCGCGAGCAACGCCAACGCGGCAAGGACGGCCGTTCTTCGCATCGTCTTTCGCCGCTCCGGGCCTGTGTCGCGCCCGCACCCTATCCCGTCACGCCACGCGCGGAACCCCCCGCCTTGCCCATTGCAGCCCGAGCAGCAGCAGCGCGAGCAGCAGCCCCGCCCAGTGCGGCGCGGGGATGGCGCCGTTCGCGATGGCCTGCACGATCGCCGGGAACACCATGAGCAGCCCCGCGAGCGCGAGCGCCCATCGCTCCCACGCCGCCATCAGGCGCAGCGCGTAGCCCTGGGTCGCCGCGGCCAGTGCCGCGAGGCCGAGCGTGGCGAACAGCACCTGCTCCGCCACGTCGAGCCACGTCATGTCGCCCACGAAGTTCAGCAGCAGGCCCACGCCCTCGGGGTCGGTGACGAAGACGAAGGGCAGCACGAAGGCTGGCAGCGTGTACTTCCACGCCATCAAGGTGGTTCGGTAGGGCCCCGCGCCGGTGATCGCGGCCGCCGCGAAGGGACTGAGCGCGGTGGGCGGCGAGACCTCGGACAGCACGGCGTAGTAGAACACGAACATGTGCGCCGCGTAGTCCGGCACGCCGAGCTTCATCAGCGCGGGTGCCGCGACGACCGCGCAGATGATGTAGCTGGCGGTCACCGGCACCGCGAGGCCCACCACCCACACGATGAGCGCGGTGTAGAGCGCGGTGATGAGGAGCGATCCTCCCGCCGCCTGGATGGCGATGTCGGAGAATTTCAGCCCCAGCCCGGTCAGGGTGATCACGCCCACGATGATGCCCGCGCAGGCGCAGGTGGCCGCGATGCCCACGGCCTGTTCCGCGCCGTTGGCGAGCGTGCGGATCAGCTTGCCCGGCCACAGCGCGTGCTCGCGCGAGAGAAACGAGAGTGCGATGGCCAGCCCCATCGCGTAGAGCACGGAGAGCGTGGCCGAGTAGCCGATTGCCATGAACGCCACGATCGCGATGAGCGAGGTGAAGTGGTACCAGCCGCGGCGGAACATCGCGCCCAAGCGCTCGACCACCATCGGCGTGTCGTCCACCTGCCCGCCGCTCCGCGCGCGGATGCGGCGCTGGTCCAGCTCCACCATGAACAGCAGCGAGGCGTAGTAGAGCACGGTCGGGATCGCCGCCATGACGAGCACGTCAAGGTAGGAGATCTTGAGGTACTCGGCGATGAGGAACGCCGCCGCGCCCATGATCGGCGGCGAGATGATCGCGCCCAGGCCCCCTGCGGCGAGCAGCCCGCCCGCGTCGTGCGGCGCGTAGCCGACCTTCCGCATCATCGGCCAGGCGACGGTGCCGATCGTCACCGTCGTCGCGACTCCTGAGCCGGAGGGGCCGCCGAGCAGGAAGGCGCTCAGCACCACGGTGCGCCCGGCGCTGGTCGGCTTGCCGCCCGTCGCGGCGAAGGAGAAATCCACGAAGAACTTGCCCGCGCCGGTCGCACCCAGGATCGCGCCGTAGATGGTGAACAGGATGATGAGGGTCGCGCTCACATCCACCGCCGTGCCGAACACGCCCTCGAGCGTGATGGCGAGGTGCGGGATCAGGCGCTCCTCGTCGTAGCCGCGGTGCGTCCAGGGTGGTGGCAGATGGTTGCCGAAGAAGGCGTAGAGGATGAAGCCGATGGCGACGACCGGCATGATCCAGCCGGTCGCGCGGCGCGTCGCCTCCAGCACCAGCGCGATCAGCAGCCACCCCACCGCGACGTCCATCGGCTCGGGGAAGATGATGCGGTCCTGCAGGTCGTCGCCGCCGGAGATCAGGTACCACGTGACGTAGAGCGCGGCGGCAACCAGCGCCCAGTCCCACACCGGCACGCGGTCGCGGAAGCGGCGCGCCACGGGGAACAGCAGGAAGCCGAGGACCAGCGTGAAGCCGACATGGGCGAAGCGCAGCGCCGTGGTCGGCACGATGCTCCAGGCCGCGTAGAGGTGGAACAGGCTCATCGCCAGCGCGACACCCACCGCCAGCACGCCGAGCGCGCCCTTGAGGCGGTTGGTGACGCCCTCCTCCGCCTCGATGAGCGCCTCGACACGCGCGGCCGTCTGCGGGTCGAGCGACGCGGCGGGCAAGGTGTTGCTCATGGCGTCTCCCCGAACAGGAGAGCCGACCTACTACAGGTGCGGCTCGATGGGCAGCCAGCCGGCGATGCGGGCCAGCGCCACGCGGTGCCAGGCCGCGCCCGGCTCGCCCTCGTGCACGCCGGCACCGTCCCGCCACCGCAGGTTGAGGCCGTCGAGCTCGACGCGCCAGGAGTGCGCGGGGTCGGCCAGGCGCGCGACCTCCTCGCGCACGCGGGCGGCCAGCCGCGTATCATCCACCACCGCGCCCATCTCCGTGTTCAGGTGCGCCGAGCGCGGGTCGAAGTTGAAGGAACCGACGAAGGCCACGCGCCCGTCCACCACCAGCGCCTTGGTGTGCAGGCTGGCCGCACCCGAGGAGCCGAACAGGCTCTCCCCCTCCTGCCCGCCGCGCTTGAGCTCGTGCAGCGCGACTCCCGCGCGCAGCAGCCGGCGGCGGTAGCGCGCGTAGCCGCCGTGGACGGCCAGCACGTCGGTCGCCGCCAGCGAGTTGGTGACGACTGCCACGCGCACCCCGGCGCGCGCGAGGCCCGCCAGGAGGCGCGATCCGCGGCGGCCGGGCACGAAGTAGGGGGAGACGAGCAGCACCTCCGCCCGCGCCTCGCGCATCAGCCCGCGCAGCTCCGTCAGCACGGTCTCGCCGCGGCGCCGGGAAAAGCCCTTGCGCGGCGGGTCGGCGACCAGGCGCACGCGGCTGTCGTCGAGCTCGATGCGGCCTTCGGCCAGCACCTCGGCGAGCGGCGGCACCGGCTCGGCCGCCCCCTCCGCCTCGGGCAGCGTCGCCCCGGCCGGCAGCGCCAGCACCTCGCCGATGGGCCGCACGCGCGGGCTGTTCCAATAGCGCTCGAAGGCCGCCGTCACCTCGCGCGCGTGCCGCTCGCCCTCCACGGCCAGGTCGAGGTCGCGGAAGTTGAACTGGCTCGCCGCGCCGAAATACTCGTCGCCGATGTTGCGCCCGCCGCCGACGACGAGGCGGCCGTCCATCACCCAGGCCTTGTTGTGCATGCGGTGGTTGAGCCGCCGCTTCGCCAGCGCCGTGGTCAGCAGCGCGCCGAAGGCGCCGAGCCAGCGGAACGGGTAGGGGTTGTAGAGCCGCACCTCGACGTTCGGGTGGCGCGCGAGCGCGGCGAGGCCGAACTCCCCCTCCAGCACGTGCAAATCGTCGAGGAGCAGCCGCACGCGGACGCCCCGCTCCGCGGCTTCCCACACCTCGCGCGCCAAGAAGCGCCCCGACGCGTCGCCATGCCACGCGTAATACATGAGGTCGAGCGAGCGCCGCGCCTCCCGGCACGCGGCGACGCGCAGCAGGAAGGCGCGGCGGTTGTCCTCGATCAGCGCGACCGCCGCGCGGCCGGGCGCAAGGGCAGCCGGGGCGTCGGGCGGCGCGGTGTCCAGCATGTCTCCGACCGTTCGGGGTTGCCGCGGCTCAGGCCGCGACGCTCAAACCCCCGGGAGCCTCGGCCGTTGCAGCGAGCCGAAGCGCGGCGGCGAGCGGCAGGTGGTCGGAGGCGATCCTCGCCTGCGGCGAGTGGTGCGCCGTGACCGGCCCCAGCAGCCCGTGCGGCGCGCCCAGGATGCGGTCGAGCGCCAGCACTGGCAGGCGCGCGGGGAAGCTGTCGGGGAAGCGCGACACCTCGCCGAAAACCGGCCGCAGGCCGCGCAGCGAGCAGCCCGAGGTGAGCGGGTGCCGCCACTCGTTGCAGTCGCCCAGGAGCAGCGTCGCACCCGGCGCGTCGCCGATGGCCTCGACCAGCGCCGCCACCTGCTGCCGGCGCGACCGGCGGAGCAGGCCGAGATGCGCGGCGACGACGCGCAGCCGCCCGCCGCCCCGCGGCGCGAGATCCACGACGAGCGCCCCGCGCGGCTCCGCGCCGGGCAGGTCGAGGCGGCGGATGCCCTCCACCTCCGCAGCGCCTCGGCGAAGCAGCAGCGCGTTGCCGTGCCAGCCATGCCCGTCGGCGAGCGGCGAGACGGGCAGCAATTCGAGGCCCGTCTCCTCCAGCACGCCGCGCGCGAGCAGGCCGACGCGGCGGCCGAAGCGGCGGTCCACCTCCTGCAGCGCGACGAGGTCGGCGCGCAACTCAGCGACGACCTGGGCGGTGCGGTGCGGGTCGAACCGACCGTCGGTGCCCACGCATTTGTGCACGTTCCAGGACGCCACGCGCCAATGCGGCCCGCGGGCAAGACGCTCGGGAAAGGCGGCGGGGGCGGGTGCCACGGTTTGGCTTCGGCGTCCTGCGGAAGGGCGTTCGGGTTCGACCCGCGACTTGGACCGCGTTCGAGCCTGCCGCAACCCGGCAAACGCCGCCTTAACGCCGTTCAACCCCGCGCCTCACGCAAGCGTCGCCTCCCGCATGGGCAGGGACGGAGCGTGCCCCAGCGCGACCGCCTCGCCGAGCAGCAGGAGTGCCGGCGAGGGCGAGGGCTGGCCGAGCGCCGCCAGCCCCGCGAGCGTTCCCCGCACAAGCCGGCACGCGGCGCTGCCGCCGTTCTCCACGAGCGCCGCCGGCGTCGCCGGGTCCATCCCCGCCGCGACCAGCCCGGCCGACAGCCCGGGCAGCGCGGTCACGCCCATGTACACCGCGATGGTCCCGCCGATGCGCGACAGCGCGGCGAAATCCATGTCGAGCCGGCCCTCCTTCGTGTGGCCGGTGACGAAGGTAACGGAGCGCGCGGCGTCGCGGTGCGTCAGCGGGATGCCGGCCTGCGCCGCGCAGGCCAGCGCGGCGGTGACGCCGGGGACGATCGCGAAGGGGATGCCCGCCGCCGCCAACGCCTCCGCCTCCTCGCCGCCGCGGCCGAAGACGAGCGGGTCGCCGCCCTTGAGGCGCACCACGCGCCTGCCCTCGCGCGCGAGGCTGACCAGCAGCGCGTTGATGCCCTCCTGCGGCAGGCAGTGGTTCGCGCGGCTTTTCCCGACGAAGATCCGCTCCGCGTCGCGCCGCGCCGTCGCCAGAACCTCCTCGGAAACCAGGCGGTCGTGAACGATCACGTCCGCCTCGCCGAGCAGGCGCAGCGCGCGCAGGGTGAGCAGGTCGGCCGCCCCCGGGCCGGCGCCGACGAGCCAGACGAACCCACGGGGCGCTGCGTCGGCGGAGGCGAGCTCGCTCGCGAAGGCGCGCTCCGCCTCCGCCACGCGGCCGGCGAGCGCCAGCTCCGCCGCGCGCCCGGTCAGCGCCCGGTCGAGGAACGCGCGGCGCGCGGCGAGGTTCGGCAGCGCGCGCCGCACCGCGGATTGGAAGCGCTCGGCGAGCGCCGCGAGCAGGCCGAGGTTCGGCGACAGCACCGCCTCCACCTTCTGGCGCACCATGCGCGCCAGCGTCGGCGCCGCGCCGCCTGTGCTGATCGCGATGGTCACCGGGTCGCGGTCCACGATGGCCGGCGTGATGAAGGAGCACAGCTCGGGCCGGTCCACCACGTTGACCGGGATGCCGCGCGCCTGCGCCTCCCGCGAGAGGGCGAGCAGGCACGCCTCCGCCGCCTCGGGCGTGCCGACGGCGAGCGCGACGCCGCCGTCGAGCAGCGCGGGATCGAAGCACGTCGCGTGGCGGATGCTCGCACCCGCGGCGAGCAGCGGCGCGGATTTGCGCTCCGCCACCTCGCCCTCGCCGAGGACGAGGCAGGTGCGGCCGCGCAGATCAAGGAAGGCGGGGAAGTGGCGCATCAGGCGATCACCTTGTGGGTTTCGAGGATCGCGGCGACCTCCGGCCGGCAGGCGCCGCAGCCCGTGCCGGCGAGCGTCGCGGCCCCCTGCGCCTCGATGGCGGCGCGGGTGACGGAGTGGCACACGCAGATCACGGGCGACGGCGGCGGGCCGTCGGCGAGGCGGCCCAACAGCAGCGCGCGCCGCGCCTCGGGCGCGAGGGGTTCGCCGAGCAGCGAGGCGAGCCAGGCGCGCGGCGGCAGGGCGCGGTGGTCGGGGCCGAGGAAGATCGCGGCGACGAGCGCGCCGTCGCGCAGCAGGGCCGCGCGGTGGTGGCCCTGCGCCGGATCGTCGAGCGTGAGCCACTCCCCGTCGCCCACCGGCGCGCGCAGCCGCGCGAGCGCGTCGTCGGGCGCGTCGGTGCCGGCGAGTTCCACCCGCCACGCGCCGCGCTCCAGCGGGACGAGCGCGCAGAATTCGGCGAGGTCGGCCGGCGGGCGGTCCGGGAGCAGCGCAAAGCCGTGCCACGCCCAGGCCACGGGCGCGGCGCGGAAGGGCGTGTGCTTGAGCTCGGGCTGGAAGCTGTGCGGGTCGGTGACGGGGTTCACGCCGGCGTTGACGCGCGC
>BBPD01000543.1_pt2 | contig 11969 bp, 13 predicted proteins | sample 1344911 | NCBI WGS metagenome assembly BBPD01 (sample SAMD00019088, study PRJDB2971) | groundwater metagenome | biome: freshwater biome; feature: mineral spring; material: ground water | place: USA: CA, Sonoma | collected 2011-09 | depth surface m
GAGCCGCAGGGCGACCGGGCGCGTGATCCGGCCCGCGGCGCGGAGCGGCGGGCGGCGATGTTCCGCGCGCTCGACGCCAACTCCGACGGCCGGCTGACGCTCGACGAGGTGCGCCCCGCGGCCGAGGCGCGCTTCCGCGCCGCGGACGCGAATGGCGACGGCGCCGTGACGCGCGAGGAGCTTCCGCAGCGCCACGCCCAGCGCGGCCCCGGCGCCGAGCCGCGCAATCCCGGGCGCTGAACACCCGACCCGCCCCGGCCCGGCCCTCGCCCGCCCCGGCCCTCACCCGGCCCGGCGATCACCCGGCCCGGCCCTCGCCCGGCCCGGTAATCACCCGGCCCGCCAATCACCCGGCCCGGCAATCACCCGGCCCGGCGATCACCCGGCCCGGCAATCACCCGGCCCGGCCCTCGCCCGGCCCTGACCCGACCCAGCAATCACCCGGCCCGGCAATCACCCGCCCCGGCCCTCACCCGGGACGGCAATCACCCGGCCCGGCCCTCGCCCGGCCCGGCCCTCACCCGGCCCGCCAATCACCCGGTCCGGCAATCACCCGGCCCAGCAATCACCCGGCCCGGCAATCATCCGGCCCGGCCCTGACCCGCCCCGGCCCTCCCGCGGGCCGGGGCGAACGCCCCCGTCACGCCACCGCGAAGCTCGTCCCGCAGCCGCAGCCGCTCACCGCCTGCGGGTTCCGCACCACGAAGTGCGCGCCCATCAGGCTGTCGTGCCAGTCGAGCTCGGCGCCGTCCACGAGGTCGAGGGAGACCGGGTCCACGAAGACCCGCGCGCCGGCCTCGGCGACGACGAGGTCGTCCGGCGCGCCCGCCTCCTCCAGCTCGAAGCCGTATTGGAGGCCGGAGCAGCCGCCGGCGGAGACGCTGACGCGCAGCCCCGCGCCGGGGCGGCCCTGGCGGGCGGCGATGGCGGTGACCTCCTCGGCGGCGCGGGCGGTGACGCGGAACTCGGGCATGGCGCGCATTCTCCTGAAGGGCGGATGTAAAGCGCCGGCGCCGCGATTTCCACCTTGCGCCGGCGCTGTTACGCACGCGGCGCATGGAAGACGACGCGCGTTGCCTCGCCCCCTGGGCGGTCCGGTCCACCCGCGGCCGCCTCCACCCCGAGGCGGAGGATGCCTCCCGCTCGCCCTGGCAGCGCGACCGCGACCGCATCGTCCACAGCCGCGCCTTCCGTCGCCTGCAGTACAAGACCCAGGTCTTCGTCTTCCACGAGGGCGACCATTTCCGCACGCGGCTGACGCACTCCATCGAGGTGGCGCAGATAGCGCGCAGCCTCGCGCGGCTGCTGCGCCTCGACGAGGACCTGGCCGAGGCGCTCGCGCTCGCCCACGACCTCGGCCACCCGCCCTTCGGCCACGCGGGGGAGGAGGCGCTGAACGCGGCGATGCGCAGCCACGGCGGCTTCGACCACAACGCGCAGTCGCTCAAGCACGTCACGCTGCTCGAGGCCCGCTACGCCGGCTTCGACGGGCTGAACCTGACCTGGGAGACGCTGGAGGGGCTGGCCAAGCACAACGGCCCGGTCTGGCGGCCCGCGCCCTACCTCGCCGAGTACGACGCGCGCCACGCGCTCGGCCTGCAAAGCCACGCCGGCGCGGAGGCGCAGGTGGCCGCCATCGCCGACGACATCGCCTACAACAACCACGACCTGGAGGACGGGATCCGCGCCGGCCTGTTCGCGCTCGACGAGGTGGGCGCGCTGGCCTTGCCCGGCCGCGCCCTGGCCGCGGTGCGGGCGGAGCACCCGGAGGTGCCGGCGCGCCGCGCCGCGCCCGAGATGGTGCGCCGCGTGATCGCCGCGATGATCCGCGACGTCGCCGCCGAGACGCGCCGGCGCCTCGCCGCCCTCGGGCCGGCCTCGGCCGACGACATCCGCGCCGCCAAGCAGCCCGTGGTCGCCTTCTCCGACGCGATGCGCGCCGAGAACGCGGAGGTGCGCGAGTTCCTGTTCGCGCGGATGTATCGCCACTTCCGCGTCAACCGCGCCATGCAGAAAAGCAAGCGCGCGCTGCAGGTGCTCTTCACCCTGCTGCACGGCGGCCCGCAGATGCTGCCCGACGAGTGGCGCGAGCGCGCGGGCGAGGCCGGCACGCCGCGCTGTGCCCTCGCCGTGTGCGACTACATCGCCGGGATGACCGACCGCTACGCACTCGAGGAGCACCGAAGGCTCACGGACCCGATGGTTGGGGGATGACGGGAGGGTCGAGCCTGGGCTAGATATTCTCAAGATCGGCCACCGGAGCGCCCCATGGACGGTTACCGTTTTGACAGCTCCCGCGGGCCGGCGCCCACGGTCGGCCTGCCGCGCGAACACGTCGGCGCCACCCCCTGGGCGGACCTCGCGCCGGTCCTGCAGCAGCCCGAGGCGCGGACCCGGCTGCTGCGCGACCCGACGCCGCTGCCCACCACGGAGGAGCGCCAGGGTTTTTACGGGGATCGGCACCTGGATTACTGGCTGTCCGGCCTGCGCGACTGGGTCGCGCTGCGCGCCATGCTGCGCCCGGCGCGGGGGCGCGCCGCGGGCGGGCCGCGCTACCTCGACCTGGGTGGCTCGTCCGGCCGCGTCGCCCGGCACGCGGCCATGGAGGAGGGGCCGGAGGTCTGGCTCTGCGACGTGGACGGCCGCGCGATCGACTGGATCGACCGGCACTTCGCCCGCCCGCTCCGGGCCTTCCGCAACCGCCCAGACCCGCACCTGCCCATGCCGGACGGCTTCTTCGATCTCGTTTCCGCCTTTTCGGTGTTCCCGCAGCTCGACGGCGACGAGCGGCACTGGCTTCTCGAATTGCTGCGCGTGACGCGCCCGGGCGGGCGCATCGCCGTCACGGTGAACGACGAGCATGTGTGGGGCCTCCTGGCGGACCCGAACTGGGCGTGGCTGCGCGACGCGTTCGCCGGCGCCGACGGGGCCTCCGCGGCGCGCTTCGCCGAGCTGGTGGAGGGGCCGCTGCCCGGCGAGCGCTTCGTCTGGCGCGCGGCGGGGGCCGGGCCGGGCTGCTCTTGCGTGTTCGCGCACTCGGCGCACGTCCGCAGGAACTGGGGCCGCTTCGCCGAGATCGAGGACTACCGGGTGGGCGGCCACAACCACCAATCCGTCGTGGTGCTGCGCAAACCGGGCTGATTCCGTCCGGGCTCACCCCAGCCAGCGCCGCGCCGCCCAGATCGCGCCCACCGCCACCGCGACGCCGGCGACGATGTCCACGAGGTAGTGCCAGCCCTCCGTCGGCGTCGAGAAAATCATCAGCCCGTTCAGTGCCCAGGACAGGAACGCGAGCGGCGTGCCGCGCGCGGCGTGGATCAGCGCCACCGCGGTGACCGTGTGGTAGGACGGGAAGGTGACGATGCCCTGCAGGCTGCCGAGGTCGAGCACGCCCAGCGTGCCCTCGCGCAGCCCCCGCTGCGCCTCAAGGTAGCGCGCCGGCGTCGCGTCGCCGAAGAACACCGCCGCCCCCTCGGCCGGCAGGATGGCCGAGACCGCCACGGTCGCGGCGAGCGAGAGGCCCATCACGGCGAGGAACTCGCCGGCCCGCGCGCGCATGCCGGCGAGCGGCAGCAGCACCAGCGCCGCGGCGATCTGCAGCGACATGGAGGTGTAGGCGAGGTGGAAGGTGTCGCGCAGGCCGGGCCGCGCCTCCACCCACGCCGCCCAGTCGGGCCAGTGGAAGCCGAACAGCGCCGCGTCCCAACCCGCCAGCCGCGCGTCGGCGAGCGGCGCGCCGGCGCGGAAGGCGAGGTAGGAGAGCAGGCTGCCCGCCGTGGCCATCGCGGTGAACAGGGCGACGCCGGCGGCGAGGTCGGCCGCGCGCTCGCCGCCGCGCAGCCTTCGGTAGAACAGCAGGTTGAGCGCCAGCACGCCGAGGGTGATCAGCAGGTCGGGCAGGCCCAGCACGGGCAACCCCGCCGCCCAGGACCAGATGAAGACGGCCCCCGCCGCGGCGCAGGAGGCGGCGGCGGCGATCAGCCCGGCACGGGCGCGGGCGGGCAGGCGGGGGGGCGGCTCGATCATCGGGCCGCAACATCTCCTTGCCGGCGCGCCGGTGCTAGGGCATGGCTGTGCCGTTGATGGGAGCCTCGCGCCCGCGATGAACGTGCCCCGCCTGCTGGTCGCCGCGCCCGCCAACCTTCTGGCCGTCGCGCTGCTCTACGGCGCCGCGGCCGGCGTGTCGCCGGCGCTGTCGGCGGTCGGCGCGGCGGTGGCGCAGACCGCGGTGTCGGCGGTGGGCGGCGCGGTGTCGGCATTGCCGGCCCCGATCGCAAGCGCCTTCACCTCCGTGGTGAGCCAGGTGTCGAACGCGCTGACCTCGGGCGCCGCGGCCGTACCCTCGGCGAGCGGCGCGGTGCCGCCCAAGCCGTCCATCAGCGTGCCGTCCGGCCCGATCTCCAACCCGTCGGTAACGGGCGGCCCGCGGCCGCCGTTCGGCGTGCCCGCCGTGTCGATCTCGAACCCGAGCCGCTCGGATGGGCCTCCGCCGCCAGGCACCTTCCCTTCGAGCCCCTTCTCCAACCTGAGCGTCACAGGGGGGCCGCGGCCGCCGGTCAGCGTGCCGTCGGGTCCGGCCTCCGGCGCCTCCGCCGGCAGCAACTTCGTGCCCCCCGGGTTCAGCCTGCCCTCCACGCCGCTCTTCCCGCCGAGCGGCTCCTTCGGGCTGAGCGGCAGCTTCGCGGACCCGGGAAACGTGCCAGTGCCGGGGCCGAACGCGCTCGCGCTGATGGTGAGCGCGCTGGCGGCGCTGAGCTTCGCCTGGATGCGCCTGCGCGGCCGGCGCTGAGCCGCACGGCCGGCCGAGCCGTCGCGCGCTCAGAACCAGCGGCGCGGGATCAGCCCCTTCGCGTAGGCCTCACGCTCCAGCCCCTCGCGGAAGTCGGGGTGGGCGATGGAGATCATGGCCTTGGAGCGCTCGGCCACCGACTTGCCCTTGAGGCACACCAAGCCGTACTCGGTGGCGACGTGCATCACGTCGGTGCGCGGCACCGTGACGACCGTGCCGGGCGGCAGCTCGACCACCACCCGGCTCTTGCGCTCGCCGCGCTTGTCGTAGGTCGAGGGCATGCACAGGATCGCCCGCCCGCCCTCGGACTGGTAGGCCGCGCGGACGAAGCCAAGCTGCCCGCCCGTGCCGCTGAAGTGGCGGTGGCCGGAGGATTCGGAGGCCGCCTGGCCCTGCAGGTCCATCTGGCCGGTGCTGTTCACCGCGACCACGCGGCGGTTGCGCGCGACCAGGTGGGGCAGGTTGGTGTAGTCCACGGGCCGGGCGGAGAAGGCCGGGTTGCGGTCGAGCGCTGCGTAGAGGCCGCGCGAGCCGATGGCGAAAGCGTAGACGGCGAGGCCCGGATCCACCTCCTTCCGCGCTCCGTTGGCGACGCCCGCGGCCACGAGGTCGGCAAGCCCGTCCACCATCATCTCGGTGTTGATGCCGAGGTCGCGCACGCCGGACTTCGCCAGGGCGCGGCAGACCGCGTTGGGCAGGCCGCCGATGCCTATCTGCAGGCAATCGCCGTCGCCGACCTCGGCGGCGACGAGGCGCGCGATGGCCATGTCCGTCTCGCTCGGCTCGGCCGCCGGGAGCTCCGCGGGCGGCCGGCCGTCGCCCTCGAGGACGAAGTCCGCCTCGCTCTCGTGCACCGCGTTGCCCTCGCCGTGGCACCAGGGCAGGCCGGGGTTGACCTCGAGGATCACCGTGCGCGCGCGCTCGACCAGAGCGCCGTGGTAGGTCGCGGCGGTGGAGAAGTTGTGGAATCCGTCCGTGTCGCGCGGGCAGACCTGGATCACCGCGATGTCCACGCGCTCGACGAAGCGGCGGTACAGGTCGGGCGCCTCGCCGAAGTTGAAGGGAAGGTAGTTGCAGACGCCGGCGTCGTGCTGGCGGCGGTCGTAGCCGCCGAAGTGCCAGTTCGCGGACAGGATGTGCTCGCCCGCCGGGTCGGCCGCGTGGTGGGCGCGCGGGCGCAGCGTGATGCAGGAGCGGATCTTCACGCCGCGAAGCTCTTGGGCGCGGGCACCGAGGGCCGCGTCGAACACGTCGGGCTGGCCGGCGCCGAAGCCGTAGTCGAGCCACATGCCGTCCCGCACGAGGGCCGCGGCGGCCTCGGCGGCGATGGGCTGCGGGCGCGCGGTGCCGGGCGACAGACGGGCGGACATGGGCGTCTCCTGCGTGTTCCTACGCCACCGCCATACACGTGAACGCGGGGTGACGCGCCCCCCTTTTCCCGCGGTGCCCTGACAGGACCGGGCGGCGCGTGCTAGCGCCGCGCCCGACCATGGACATCTTCGCCCACCTGCGCGCGCGCACCGTCGCGGCGCTCGCCGAGCTTCTCCCCGACCAGCCGCCGGAGGCCTTCGCGCGCGTCGCCGTCGAGCCGCCGCGCGAGGCCGCGCACGGCGACATGGCGACCAATGCGGCGATGGTCGTCGCCAAGGCCGCGAAGCTGCCGCCGCCGAGGCTGGCCGCGCAACTGGCGGAGCGGCTCGCCATGCTCGAGGAGGTGGCCGACGCCGCGCCGGCCGGCCCCGGCTTCGTCAACATCCGCCTGCGCGACGGCTTCGTGCGCGACCAGGTGGCCGCCGTGCTGCGCGCGGGCGAGGCGTACGGCGACGGCGCGCCGAAGCCGGGCGCGGTGAACGTCGAGTACGTCTCGGCCAACCCGACCGGGCCGATGCACGTGGGCCACTGCCGCGGCGCGGTGGTGGGCGACGCGCTGGCCAACCTGCTCGCCAAGGCCGGGCACCGGGTCACCAAGGAGTACTACGTCAACGACGCCGGCGCGCAGGTGCAGGCGCTCGCCTGGGCGGCGTACTGGCGCTACCTCCAGGCGCTCGGCACCGCCATGACGGAGGAAGAGTACGCGCAGCTCATCCCTGGCGGGCTCCAGTACCGCGGCGACTACCTCGTGCCGGTGGGGGAGGCGCTGAAGAAAACCTTCGAGGACGGGCTGGCGCGGCGCAACGTCCAGTCCCGCTACGGCATTCTGGGGCCGGAAATCTGGTTCGAGACCGTCCGCATCTTCACCGTCGCGCGCATGATGGAGGGAATCCGCGAAGACCTCGCCCTGCTCGGCGTCGCGCAGGACGTCTTCGTCTCCGAGGCGTCCCGCGTCGAGGCCGGCGACCTCGACCGCGCCGAGGCGCTGCTCGCCGAGAAGGGCCTGATCTACCGCGGCACGCTGGAGCCGCCGAAGGGCAAGACCCCCGAGGACTGGGAGCCGCGCGAGCAGACGCTGTTCCGCGCCACGCAGTTCGGCGACGACACCGACCGGCCGCTGCGCAAGGGCGACGGCTCGGGCACCTACTTCGCCAACGACATCGCCAACCACCTCCACAAGCTCGACCGGGGCTTCACCGAGCTGGTCCACGTCTGGGGCGCCGACCACGGCGGCTACGTCAAGCGCATGAAGGCTGCCGTCGCCGCGCTGTCGGACGAGAAGGTGCCGCTCGACGTCGTGCTGGCGCAGATCGTCCACGTGGTGAAGGACGGCGAGCCGGTGCGGATGAGCAAGCGCGCCGGCACCTACGTGACGCTTCGCGACCTGCTCGAGGAGGTGGGCCGCGACGCGGTGCGTTTCACCATGCTCACCCGCAAGGCCGACGCGCAGATGGAGTTCGACCTCGGCCTCGTCGTGCAGCAGAGCCGCGACAACCCCGTGTTCTACGTGCAGTACGCCCACGCGCGCTGCCGCAGCGTGCTGCGCGCGGCGGGCGAGCCGGGTGCCGGGCGGCTCGCGGCGGCGGATCTGTCCTCGCTTTCCGACCCGGCCGAACTCGGGCTGATCAGGCGCCTCGCCGCCTGGCCACGCACCGTCGAGGCCGCCGCCGCGGCGCGGGAGCCGCACCGGATCGCGTTTTTCCTCGGTGACGTGGCCGGCGATTTTCACCTATTGTGGAACAAGGGGCGCGAGGATTCGACGCTCCGCTTCATCCGCGAGGACGACCCGGCGGGGACCGAGGCGAGGCTGGCCCTCGTCGCCGCGACCGCCACCGTCCTGCGCTCCGGCTTCCGCGTCATGGGGGTGACGCCGGTCGAGGAGCTGCGCTGAGGCGGCTGCGCGCCGCGGGAGTGCGGTGCCTTGGGGTTTGGTGCCCTGGGGTTTGGTGTCCGGGAGTTTGGTGCCGGGGGGTCCGGTGGGGGAGTTGGGGGAATGAGCGAATCGGCTGTGATGCCCTCCTGGCGCGTGCGCCCGAGGGAGCGCGCGCGCGGGTTGCCCTTGTCGCCGAAGGTGTGGGCGATCACCGGTGGCGTGATCCTGGGCGCGACGGTGCTCGGCGCCGGCGCCTGGTGGTGGCTGGGCGCGGGCGCGGGCAGGGGCGTCCCGTTGGTGATGGCGGAGACCACGCCGGTGCGCGTGCGACCGGACGACCCAGGCGGCCTGCGTGTCCAGAACCAGGGGTCGGAGGTGTTCAACCGAAGCAACACGCCGAGCGCCGCCGCGCGACCGGGCGAGGCGCGGCTTGGCGCACCGCCGGAGGCACCGCGGCCCGAGGCGATGCGCGCGGCGACGCCCTCGCCCCTGCAGCCCTCGCCCCTGCAGCCCTCGGCCGCGGCTCTGGCGGCCCCGGCGGCGCCGCCCGGCCCCGGCCCCACCCCGACCCCCGGCTCGCGGCCCGGGGGCGCTCCAAGCGCCTCCGTGCTTCAGGCCCCCGCGGTCGCCGCACCCGTCGCGCCGGCGAGCCTGCCCGGCAGCGGCCGCGCGCAGGTCCAGCTTGCTGCGACCCGCAGCGAAGAGGCGGCGCAGCAGGAGTGGCGCCGGCTGCAGTCCCGCATCCCCGAGCTACAGGGCCGCCAGCCTGCGATTTCACGGATCGAGCGCGGCGACGGGCAGCCGCCACTGTTCCGCGTCCGCACCGGTGGCTTCGCCGACCAGGCCGCCGCCCGCGCCTTTTGCGAACAGCTTCGGGCGCGTGAGCAGGGGTGCCTGGTGGTCGGCGGTTGAGCGCAGCCCCTGCCGCCGCGATCCTCGGCGTAGCCGGGCCGCGGCTGACGGCCGAGGAGGTCGCGCTGTTCCGCCGCCGCGCGCCGGTGGGCGCGATCCTGTTCGCGCGCAACGTCGAAAGCCCGGCCCAACTCAGCGCCCTCACCACCGAGCTGCGCGAGCTGCTGGGCGAGGCGGCACCCATCCTGGTGGACCAGGAGGGCGGCCGCGTGGCGCGCCTGCGCCCGCCGCACTGGCCGGAATTCCCGCCCGCCGCGGCCTTCGAGCACGGCCCGGCGGATGCCGCGCACGCCAACGCGCGCGCCATCGGCGAGGCGTGCCGCGCCGCCGGCCTCGACGTGGTGTGCGCCCCTTGCCTAGACCTGCGTCTGCCCGGTGCGCACGCCATCATAGGCGACCGCGCCTTCTCGCACGACCCGGCCGAGGTCGCGCGGCTCGGCATTGCCTGGGCCGCGGGGCTGCGCGCGGCGGGCTGCGTGCCGGTGATGAAGCACCTGCCCGGCCACGGCCGCGCCACGCTCGACAGCCACGAGGCGCTGCCGGTGGTGGACCTCGCGGAGGCCGACCTGCGCCCGTTCCGGGAGGTCGCCGCGGCCGACCCCCATATCTGGGCGATGACCGGCCACCTGCTCTGCCCCGCGCTTGACCCAGAGCGGCCGGCGACACTCTCCCAGACCATCATCGCGCGGACGATCCGCGGCGACATCGGCCATCGCGGGGTGCTGCTCTCCGACGACCTGGCGATGCGCGCGCTCTCCGGCGCGCCGGAGCTGCTTGCCGCGCAGGCGCTTGCGGCAGGTTGCGACCTCGTCCTCCACTGCCCGGGCGATCTCGCGGAGAACGCCGCGATCCTCGCCGCCTGCCCGGGCCTGACCAACGCCGCGCAGGAGCGCCTGCACCGTGTTTGAGATGTGGCCAGACCTGGTCGCCGCCGTGATCGCCGCGATCATCGCAATCACCCTGCACGAGGCCGCGCATGGCTACGCGGCGTGGAGCCTGGGCGACCCGACGGCGAAGCAGCTTGGCCGCGTCTCCCTCAACCCCGCCCGGCACGTGGACCCGGTGGGCACGCTGATGGTGCCCGGCGCGCTGATCGTGATCCAGGCGCTGACCATCGGGCGGGTGGACGCGATGTTCGGCTGGGCGAAGCCGGTGCCGGTGGATGTCTCACACTTCCGCAACCCACGGCGGGGGATGATGTGGGTGGCGCTCGCGGGGCCGGCGACGAACTTCGCGCTCGCTCTGGTCTCGGCTTTCCTGGTCCACGCGGTGCTCGCGGGCGAGGATTTTCTCTCGGGCGACTCGGCGGAGTGGCTGTACCGTTTTCTCGGCTTTTCCATCCTGGCGAACCTCGTGCTTGGGCTGTTCAACCTGCTCCCCGTCCCGCCGCTCGATGGCGGCCGCATCGCCGTCGGGCTGCTGCCGGAGCGGCTGGCGATGGCTTATGCGGGGCTGGAGCGCGTCGGCCTGCTGCTCGTCATCGGTGTGCTGTTCCTGGTGCCGCTCGCCGTCCCCGCCTTCCAGCCGATGAGCTGGTTCTTGCTGCACGTCGTGCGCCCGGCCTTCTCGCTGGTGTTGCGCGCGGCCGGCATTCCGGCCCCGCTGTGAGGCCACCGCCTTGAGCGAGCCAACCCTGCATCTCCAGCTGGAAGGCTTCGAGGGCCCGCTGGACGTGCTGCTGGAGCTGGCCCGCGCGCAGAAGGTGGACATTCGCCAGATCAGCGTGCTCGCGCTGGTGGACCAGTTCCTGGCGTTGGTGGAGGGCGCGCGGCGCGTGCGCCTCGAGCTTGCCGCCGAGTGGCTGGTGATGGCGGCCTGGCTCGCCTGGCTGAAGTCCCGCCTGCTGCTGCCGGCCGAGGAGCGTGGCGCGGCGGAAGAAGACCCGATCGTTGCCGCCGAGCGCCTGACCGAGCGCCTGGCCGAGCTGGAGCGCATGCGCGCGGCCGCCGCGTGGCTCGGCAGGCGGGCGCAGCTCGGCCGCGAGACGTTCTGCCGCGGGGCGCCGGAATCGCTGCGCGCGCTCGACCGCAGCGGGATCTCGGCCGACCTGCCATCGCTGCTGCGGGCCTATGCCGGCGCGCGCCGCAGGGCCGCCGCCACCCGCGCCTTCACGCCGAAGCCGCGCAGGCTGTGGAGCGTCGCAGACGCTCTCGCGCGCCTCCGCGACCTGCTGGGCGCGGCGCCGGGTTGGGCGGAGCTGCGCGCGTTCCTCCCCGAGGGCATGGCCTCGCCCCTCGATGCGCGCGCCGCACTCGCCGCCACACTCGTCGCGGCGCTGGAGCGCGCCAAGGCGGGCGAGGTCGAGCTGCGGCAGGACGCGCCCTTCGCCCCGATCCGCATGCGGTGCCTGGAGGTGCACGATGGACGCGCTGCCGCCTGACTTTTCGGTGAAGACCGCCCCCGACCGCTTCGAGGAAGGCCTGCGCATCGCCGAGGCCCTGATCTTCGCCTCCGACCGGCCCGTGCGCGCCGAGCGCCTGCAACTGGTGCTGCCCGCCGGGCTGGATGCTGGGTCGGTGCTGACCGCGCTCGCCGCGCGCTCGGCCGGGCGCGCGGTGGAACTGGTGGAGGTGGGCGGCGGCTTCGCCTTCCGCACCGCGCTTGACCTCGCACCCGCGATCACGCGCGTGGTCGAGGTGCCGCGCCGGCTGCCGCGCGCGGCGATGGAGGCGCTCTCCATCGTCGCCTACCACCAGCCCGTGACGCGCGGCGAGATCGAGGAGCTGCGGGGGGCGGCGCTGGCCCAATCCGCGCTCGACGCGCTGCTGGAGGCGGGGCTGGTCGCGCCCCGCGGCCGGCGCGAGACGCCGGGACGGCCCACGGAGTGGGGCACGACGCCGCGCTTTCTCGAGCAGTTCGGCCTCAAGACGCTGGGCGAGCTGCCGCGCGCGGAGGAGCTGGTCAGCGCGGAGCTCGCGCCGCTGCCGCTGCGCTCATCCCAGGTCGTCTAGAGTGGGATGCGTTGAGGCGGAACGCCGAAAACGTTGACTACCTCGGCCCAGCGAAGCCCAGACCAGGCGAAGT
>BBPD01000336.1_pt3 | contig 11963 bp, 10 predicted proteins | sample 1344911 | NCBI WGS metagenome assembly BBPD01 (sample SAMD00019088, study PRJDB2971) | groundwater metagenome | biome: freshwater biome; feature: mineral spring; material: ground water | place: USA: CA, Sonoma | collected 2011-09 | depth surface m
CAAACTCAAGCACCCGAGCCGCTCCGACAAGCTGCGCAGCTTTATGGATACGCTGTAAGCGAGCTGGCCCATGCGGCGCACCGCCAGGTGCTGGGCCTGGGAGCAGCAGGCAAATTGGCCCTACCGACAGCCGCGTTAGTTTGATATATTCACCCAGTAATCCCGTGGGGTTTTTTCTGCGCAGGGGGGCTGTTGCGACGGCTCATCACGGAAAGTTCGTGCCCGCGCAACCCATGCCCGCGAAACCCACTCAACGAGGTGAACGATGACCGACCTATCGCCGCACCCTGACGACGACATCTTGGTCTTTGCCGATGACCAGCCGGTGGCAGGCACCCCTTTGCTCAGAGCCAAACCGTGGCGCGTGCTGGTCGTCGATGACGACCCGGATGTGCATACCAGCACCGCCTTTGCACTGGATTTGACTTGGCCTTTGGAGCGCCCGATCGAGCTCTTGCACGCCGAAACGGCGGTGCAGGCGCGCAGCGTGCTGGCCCAAAACCCCGACATCGCCGTGGTGCTGCTCGATGTGGTGATGGAAAGCCCCGACGCCGGGCTGTTGCTGGTTGACTACATCCGCAGTGAGCTGGGCATGAAGGCCACCCGCATCGTGCTGCGCACCGGCCAGCCCGGCTACGCGCCCGAGCACGAAACGCTGGCGCGCTACGACATCAACGAGTACCGCGCCAAGTCCGAACTCACGCAGCACAAGCTCGTTTCCACCCTGATGGCGGCGGTGCGCTCCTACGAGCACATCCGCACCATCGAAGCCAGCCAACGCGGTTTGCAGCAAATCGTGATTGGATCGGCCGCGCTGCTCGGCTTGCCCGGCCTGCGCCGCTTTGCCGATGGGGTGCTCACGCAGGTGGCTGCCCTGCTGGAGGTGCCTCCGCTGGGTCTGGTGTGCGCCCAGGGTCACGCGCCCGACGGCCCCTACACCGTGTTGGCCGCTGCCGGGAACTTCGCTGAGCTGATCGACCGTCCGCTGGAAACACTCAACGGCCATCCGGCGCTGCAGCACCTGAGCCAGGCTTTGCACGAGCAACGCAGCCTCTTTGGCAGCAGTGAAACCGTGCTCTACGTAAACACCGAGCGCGGCCTAGACATGGCGATTTATCTGCCCTCCGCCCTGCCACCCGATGAGGTCACACGGCAACTGCTCGATGTGCTGTGCGTCAACCTCAGCGCCTGCCTGCACAACCTGGACTTGGTGCGGCGCCTGCAGCAGGTGGCCTACGAAGACCCGCTGCTGCACATCCCAAACCGATCCCGGCTGATCGAGCGCATCGAAAACACCGCGCCAGCCAGCGGTGAAGCACACAACCTCTTTTTGGCCGACATCGACGACTTCAACGGCATCAACGAGCTCATGGGACACCCCTTTGCCGACCGGGTGCTTCAGGCGCTGGCGCAGCGCCTGATCGGCTCCCTGCCCGCCGCGGTGATGGTCGCGCGCGTCTCGGGCAACTCCTTTGCCTTGTTTGGGCCGAGCACGGTGCTCGATGCCGCAGCGGTGCAGCGCGCCATCGAGGCCCCGCTGCGCATCGATGGGCAGCCATTCAAGGTGCGGGCCACACTTGGGGCCTGCCAGCAGCAAGATTTTGGCCGCAGCGGGGCCGACGCGCTCAAAAATGCCGGGGTGGCGCTCAAGCAGGCCAAATTGCAGCACCGCGGTGGCCTGGTGGTGTTCGATGCCGACATGGCGCTGCGCGCGCGCCACCACGCCGAGTTGTTGACGCGCCTGAATGCCGCCTTCAACGAAAACCAGCTCTATCTGGTCTATCAGCCCCAGGTTGATCTGGCCACGCGCACCGTGATCGGCATCGAAGCCCTGACGCGCTGGCGCCACCCCGATGGGCACATGGTTCCGCCCGACAGCTTCATTCCGATAGCCGAGCAGTCTGGCCTGATCGACACCCTGGGCCTGTGGGTTTTCAAAACCGCCTGCCAAGACATGCAGCGCCTCATCGCCGCTGGCCTGGCCCCGGCGGTGGTGGCCGTTAACGTGTCGGTCGCGCAATTCAAGAACCCGCAATTCGTGGCGCTGCTGGAGCAGGCACTGGAGCAAACGGGTTTGCCAGCCAAGCGGGTGGAGCTCGAAATCACCGAATCCGTGGCCATGCTCGGGCACGGCTTGGTCGAGCCCATGCTGCAACGGCTGCGCCGCCTTGGGCTCTCGGTTGCGATCGACGATTTTGGCACCGGTTACTCCTCGCTCGCTTACCTGGACCGGCTTCCGCTGGACCGGATCAAGATCGACCGCGCTTTTGTGCGCCAATTGCAAATTGGCGAAGGCGCGCGCGTGGCCGAGATCGTTACCCAGCTTGGGCGCACGCTGGGCTTGCAGGTGCTGGCCGAGGGCATAGAAGACGCCCAAGTCTGGCAGCAGTTGCTCGCCATCGGCTGCCACGAAGGGCAAGGTTTTCACATCGCACGCCCCATGCCTTTCGACGAGCTGCTGCCCTGGCTGCGCCAGTGGAACGCCAGCCTGCCCGCATGAGCAGCGCCACCAACACCACCCGCCGCCGCCTGCTGCAGCACGCCGCCGCTTGGCCGCTGGGTGGGGCGCTGGGTGGGGCGCTGGCGGCGGCCGGTTTGTCGGCCTGTGCACCGCAAACACCGGTGCGGCTGGCTTTTTTGGCTGGGTTCACAGGAGCCACAACGCGCGACCTGGCCGCCTCCGCGCGCGACGGGGCGCTGCTGGCGGTCGAACAAGCCCAGGCTGCTGGGCGCTCGGTCGAGTTGCTGGAATTTGACCATGCCAATCGGCCCGACTCGCTGCCCGAGCTGGCCGTGCGCATGGCCAGCGCGCAGGCAGCCGCCGTGATTGGGCCGCTCACCAGCCACATCGCCCAGTTTTGGTTGCCGCTGGCGCAGCAGCACGGCTTGCTCGCCGTCTCGCCCACCGTGAGCAGCCACCTGTTTGTTGGCCTGGACGACCTGTTTTTTCGCGTTTGCGCCAGCACGCGCGAGTACGGCCATGCAGCGGCCGAATTTGCCGTGCAGCGGCGCGGCTGGCACCGCTTGGCCCTGATCCGCGACGACTCCAACGCCGCCTACTCCCGCAGTTGGGCAGAATTTTTTGTGTCGCGCGCCCAATCATTGGGTGCCACGGTGGCCGAGCCGGTGGTATTTTCTGGGCCTATTTCTGCGCAGCAAATGCAGACTGTGCTGCAGCAAGCCCTGGCACCGCAGCCCGAGGCGCTGGTGTTGGTCACCAACGCCAACGACACCGCCACGCTGGCCCAACTGGCCCGGCAAAGCCATCAGGCCCCGGCATTGCAGGCGGCCGAATGGGCGGCAAACGAACAGCTCATCGTGCGCGGCGGGCGCGCCGTGGAGGGCATGGTGGTGACGCAATTTTTCGACCGCAACAGCCGCGCACCGGCCTATCTGGCTTTTTTGCAGCATTTCGAGCAGCGCTACCGGCGCCTACCCGGTTATGCCGAAGTCACCGCTTACGACGCCGCCCAGGTGCTGCTGCACGCGCTGGCGCAGCAGGCTGCGGGCGAGGCGCTCAAGGCCACGCTGCTGCGCCTGCGCACCTTCCCCGGCCTGCAAGACCCGATTGTGTTCGATGACTTTGGCGACCATCTGCGCCCCATGGTGATGGCTGAAATCCGCAACGGCCGTTTCGTCAACATCGAGGCATGATGCACAGCTCGCGCAAGGTCTCGATCCGCAGCCTGTTGATTGGCCAGTTTGTGCTCGTGATGGGCGTCACGCTCGCGCTGGTGCTGGCCTTGATGTTTTTTTGGCGCTTGCCGCTGGCACAACAACAGCAGTTCGAAGAGCAGCAGCGCATGGCTCAGGTGGTGGTCAAGCAGGTGCAAAGTCGGCTGGATTACGCCGAAATTTTTATTGAAATTTTGAGTGGCAATACCGACCTCAAGCCTTGGCTGGAAAATGCCATCGTCGAGCCTGGCATGCGCCACCTGACGCAGCATGTGGTGAATCGGATCGATTTTTTTCAGGGTGTTTATTGGGTCGGGGACGATGGTGTGTTGTACGACTACGTGCTCGAGCCCGGCTTGCTTGAACACGGGGCAAAGTCCCGCAGGGGTGCCGACCTGAGCAATGTGCCCCTGGTGCGCCAGATGCTGACCCCAGGCGCGCAGCGGGTTTGGAGCGATCAATACCTATCGCCCTTGATCGGCCAACCGGTGGTGGCGCTGGCCAGGCCGCTGCCAGGGGGGATGGTGATTGCCGAAATATCGGTTCAAAAGCTCACCGACACGGCGGCCTATTGGGGTGCGCGCGGCGACCTGCTGGTGCTGCTCACCGACAGCCGGGGCGAGCTGATCGCCTCGCCCGACCCTTTGGACGCCGATCACCGGCGCAATATGGGCAATTTGGCCCCCATCTCCGCTGCCCTAGAAAGCGGCTCGGGGCACGGCCGCATCGAACACCTGGGCGATGCTTTCGAGGGTCACGCCCTGCGCATCGATCGCCTGGGCTGGGTGGGCTTTGCGGGCCAACCGCTGCCTCTGGCCCAAGCCTCGGAGCGCGCCGCGATCACCCTCACCAGCGTGGTGCTGGTGCTGTCCATCGCTTTGGGTCTGCTGCTCAACCTGCTCATCGCCACCCGAATTGGCCGCCACCTGCGCCGCAGCATGTCCTATTCCGACGCCGTGGCGCGCGGCGAATACGAAGCGGCCCCGCCCCGCAGCCGCATCACCGAAGTGCTGCACCTGGAGCGCAGCCTCAACAGCATGGCGATTGAAGTTCGCCGCCGTGAGCAGCAGGTGTTGGCCCTCAATACGGAACTCGAAGGCCGGGTGCAGCGGCGCACCCACAGCCTGGAGCAGGCCAACGCCGAGCTGGTGCAAACGCTGGACACCCTGCGCAGCACCCAGGACCGCTTGCTGCAAGCCGACAAGCTGGCCGCCCTGGGCAGCCTGGTCGCCGGGGTAGCGCACGAGATCAACACCCCAATCGGCAACGCCCTCATGGCTGTGAGCACCTTGAGCGAGCGCCTGCGCCAGTTCCAGCAGCGGCTGGAGCAAGGCTTGCGGCGCAGCGAGCTCGACGCCTTGGTGCAACACGCGGGCACGGCAACCGACATCGCCGAGCGCAACCTCAGCCGCGCCGCCGACCTGGTGAGCAGCTTCAAGCAAGTGGCGGTGGACCAGACCAGCGCGCAGCGGCGCCGGTTTCAACTCGATGAGGTGGTGCGCGAAATTTTGCTCACGCTGCAGCCGCAGATCAGGCGCAGCCCGTTTGTGGTCGAAGTGGATGTGCCCGCCGATATCTGGCTCGACAGCTACCCCGGCCCGCTGGGGCAGGTGCTCTCCAACCTGATCCAAAACGCCTTGCTGCACGGCTTGGCTGGGCGCGATCAGGGCCGGGTTCGGATCGAGGCGCAACAAACCCAAGAAAGCTGCTTGCGCCTGAGCGTGGCCGACGACGGCTGCGGCATTCCAGCGCACCTGCACGATCGCGTATTCGAGCCCTTTTTCACCACCCGGCTCGGCCAAGGCGGCAGCGGCTTGGGGTTGCCCATCGTACACAACCTGGTGACTGGGGTGCTGGGCGGAAGGCTCGAACTCGAAAGCAATCCGGGCTTAGGCACCCGCTTTCTCATCACTTGCCCCTTGGTGGCCCCGCGCGAGGCCGTTGCAGCCCCCCAAAACCCCAAGCCGGCCGCTTGATCAGGCCAGGCACTCCAGCGCCAGCACCCCGGTGGCGGTGTTGGAGATTGGGATGTGGTAGTTGCTGTGCACCTTGCGCACCCCGGCCCCGCCGCGTGTGAGGGCGGCGCGCATGGCCAGCCACATCAGCAGCTCCACGCCCTGGGTGCCAGCGCGCTCGACCAGTTCCAGATCGCTGAACTGGGTGGCCCACTCGGGGTTGGACACCATGCTCTCCAGGAACTGCTGGTCGAAAGCCTTGTTGATGAAGCCGGCGCGCTCGCCTTCGAGCTGGTGGCTTAAGCCCCCGGTGGCCATGACCAGCACCCGCTTGTCGCTCTCCCAGGCGGCGATGGCCTCGCCCACCGCCCGGCCGAGCTTATAAACCCGCCGCGCCGTGGGCAGCGGAAACTGCACGGTGTTGATGTCGATCGGCACGATCTGCACCGGGGCCACTTCATGCGTGGGCCAAAACAGCTTCAAAGGCAGCGAACAGGCGTGATCGACCAGCATCTCTTGGCAAGTCACGATATCAAACTCGCTCGCCACCAAGTGCCGGATGATCTGCCACGAAAGCTCCGGGCAGCCCGCCAGCGGCGGCAGCGTGGGGATGCCCCAGCCTTCGTCGGCGTTGCGGTATTCGGCCGCAGCCCCGACGGCAAAGGTCGGCAATTTGTCGAGGAAGAAGTTGAGCCCGTGGTCGTTGTAGAACACCACCACCACCTCGGGGCGCACCTGTTCCAGCCAGCGGTGTATGGGGGGAAAGCCGTCGAAAAAAGGCTTCCAGTAGGGCTCTTGCTGCCAGCCCTTGGCAATCGCGTTGCCGATGGCGGGTATGTGCGAGGTGGCCAAGCCACCGATTAGGGTTGCCATGATGGGGTTTCCTTTGAATGTTGCGTTCCGACGCTCACCTTAGCGCGCCGCTGGCCAGTCGGGCTGCTGGTTGGCGGCTGCCAGTTTGGCCATGAACTCGGGCTTGCTCACGCCGGTTTGCTGGGCCCCGATGTCTTGCATATTGAGGCCGAAAATGCCGGCAAACTTGGCCAGGTAGTAGGCGTTGCCACCGGCTTGCAGCAGCGCCAGCACCTGCTTGGAGCGCACCGCATCGGCCTGCTGCGGGTTCAGGCCGTGCTGGGCCATATAGCCTTCGGGGTCGGCCACGAAAGCCTCGCGCTTGGCTTGGTCGTTGAAAGAAAAGCACATTTTGTTGAGCGCGTAGCCTTTTTGGGCGAGCGCGCCGTCAAACGGGGTGGTGCCGGGGATGTTGTGGGGCTCTGGTGTGCGGTTCATGGCTGGGCTCGTGTTCGCTCGCAGGGGCGGGGAGGTGTGAAGCAGCCTGCTTGGCACTGGCGGGGCTGCCGTGGCAAATCGGCTGGGGGTGTGCATTGGAGTGTGCGCGCTGGATTGACTTTGATCAAGCCATGCTTCATCATTCGATTCATGAATGATCTTGATTGGTGCGCACTCGATGCGCGTTTGCTGCGTCTGCTGGTGGCGGTGGCACAGACCGGCTCGGTCACGGCCGCCGCCCAGCGCCTGGGGGTGACGCAGTCGGCGGTGAGCCACCAGCTCGATCGGCTGCGCGCCATCGTGGGCGACCCGCTGTTCGTCAAGTCTGGGCGCGGCATCGTGGCCACGGCGCGCACCGAAGCCTTGCTGGCACCGGCGCAGGCCTTGCTGCAGGAAATGGAGCGCTTTGCCCAGCGCGAGCGCTTCGATCCGGCCCAGTGGGAGGCCCGCCTCACCCTGGCTGCCAACGATTTGCAGCGCGACCTGCTGCTGCCGCCGCTGCTGCAGCGCCTGCAGCACCTGGCACCCAAGGTGCAACTGCGCGTGATCCCATCGGGCATTCCGAGCCTGGAGCTGCTGCGCCAGCAACAGTGCCAGCTCGTGCTCAGCCCGCGCCCGCCCGATGGCACCGACATCGTGCAAAAACGCCTGTTCGAAGACGCTTACCGGGTGTTTTACGACCCCACCCAGCGCGCCGCCCCGCGCAATTTGGACGAATACCTGGCCGCCGAGCACGCCACCGTGGTCTATGAGCCCAACCGGCCGCTGGACCTGGACCAGTGGCTGCTCGGGCGCGGCGTGCAGCGGCGCTTTCGCGTGCTGGTGCCGGGTTTTGCCGGCCTGGCTTCATTTCTGCCGGGCAGCCGCTTGCTGGCCACGGCCCCTGGCTTGCTGCAGCGCCATTTGCTGCGCGGCTTGGCCAGTGCCGCCCCGCCCCTGCCCTGCCCGCCCTTACCCATGTACCTGGTCTGGCACCTGCGGCACCAGCACGACCCGGCGCAGCGCTGGCTGCGCGAGCAAATCGAGGCGCTGCTGCCCGCCGTGCTCAATCCAGCACCGGGGGCTGGCTGGCCTGCTGCTGCGCCAGCCGGTACTGCTGCGGGCTCAGGCCGGTGCGGCGCTTGAAAAAGCGGGAAAAATACGATGGGTCGTCAAAACCCAGCTCCAGTGCCAAGCTGGCCGTGGGCGCCGCGATGTAGATCAGGCGCCGGCAGGCTTCGCGCGTCAGGCGCTCGTGCACCAGTTCCAGCGCGCTGCGGCCGCTGGCGCTGTGTGTGAGGCGGTTCAGGCGCTGCAAGGAAAGGCCCAAGCGCTCGGCGTAGCGCTGCAGCGGCCAGTGTTCCAAAAAGTGTTGCTCCACCAGCAGCAAAAAACGGGTAAAAAGGGCCTGATGCCGCAACCCGCGCTCACCCGCTGCGGCGGCTTGGCGCTGTTGTGCGCTGGCCTGCGCCAGCCGCCAGACCAGCGCCCGCGCCAGCCAGCCCAACACCGGCGACGCCCCGGCCGTGGCTGGCCACTGGAACTCGTGCGTGAGCTCACGAAACAGCGCATCGAGCCGCTGCGCCCTGGGCTCGTCGGGCAAAAAGCACAAGAGGCGCGGGACGGAGAACAACTCCTGGAAAGCCGCCCCGAGCGCGCCCGCCTCGCCTTCGAGCAGCCAGCGCGCGCTCAGCGTGAGCACGCGGCCGTCGGTCTCGGGGGCAAAGCGAAAACCATGCACCACGGTGGGCGGCAGCACGATCGCCGCCGGGGCCTGCACCTCGGCGCGGCGCTCGTCGAGCAGCACCTCGGCCTGGCCGCGCCACAGCCACAGCACCTGGTACAACCCCTGGTGCGTGTGCGGCTGAATCTCCCAGTGATGCAGGCGGCTGCGCGACTGCACCTCCTCGATGTGCAGCAACTCCTGCCCCAGTGAGGCCGCCTCGCCATAGAGCGCAAAGCTAGGAATGTGGGTGCCGCCAGCCTGCTGCGTGTATGCGGATGTGGCAGACGCAGACGACGAGGCCATTTGGCCGGAAATACCGGGAGCGCTGGCAACACCCGTCTGGCCTAGGCCGTGTGGCCCAGGCTGGGTAAACGCGGAAGGCCGATCAGTCATGAGCGCATTTTGATCCAAAAGTACCAGCAATTGGCGTGAAATTTGCACGCCATCAAAGCCCGCCAGGCCCTACAGTTCCACCCTGAGCCCGCAGGCAGCGCCGCCGCAGCCCACACAGCGCGCCCCGAGCGCCCAACACAAAACCGGAGACCCAGCATGACCCCCTTCCAGTTCGACCCCTACGCGCCGGCCATCGACGCCGACCCCTTCCCCTACTACCACCGCCTGCGCGAGGAATATCCTTGCTTTTGGAGCGAGCAGGCGCAGATGTGGGTGCTGTCGCGCTACGCCGACATCGTCAGCGCGCTCAACGACTGGCAAACCTACTCCAGCGCCAGCGGCAACCTGATGACCGAACTGCCCGGCCGCGCCGGTGCCACCCTGGGCAGCTCCGACCCACCCCGGCACGACCGATTGCGCGCGTTGGTGCAGCACGCCTTCATGAAGCGCAACCTGCTGGCGCTCGAAGAGCCGATCCGCGCCGTGGCGCAGCAGGTGTTTGGCCAACTGCAGGGCGAAGATCAGTTTGATTTCAAAGACGTGTCGTCGCAGTTCACGGTCAAGGTGCTGATGACTGCGCTCGGCCTGCCGATGGGCGATGAAGCGCTGGTGGCCGAGCACGAGGTGCGCGACCACGCGGTGCTGATGGTGCAAAGCGACGCCCGCACCCGCGCCAAAGGCCCCGAGCACATCGCCGCCTACCAGTGGATGCAAAACTACGCCGCCCAAGTGATCGCGCTGCGCCGCGCCCAGCCGCGCAACGACCTCATCAGCCACTTCGCCATGGCCGAAATCGACGGCGACCGCCTCGACGAGCGCGAGGTGCTGCTCACCACCACCACCCTGATCATGGCCGGGGTCGAGTCGCTGGGCGGCTTCATGATGATGCTGGCCTACAACCTGGCCAGCTTCGACGAGGCGCGCCGCGCCGTGGTGGCCGACCCCGCCCTGCTGCCCGACGCCATCGAAGAGAGCCTGCGCTACAACACCTCGGCGCAGCGCTTTCGCCGCCGCCTGATGCGCGATGTCACGCTGCACGGCCAGACCATGCGCCAAGGCGATTTCGTCTGCCTAGCCTACGGCAGCGGCAACCGAGACCAACGCCAGTTCCCCGACCCCGACCGCTACGACCTGGCGCGCAAACCGCGTGGCCACCTCGGCTTTGGCGGCGGCGTACACGCCTGCTTGGGCACCGCAATTGCGCGGCTGGCGCTCAAAATCGCCTTCGAGGAATTCCACCGCGTGGTGCCCGAGTACCATCGGGTAGCCGATCAACTGCCCTGGATGCCCTCGTCCACCTTCCGCAGCCCGCTGGTGCTCGAACTGGCCGTTGGCTGAGGCCGCCCCGTTATTTATTTGGATGCACCTGCATGGCACACATCACCTACATCGAAGCCAACGGCCAATCCACCACGGTCGATCTGCCCGAGGGCTGGAACCTGATGCAAGGCGCGATCGCCAATGGCATCGAAGGCATACTGGGCGAATGCGGCGGCTCCTGCGCCTGCGCCACCTGCCACTGCTACGTCGATGAAAACCGCCTGCCCGAGCTGGCTGCGCCGAGCCAGACCGAGCTCGACATGCTCGAACACGTGGCCGCCGAGCGCCGCCCCAACAGCCGCTTGGCCTGCCAGCTCAAGGCCACGGCGCGGCTCAACAGCCTGATCCTGCACCTGCCGGCCACGCAAGAATGAGCGCCAAAAATTAGCGACCAACCCCACAGGACGCACCATGACCCCACCCAGCCTGCTCGAACCCAGCCGCGACCCCAACCCCGGCCCCAGTCCACAGCCCGAGGCCGGCGTCGTGATCGTCGGCGCCGGGCAGGCCGGTGTGCAGACCGCCGAGGCGCTGCGCAGCGGCGGCTACAGCGGCCCCATCACCCTGCTGGGCGAGGAGCCGCACGCGCCCTACCACCGCCCGCCCTTGTCCAAAGCCTGGCTGTGCGGCGAGCTGCAAGCGGCCCAGTTGCTCATGCGCGCCCCCGAAGCGCTGGCGCGCAAAGGCATCGCGCTGCGCCTGGGCGTGCGCGTGCAAGCCATCGACCGGGCCCAGCGCCGCCTGCACCTGGCCGACGGCAGCGCCCTGCCCTACGCGGCGCTGGTGCTGGCCACCGGGGCCAGCCCGCGCACGCTGGCGCTGCCGGGCGCCCAAGCCGCGGGCGTGCTCACCCTGCGCGGGCTCGATGACGCCAGCGCCTTGGCGGCCCGCCTGGCCGACTGCCAGCGCCGCTCGCAGCCCTTGCTGGTGATCGGCGGCGGCTTCATCGGGCTCGAAGTGGCGGCCAGCGCGCGCAAGCTCGGGCTCGAAGTCACCGTGCTCGAAGCCGCGCCGCGGCTGCTGGGCCGCGTGCTGGCCCCGGCCTTGTCGGACTGGTTTGCCGCGCTGCACCGCCACCACGGGGTGCAGGTGCGGCTGGGGGCGCAACTGGCCGCGCTCGAAACCGGCCCGGACGGACAGGTCTGCGGTGCCCGCTTGGCCGACGGCGATTTTTGCCCTGGCGCTGCGGTGCTGGTCGGCATCGGGGTGCAAGCCAACGACGCGCTGGCCCAGGCCGCCGGGCTGGCATGCGAGCGCGGCATCGTGGTCGATGCCTGCGGGCGCAGCAGCGACGCGCACCTCTACGCCGCCGGCGACTGCACCGCGCGGCGCCTGCCCGACGGCACGCTGCTGCGGCTGGAATCGGTGCACAACGCCACCGAACAGGCCAAGAGCGTGGCCGCCGCCATCCTCGGGCACGAGCGCCCCTTCACCGCCACACCCTGGTTCTGGAGCGAGCAGTACGACAAAAAGCTGCAAATGGCGGGCCTGAGCGCCGGGGCCGACCAGTGGGCGCTGCGCGGTGCCCTGGACGACGGTGCGTTTAGCCTGTACCACTTTCGGGGCACAAGGCTGCTGGCGGTCGATAGCGTCAACGCCACCCGCGAGCACCTGCAAGCGCGCAA
>BBPD01001889.1_pt14 | contig 11958 bp, 16 predicted proteins | sample 1344911 | NCBI WGS metagenome assembly BBPD01 (sample SAMD00019088, study PRJDB2971) | groundwater metagenome | biome: freshwater biome; feature: mineral spring; material: ground water | place: USA: CA, Sonoma | collected 2011-09 | depth surface m
CTCCACCCGCTTGACCGGCCATGGTTGGTAGGCGCCCGCCGGCAATGATGAACGGATTTACTCCCATTGTTCGCGGGCAAAGGCCGGGAAGTCGGTAATGGGCATGTTGTCCACCCCCGGCGCTCCCTTATTGGCTTTGACCCGGTCCCAGGCGCGGGTCATATTCGACCGGGAGAGAATCCGTTCCAGCAGGTGTTGATCGGGATCGGGTTTGTCGGCAACGCGCCGGAAAGTGCGCTCTCCCGGACGGGTTCGTGGCGCCGAGCGAGCTTGCCGGACCTTTTCCCTGCTCTGGGTTCGGCCCTTCGCTCCGTTGACCGGAACTACTATGATCTTGGCTGACTCCTGCCTGATCATCCGGCATGTTGCCATGCAGGAACGCTGTCCAGCGTGAGCTGAACCGCACGTCGGGCAGGTCTCCCCGGATAAGAACGTGATCTGTCGCTACACCACCGCGGCATTTACCCTACCTCCTGAACCCGGGGCTTCGTCATGTTGTGCTGACTTACCCGGAAGCTGGGCCTTGTATGCCATTTCTGTTCGTCGGCTCATAGCTTAGTGCTCCGGCTTCCTCCGGACGGTCCCTCACGGTTCCGCCCTTGCCTTCGGCTAGTATTTATGGTTCTGTCTTCTCGACAGTACCAGGGTTCACATACAGGGGGACTTGCACCCCATAAGATCACGCCCATGCCGGGCGTACCACAAATCGCTGCACTGGATTTTTACTACGCTGCGCTCCGTAAAAACCAGTGAGATCAAGCGGTTAACTGTGTATGTGCCAACGTCTTGACGTTATGGCGCTATAGTGTTAATGTGACTCATGGAGGAAAAATCTATGAGCGCCACATCCAAACGATCAACGGTCTATTTTGAACCTGAAGTTCACCAAGCCTTGCGGTTGAAGGCAGCCTTTACGCACCGATCTGTATCGGATCTTGTAAATGAGGCAGTTCGTAACGTACTGCAGGAAGATCAGGAAGATTTAGAGGCCTATGATAAAAGAGTAAGCGAACCAACAATTACTTACGAAGAGCTACTGAATGATCTAAAGGCCCATGGGAAGCTTTGAAGTTATATTCAAGCAGTCCGTTGCAAAGGACTTGCGTCAGATTCCAAAAAAGGATATCGTAAGAAAGAGGATTGAAGCACTGCGAGAAAAGCCTCGGCCTCCTGGTGCAGAAAAACTCTCCGGTCAGGAGAAGTATCGTGTCCGTCAGGGTGTCTACCGGATTCTTTATGAGATTCGGGATAATGAGTTGATAATTGTGGTTGTTAAAATTGGTCATCGACGTGATGTCTATAGAATCACCTGAATCCGTGAGGGTCCTTATGCCCCCAGTAACGCGGGGGCGTTTTTTGAAAAAAATGTCAATGGCACCTTGCCATAACACAAATCAGGGGCTATTCCCTGTGATTTTTCGCGCGATCTTTGAAAAAACGGCCCATTTCGGCGGACCATGGGCGCACCTGCCCAGCCGGGCCGCCAGCCGCCATTTCGAGATCGGTGGGGTTGAGCTCAAGCTATCCGGTGGCAAGGTAACCATAAACCAACCTTCCAGAAGGCGTCATAGGCCCGGCAGTGTCGGCTGAATCTCAGCTTTAGCCGGTGGCCGCTTTCTATCAGCCGGGAAGCGCGATAGACCAGTTCCTGGATCACCGTCTTAATCCGGCGCCGCTTGGCAGCATGGCGGATCGGTGAGCGGTCTCCCAGCAGGCCAAGCTGGCCGATAAAGCGCAAAATATTGTAGGTCAGGCCGGCCAGGGCCATGATCAAGGCATTGGTGGCGAACTTGCCCGACGGCAGCCGCTCCATATCCATGTCGGTCTTGAACTCGCTGTGGAACTGCTCGCTGGTGCCGTGATCTTGGTAAAGCCTGATGATCTCCTGTTCCGGCAGGTAAAACGAGGTCCACCAGCCTTCCGCTTCGATCTTTGGTAAAAGCAGCCGCTGCCCGCGGCGGTCGATGGCACGTTCCGTCACCCGAACCACTAGGCGGCTGCTGATTTTTTGCCCCTCATGTTCCTCACGCTGGTTGTAGCTGAAGGTCATCATCCGCTTGCCATCCCTGGGGGTGGGGTGACCTTGCCCTCCCGCAGGCCCCGCTCAAACAAGGCCTTGCGGTCATGCTTGCGGGGGTTCCACTTGAGGATGTAATCGGCCTTTTGGTGGCCGCTGATGGTCGCCCTGGTTTCAACGGCATCGTGGGCGGAATCAAGCCTGAGCAGCAGTGGCCTCCTGGTCAGCACTCCGGCCCGCGCCAGGGATTCTTGCAGAAAGGGGATAAAGTTGTTCTGGCTGTGCCGGCTCCCCTCCCGAAACTCCAGGTTGAGGCACCAGCCTTCCTCACCCAGATAGGCGGCGATCGGCGCATAGCCATGATACCCGTGGTAGGTGTAGCCTATTCCCTCTTTCTTGGTCCCGGAGTTGTCCATGCAGAAAACATCGATATCCAGGGGGACACTGGCGGAATTATTCTCCCCGATGTTGCTGATGGGCTTGGTGTCCGGCATGGCGCGTTTCAGTTTTCCGCTTAGTTTGGTGAAGCGGTTGATCCCCAAGCCGACCAGGGCCAGCCCGGAATGGGAGGTGTAGAATTCGTCCTCGGATCTTTCGATGATGAATTTTCTCATTTTTGCACCCGTTGAGTGAGCTTTTTAGACGGGCGTATATTGCACTATATTTGCATAAAAATCAATAGATTAGGTTGAAAAACCGGGTTTTTTTATTGCAACTTCTTCACGGACTCAGGTCTATTTTTTATCCCCTTTGTTAAAACGCTCCTCACTTGCTCTTAAAATATTTTCTAACATTTCAGCGTACGAAAGTCCCGCAAATTTAGCCATTTTTGCCAGGTGGCCATCCCAACACCAGCCCGGATTCGGATTTGCTTCAAGCAGCCTTGGTGTTCCATTTGCATCCAATCGCCAGTCAAACCTCGCATAGTCACGACATTCAAGTCTTTCAAAAAGTTTAATACAGCTTGCCACCAGGAACCTCTCTGTATCTTCAGGTAAATTCGCTGGAACAGAGTCTATCTTGCCGTATGGAGAATCAGGTTCCCATTTAGCCTCATAACCGCAGATTTTTGGCAGATCAGGTGGTAATGTTGAATAGTCTTCCTTAATAATAGGAAGTACTAAATATGATTCAGGAGGATTGCCGATAATGCCGACGCTGATATCTTCTCCTTCAAGAAATTCTTCTACTATAATAGGCTTGTCATATCCCACATTCCTACGCACATGTAAAAGAGCGCTTTCCAATCCTTCTAAATTATTACAGACGCTATATTGATTGATTCCGAAACTGGAATCTCCAAAATTAGGTTTCACAATTACCGGGAAGTCTACTTGCAATTCGATAAAATTCGTGTCTTCAGGATTGAGAATAAAGGCACGTGGAATGGGAATGCCCATCTCTTTGGCAATCCCTCTGACAAGTGATTTGTCGTAACAATACGCAAGGCATTGAGGAGTTCCTCCCGTATATTTAATATTGAGAATTTCCAGTAATGAAGGAACGTGCAGTTCTTTTGTGGCGTCATTGTTGAACCCTTCGTCACACAGATTGAAGACAAAATCAAATTTGTTCGTATTTTTACTGAGATCATTAATAAGCGTATCATGTTTGTTGAAGTAGATGAAAGTATATTCCTTCAATCCTTCCAACGTTCTTTTCAGTTCATTGATTGTGAAAAAATCATCTTCATCAAAGCTCCCGCTGGGCTTCACTCTGTCAAGTTTTCGGTGGTCGCCCATCGCTATGGCGATCGTCTTCGTGACTATTTGCCGCTTTTTTACAGGAGCCCATTCTTTCATGGCCACGGAAGTAATGACAATACGTCTTTCCATCATCCCCAGGTCTTGTTTTCTTTGCGAATCAGTAGACAGTTCAGCGTGGAAATCTATGTCTGCAAATCCTGATCTTTTCAGCAGATCACTTAGGCTTTCTCTGGTGTAAAGCCTTTCCGCATAGAATTGGTCCGCGATTACGCCTTTTCTTACATTGCTAATCACTTCTCGCGATATTAATCGTTCACCATCTGCCGATAGAGAACGCTCCCTGCACACAAAATAGTCCTTATTAATCCATTCCCAGCTCCGGGGCTGAAAGTTATTTTTCATATAGCAACCGTCTGTAATATCTACAAGCAATTTTCCGGATGGCTTAAGAACCCGCATCGCCTCCCGAAGAATGGCTATATCATCCTTAATGGTTTCAAAATAACCGAAACTATTGCCGGCTATAAGCACATAATCGAATTTATCGGGAAGAAATGACATCTTCCTGGCATCTCCTTCTTTGAAGGTGACGTTAAATCCCTCTTTTCGATTGATTGATCTTGCTCTATTAACAAGATAATGGGAACGGTCAAGCCCGAAGACGTTTTTGAATCCGCACCTTGCCAGTTCCAGGGAATGGCGTCCCTGTCCACAGAATAAATCCAGAATCACACTCTCTGTTGACGGGGACAATACACTCAGGAACAGATCGATTTCGGTTTTAGTAACGGCTTTATCTTCTACAACATCGCCATCGGTTCTTAAGTAATTGGCATTGAAGATTTCTCTCCACCAATCCGCCTTGACATAGCTTTCAAGATTCTCAACAGGGCCTATTGATTGCAATAGTCCAGCACTTCGTGGTTTGCCGGTTTTTGATTTGGCGTTTTTAGTTATCATTTTTCAGTTGGTGATGGGTGGGTGATGGTGATAGTGATGGTGATAGGAAGTTGCTTTTCTTGGCCCTGGCAAAAAACGGGGCACCAAAGACAACCCCGCGCAATTTGCCCCGCAAAAGGGGGTGCTTTGCACCATTAACGGCTACCGGCCAGCGTGTCAACTAAAAAATCCAACACTAAAAAAAATCCACCGCCAAAGCAACCTGATTTCGCCTGATTTCGGCAGATACCTGCATTTTGCGCCAGTGACCGGCAAAAAAACATGTACTACCCCAGCCGCCTGAATCCCCTCGCAAAAAACAGACCCAGGCTCTTGTCCCCCGCTACCCCGTAACAAACGGATCTTCATACTGCGACCAGCCATCGTCGAACGGTTCATATCGCTCATCCGGACTCAATCAACGTGTCATACGAGCACATTAAGGCCCATCTCCGTTTTGGGTTCGGTCCTTCGTCGTATGGTGACGACTACTACAGACCTCTGCTGACTTTTGCTCACTCATCAATGATGTTACCATCAGAGACGCTGCCGGGATCATCCGACAGCCCGCAGAGCAGATCTCCCCGGATAAGAACGTGATCTGTCACTATGCAACCGCAGCATTTACCGTATCTCTTGAACCCAGGGCTTTGTCATGTGTGGCTGACTTACCCGGAAACTCGGCCTTGTATGCTGTTTCTGTTCGTCGGCGCATAGAGAGGATATTGCTCTCTAAAGCGATGGCCCGCGGTAAGTATTCTGTTCGATGAAGAGGAGGAGAAAGTTGGCTTGAGTGGGACATGACATTGCTCCCTTTAGAGTTGAACGGTAAAACCGGGTTTAAACGGGGTTTGCTCATCTCCTTGTCAGGTCAAACTTGACGGTGATGGTGGCCTTAGCCGCAACCTTCTGACCATCAAGGATCTGGGGATGAAATCGCCAGAGGCTTACAGCCCGCACGGCTTCCTGGTCGAAAATGCCGCGCCGGGGCTCGGCTTCGACCACCCGAACATCGTGGACTGAACCGTCCACGGCCACAACAAACTCCAAACGCACCCAGCCGGATACTCCGGCCAATCGGGCCCGCCGAGGATAGTGAGGCTTAACCTGATAAACCGGACGTAAAGACTGAGTATAAAGCACCGGCCCCATCGGTCCCGTTGGTGGATCTGCCGGTGGCTCCGTCATTGCCATCGCCAAAGGCAGATCGGCCAGGGCCAAATTCGGCCGCAAGGTGGGTACCGAGGGAGCAAGCGTTGGCGTCAGCGGGAAGGGAGCAAGCGTTGGCGTCAGCGGGATCGGCGTCGGTAATGGCGGCGTCATCATGGTCTCCAGCCGGGGAACCGTCGCGGGCTGCTCAAGCGGCCGAGGTTTTTCCCGTTGTCGCTCTTGGACCGTGTCTTCCGACTGTTCCAGCCTGATAAACTCGGTGATGATCCCCGCTCGTTTCTCACTGGGGTCAAGCTCAGGGCCGATGATCAATTTTTGCATTAACCAAAACAGCCCTAAAGTAACCCCAACAGCCAAAAGCAGGGCAATGCTCTGTCTGGCCCGCGCGGTCACGGCTTACCGGCCGCGATCGCCATGTTCAACACCCCGGCCAGGCGAACCTGATCCATAACCTGAACCAACACTCCAATGTTTGCGGCTTCATCGGCCTGGATAATTACCGCACTCTCCGGGCTTTCAGCTCGCAGGCGTTCCACATTTGCCCGCAGGGCCAAAATGTCCACCTGACGGCCATCAATCCAGACAGCCCCGGCCGTTGAAACCGCGATCATAATGTTGCCATGCTCCATGTGCTGCGCGGTTGCCGCGACGGGTCGGTTGATCTCAATCCCCGTCTCTTTGATAAAAGAGGTGGTGACGATGAAAAAAATCAGCATGATGAAGATCACGTCCAACATCGGAGTCAGATTTATCTCAGCGGCTTCATGGTCGTCGCGTTTTTGTCGGCGTCGCGTCATGATTTTCCCGTCAGAGTTGAAATATCAGTGCCAGAAGGAAAAGGAAGAGGGTAAGCTTTCAACTGTCGCACCCTACATTCATGCAGTTTACGGTACAGCTCGTCACCGGCCCATCGCACCTTGGAGGTGCAGTCACGTTGCAGACGGACGCTAAACACGTAACCGGAGAGCGCCACCACCAAGCCGGACATGGTGGGAATAGTGGCCATCGACACGCCGGCGGCCATGGCCCGGGGATTGCCGGTGCCGCTGAGCTCTAAGACCGCAAAAACCTGAATCATGCCGGTGACGGTGCCCAGCAAACCCAGCAGGGGACAAGCGACGATTAAGGTCCGAATAAGGGGCAGGGATTCATTGAGCCGCAGGCGTAAACGACAAACATCTCGACGCAAGCGCATGTCCGCCAGTTGATGATCGGGGTGAGTGGTGGCGCGCCAACGTGAACACAGGGCGGCGAAGTCTCGCGGGAAAACCAGCCACTGATACCAGTAACGTTCAATAATCAAAGTCCACATGATCACCGCAACGATGAAGATGAGCCACAAGACCGGACCCCCGGCATCAAAGAAGCGCTGGAGGGCATACCAGAAATCAGCCATGACGCTCAACCATCGTCCGGGTCCGGGTCCACTGAATATGGTCGGCCAGCAACCCGGCCCCCTGCTCCTCCATAATACTTAGCAAACGCTGGCTTTTGGTCGAAGCGATATTATGCATAAACAGCAGAGGGATGGCCACCGTCAGACCCAGGGCGGTAGTCACCAGGGCCTGGGAAATACCTCCGGCCATCAGCTTGGGATCACCCGTGCCAAACAGCGTGATAACCTGAAAAGTTTCGATCATGCCCACCACCGTGCCAAGCAAGCCCAACAGCGGGGTCACCGCCGCCAGAATCTTAATGGTCGTCAACCCCGCCTTCAGGCGTGGAGTCTCGCGCATAACCGCTTCGTTCAGCCTGATTTCCAGAGCTTCAGGATCCAGCGTGCGGTTTTCGTCGTAGAGGGCCAAAACTCGTCCCAGGGGATTGTCCAGCATCGGCCGTTGGGCTTGTTGTAACTGACCTTTTATGCGCCGGTCTTCAAGCGTCAGCACCACGAAGCGGACCACAAAAAGGACCAGGCCCAAAAGGCCCAGAGCCAGAATAATCACCCCAATCGCCCGGCCCTGCCTAACTCGTTCCAGGGGCGATGGCGACTGAACCAGTTGGGCCAGGATGGCTCCCTGCGCAGGATCCAGGGCAAAGAAAGCCATCTCGCCGGGGCTTGCGGCCTCCAGATTTCTGGCTAAACGCAAATAACGACCCTGGGGTTGGCGCGACAGTTGCAGAAATTGATTGCGGCCTTGAATATGGGACAGGTACAGACCATCGGCAATGGCGTTAAATGACCCTACCCGCAAAATCCTATCAAGCTCCCGGCGGCCGTCAGGGCGCAGCACCTCGCCGTTGAACCATGTCACCCGGCCAGAGCCGACCATTTCTTCAAGAATCAGCAACCAGTACCGCGAAAGCTCGGCGATGTTGGGCAGCTTGCGACTGTTGCTCAGATGATGGATAAAGGCCAGGTCTTCGGGACGCTCAACCATGGTTAATGAGCTTAGCAACTGGGCATGAAAATCTCCCGCGAATTGACGAACCACACCAAATAACTCGCCGAGATCACCCTGCCGTGCGTGCAGGTCGCCCTCTAGTTCCAGCACCTTTTTTTGGTTGGTCTCAAAAATCTTAAGCAGACGTTCTTGCCGTTTTTTCTCGACTTGCAGGGACTTACGCATTTCCTGAACCCGGCGATCGGCGGTTTCCAGGCTGCTTTTAAACTCCTGTTCTCGCTGTTGATTGACTAGCTCGGCGCTGACGGCCCGTTGGCGAAGCTCCTGGAGCAAGGTATCGAGCTCCGGACCGGCCCAGGCCGGATCGCTTAAGCAAAGGGCCTGAATAAGGGCAATGGCTATCAGAAAACCTTTCATTGCCGACCCTCCGGGATCATCAATTGATTTTCCAAAATCATCAACCGGTTGGCCGAGCTTACCGATTGATCCCCTAAGATTGCTAGTTGAGCTTCTGAGCTCATCGGTTGCCCCCCTTGATCCCCTGGAATCACCGGGCGGTTCTCTGAGATCACCAGCGGCACTCGGATCAACTTCGGGGCCGCTTGCCGGGCGGCAACACGGAGACTCTGATGGATGGCCCGATTATGGCGACGCGCCAGGGGAATCCAGGTTTGCCGGTGGGGGTCCCAGAAGCCGCTTTCACGACGATCCAGGGTTTGATAGATCAGGGCCAGGCGACCAACACGCAGAAACTCGACAACGCGAGCCGAGTCCTCATCCCGGCCGGCTAAAACCAGTTTGCCTTGATAGACCTCGATGGTCCGACCAAAGTCAACCTCGGCCTGATAAGCGAGCATAACTCGACGAAACTTTTCCGGGATACTGACATCAGCCCGAACCATCAAGGCCCGCAGACCCTCAACCCGCGCCTTTCGCTCCTCGGCAAGAAAGGGGATATCCGCTGAGACAAAATCTGCCAGCGTGTCGACCATGCGCAGCACCATAGGCAAAATCTCGCGCTGACTCACCTCGATATCTTTGATCTGCTGATCTAAAGCGACCATCTCAGCCTGTTGAGACCGAATCATCTGTTCCAGATTATCGTTGTAGATAGCCAGATTTTCCTGTTGCCGGAGCAAGTTTCGATACTCATGCAACAGCTTGGTTGTCGCCTCGTCCAGGTCGTTGATTCGGTTTTGCGAAGCCAGACCCTGTTGTAAAATAGCCGCCTCCGCTTCAATAATCCGCGTAAGCTGCTCGGAGGCCCAAAGTGCTGGTGGTGGCGATAAAAGAACCAAAGACCAGGCAAAGATGAGGCTAGTGAAGACCGTCCAAATAAGCCCTTTGGGTTTTGCTGACGACCCTGAGTCCGTTGCTGTTTGAGTGCGGTTAAAAAACAAGAGCGTTCCTCTTCTATGGTTGAACTTGCTGCGGATACTTCGAACATTATGCCCTGTGGGCAAACAGGGATCAGGGAGATCGCAGTATTGGACACCTGGGCTACGCAGCTTAAAAAGGCGGCGCAATGGTCACCATCACCCGCATGTCCGTGGTCGCACGAATCCCGTGGGGCACGCTGATCTCGCACACCAGAATATCTCCGACCTTGGCCGGCATGGTTTTATCCTGGGCCAGAAATTCACCCTCGCCCTCTATGATCAGGATGGAAAGCTGCCCCTCGGAGTCGTGGGAATGAATGGGTAGTTGCTGACCCGCCCGAAAGTTGAAGCTCAGGATCTTAAAATAGGGCGAGTCGTGAACTAAAAATTTACTTAACCCCAGGTCATTAAATCCATTGGCTTCGTACAGATTGATCTTTTTCACAGTGTCCCACTTTGTTGGGTTTGGGCTCGCGGCTTAACAGGCCACATTGGCCGGGTGATCACCCGAAAACGAGCAGTTTCGCTCTAGTCCGACCGGCGCAAAGCGCGGCCAAAGAAAAAAAGCGGAGCTTGTTTTCAGAAGCTGCCTCGCCATGTGAGTTGAAAACTGCGCCCCGGTGCCTTAATCTCTTGACCGGAAATGCCTACGGTCAAATGTTCGTGGTAGGCCTTGTCGGCAAGATTTTTGACGCTGACCCGCAGCGATTGACCCAGCGCGTAGCGCCAGGTCACACCGATATCGGCGGTGGCAAAGCCGGGGGTGGGGTTCTCCGTGCCACGGGCAAATACGGTAGCCACCCGATCCTGCCTGCGGACCAGACGAAGCGTTGCGTCCGCCGTCCAGTCACTTGCCACCGTGCCCTCCCAGCCGAAGGAAAGTTCGTCGGCCGGCATCTGAAACAGCGGCTCATTGAGTTCTTCGTTGTCGCCACGCAGACGAGAATAACTCACAGCAAGCCAGTAGTCATCAATAAACTGCCAGCGTGCTTGGGCCTCAAAGCCCGTGATGATGACCTCATCCACATTGCGTGTTCGCTTAATCGGCGCCCCGCTTGGATGGAACGTACCGGTTCGTTAAAACTCACTGTCCGAGCGTTTGAGACCGGTAGTTTGGGGCGGGTTGCCAACGGCGGCGGCGCGGCCTTCGACGATATCATGACGCAGTCCGGCAAGCACATTTAGTTTGCCAAAGCTCATATCGTTTTGCAGGTAAAAGCCCAATGCTTCGATGCGCCCATCGCGGAAAGGGTCGTTGCGGGCAAAGACGAAGCGGGGCGGGTTTGCGATAAAACGTGCCGGTGCGGCTTTCATCCGCCAAGCATCAATGCCGAACGACAACAAATGCGCCGGATGAGCCAGCCAGTCGGCCTTAACATCCACCCCGTTGGTGACAAAGGAGACCCGGCCTTCGGTAATATTGCGGGCGAGTGGACCGTTGGCTCGCGCAAAGATTTGTCGTTTCATCTCTTGGCGATAAACCCGCGCGTCAAAGTTGAGAGGGCGCTCCCCTAAACCCTGCCAGGTATAGCCAAACTCAAACAGACGCCTCTCTGTTTCAGGCGAGTGCAGGGTGGTGCTCACAACTTGCGGATGGGGATGGGGCCGGGTCGAACCAGGATACCAAACGTCCTTGTCGATGTGCCGCTGCAATGACAAACGCAGTTGCTGAACATTGTCGATGCGGAAACGATATTGACCGATAAAGGCATTCGAGTCGTAACCCGTCCGCGCCACCCGGCTGTCGGGCGCGTCATAGTCGCCGATACGGGCCAGTGAAGCGCCAAGCATCAATGCATGGTCTGGGCTTGCAACGTTGACCACACTTGTGCCGCGAATGCCGCGGCTGGCGCTGTCGAAGATTGCCGCCGCATCTAAGCTGACTCGGTCGTCAAAACACGCCTGGGGCATCAGCACGTTGATGGCGCCACCCAACGCGCCGGTGCCGTACAGCACCGAAGCCGGCCCCTTGACCACCTCGACCCGCTCGGCCAGTCCCAAGGACAGCATTGACCCGATAGCGCCCGCCGGCTGAGCGGAATTAAGTCGCATACCATCCACCAACAGCACCACTCTTTCCTTCTTGAGTCCACGAATCACCGGATTCTGCCCTTGGGGGCTATCGCTGGCCACCGCCAGTCCCGGTCGGCCGCGCAGAACGTCGCCGAGATTGTTGGTCCCGCGTCGCAGCAGTTCATCCTGATCAACAACGATGACTGCCGCCGGGGTCGCAAGAACATCGGCAGCATGCCCTTTGGCGGTAACGTTGACGGTGGGCAGAGCGTGTAAATTTTCCGCCGCCCGGGGCACAGGGTCCGCCGCCTGGACGACGGAGGCGGTTAAAACTGCACTTCCCCCAGTATAGCGGACACACCGAAGAGTTAGGTTACAATAAATAACCT
>BBPD01001995.1_pt1 | contig 11955 bp, 12 predicted proteins | sample 1344911 | NCBI WGS metagenome assembly BBPD01 (sample SAMD00019088, study PRJDB2971) | groundwater metagenome | biome: freshwater biome; feature: mineral spring; material: ground water | place: USA: CA, Sonoma | collected 2011-09 | depth surface m
AGATTGCCCAGGTCGAGCAGCGTGCCGGCGGTGGCCTTGTTCAGCCGCGCGGCGCCGGTGGCAAAGACCGGCGCCGCACCGGTGACCAGCGTCGGGCCGTCGCCGGTGGCGCTGTTCACCAGCGCATAGGCCGTGGCGTTCTCGAAGTCGGCGACGCGCCGGCCGATCATGCTGGCGAAGTCGGTGAAGGCGCCGAGGTCGTCATTGACCAGCATCTGCCGCGTGACGCGGATGCGCCGCGCGAAGGTCTGCAGAAAGACCAGCTCCTGGCTTTCCGACATGGTGCCGGCCTGGATCTCGCCGTTCTCCGACAGCGCCACGAGGTTGGGGAAGTCGCCCACGCGCAGGTGACGGTGCGGCTTGAAGTCCCGGAAGTCGCGGCGGAGGAACAGCGTCCGGCAGGTCGGCTGCGCCGGCGCATAGGCGGCCAGCAGCATCTTGTTGGCCGCGGCCGAGAGCAGCGCGGGGAAGTCGGAGGTGGTGTGAAAGGCGCGCTCGGCCAGGATGGTCGGGTTGCGGGGGATGTTCCGCTCGCCGCGGGCGCGCAGCAGTTCGCCCATCATGTCGGAGGGGCGCCAGCCCATGAACTCGACGTGGCGTCCGGCGCCAGGGCCGGTGCTGGGCGCCTGGTAGCCCGGCATGGAGCGGGCAGCGAGCGCCTCGGCCATGGCATCGAGCAGGCTGGCGGGGTCGTCCTGGCCGGGGCCGGTGTCGGGGCGCGCCGGCAGGCTCGGGCGCGGGCCCTGGGTGGCGAAGGCGTCCCACAGCCGGCCGCGCAGCACCTCGGGGGAGATGCGGTCGCGGATGGCGGCCTCGCGCATGGCGTCGAGCATGTCGGGGGTCACCAGGCCGCGGGCGCCGGCGAGGACCGGCTCGTAGGCGGCGATGCGCTCGACGGCGGCGCGGTCCGCCTCGGCGCGGATGGCGTCCAGGTCGGGCGCCGGCTGCGCGGCACGGGTCGGCTCGGGCGGAGCGGTGGTCGGGGTGCTGGTGGGCGTCGTGGTCACGGGGACCTCCTGGTGCGGGATGGTGGGCGGCGACGCAGCGGGCGGCGCCGAAGGGGCAGCCGGGGTCTCCGGCGTCGTCTCGGTCATGGGGTGTTCCTCGGTCAGGGCGGGTTCGATGGCGGTGGCGGGAGCGCCCTGCGGCTCCTCGCCACGGATCACGGCCAGGCCGTCCACCGGGACGGGCACGATCGAGATCTCGTAGGGCTCCCAATCCACGGCGCGGTGGATGGTCTGGCCGGTGGCAGCGTCCGGCCGAGGCTCGTAGCGATGCACCCGGTAGCCGACGCTGACGGATTGCAGCGTGCCGTCGGCGACGCGCTGCCAGACCGGCTCGACGTCATCGGCGCCGCTTAACTGCAGGGTGGCGTAGCCGCGGCCGGCCTCGAGACGGGCGGCGGTGACACGACCCAGCACATCGCGCGTGCCGGCACGCCGATGGGTGTCCAGCACCGGGGCGCGGCCCGATCGCAGCGCATCCATGCGCACCGCCTCCGGGCGCATGTCGAGCTCCTCGATGATGGGCCCGAGCGGCGGGACGAAGTTGCGGGCGCGGGCGCCGGTGGACCACACCACCTCGACGGTGCGGGCCGCGCGGTTAACGGTGACAGGCGCTGCGAGTGCGCGGCACGCAGTGATCGATTGCCCAGCGTCGGGCATTCGATCCGGCGCGGGGATATCCCCGCCCGGCTCGATCGGTTCTGTCATGGGCAAAAATCCTGGGCTTAGGGCGCCGTGAAGCCCTGGAGGTTGGCGATCACCACCGCGCTGGCCGTCACCGCCTGGATGTTCAGCGCGGCATTGGCCGTGGTGCGCAGCGGGGTCGGGAAGTCGATGTTGGTGGGGCCCAGGTTCGCCGGCAGCAGCGCGCGCCAGACCGGCGTGGTGCCGTCGCGGATCTGGAATTCCGTGGCCGTGGCACTGGCGTTCTGCACTTGCATGCCGGTCACGTAGCGGCGGATGCCGGCGCCGCCCGCGGCCTGCACCGCAGTGTCGCTGCCGGTGGCGATGCCGGCGAGCGGCCCCGCATAGGTCCAGTCCGCCTCGGGGATGGCATAGGGCTTGGTGACGATCGCGCCGATCAGCGTGGCCAGCAGATCGACGCCACGTGCGGTGGTGACCGCCACGGGATTGGCCGAATAGCCCGTGGCGGCGAGCACCGGCACGGCACCCGCCGTGTTGCGCGCCTGGCCGCCGACCACGCTGAGGGCGGGGGCGGCGGCGCTGAGCACGTTCACGCCGATTCCCTGGCCGGCGACCGCATTGGCGCGGCCGGCAGTGATGGCGGTGGTGAACTCGGCATAGTCGGAGATCGAGACGAATTGTAGACGCAGATCCGTGCTGGAGGCCGGCGCCAGGTTGCGGCTGATCGTCGCCCAGCCGGTGTTCACATAGGCGCCGGTGAAGCTCGACCCGATCAGGTCGAAGTTGTTCGCGTCGATGACGGTGATGGTGAAGGTGCCGTTTGCCCCCGGCACGCCGGCGACGTTGGCCACCGTCACGGAATCTGAGGTCGCATAGCCATGCGCGGCGCGGGTGATGCGCACCGCGCTGCTGCCGTTGTTGGCCACCGCCGAGATCCCGTGGAAGACTTGCCGGTTTCGGACGCGGATGCGAAAGCGATAGAGCGCAGCCGGGTCGGGCAGTTGCTGCTGGCGGGCGTAGGAATTGGCGCGCAGGCCGGTGCCGTCGAGCGCGCGGCCGTGGAAGTAGCATTCGTCGCTGTTGGGCTCGAGCTCCAGCACCGACCAGCCGGCCGGGGCGGTGGTGGGGATCGTGACGCCCGAGGCGGTGCCGAGCCGCGGCGCGCCATCGCTGCCCACCTCGTAATTGGCGAGCGTGGCGCTGATGCCATCCAGGCGCCAGGCGACGATGTTGCGCTCGTCGGGCACGCCTGTTTCGGGCGTGATGCTGACCAGTTCCAGCCAGGCGGTCTGGCCGGCGATGCGCTGGCTGAGGTTCAGCGCCACCATCACGCGCAGCGGCAGCATGAAGCTCTGGCGGCTGAGCAGGACCAGCTCGTCATCGAGCGTGGTGCCGGTGGAGATCTGCGCGGTGCCATTGGCAACGGCCAGCGTCATGCCGCTGCCGGTGGCGAGCACCTCCCAGCGGGTCGGGTTGAGGACGTTGCCCGAAAAATTGTCGCGGAAGCGCCGACGCATGCTTTTGACCTTGAGCATGTCGTCGGCCCAGTCGTAGCCGCCTGGGATCATGGTGTGGCTCCTGGATTGGGGGCGGCGCCCGCATCGGCCGGCGCATCAGCGCGGGGCGAGGCGGCGCCGGTAGCGGCGATCTCGATGGCGGCGAGCTGGGCCGCGTCCTGGGCGGCGCCCGACTTCGCGACGCGGCGCGGATCGCTGTCGAGCGACAGGCCTGCATCGTCGAGCAGGGCGTTGGCCTCACGGATCATCTCGACCACCTGGCGGAAGTCGTAGCCGAATGCGCCGACCGCCTCGGGCTGCGGCACGAAGCCGGCACGCACCTGCGCGATCAGCGCCGTGGTGTCCTTGAGCGGGTCGATCATCTCGTGCGCCGGCGGGACGTGGGACAGGCCCTCCGGCACCTCGGCACCCCACAGGCCGAGCAGCGCGCCCTGCGCGTGGAAGCGATCCGCGATGGGTCGCACCAGCATCGGGATCAGCATCCCGTACTGGACCTGCTCGCAGAGGCGGCGGAACTCGATCTTGCCGGCCCGAAGCGAGGAGTAGTTCGCCTGGGTGAGGTCGCCGGCGACCTGGTCGTAGGTCAGGCCGGTGCCCACCGCGGAAGCCTCCAGCGCGCGGCGCGCGAAGGCCGCATGGCTGCCGCCGCCTGAGCTGGCCCATGTCGAGGCGCGGCTGTCCTGCGCGGCGGCATAGCCCCGCAAGGCGTTCCACGCGTCTCGCAGCCGGCCCATCACCTGCTTCCCTCGCGCGAGAAGCTGGCGAGGGTGACGCTGGGGCGACGCGCGGCGGCGTTCTCCGCGGCGTGCAGCACCGACAGCGCGCGGCCGAGCTCATCCAGGGAGCGGTATTCCACCGTGCGTCCGTCGAATGTCACGCGGGTGGTGCCGCCGGTGAAGGCAGCCGCCAGCACGGCGGCGCGGGTGCCGGCGGGCTGCGACAGCGCCCAGGCGAGGACGGTCGGGTCCATGATCGTCCTCCTTCAGCGAAGCCAGTTGCTGCGCGGTGCCAGCCAGCCGCGGGGGCGCTGCGTGTCAGATGCGGATGGCGCCGGCGCGGCCTGCGATGGCAACGGCGGGTGAGCGGCATTCCCAGCGGCGGGAAGTTCGCTCGCCCGGAGCGGGGCATCGGCGATCTGATCTCGCAGCTGCTGCCAGAAGCGGTCGCCATACCGATCCGCACCGAGCAGCCACAGCGCCGCACGCGCCAGCACCGCGCAGTCCAGCGCCTCGTTCCGCTCGCGCAGCTTGGCCCATTCCTGCCGCGCAAAGCCGCGGCGATCCTTCGTCGTGCGCAGTTGCTCCGCGACCAGCTGCTTGACCCACTCCACCTCGATCGCGCGAGGCAGATGCACCCAGCCTGGCGGCCATTCCTCGGCATCGCCGCGGCCGAGCCAGAGCCGGCGATAGAGATCGGCCTTCCAGGTGGAGACCGACACCGTCCACAGCTTGAGGCCGCGCCGCAGCTTCTGGCCGTTGACCAGCGCATCCACCGGGGTCGGGCCCTGCACCGGCTGGGCCCGGTTCCAGCCGTCGATGCCCTTGGTCGGCGCGATCCGCGGATCCCGCAGCCGGCGCAGATGGCCGTAGACGGCGGCGGTGTCGCGGCCGCCGGTGTCGACGCAGAGCCGGGCGACGCGCATCGCGCCGCCGCCATGGCGGGGCCAGTCGCGCGCCAGCACCCGGGCCAGTTCGTCCCAGGGCTCGCGGTCCCGCGGGCTGCCGGGGATCACCACGTGGTCGACGAGCCAGGAGGAGAAGCCCTCGGCCCAGCCCCAGACGTCGCATTCGAGGCGATCGTCCTGGACGTCGACGCCGGCGGTCAGCACCAGCGCGCCGGTGGGCACCACGCCCATGGCGAAGTCCTCGCGCCGCTCGACCAGCCGCTCCCAATCCGGCGCCTCACCCTGCTCCTGCCAGGTCTCGCCGAGGACCGTGTTCTTGAAGGTCTTGATGTCCTCGGGCTTGCCCTGGGCGGCCTCCCAATCGCGGGCGATCTGCTCCCAGGACAGCCAGCCCACCGGGGAGTAGAGCGCCGAGATGTGGAAGCCGATGGTGTGCGGATCCTGGCCCTCTGCCGTCGCGCGCCATTCCCCGCCGCTGAGCATGGCGGTCTTGTCGTGCTCCTGCATCGGGTGGTCGCAAGCCGAGCAGTGATACCGCGCCGTCTCGGGCGCGCCCTTGTCCCAGAGCAGCCGCTCGAAACGCAGCCACTGCATCTCGCCGCATGCCGGGCACGGCACAAAGGACCGCCGCTGGTCGCTGGCGAGATACTCCCGCTCGATGCGGCTGCGGCCTGCGATGGTCGGCGTCGAGACCAGGAAGGCCTTGCGCCGCCAGCCGAAGGTCCTCGCCCGGGCCTCGGCCAGAGCAATCGGATCGCCCTCACCGGCGACGTCGCCGGGATAGGCATCCACCTCGTCGAGGAACAGGAACCGCGCTGTCATCGAGCGCAGCCCGACCGCGCTGTTCGCCCCGGTCAGCACCAGGATGCCGCCGGGGAATTCCCTCGACAGCATGGTGTTGCCGCTATCGCGCGCCCGTGCCGGCGCCACCCGCTCCCGCAGCGCAGGCGTCTCCTCCAGCAGCGGGTCGATGCGCTGGCGGGAGAAGCGCTTGGCCAGTTCCACGGTCGGCTGCACCGCCAGGGCGGGTGCCGGCACGTGGTGCATGATGTAGCCGAGCCAGTTGTTTCCGCTCTCCGTATTGTGCGTCGGGATCCAACCCTCGCCGCAAAGATAGAGGTGGTTCGGCGAGTCCACCTCGATGCAGCGAACCGGCACGCTGTTGGTCGGTTCGATACTGACGATGCGGCGTCGCCGGCTCTTGCCGGGCCTGCCGCGCGCGATCGGGCGCATCCGCGTCACCTTGCAGGAGAGCCGGAACATCGGCTCCTCGCAATAGGCGGTCCACGACACCCGCCAGTAGCCGAGGCAGGGCCGGTCCTGACCGTTGATGACCTTGCGACGCGACGCTGCAAAATAGACGGTCGGCTTGTAGCCAAGGCTGCGCAGCAGCTCGAGCATGCCGTCCACCAGGCCGCGGTCGCCATTGCAGAATTCGCAGCGCTTGCCGTCCGGCGTGATGCTGCCGTCCGAATCCATCATGCCGCGGATCAGATCGAGCCGTTGCTCCCGGCTCGCGCGCAGATACGCCGCGGGGATGTGCTTGTTGTCCAGCACATCCAGCATTCGCAGCCGCGTCGTGAAGCGCGAGCGGTGCTGAATGCTGGCGGGTGTGTCGCCATCGTCAACCAGCCGGAATGTCGGGTCGATGACGATGTTGGCGCAGCGGCCCTTGCGCCACCGGGGCAGACGAAATTGCGCGACCACGCGGCAGGCCTGGAGGTGCTCGGCCGCCTCCGCATCCTCCTCATGGACGCTGATGTGGTTCATGGTCGAGGAGCCATCGCCCAACCACAACCCCAGCACGTAGGGATGGATGAGCAGGTCCTGGTCCGGCAGTTCGGCCGGAGCACAGCAATCGATGGCGTAGCGATAGCGCGGGCCGCGACCGATGCGGACCCACTGGACCATCTCCCGCGTGTGCAGCACCCGTTCCACAGGCTTCTCGCCATCGGTGAAGTCCCACACGGGCCAACGATGCTCGCCATCGCAGGTGATGGTCTCCCCATCGTCGGCGGTGATGGTGTAGCAGGCGCGGCCAATGATGATGGGAGACACGCCGGTGACGCGGCAGGGCAGGCCGCGCTCGTCGAACAGCGTGTCGCCGACGATGAGCGAGCCCATCCTGGCCCAGCCTTCGGCGGTCGGGATCGGCGTGTCGATGGCCAGCGGTGCGCCGACTTGCGCGCCCTTCATGAACACCACGCGCCGGGCCGGATGCACCGCTTACAGCGCGTCCATCACGTCCTTCAGGTACGGCGTGCGGTTGGTCCGCCAGGGGCCGGGCTCGGCCGAGGCGCGGCTGCCGAGCATGCGGTGCCGCTCGGCCCATTCCGAGACGGTGAGCTGCGGCGGCGGGCGGAGCATGGCGCCGACACGCCGGCGCACATGCTCACGGCTGCGGAGACCGGTCCCCTCCGAGGCCTGCTGGATCGAAGCGATCGGCCGCCTCCGTCAGCAGGTCGTTGATGTGGCTCTGCAGGATGGTCTGCAGCAGATGCGGGTCGATACCACTGGTTTTCGACGCCGAAGGCTCGACGCTGATCTCGGCGGCGATCAGGCCAGAGACGCGGGCCGGCCAGTTCAGCAGCGCGTCACGCATGGTGCTGCCGATCTCGTCGAGCGCGGCGTTGGCCTCGGTGACATCGACCAGGCGGCGCTTGGTCTCGTCCAGCGAGAGGCGCTGCGCCTCCACCTTGAGCGCAAGCTGAGCGACCTTCAGCCGGGCGAAGGGCGTGCCTTCGGCGCCGGCACCGCTGGCCAGCGGCGAGCGGGCGGGATCGGCGGTTTCGGTCAGGCGGCGGCGGGTCTTGTCGATGTCCCACTGACCGTCCGCCTCGCGGGCGATGCGCCCCGCCCGTTCGGCCTTGTGGATGGCGGTGTCGCTGACGCCGAGGCGCCGCGCGGCCTCGCGCGTGGAGGCGGTCAGTTCCGGCATGGCGGCGACTCTGCCTCCCATCGCGGAGCCGCGATGGGGGCCCGCAAGCCGCCGCGCGTGATGGCGATGCCGGCCTTCTCAGAGGGGACGAAGGGCGCGCTGGCGGGCGGCTTCAAAGGCGGTGATGGCAGCGGGCCAATCCAGGCTGGCGCCTTCGCCGAGCATCTGCACCGGTGCGAGGATCACGCGGCGGCGCGACCAGTAGTTGCCGTCGAGCGTGGCGAGCCACCCAGCCAGCCCCTGCGCGGCGAGCGCCGTGGCGGCAGCTTCGACTTCCGCCTCGCTGGGCGGCGCGGCGCGGCCCATGGTCACGTGCCGGCCGTCCTGCGCCAGGATGATCCAGCGGCGTTCGGAGGGCATCAACCCTCCTCCTTCTCAATCTGCCAGGTGCCGTAGTCCACCGTGGCGAAGATCCCACGCCCGTCGCTGGCGGTGCAGACCTGGATCGTCGCGCGGTCCACGCTGTCGGTGCTGCGCGGCGCGGTGGCGAGAAGCTGCTGCCAGGCGGCGCGATCCTGTGGGCCTTCGGCGGTCTCGTGCGGGAGGGTGGTGGTGGTCATCGTCATCTCCGTCTCGGCGGGGCGGGATGCCCTGCGCGTGACTGACGATTCGCGCTGTGTCGGAGCGCAGCCAACTCGATAAAGCGCCGGGAATCTGGATGATCCCCGGCGCTTCCGATGATGTTCGATGCTGTGGCTGAGGCGCTTCACTCCGCCAAGGCATAGACGGTGAAGGAGCCCTTCGCGCCGGTCTTGTTCGGGCCGACCTGGCGGATGCGCTCGCGCACCTCGACCGCGTGGCCCTTCTTCTTCAGCCCGGCGAAGAAGCCGCGGACGGTGTGCTGCGCCCAGCCCGTCGCTTCGGCGATCTGCGCGACCGTGGCGCCCTCGGGGCGGCGCAGCATGGCCAGCACCTGCTCCTGCTTCGTGCCCTCGCGAGGCTTGCGCGGCGCGCGGGGCTCGCGCGCGACGCGGGCCGGCTTACCGGCGAGCAGCGTGCGCAGGGCCTCCATCGGCGCGTCGAGGGCGCCGATCATGTCGCCCGCCCGGTTGGCTTCGTCATCCCAGGCGGCGAGGATCGCCGCGGCGGCGTCGCGCAGGCTGGTGCGCGGGGTGGCGGCGCGTGCGGCGAGCGCCTGGTCGAGCATGGCGATTTCCTCCGTCAGGGGCGCGGCCTGGGCGGGCTCCGCGGCGGCCGCGGGGCTTTCCCCCGGCGTGGTGCCGGGCGCTACCGTGCGCGCCGTGTCGGGCACGCTGCCCTCGATGCCCGAGCAGTCGGGCTCGCCGGCCCCCGCGTCGCCCTCGTTCGGGTCGATGCCGATGGCGCGCAGCCCCTCGTCGGTGATGCGCGCCACGATCCAGGTTCCGTCGTCGTCCTGGCGCCAGCCCAGCCCGACATGCTCGCGCGGGGCGTTGATCTCGGTCAGCAGATTGTTCTTGATCAGGCTGCGGAACACCGCGTTGCGCGCCGCGGCGGGCAGGGTCTTCGGCGCGCGGGCGAGGCCCATCTCGTGCTGCGCGGCGGCGCTGAGGATCACGCGCTGGCTGTCGGAAAGCTTGGTCATCGTGGTGGTCTCCGGTTCCGGGCGCCGACCATCGGCCCCTACTGCCGGGAGCCCCGCCGGCTCTGCCGGTCGGGGCGGTGCGGGAGTGGTCCGCGTCAGGCTTCGTATTCGCCGCGGTGGAAGTGCTGGTCCGCGATGTCCTTCAGCTTCGCGGTGGCATCCGAAAGCCAGGCGGCCTCGCCCCAGAGCACCGTCTCCGGGTCCGCGCCAAAATGGTCCGCGCTGGCCTGGGTGAGTTCCGCGAGGAGGGCGTCGAATTCCGCCTTCTTCGCCAGGAAGGCGGCCAGGCTGTTTTCCTGGTTGCGGGCGGTGCGGGCTTCGCGGTCGGTCATGGTCGTCTCCGTCGTGGTGCAGGGCGGGGTGCTCTGCGTGTGACGGACCATTCGCGCTGTGGCGCGCACGAGCCATGCAAGATGGAGCGTTGTCTTCGTGCTATGATTCGGCGGTCTGGATCACATCATGATCGACGACGCCACGCGCCGCGGCGACATCAGCGAAGATGCGATCATCGCCCTCCAACACGGCGGCCTCACCGGTCGTCTCCTGCCACCGCCGCACGATCACGTCGGCATAGGCGGGATCGATCTCCAGCAGCACCGCGCGACGTCCCGTGCGCTCTGCCGCGATCATCGTCGTGCCCGAGCCGCCGAAGCAGTCCAGCACCGTGTCGCGCGGCTTGCTGCTGTTGCGGATGGCGCGCTCCACCAGCGCGACCGGCTTCATGGTGGGGTGCAGGTCGTTGCGCGCCGGCTTGTCGAAGTGCCAGACGTTCCCCTGGTCACGCGCGCCGCACCAATAGTGCTGCGCGCCGGCCTTCCAGCCGTAGAGCATGGCCTCGAACTGCTGGTGGTAGTCGGCGCGGCCGAGGGCGAAGGTGTTCTTCGCCCAGATGATGGTGCTCGACCACTTGCCGCCCGCCTCCTGCCAGACGCGATGCAGCGTCGGCCACTCGGAGGAGGACATGCAAATGTAGCAGGCGCCCTTCGTGACCGAGAGCATGTTGGCCAGCGCGGGCCGCAGAAAGTCAGCGAAGTCAGCACCCAGCGCATCGTTCGCGATGGTCATCTTCGCCGCGGTGCCGCCCTCATACGCAACATTGTACGGAGGGTCTTGCCACGCCATGTCCGCCAGGTGGCCGGCGCCGAGGGCGCGCTGCACGTCGATCAGCTTCGTCGCGTCGCCGCAGAGCAGCCGGTGCTCGCCGCAGCGCCAGAGGTCGCCGGTGCGGGTAACGGGCACCACGGGCGGCGGCGGAGCGTCATCGGCATCGTCACCGAGCCCCGCATCTGCGGCCGCCAGCAACCGGTCCAACTCCATCCCGGAGAAGCCGAGCACGTCGAGGTCGACCACCGCTTCATCACGGATGCGCGCGATCTCGGCGGCGAGCAGCGCCTCGTCCCAGCCCGAGTTCAGCGCGATCTGGTTGTCGGCCAGGCGCAGCGCACGCGCCTGGGCGGGAGAGAGATGGCCGAGCCGCAGCACCGGAACCGTGGCCAGCCCGAGCTGCTTAGCGGCCATGACGCGGCCGTGGCCGGCAATGAGCACGCCCTCGGCGTCGACCAGGACCGGATTCACGAAGCCAAACTCAGCGATGGATGCCGCGATCTGGGCGACCTGCGACGGCGAATGGGTGCGCGCGTTCTCGGCATAGGGGATCAGCGCCGCCACCGGCACGCTGCTCACCACGAGATCAGGCTGCATCGGCGGTGACCTCCATCCGCGCTGCGGCAACGGCGTCGTAGTCGCGCCCGTCATCGGCGAGCGTCACCGGAAGGTCGGGATGCAGCATCCGCCAGCGGGCGATCGCCAGATCCACATAGGCGGGCGCCAGTTCGATGGCACGCACGCGGCGGTCGGTGCGCTGGCCCGCCAGGATGGTGGTGCCGGAGCCGCCGAAAGGTTCGAACACCACCTCGCTCAGGTCCGTGTAGGTCCGCATCAGGAAGTCGGGCAGCACCACGGGGAACACCGCGGGGTGCTCGGTCTCGATTCCCCGCCCCTTGTGCCGGGTCAGGCGCAGCACGTTGTCCGGGATCCGGAAGTCCTGCACGGGCAGCCCGGCATGCTGGTATTCCGAGATGGTGCCGTCGGCGGCACGCAGCCCGCTGCCCTTGTTCGGCGTGCCGGCCCATTTGCAGGGGACGATCTTGTTCGCCTGGCGCGCCTGGCGGTTGAAGTGGAAGACGAACTCGAAGGCCGGGGCGAGCCGCCCGTTCCAGTCACCCGGCAGGCCGGGCCCCTGGTCCCAGGTGTAGAGCCCGAAGCGGCGCCAGCCGCGGGCGCGCATCCATTCCAGCCATCCGGTCCAATAGGGAATCCATTCGCTGTCGCGGTGGATCAGGCCGAGATTCACCAGCACCTGGCCGTCCGGTCGCATCGCCGCGTCGAGATGCTGGAACACGCCCTGCATCAGGGCATCCCAATCCGTGACGCCGCCGGTGGTGTAGTCGCGCTGGTTCCCATAGGGCGGCGACGTGAACAGCAGCGCGGCAAGGTCCTCACCCATCACCCGCGCCACGGTGGCGGCGTCGGTGCTGTCGCCGCAGAGCAGGCGATGCTCGCCCAGCAGCCAGAGATCGCCGGGGCGGGTGACGGCCTGGCGCGGCGGCTCCGGATCGGCATCGGCGGGATCGTCCGCCGGCTCCTCCCCGGTGTCCGCCGCG
>BBPD01001006.1_pt3 | contig 11937 bp, 13 predicted proteins | sample 1344911 | NCBI WGS metagenome assembly BBPD01 (sample SAMD00019088, study PRJDB2971) | groundwater metagenome | biome: freshwater biome; feature: mineral spring; material: ground water | place: USA: CA, Sonoma | collected 2011-09 | depth surface m
GCCTGCTCCTGCCCGGCGGGCAGCAGCACGTAGTCGGGCGCGATGCAGGTTTGGCCGGCGTTGAGCAGCTTGCCAAAAGCGATGCGGCGCGCGGCCACGGCCAGATCGGCATCCGGGGCCAGGATCACGGGCGACTTGCCGCCCAGCTCCAGCGTGACCGGGGTCAGGTTGCGCGCCGCCGCCGCCATCACGATCTTGCCCACGGCGGTGGAGCCGGTGAACAGCAGATGATCCCAAGGAAGCTGGGCAAAGGCGCTCGAAATCTCCAGCGCGCCCTCTACCACGGCCACCGTGTCTGGCTCAAAGGCCTCCGCCAGCAGGGTGCGCAGGGCCTGGTTGGTGGCTGGGGTGAACTCGGAGAGTTTGAGCACGACCCGATTGCCCGCCGCCAGCGCCCCCACCAGCGGCAGCAAGGCGAGCTGGATGGGGTAGTTCCACGGCACCATCACGCCCACCACGCCCAGCGGCTGGAAATAGACCCGGTTGCGGGCCGGCGCAAACAGCACGCTCACGCCGCGCCGCTGCGGCTTCATCCAGCCGCGCAAGTGGCGCGCCGTGTGCGCAATGCCTTGCAAGGTGGTGAGTATTTCGGCCAGCAGGGTTTCGTGGCGCGAACGGGCCGAAAAATCGGCGTTCAAGGCCGCGATCAGCGCCTCTTGGTGCCGCACCAATGCGCTGCGCAGCGCGTGCAGGCCCGCCAGGCGCTGCTGCAAGCTGGGCATGGGGGCGCGCTCGAAGGCGGCGCGCTGCAGGGCAAACAGGGCCTGCAGGTGTTCGACAGAGGACGATTCTGGGTGCATGGGGGCGGGGCTGGATGGGTTGCTCAGGCTCGATTGTCCCAGCAAAGGCGCGGCGCGCTGCGCTCGTCAAGGCGGCAGCAGGCGCAGCAACTGGCCGTTGCGTTCGTCGGTGAGCACATAGAGCAGGCCGTCGGGGCCTTCGCGCACATCGCGGATGCGCTGCTGCAAGCCTTCGAGCAGGCGCTGCTGGCCCACCACGCGCGTGCCTTCGAGCTGCAAGCGCAGCAGGTGCTGGCCGCGCAGCGCGCCCACGAAGAGGTTGCCCTGCCACTGCGGCCCGTAGCGCGGGCTGCGCAAAAACGCCATGCCCGACGGGGCGATGGAAGGCGTCCAGTGCAGCAGCGGCTGCTCCATGCCAGCGCGCTCGGTGATGCCCTCGCCGATGCGGGTGCCGATGTAGTTGACGCCGTGCGTGATCACCGGCCAGCCGTAGTTGCGCCCAGGCAGCACGCGGTTGAGCTCGTCGCCGCCGCGCGGGCCGTGGTCGTGGATCCAGAGCTGGCCGTCTGGGCCCCAAGCCGCGCCCTGGGGGTTGCGGTGGCCCCAGCTCCAGATTTCGGGCAAGGCCCCGGCGCGGCCGACCAGCGGGTTGTCGCGCGGCACCGAGCCGTCTTTGGCCACGCGCACCACCTTGCCGTGGTGGTTGTCCAGCGTTTGCGCATCGTCCATGCGGCTGAAGCGGTCGCCCAAGGTGAGGAACAGCGCTCCGTCGGGCGCTTCGACGATGCGGCAACCAAAGTGGTGCCGGCTGCCCACCTTGGGGTTTTGGCGAAAAATCACGCGCACCTGCTCGATGCGGCGCGCATCGGCCGCCAGGCGGGCGCTGGCCAGCGCGGTGGAGTTGCCACCGCCTGCGGGTGCCGGTTCAGAAAAGCAAAAATAGAGGGTGCGGTTGCTGGCAAAGGCGCTGTCGGTGATGAGATCCAGCAACCCGCCCTGCCCGCCTTCGTCGATCTCGGGCAAGCCTTGGATCGGTGCGCTCACCCGGCCATCGGCCTGCACCACGCGCAAGCGCCCAGCGCGCTCGGTCACCAGCATCTGGCCGCCGTCGATAAAGGCCAGCGCCCACGGGTGCTCCAGCCCCTGCGCCAGCACCTCGGTGCGCACCGGGTTGGCCAGCGCCGTGGCGCTGCCCAGCAGCAGCACACAGCCCAGCCAGGCAAACCCACCCTGGGCCAAGGAGGCGCGGCCAAACCCCAGCCTCCCGCGCAGCAGGCCCAGGCCGAGTCTGAGCGCCAGCGCGCGCGCAACCGTGCGCCCGGCCGCAGCCCAGCCTTGGGCCGCAGACGGCCGCGAGAATCTTTCCACGCCAGACTCAAGCATCTTCACACTCCTGCTGTTTCAAACCCTGGGGCGGCGAGCGGCCTTCGAGTGCGCCGCAGCCCCAAGCTGCCACACCGAAACCTCGGCAAAATCGGGCTCGATTGCGCCAAATCAAACCCGATGCCCTGCTTGGCGTAGGATAATCCAATTGCATTCAATCGGAGGAAATAGCTCATGATAAGCCCTCGAACCCAAATCGATCTGTTCGAGTTTCTAGACCAATCGCACCGCCAGTTGCAGCGCCATCTGGTGCTGCTGCGCGCGGTGGTGGAGGCAAGCCAAGCGGGCGATCTCGACGCGGCGGGGCGCAAGCAAGCCCGCTTGGTGCTGGATTTTTTTAACGTCGAAGCGCGCCAGCACCACCTGGACGAAGAAAACCACATCTTCCCGGTGCTGGCGGCCAGCCGCAACGAAACATTGGCCGCCGCCGAGCGCCGCCTGCGCCAAGACCACGGCTGGCTGGAAGAAAACTGGCTGCACATCGAACCGGCCATCGCCGCCATGAGCGCAGGCAACCAGTGGTTCGACAGCGCCGAGCTGCTCCATGCGCTGGAGGTGTTCGAGGCGCTCTACCTCGATCACCTGCTGCTCGAAGAATCGCTGGCCTACCCAGAAGCGGAAAAACGCCTACAAGCCTACGACCGGGCCGGCATGGGCCGTGAAATGGCACAGCGCCGCGCATCGGCGCGCCCTGCGAGCCAGGCCACGGCCTGAACCGCAAGGCGGGGAGCCCTGGCCTGGGCGCTGGCGGCCCCGCTGCCCCTTTGCGCCACCCAGGGTGGCTCTGCACCCGATTTGGCACTCAAGCCCATAGAGTGCTAACATACCGGGTATGAGTCTTGCTTTGTGAGGATCTACCCATGAGCACCACCGCCCTGGCCCCTTTGCCCTCGTTTAAGCTTGCCCCCTCGGCCCCAGTGGGCTGGAGTGGCTCGTCTGCCCTGGTGTTGCCGCCGCTGGGCAACCTAGACGCCTACATCAGCGCCGTCAACCGGCTGCCGCTGCTCACCCCAGAGGAGGAGCGCGACTACGCCGAGCGCCTGCAGCAGCACAACGACCTCGAAGCCGCTGGTCGGCTGGTGATGTCGCACCTGCGGCTGGTGGTCTCGGTCTCGCGCCAATACTTGGGCTACGGCCTGCCGCACGCCGACCTGATTCAAGAAGGCAATATCGGGCTGATGAAGGCCGTCAAGCGCTTCGACCCGCAGCAAGGGGTGCGGCTGGTGAGCTACGCGCTGCACTGGATCAAGGCCGAAATCCACGACTACATCCTAAAAAACTGGCGCATGGTGCGTGTGGCCACCACCAAGGCGCAGCGCAAGCTGTTTTTCAACCTGCGCAGCATGAAGCAGGCCTTCAAGGCCGACGCGCCCGACTCCGACACGCACCGCGAGCAGTTGAGCGAGCTCGAAGTGGAGCGCATGGCCAGCGCGCTCGATGTGCGGCGCGAGGATGTGCGTGAAATGCAAACCCGGCTCGCCGGTGGCGACGTGGTGCTGGATCCGAGCCCAGGCGACGACGGCGAGGAAGCCTACGGCCCGATCGCCTACTTGGCCGACAGCAGCCAGGAGCCGGGCGCGCTGCTGCAGGCGCGCCAGCGCGAGCACCTGGCCAGCGTGGGCGTGCAGCAGGCGCTGGAGCAGCTCGACGAGCGCGCACGCCGCATCGTGAGCGAGCGCTGGCTGGCGGTGAACGACGACGGCAGCGGCGGCATGACGCTGCACGAGCTCGCGGCCGAATACGGCGTGAGCGCCGAGCGCATCCGGCAAATCGAGAGCGCGGCGTTGAAGAAAATGCGGCTGACGCTGCAAGCGGCCTGATCAGCCCTCGCGGCGCAGCGCCGGGAACAGAATCACGTCGCGGATGCTGGGGCTGTCGGTGAGCAGCATCAGCAGCCGGTCGATGCCGATGCCGCAGCCGCCTGCGGGCGGCATGCCGTATTCGAGCGCGCGCACAAAGTCGGCATCGAAGTACATGGCTTCGTCGTCGCCACCGTCTTTGTGGTCCACTTGGGCGGCAAAGCGCGCGGCCTGGTCTTCGGCGTCGTTGAGCTCGCTAAAGCCGTTGGCCACTTCGCGCCCGCTGATGTAGAGCTCGAAGCGCTCGGTGATGGAGGGGTCGGCGTCGGAGGCGCGCGCCAGCGGCGAGATCTCGGTCGGGTGGTTGCAGATGAAGGTCGGGTTCCAGAGCCGGTGCTCCACCGTTTCTTCGAAATACAGCACCTGCAGCGCGGCCAGGCTGCGCGCCGCCAGCCGCTCTTTTACTGCGTCGAGCCCGAGTTTTTTGAGCTGCGCGATCAGCCATTCGGGCTCATCCACGCGCGGGCCGGCTTCGGTGTGCTTGAGTATGGCTTCGCGGATGGTGAGGCGCTCGAACGGCGCTTCCAAGTCCACATCGCGGCCCTGGTAGCTGAGCCGGGTGCCGCCACAAACGCGCTGCGCCACGTGGCGGATCATCTGCTCGGTAAACACCATCAGGTCGAGGTGGTTCCAGTAGCCCGCGTAGAACTCCATCATGGTGAACTCGGGGTTGTGGCGCACGCTGATGCCTTCGTTGCGGAAGTTGCGGTTGATCTCGAACACGCGCTCGAAACCGCCCACCAGCAGCCGCTTGAGGTAGAGCTCGGGCGCGATGCGCAGAAACATCTGCTGCTCCAGCGCGTTGTGGTGCGTGACGAACGGCCGCGCATTGGCCCCGCCCGGAATCGGGTGCAGCATCGGGGTTTCGACTTCCAAAAAGTCGTGCGCCACCATGAACTCGCGCAGGCTGGTCACGGCCAGGCTGCGCGCCAGAAAGCGGCGCCGCGCTTGGGCGTCGGTCATCAGGTCCACGTAGCGCTGGCGGTACTTGAGCTCTTGGTCGTGGACGCCGTGAAACTTGTCGGGCAGCGGGCGCAGGCTTTTGGTGACCAGCCGCAGCCTATCGACCAGCACCGTGAGTTCGCCGGTTTTGGTTTTGAACAGCACCCCCTCGGCGGAGACGATGTCGCCCAAGTCCCAGTGCTTGAAGGCGCCGTGCAGCTCGGGGCCGACGCTGGCGTCGTTGAGGTAGATTTGGATGCGGCCCTCGGAGGGGCCAAAGGAGGCGTCTTGCAGCGTGGCAAAGCTGGCTTTTCCCATCACGCGCTTGAGCATCATGCGCCCGGCCACGCTGGCGCGCACCTGCAGCGGCTCCAGCATCTCTTTGCTCAGGCCGCCGTACTCGGCGTGCAAGCCTTCGGCGCGCTGCTGCGGCTTGATGTCGTTGGGGAAGGCCACCGGCCCGCCCGCCGCCTGCGCCTGGCGCAGCGCCTGCAGCTTGGCGCGCCGCTCGGCGATCAGGTGGTTTTCGTCGGCGGGCAAGGGCGTGTGGTCGGCCATGGTGAGCAAAGGGGTTGAGGGAAAACCCACGATTTTAGGTGTCTTGCGCTGGCCCAGCCGCCGCATTGCGCTGGCGCAGCTCGCGCAGTTTGTCGCCTATGCGGATCTCCAGCCCACGCGGCACCGGCTCGTAGAAGGTCGGTGGGCGCAGGCCGTCGGGGAAGTAGCTCACGCCTGCGGCGAAAGCCTCGGGTTCGTCGTGGGCGTAGCGGTAGCCCTTGCCGTGTTCGAGCGTGCGCATGAGCGCGGTGGGGGCGTTGCGCAGGTGCAGCGGCACCGGCCGGCTTGGGTCGCGCTGCACCAGCGCGCGCACGCTTTTGTAGGCGCTGTAGATGGCGTTGCTCTTGGGCGCCACGGCCAGATAGACCAGCGCCTCGGCCAAGGCCAGCTCGCCCTCCGGGCTGCCCAGGCGCTCATAGACTTCGGCGGCATCCAGCGCCAGCCGCAGCGCGCGCGGGTCGGCTAGGCCAATGTCTTCGCTGGCCATGCGGATCATGCGCCGGGCGAGGTAGCGCGGGTCGGCCCCGCCGTCGAGCATGCGCGCAAACCAGTACAGGGCGGCGTCGGGGTCGGAGCCGCGCACGCTTTTGTGCAGGGCGCTGATGCTGTCGTAGAAGGCGTCGCCGCCCTTGTCGTAGCGGCGCAGTTGCTGGCCCAGCAGGTGCAGCAGCCAGTCGGCGCCGATGGCCGCCAGGTTTTGCGCCCGGGCCGCCACGGCCAGCGTCTCCAAGCTGTTGAGCAGGCGCCGGGCGTCGCCGTCGGCGTGGCCGACGAGGAGCTGGCGTGCCGCGGGCTCGATGGCGGGCAGCCCCGCATGGGCTTGGGCGCGATCCAGCAACTGCTCCAGCTCGGCCTCGCTCAAGGGCTGCAGCACATAGACGGTGGCGCGTGAGAGCAGCGCCGAATTGACTTCGAAACTCGGGTTTTCGGTGCTGGCCCCGATGAAGGTAAAGAGCCCGCTTTCCACGTGCGGCAAAAAGGCGTCTTGCTGGCTTTTGTTGAAGCGGTGCACCTCATCGACGAACACCAAGGTGGCACGTGGCGGCTGGCCCGCGCGGGCCAGTTGGGCGCGCTCGACCGCCTCGCGGATGTCGCGCACGCCGCCGAGCACGGCGCTGATGGCGATGAAATCGGCTTCGAAGGCGTGCGCCATGAGCCGCGCCAGCGTGGTTTTGCCCACGCCGGGCGGCCCCCAAAGGATGCAACTGTGCGGCTGCCCGGTCTCGAAAGCCACGCGCAGCGGCTTGCCCGGCCCGAGCAGGTGCACCTGCCCGATCACCTCGGCCAGCGTGTGTGGGCGCAGCCGTTCGGCCAAGGGGCGGGTGTCGGCCTGCATGGGGCTTAGTGGAGGAATTGTGGGCTCATTCGGGGCTCATTCGGGCCGTATCAGGGCAGCACCGGTTGGCACGCTAAAGCCGAAGTGGCCGGGACTAAAGGCGCTCTGGGTGTCGAAGCGCTCGAAGGCGATGTGCGAGCGCTGGCCGAAGCGGTCCAAAATTTCGAGCACCGCCAGTTGCCCGCTGCGAAAGCCGATGCGCACCGCTTGCAGCGGCGCATCCTCGCCCTTGGGGAGCGCCTGCACCCAGCGCAGGCCGTTGGCGTCGGGGGCGTTGCTCAAGGTGAAAGCCTGTTGCAGGGTGCGCAGATCGGCCCCAGCGGCCAGCAGCGCGGCCGGGGTCTGGCCCAGCACCTCGCGCTGCGAACGTGCCGTGACCTGCGCCAGATCGGGGTCGTAGAGCCACAGGGTCTGGCCGTCGGCAACGATGAGCTGCTCGAAGGGGCGCTGGTAGTGAAAGCGAAAACGGTTCGGGCGCTGGAACTCGAACACCCCGTGGCTGGTTTGCACCCGTGCGGCCGGGGCCGTAGTGGCCGCAGTGGCCGCAGTGGCTGCAGTGGCGGCGTTGGCGGCGTTGGCCGGAGCGGCTGGGCGCGGGCCGGTCACGGTCTGGGTGAAGGCGGCGCGGCCCTGCTGGGTTTGCTGCAAAAAGGCTTGCAGGTCGCCCAGGGCGGTGCCGGGGGTGGTGGCGGTGGTGGCAGCCGGGGTGGCGCTTGCTGCGCTTGCGCTTGGCGCGGCCAAGGCCGCAGCGGGCAGAGTGGCCAAAGCCGCCGCAGCAGCCGTGAGCGCCGCCAGCGCTGCCCAGTTACGGGCCAAGGTGGGAAGCATAAAGGTGGGTCGGTGCATCATGCCCATTGTGAATCAAAGCCGGTGCGCCAGTTGCAGGTGCTGGCGGCGCAAGTGTAAGGAGTTGTGGCCGCCAGTGGTGCGGGCGCTCACCAGGCCGGGGTGAAACCGTGGCCTGACCCGACTCCCCATGCGTATCACCCCGCGCCACGGAGGTGACGCGATACGTACTTACGCAGCACACCATCCATGCGTGACTGCCAGCCTTCCCCGGTTGACTTAAAGTAGGCAACCACCTCGGGGCTGTAACGCACCGATACCAGCAGTTTTTTATTTTCAGACTTTGGCCGACCGCGTAGGGCACGAAGTGGCACCATGGCCTCCAGTTGCTTAGGCGTGAGGGGTTGCGCGTCAGGGTCGCTTCTGGCAGCCGCAGTAATGGCCTTGTCCTCTGCCACAGTAGGCATCAGGATCGTTGGACGCTTAGAGATTTTCGACATAGTGCTTCACCTCACGGCGATTGGCGCGGCGCAGGCTGATGACCCTTCGCACTTGGCCTCGATCAACAAAGGCCACGCAGTACAGAATTTCGGTTTGTGGCGCGAGCGCAATCATTCTCGACTCACCGTACTCGAACCGACCATCAACCCACACCAACGCGGCTTCCCAGTCGAGGTCGCCGGCCATGGACAGCGACACGCCATGCTTGGCTTGGTTTGCCACATCCTTGGCTGGATCGAACTCGATTACCATGCCTTTAATGTAGCTACACTAAACGCATTTGTCAAACCCAGCCGAGCGCGTTGGCGGCTTGCTTCATGTCGGTCACCACCGGAGCCAGCAGGTGCGCGATGCCCTCATAGACGCTGAGCTCCAGCATCTTGGGATCGATCAGCAGCAGCCGCACGTCGCGCGGGTCGGCCTTGTAGAGCAGCGACAAAATCATGGCGTTGATGCCCACCGACTTGCCCGAACCGGTGGTGCCCGCCACCAGGCAGTGCGGCATTTTGGTCAGATCGACCACCACCAGGCAAACCGTGATCTGACCCCAATTTCTGTCAATGTCAACAGTATTTTTGGTGTGGGGTCACGGATTCAGGGTTCCCTTACCGCTTAAAATGCCGGAAATAGACAGCCATCACCCGCCTATTTTTGTCATGAATGGAAACGCTGTATGCCAAAAAAACTGACCCAGAATGAGGTAATCGATCAGTTCAGGCAGGTTCATGGCACCCAGTACGACTACAGCATGGTTTGCTACCGAGGCTCCCAAGATTTTGTCACGGTGATCTGCCCTGCACATGGGCCTTTTAATGTGGCGCCCGGGCATCACAAGAACGGGGTGGGTTGTCGGCACTGCTACTTCGACGGCAACCGGAAAAAACTTGCTGATTTTATCCTGCGCGCCGAAACAGCACACCCTGGCGGACGATACGACTACAGCCGGGTTCCTGATGATTTCAGGATTCAGGACAAAGTCCCGATTCGTTGTTTGGTGCATGGACTGGTTTTTGAACAGGCAGCAAGCGCCCATGTGGCCGGGCACACTGGCTGCCCTGAATGTTGGTCTTCAAAGCTGCTGGGAGGCAGATCCAACATCGGCACCTACAAAACCTCGGAGGCATTGCAGCAGGATTTTGTAGCGCGTGCCAAGGCCATTCACGGAGATGCTTACGATTACAGTCAGGTCGACTATCGAGGTGCCTCTCAAAAGGTAAGAATCACCTGCTCACTTCACGGTCCGTTTTTGCAGTCGGCGGGCAACCATATTCGAGGTTCAAAGTGTCCGAAGTGCTCACAGTCAGGCAAGCATCAAGACTCTTTCAAAGCCCGGTGCCTTAAACTGAGCATAGACTATCACAGGGCTCTCAAACGGCGTCAAGCTGGAATGACAGATGAACATATTTTTGCAGTCGCCTATTTGCGCGGTGAACGCAAAGTCAACCCAGTAACGGTTCATGGCACTGAGTACCCAAATCTGGAGGCGGCGGTGAGGGCTCTCGACCCCGTGGCATCCAGTGCAACTATCGCCCGCTGGATCGAAGCAGGCATCTCGCCTGAAGAGGCATTTACCAAGATCCCCAATCCTGGCTACGCGAACGGAATCATTTATTTGGTCGAGCATATCGCGTCTGGAACGAAGTACGTCGGCTTGACGATAGTGCCCATTGCGGAGCGTTGGCGCAGACACATTGAGCAAGCCTCGATGAATCGCATCAAGACCCATCAGTCACTGCACGCCGCGATCCGTAAGTATGGACCAGGGGGCTTCACCATCAAGCAGATCGACCAGGGTAAATCGAAGAGCGATCTCGAGGGCAAGGAGCGCTACTGGATTGACAAGCTCTCCACACTGGTCCCGCAAGGTTTTAATATTTCATCGGGTGGTGGCAGTGGTGGTGCTCATGGGCGTGCTGTTGTCATCGACGACCAGCGCTTCAGCAGCGTGCGAGCTGCGGCCGAGTACGTTGCCTTGACACGCGGGATTACATTCGACGCAGCTAAAGGCCGAATCCGCAGCGGGCGTATTGATGCAAGGGCGCCATCGAAGCCAGGTCATGCGATCTCCAAGACCAAAGCTTATAAGGCATGGTCACAGGTGATTCACTGCACAACGAACCCCAACAGTCGAGACTTCATCCCCGGAGTTGAAATGCATCAGGCTTGGAGAGACTTCGAGAGGTTTCTGGCGGATGTTGGTCAGCCCCCGTCTGAGGGGATGGTGTTTGCGCGCCTGGACAAGTCGATGGGCTTTACACCGGAAAACTGTGCCTGGATTTCAAGATCGCAGGCGGCCAGACTCAATGCACAGAATCAAAAATCACGGCATAAAAGTCCAGCAGTTTGACGCAAAAGGGAATCTGGGTCAGAAACCCGAACACCCCCAGATTTCCCTAAAACTACCGCACCACAGTCCAGCCGCGATCACCCTCTAGCAAAATCATGGTAGATCTACCCATGCTGAGCACTTGCCCCTTTTGAAAATTTCCAAAGGCAAGCATCATGGCTCCGCGCAGCATGGGATCTGGAAAGGCTTCAGATATGGATTTTTTTGCAATCAATCCAACCTCAAATTCAACCAGCCAGCGCCCACCCTCTTGCTCGATCCGATTCAAAACAGTTGTTTTTGAATCAAAAACCTCAGCCATCGGGAAGCCAAACCGATCTGATAGGGTATTTACTTGATTCATCTGGCTTTGCACAATAGCTTGCACCTCCCTATCCGAGGGGCCAGACGAACATGCGGCAAGCAAAATCGCCACAAACACCAGAAGAAAAGCCTTAAATGTTTTCATTGAAACTCCCGTGATTGATCTCACTCGCGACCTGGTAAAAAATTCCTCATTTCCGCACAAGCCATCAAGCTAGCCCGATGTGCGCCGCCACCCGCTGCTCACAGCAGACACACTCAACTTTATCATCAAGCTGCTGCACCGCAGTTTGATATTCTCCCTCACTCCGCGCTGCGCCCACCCACCAGTATGTCGCGCTGGCCGCTGCTGGTCAGGGCGCTCACCAGGCCGGCGCGCTCCATGTCTTCGAGCAGGCGCGCGGCGCGGTTGTAGCCAATTTTGAGCTTGCGCTGCACGTAGCTGATGCTGGCCTTGCGGTCTTGCAGCACGATCGCCACGGCCTGGTCGTAGAGCGGGTCTTGTTCGGCAGTGCCCGCCGTTGCGCCTTCGTCGCCATCGGCTGCGCCCTCGGCATCGACTGGGCTGTCGAGCACGCCCGCGATGTAGTCGGGCTCGCCGCACTGGGCTTTGAGCCAGGCCACCACGCGGTGCACCTCGTCGTCGCTCACGAAAGCGCCGTGGATGCGGCTGGGGTAGCCGCTGCCGCTGGGCATGTAGAGCATGTCGCCCATGCCCAGCAGCGCCTCGGCCCCCATTTGGTCCAAAATGGTGCGGCTGTCGATCTTGCTGCTCACTTGGAAGCTGATGCGGGTGGGGATGTTGGCCTTGATCAGGCCGGTGATCACATCCACGCTGGGGCGCTGGGTGGCCAAGATCAGGTGCACACCCGCCGCACGCGCTTTTTGCGCCAGCCGAGCGATCAGCTCCTCGATTTTTTTGCCCACCACCATCATCAGGTCGGCCAGCTCGTCGATCACCACCACGATGTGCGGCAGCCGCTGCAAGGGCTCGGGCTGTTCGGGTGTGAGGCTAAAGGGGTTGCCGATGTGCTCGCCGCGCGCCGCCGCCTCGGCGATCTTGGCGTTGTAGCCGGCCAGGTTGCGCACCCCGAGCTTGCTTAGCAGGCGGTAGCGCTTGTCCATTTCGGCCACGCACCAGTTGAGCGCGTTGGCGGCTTGCTTCATGTCGGTCACCACCGG
>BBPD01000641.1_pt3 | contig 11901 bp, 9 predicted proteins | sample 1344911 | NCBI WGS metagenome assembly BBPD01 (sample SAMD00019088, study PRJDB2971) | groundwater metagenome | biome: freshwater biome; feature: mineral spring; material: ground water | place: USA: CA, Sonoma | collected 2011-09 | depth surface m
GCGAGGAAGACGGCGGTCGGCAGGGCCGGCGCGCGGCCCGTGATGGCGCGGGCGAGGATGTTCTCGGCGTGGTCGGTGAGCGAGCTCATGGCTTCTCCTGTGTCGGCTCAGGTTGGCGGTGTGGCGGTGATCAGATGTCGGCGGCGTCGGCGAAGGCCGACGGCACCGGCCGCCCGCGCTCGTCGCGGCCCGCAGGTTCGCGGCGGATCGCGTCGTAGATGTCGTCGAGGGCGAGGGCGTCGCCGCCCATCGCCTCGGCGGGGAAGCGGAAGACGGCGCGGGTGAGCGGCTGGCGCCCCTCGCGCCGCGCGCCCTCGTCGCGGTAGCCGTGCAGCGTCGCCTCGAGGACGCCCGCGACGCGGTCGAGCTGCAGGTGGGTGAGGCGCCAGTACGCGGCCTCCACCCCGGTCTCATTGACCTCGATGCCCTTCATGAGCGCCATGGCGCGGTGCCTCCTGTCGTGGTGGTGGGTTGGATCAGCCCTGGACCTCGGCGCTCATCGCGCGCGCGACCCAGCGGATGGTCTTGTTGGCCTCGCCGGTGACGGTGACGGCGAGGCCGCCCTGCGCCGTGTCGGGGGCGAGCTGGACGCGCCAGACCGCCGCCGCCGCGTCGGAGAAGGCGGGCGCGGCCGGCGTGCCGCCACCGGTGGAGCCGACCAGCACGGTGGTGGCGACGCCGACGCCGCGCCTGACCAGGGCGGTCACCTCCCACGTCGCGCTGTCGCCCACGGCACCTGCCGAGCCGGCACTCTGCCGGGCGACAACGATCAGCCGGACCGCATAGGCCCCCTGGTCGGGCAGGTTCAGCGTGTTGCCTGCGCCGGGCGGCCCGGCGTCGGCCGTCAGGCGCAGCGCGGCCGCGCCGGTGGTCGCGCCGCGCAGCACGAACTCGCCGGCCTGCGCGTCGCCGTTGGTGGCGAAGGTCCCGCCCGACCAGGCGCCCCGGCCGTGGTGACCGCGCACGGTGGCATCGAGGCCGCCCGGCACCCAGCTCGCGACGCCCGTCGCCTGGTTCAACCCGCCGCCCGCCACCGTGCCGCGGGTCGCGGTGGCCTGGTTGCCGTCGCCGCCGCTGATCGTGGAGTTGACGCCGCTCGCGAGGTTGGCAAAGCCGCCGCCGATCACCGAAAGCGCGCCGGAGGCGACATGCACCGCCGCCCAGCGCGAGGTCTGGAGGTCCACCGCGTTGGCCCCGCGAGCGCCGCCGCCCGCAACCCCGTTGTCGGGGAACTGCGCGAGGAGCGGGCCGGTGCCCTTCGGCTGGCCGATCACCGCCGCGATGTTCGCGTCCACGCCGGCGGCGAGCCAGCCGACGCGGCCCGGCGTGCCCGTCGCGCCGCCCTGCAGCTGCATCGTGTTCACCGCGCCGCCGACATGCACGACCTGCGCCTGGGTGACCCCCGCGTTGGTCTGCAGCCGCAGCTCCGATGCGCCGCGCGAGGCGAGCGCGAAGGGAACGTTGGTGCCGGCGTCGGGCAGCAGCGACACCAGGTTGTTGTCGCCGCGGATGAGCAGCGCCGCGGGTGTCGTCGAGGCGGCCACGGCGCGCGCCACGGTGAGCGTGCCGCTGCGCAGCACCACCGCGCCGGTGTTGCCCCGCGCGCCGAGCACGAGGTCGATGGTCGCGTCCGCACCGTTCGCGGTCACGGAGGGCGGCGCGCCGGTGGCTGCCCCGGCGACGACGATCCGGTTCGCACCGGCCCCGCCCGCGACCTCGAGCGGGTGCGCGCCCTGCGCGCCGCCGACGGTCGTGGGGCCGCCCTGAGTGGCGCGCATCACCTCCGCGCCGTTGGCCGCGATTCCGAGCTGGTTGGCCGCGGGCTGGAACAGGCCGGTGTTCGCCGCGCCGACGGAGACGGAGGGCGCCGCCGCGCTGCCCGCCGGGACGGGGAAGCTCACGCCGCCGCCGCCGCCCGCGCCGGCCACCTGCACCACCGCGTTGGTGCCGCCGTTGGCGAGCGGCCCGGCCGTCGTGCCCTCGAGCAGCGCCGGCGAGCCGAGGTGCACGCGCTGCTCATGGCCGACCGGCGCGTTGGCGAGATGGATCGCCGACGAGCCGTTGTTGCGCAGGTTGAAATTCACGCAGCGCAGCGCGAACAGGTCGAGCCGGTTGCCCGCGCCCACCAGGCGGATCGCGTTGTCCTCGGCGTCGTCGATGCGCAGGCTGCCGACCTGGATGCGTGAGCGCGCGCCGCCGAGCAGCACGCCGACCGAGCCGGGCAGCGGCGCGCCGGCGGCGTTGAACAACTCGCACTGCACCGTCATCGCGTCGACCTGGCCGTCCACGTCGTCAGCCTCGACCCAGATGCCGTGGCGGACGAAGTCCGCGTAGGACTGGCCGATGTTGAACTTCGAGGTGACGCCGGCGGGCGAAGAGGCGAAGCGGAACATGGACCGGTAGCCGAGCACGAAGGACTGGTCCACGAAGACGCCGTCGCAGCGACGGAACACCATCGCGTCGCCGTTCTGCTGCTGCCAGCGCACCACGTGGTCCGAGGCCGACCAGAACGGCCAGAAATGCAGGCTCTGGATGCGCGGCACGTCGAACATCTCGTCGAGCTCGAGGCCCGTGGTGAAGACCTGGCCGCGCAGCCGGCGGATGTCGAGACGGCCGGAGTTGCGGCAGAAGATGCCGCGGTTCACGCTGGCCAGCAGCACGTTGTCGAAGTCGATGGCGCCGAAGCAGTCCTCGACGCGGAAGAAGAATCCGTAGTTGGTGGGGGCCCAGCCCGGCCCGCCGGGCAGGTGGATCTCGCGCACCGCGATGTCGCGCACCGCCGAGCCGCGCGCGGCGGTGCCGGTGAAGGTGAAGGGCGTGATGGCGGGGTTGTCCGCGGTGAACCAGGTGCCTTCGCCGGGCGCCGCGCCCTCGGAGAAGCCCACGCCCTGCAGGCGCACCGAGACGCCGTTCACGGCGATGGCCGTGGCGATCCGGTAGTTGCGCGGGCCGAACTGCACCACGCCGCCGCCCCCTCCGTTGCCGTTGGGGCCGCGCAGCGCGTTGATCGCGGCCTGGATCGCCGGCGCGTCGTTGGCGACGCCGTCGCCGACCGCACCGAAATCGCGCACATGGACGCTGCGCTCGGCAAAGGCCGCGCGGGTGATCTGGGAGATGGTGGCGCGGCGCGTCTGGCCGGCCTGGACGACGGGCGTGAGCTCGCCGCCCGCCGGCGCGCTGGCCGGCGGGAGTTCGCTGATCTTGAGGTCGGGCATGGGGCTCCGTCCGGAAAGGGGTCTGGCGGGGAGGGGCTGCGCCGGGGGCGGCGTCTGGGCGTGACCCGGGGGGCGTCGGCGATGGGCCGCCGCGGGATGTTTCGGCCGTGGCGCACCGGCGGGCGCACCGGCGGGCGCACCGGGGCGGAGTCGAGCGGTTTCTGCCTGACTGGCGTCAGGTTGGGCCCGCTTCCGCCATGGCCGAGCGGAGGATTCACGCCATGACCGATTCCGGTCAGGGCGATCCTGCGCGAGTTCCGGCGGACCGTGCCGCGGACCCCGCGGGTCAGCCCCTCAGTTCTGGCCGAGGCGGCCGCCGTCCTCCTGGAGGATTCGGAACGCGTCTTCCTGCAGCAGCAGCCGGAAGTCGGGCAGCACCGAGAAGGTGGCCGAAATCGCCGCGATCTCCGGGTCGGCGGCGTCCTCGACTCGGATCCGGTACCCGGTGCCCACCGGCGGGGCGGGCAGCGCGACGTTGGCGTAGCCCATGTCCACGTTCACCGTGCGCGCGGGCGGGATGACGCTGCCGTCCGGCGCGCGGACGGTGACGATCACCTGGGCGATCGGGCCGTTCACCCGGGCCTCCACCGGGATCGTGCTCCCGGCCAGCACGCCGGCCACGATCGGCGCGAGCACGATGGTCCGCACCACCGCCGAGACGACCTGGGTGACGCGCGCCGGGAAGGCGATGGCGCGCGACAGCGCGATCGGCGCGCCCGAGCCGTCCAGCGTCAGTGCCGGGCCGGTCGCGGCGTTGGAGCGGAACGGCACGAAGGCCAGCGCGTCGGAGGCCTGGAGGATCATGATGTCGCCGGGCCGGAACCGGCCGCCAGCCGCCCCGAAATAGCCGGGCGTGGTCGCCTGCGCGCGGGTGTCGGTGGTGCGATAGTGCCAGAGGGTGAAGCCGTTGGCCTGGACGAGGGCCACGAGATCGGTCGCGACGAAGGGCATGGGCTGGCCTCTCCTGCCGGGCGCGGACGGGCATGGCCGCGCCGGGGAGGGCGCGGGCCTGCCCGTCTCGTCGGGCTCGGGTGCGGGTGGGATGGTGCCGGGGAGGGTCGCGGCGCGTGCTGGACGCACCTCTCCCGTTGGCAAGCCATTCCTAGCCGCAATAGGAAAACAAGTCAAGAACAAAACGTGATATTCGTGGCAGGCCAGCACGCCACGCGGTCGCCGCCGGCCCGCCCCCTTGCGCCGCCCGATGCGCCGCGCGCTGGGCTGCGCGCTGGGCTGCGCGCAGCGTCCGCGCCGACGGTCAGCCCGGCTGCAGCGCCTGGCGCAGGTCGTCGAGCAGCCCCTGCTCGGCCGCCGAAATGCGCCGGCCGAGGCCGAAGAAGCCGCCCTCCGCCTCGGCGACGGTGCGGGCGCGGCCCAGGACGGCCTCCACGAGCTTCGCGCGCTCCTCGGCCGTTGCCGGGGCGGCAAGCGCGTGCGCGTAGGCCTTCCAGGCGGCGATCAGCGCGGGCGAGGGCGCTTCGCGCAGCCAGCCCTCGAGCAGCTCCGACGCGGGGGAGCCGGGCAGCACGCCGGCGCGCTCCGCCGCCTGCACCACGGCGCCGCGCTCGGCCACCGACACGCCGCCATCCGCCCAGGCCACGGCCGCCATGGGCAGCAGCGTGAGCGCCGCCGCGGCCTCCGGCGTCACGCCGAGCTCGGCGAGGCGCGACAACGCGGCCTGGTCGCTCACCCCTGTCGCGGTGGCGAGCGCGCCGTGCCCGTCGTCGCCGCCGGCGCGGAGCCTGGCCAGCAGCTCCGCGTTCTGGCGCGCGAAGAACGCGTCCTCCAGCGCGCGGCGGTGGTCGTCGAGGATGCGGTCGGACATGGTTGGGAATCCCCCTGCGGTGGCGTCAGCCGAGCAAGCCGAGCGCGCGGAGGCGCTCGCCGTCGCGCGTGAGATAGCGTGTGCCGATGTCGGAGCGCCACCGCAACTCCGGGGCAATGACGTTGCGGGCGCGTTGGGCAGCGAGGCCTTGCGCCGCCTCCACCGTGCCGCCGGCGGCGGTGACGATGCCGAGGTGGCCGGAGCGGCGGCGGGCGTAGAGCTGGCCAGCGCCGTCGCGCCGCACATCCACCCAGTGCAGGTTCCCCGCCGGGATGTCGCCGGTGAGGAACACCGGCGCGTCCTCGTCGGGTGCCTCCGGCCGCGAAGCGGGGAAGGGCGGGATGGTCAGCACGATGGCGACGGACCAGCCCGGCTCGGCCGCGAAGCGCGTCTCGCCGCCGCGTGCCATCCGGGCGAACAGGTCGCCCCAGCCGTCGCGCTGGAGGGCGGCGAGCACGGCGAAGCCGGGGTTGCCGAAGCGGCAGGTGAACTCGAGCGGCCAGGGCGTGCCGTCCGCGCCCACGATGAGGTTCAGGTTCACGTAGCCGACGTGGCGGTGCGCCGCGAGCGTCGGCTCGACCTTGGCCAGTGTCGCGGCGAACAGCCGCTCCGCGCCGTCATACGTGGCGAGCGTGCCCATCTCGCCGGTCATCTCCCCAAGGTCGCCGGGGAAGAAGCGTTTGTGCTCGAAGTCGAGGCAGATCGGCCGGAGGAACCTCGTCCCGTCAAAGTACCCGCCGAGGCCGATCTCGACGCCGTCCAGGTGCTCCATGAGCAACACGCGACCCTTCGAGCGGCTCGCCAGCATCCAGCGCACGTCGTCGCCGCGCGGGTGCTCCCCGACGAAGGTCGGCACTTCCACCTCGTCGTGCTTGAGGACGCAGCGGCGCGGATTGGCGCGCAGCCACGTGCCGGCGGCCTCGGGGGTGGGGAAGGGCAGCGCCTCGGCCACGCGCAGCCCGGCCTCGCGCAGGACATGCTGGCCGAAGGCGCGGTCGGCTTCGAGCCGCGCACCGTGGGCGCTGGTGCCGATGACGCGGACGCCGTCGTCGCGAAGCCGTTCCTGGAGCGGCGCGGATTCGAGGCGCTCGAATACCATCGCCCCATCCCGGCCGAGCCAGGCGAGGTGGTCGCGCCAGTCGGCGACGGGTTCGATGATGCCGAGGAAGGAGCGCTCCGGCTCCGGATCCTCGCAGAACACGCGCACCTCATGGCCCTCGCGGGCGAGCGAGAGCCAGATGTCGCCGAGATAGGCGCGCGGGCCGTGGCAGAGAAAGCGCAACCGTCGGTCCCCTTGCGGCCGCGAACGCCCGGCTCAGCCCCGCGCTACAGCCGCACGCGCAGCCACTTGCCGACGTTCAGCGTGGTGGACGGCCCGCATGCTGCCCCGCGCTACAGCCGCACGCGCAGCCACTTGCCGATCTCGCCCACGATGCCGCGCCGGAACGCCATCACAACGACGACGAAGATGATCCCCTGGATCACCGTCACCCAGGCGCCGAACTCGGCCAGGTAGTTCTGCATCGTGATGATCACGGCCGCCCCGACCACCGGCCCGAAGATCGTGCCGAGGCCGCCGACGAGCGACATCAGCACCACCTCGCCCGACATGGTCCAGAATACGTCGGTGAGCGTGGCGATGCCGAAGACGATGGACTTCACGCCGCCGGCCACGCCCGCGAGCGTGGCGCTGAGCACGAAGGCCATCAGCTTGTAGTCGTCGGTGCGGTAGCCGAGGCTGGTGGCGCGCGGCTCGTTCTCTCGGATGCTCTTGAGCACCATGCCGAAGGGCGAGTGGACGATGCGGTGTATGAGCAGGAACCCGATCAGGAAGACGGCCACCGTCACCCAATACATGCTCATGTCCGAGCCAAGGGGGATGACGCCGAAGAGGTTGCCGCGCGGGATGGACTGGATGCCGTCCTCACCGCCGGTGAACGGGGCCTGGAGCGCGAAGAAATACGCCATCTGGGCGAGCGCGAGGGTGATCATCGTGAAGTAGATGCGTTGCCGGCGGATCGCGATCCAGCCGAACACCACGCCGAGCAGCCCGCCCGTCGCGCCGCCAATGAGGATGGCGAGCTCCGGCGTCACGCCCCACACCTTGGCCGCGTGGCCGGCGAGGTAGCCGCCCATGCCGAAATAGGCCGCGTGGCCGAACGAGAGCAGGCCGACATAGCCGATCAGCAGGTTGAAGGCGCAGGCGAAGAGCGCGAAGCACAGCACCTTCATCAGGAACACGGGATAGAGGAAGGAGGGCGCGATCGCGAAGAACGCGACCATCACCGCGAAGGCGACGATCTGCGCCTTGGTGAAGCCCCAGAGGAGCTCGTCCTCCTGCTTGAAGTCGGTGCCGCCGAAGCCGCCGGGAGCCGCCATGTCTCAGGCCCTCCCGAACAGGCCGGCCGGCCGCGTCACCAGGACGATGGCCATCACGACGAAGATCACGGTGGAGGACGCCTCCGGATAGAAGACCTTGGTGAAGCCCTCGACCACGCCCAGGCCGAAGCCGGTGACGATGGAGCCAAGGATGGAGCCCATGCCGCCGATGACGACGACGGCGAAGACGATGATGATGAGGTTGGCGCCCATCTGCGGGTTCACCGAGTAGATTGGCGCCGCCAGCACGCCCGCGAAGGCCGCGAGCGCCACGCCCGCGCCGTAGGTCAGCGTCATCATGCGCGGCACGTTGATGCCGAAGGCCTGCACCAGCGCCGGGTTTTCCGTGGCTGCCCGCAGGTAGGAGCCGAGCTTGGTCTTCTCGATAACAAACCAGGTGGCAAGGCAGGCGACGACGGCCACCAGCACCACCCAGCCCCGGTAGATCGGCATGAACATGAAGCCCAGGTCCCACGAACCCTGGAGCTCGGCGGGGACGCGGTAGGGCAGGCCGGACGAGCCGAACTCGTTGCGCACCAGCCCCTCGACGATCAGCCCCACGCCGAAGGTGAGCAGCATGCCGTAGAGGTGGTCTAGTTTGTAGAGCTTCGAGATCATGAGCTTCTCGAGCAGGACGCCGAACAGCCCGACGATCAGCGGCGCCAACAGCAACGCCCACCAATATCCCAGCCCGAGGAAGTTCAGCAGCATCCACGCCACGAAGGCGCCGAGCATGAACTGCGCCCCGTGAGCGAAGTTGATGACGTTGAGCATGCCGAAGATCACGGCCAGCCCGAGCGAGAGCAGCGCGTAGAAGGCCCCGTTGATGAGGCCCAGAAGCAGCTGCCCGAACAGCAGCGGCGCGGGGATGCCGAAGATCTCGTCCATGGGTCGTTCCTAGATCAAGTCCGCAACAGCGCGCAGCCGCCCTCGGCGAGGGGGCGGAACGCCTCCTGCGCGGGGACGGTGTGCGCGATCTTGTAGTAATCGTACCAGCCCGTGCTCTCCGCCCGGCTCTTCACCTGGAAGAGGAACACCGGGTGGAGCTTGCGGCCGTCCTCGCGGATGCTGCCGGGGCCGAAGGCGTCGTCGTCGGTCGGCATCGCCTTCATGCGGGCGACGGCGGCGCGGCCGTCAGCCTTGGCCGCGGCGACGCCCATGTCGGCGACGGCCTTGAGGTAGTGCAGCGCAGCACCGTAGCAGCCGGCCTGCACCATGGCCGGCGGGCGGTTGCCGTTGGCGTGGCGCACGCGCTGCGTGAGCCGCCGCGTGCGGTCGTTGAGGTCCCAGTAGAAGCTCTCGGTGAGCAGCAGCCCCTCTGCCTCATCGAGGCCGAGGGAGTGGACGTCGATCAGCCCCATCAGGAGTGCGGCGAAGCGCATGGAGCGGTGCAGGCCGAACTCACGCGCGGCCTTGATGGAGTTGACCGTGTCAGTGCTGGCATTGGCCAGCCCGAGCACCTGCGCCCGGCTGGCGCGCGCCTGGGTCACGAACGCCGAGAAGTCGGTCGTCGCCGGGAATGGGTAGCGCGCCGCGCCGAGCACGCGCCCGCCCGCGGCCTCCACAAACCGGGTGACGTCGCGCTGCAAAGCGTGGCCGAAGGCGTAGTCGGCGGTGATGAAGAACCAGCTCTGCCCGCCGGTGCGCACGATGGCGTCGCCCGTCCCCTTGGCGAGCATCCACGTGTCATAGGTCCAGTGGACCGTGTTGGGCGAACATTGCGCGCCCGTGAGGTCGGAGGATGCCGCGCCCGAGTTCAGGAACACCTTGTTCCGCTCGCGCGTCACCGTGTTCACGGCGAAGGCGACGGAGGAGGTCGGCACGTCGAGGATCGCGTCCACGCCGCCCTGGTCATACCACTGCCGAGCGATGCTGGAGCCGACGTCGGGCCGGTTCTGGTGGTCGGCCTGCACGACCTCCACCGTGAAGCCGCGGCCGGCGAACTCGCGCGCCGCCTGCTGCGTCATCACGACGGAGCCGGGCCCCGTGGTGTCGCGGTACGGCCCGCTCATGTCCGACAGCACGCCGAGGCGGATGGTGTTGGCGGCCTGCGCGCGCAGCTCGCGCAGCGGAATGGCGCCCGTGCCAACGGCCGCGGCGGCTCCGCGCAGGGCGGTGCGCCGCCCGATGGTGTTCGTCGTCGTCATGTCGCGTTTCCTTCCCTCTTCGTTGTTGATCCCCGGCGGACAAGGCTCGGGCCTCCGCGCGTCTTTGTCGCGGTGTGGCCCGGCCCCTTCATCTGTCTCTCCCGATCTCCGGACGGTCAGGCGCGCAGCAAGGCGCACCCGCCCTCGGCGATGGGCCGGAAGGCCTCCTCCGCCGGGGTGGTCTGGAGCAGCTTGTAGTAGTCCCAAGGCCCGCGGCTTTCGGCGGGCGTCTTCACCTCGAACAGGTAGGAGGGCTGCATGCGCCGCCCATCGGGGCGGATGGTGCCCTGGCCCATCGCGTCGTCGCGCGTGGGCTCGGCCTTCATGCGGTTGACCGTCTCGACGCCGCTCGCCCGTGCCCGAGCGACGCCCATGTTGGCCACCGCCTTGGCGTAGTGCAGGGCGGCCGAGTAGCCGCCGGCCTGCGTCATGCTGGGCCGGCTCTGGTTCGGCATGGCGTTCAGCACGCGCTGCGTGAACCGCCGCGTCTCGTCGTTGAGGTCCCAGTAGAACGTCTCGGAGCAGACCAAGCCCTGCGCCGTCTCCAGCCCGAGGCTGTGCACGTCGTTGACGAACATGAGCAGGGCGGCGAGCTTCACCCCGCGCCGCGTCAGCCCGAACTCGGCCGCCTGCTTGATGGAGTTGATCGTGTCGCCGCCGGCGTTGGCGAGGCCAATGACCTTCGCCCGCGACGCCTGCGCCTGCATCAGGAACGACGAGAAGTCGGTGGAGGGGAAGGGCGTGCGCGCCCCGCCCACCACACGCCCGCCCGCCGCGCGGACGAAGTTCGCCGTGTCGCGCTCCAGCGCGTGGCCGAGAGCGTAGTCGGCGGTGAGGAAGAACCACGTGTCGCCGCCCGCCCGCACCAGCGCGCCGCCCGTGCTCTTCGCGAGCATGTAGGTGTCGTAGGTCCAATGGATCGTGTTGGGCGAGCACTGCGCGCCCGTGAGGTCGGAGGTCGCGGGGCCCGAGGCGAGGAAGATCTTGTTGCGCTCGCGGCAGATCGTGCTGATGGCCAGCGCGACGGAGGATGTGGGCACGTCGATGATCACGTCCACACCGTCCCGGTCGATCCACTGCCGGGCGATGTTCGCGCCGACGTCGGGCCGGTTCTGGTGATCGCCCGCCACGACCTCGATGTTGACGCCGCGCGCGGCGACGCCGGAATCGGCGATGGCCTGGCGCACGCAGGCAACGGTGCCGGGGCCGTTGATGTCGCGGTACAGCCCGCTCATGTCGGTCAACACGCCGACTCGCACCGTGGCCGCCGCCTGGGCGCGGGCGGTGGAGAGCGGCAGCGCGCCCCAGACGGGCGCGGTGGCGGCGGCACCGAAAAGCGCGCGGCGGCTCGTGCCAGTCGCCATGCTGGGCCTTACCTCCCCTGGTTCGTGTCGCACAGCGTGGGCGGGGCGGCGGTCTTGACGCCGCCGCCCGCGCCCGAACCCCAGCTCAGCTCCGCACCAGCGCGCAGTTGCCCGCGGCCATCGGCCGGAAGGCCTCCTCCGCCGGGGTGGTCTGGAGCAGCTGGTAGAAGTCCCACGGGCCGCGGCTTTCCTGCGGCGTCTTCACCTGGAACAGGAAGGAGGGGTGCAGCTTGCGGCCGTCGGCGCGGATCGTGCCGGCGCCGAAGGCGTCGTCGTCCGTCGGCATCGCCTTCATGCGGTTGACCACGTCCACGCCGCTCGCCTTCGCGGGGCCGACGCCCATGTCGGCGACCGTCTTGAGGTAGTGCAGCGTCGCCGAGTAGCAGCCCGCGTGGCCCATCGAGGGGTGGTTGTTGCCCGGCGTGCCGACCGCGAGGATCCGCCGCGTCGCCGCGCGTGTGCGGTCGTTGAGGTCCCAGTAGAACGTCTCGGTCAGTACCGAGCCGCCGGCGACCTGCAGGCCGAGGCTGTTCACGTCGTTGAGGAACACCAGCAGCCCGGCGACACGCTGGCCGCGGCGCATCAGCCCGAACTCGCCCGCCTGCTTGATCGCGTTGATCGCGTCCACGCCGGCGTTGGCGATGCCGACGACCTGGGCGCGGGAGGCCTGCGCCTGCAGGAGGAACGAGGAGTAGTCGGTCGTGCCCGGGAAGGGATGCCGCACGGAGCCAACCACGGTGCCGCCGGCGGAGCGGACGAACTCCATCGTCTGCGCCTCCAGGCTGTGGCCGAAGGCGTAGTCGGCGGTGAGGAAGAACCAGCGCTGCCCGCCAGCACGCACCAGCGCGCCACCGGTGCTGCGCGCCAGCATCCATGTGTCGTAGGTCCAGTGGACGGTGTTGGGCGAGCACTGGCCGCCGGTCAGCTCGACGGTGGCCGCCGTGCTGTTCAGATACACCTTGTTGCGCTCGCGC
>BBPD01000633.1_pt1 | contig 11899 bp, 11 predicted proteins | sample 1344911 | NCBI WGS metagenome assembly BBPD01 (sample SAMD00019088, study PRJDB2971) | groundwater metagenome | biome: freshwater biome; feature: mineral spring; material: ground water | place: USA: CA, Sonoma | collected 2011-09 | depth surface m
GTTGGCGATCAGCACGCGCGGCGCGTCCGTGTGCGTGCGGAAGACGCCCACCGGCTTGCCTGACTGGACCAGCAGCGTCTGGTCCTCCTCGAGCCGGCGCAGCGCGTGGCAGATGCGCTCGAAGCTGTCCCAGTCGCGGGCGGCGCGGCCGATGCCGCCATAGACGACGAGCTCGCCCGGCCGCTCCGCCACCTCCGGGTCGAGGTTGTTCATCAGCATCCTGAGCGGCGCTTCGGTGAGCCAGGATTTCGCGCTGCGCTCCAGGCCGCGCGCGGCCCGGATGACGCGCTGGTTGGAGAGCGTGGTCATTCGTCCTCCAGGCCGGGCAGCGCCACGCCCGCGAGTGCGGGGAGTTCTTCGAGCAGCGCCGCCGCCGCCGCCATGTCGGGCGCGAGGAAGCGGTCCTCGCCCAGCGGCGGCACGCGCTCGCGCAGCGCAGCGACGGCGCGGGCCAGGGGGGCGGAGGTGGCGAGCGGCGCGTGGAAGCCCACGCCCTGCGCGGCGCAGAGCAGCTCCACGCCCAGGATGGCGGCGAGGTTGTCGGCCATGCGCGAAAGCCGCGCCGCGCCGTGCGTCGCCATGCTCACGTGGTCTTCCTGGTTCGCGGAGGTCGGGATGCTGTCCACGCTCGCCGGGAAGGCCATCTGGCGGTTCTCCGCCACCAGCGCGGCCGCGGTGACCTGCGGGATCATGAAGCCGGAGTTCAGCCCGGGATCAGGCGTGAGGAAGGCGGGCAGCTGCGACAGCGCGGGGTCGGTCAGCATGGCCACGCGGCGCTCGGCGATGGAGCCGATCTCGCAGATCGCCATCGCCACCATGTCGGCGGCGAAGGCCACCGGCTCGGCGTGGAAATTGCCGCCGGAGATCACCTCCGCGCCGAAGACGAGCGGGTTGTCGCTGACGCCGTTCGCCTCCGTGCCCAGGGTCGCCGCGGCCTGGCGGAGCAGGTTGAGACAGGCGCCCATCACCTGCGGCTGGCAGCGCAGGCAATACGGGTCCTGCACGCGCGGATCGTTCTTGACGTGGCTGGCGCGGATCGCGCTGCCCGCCATCAGCCGCCGCAGCGCGTCGGCCACCTCCGCCTGCGCTGCGTGGCCGCGGACGGCGTGGATGCGCGAGTCGAACGGCCCGTCGGAGCCGCGCGCCGCGTCGGTCGAGAGCGCGCCGGTGACGAGCGCGCCGCGCAGCAGCGCCTCGGCGCGGCACAGGCCGGAGAGGGCGAGGGCCGTGCTGACCTGCGTGCCGTTGAGCAGCGCGAGGCCCTCCTTCGGCCCAAGCTCCAGCGGCGCGAGGCCGCGCGCGGCGAGCGCCGCGCGGGCCGGGCCGGCGCCGAGGAACTCGCCCTCGCCGATCATCGCGGCAGCCATGTGCGCGAGCGGCGCGAGGTCGCCCGAGGCGCCGACGGATCCCTGGCGCGGGATCACCGGCAGCAGGTGCTCGCGCAGCATCGCTTCGAGCATCGCCAGCGTCTCCCACCGCACGCCGGAGTGGCCGCGCGCCAGCGAGCCGAGCTTCAGCGCGAGGATGAGGCGGACGACCGGCGCGGGCAGCGCCTCGCCCACGCCGGCGGCGTGGCTGAGGACGATGTTGCGCTGGAGCGTCGCGAGGTCCGCCGCTCCGATCCGCACGCTCGCCAGCTTCCCGAAGCCGGTGTTCACGCCGTAAACCGGCTCGCCCTTCGCCACGATGGCGCGGATGGCCGCGGCGCTCGCCTCGACGGCGGCGCGGCAGCCCGTATCGAGGGAGACCGGCGCCCCGGCCAGCACCTCGCGCCAGAAGGAGAGGGGCATCGCGCCCGGCCTCAGCCCCGGTGTCGGCATCGTCACGCCCCCCGATAGACCCGCCGGTGCAGCGGGTTGAAGCCCATGCGGTAGGGGAGTTCGGCAAGCCGCTCCACCTCCCAGATCGCCAGGTCGCACCACTTGCCCGGCTCCAGCGTGCCGCGGCCGCCGAGCAGGCCGAGCGCGCGCGCCGCCTCGCGCGTCACGCCTGCGATGCACTCCTCCACGGTCAGGCGGAAGATCGTCGCCCCGAAATTCATCGTCAGCAGCAGCGAGGTCATGGGCGAGGTGCCGGGGTTGCTGTCGGTCGCCAGCGCGATGCGCGCGCCGTGCTTCCGCAGCAGCGCGACCGGCGGCGCCTGGGTCTCGCGCAGCGTGTGGAAGGCGCCGGGCAGCAGCACAGCGACCGTGCCCGCGCGTGCCAGCGCGGCGCAACCGGCCTCGTCCGTGTGCTCCAGGTGGTCGGCGGAGAGCGCGCCGTGCTCGGCCGCAAGTGCTGCGCCGTGCAGGTTGGAGAGCTGGTCCGCGTGCAGCTTAACCGGCAGGCCGAGCGCGCGGGCGGCGGCGAAGACGCGGCGCGTCTGGGCAGGGGAGAAGGCGATGCCCTCGCAGAACGCGTCCGCCGCGTCGGCCAGCCCCTCGCGCGCAAGGGCGGGCAGGATGCGCTCGCAGACCTCCGCCACGTAGGCGTCGGCGCGGCCGGCGAATTCCGGCGGCACGGCGTGGGCGGCGAGGCAGGTCGTCGCGACCGCGACGGGCCGCGCCCCCCCCAGCCCGCGCGCGACGGCGAGGCAGCGGCGCTCGCTCTCCAGGTCGAGGCCGTAGCCTGACTTCACCTCCACCGTCGTCACGCCCTCGGCGATCAGGTGGTCGAGGCGGCGGAGCGCCGACGCCGCCAGCGCCTCCTCCGTCGCCTCGCGGGTGGCGCGGACCGTGCTGACGATCCCGCCGCCCTCGCGCGCGATCTCTTCGTAGGTCGCGCCCGCACCCCGCAACTCGAACTCGCGCGCGCGGTCGCCGCCGTAGACGAGGTGGGTGTGGCAGTCGATCAGGCCCGGCGTGATCCAGCGCCCGTCGCAGTCCACGCTGAGCGCCGCGTCTCCCGCCAGCTCGTCCTCCGGCCCGGCATAGGCGATGCGCCCGCCGACGCAGGCCACCGCGCCGCGCTCGACGATGCCAAGCCCAGGGCCGAGGCCGGGCAGGCCCTCGCGCAGCGTGGCGAGGCGCGAGTTGTGCCAGACCGTGTCGTATCTCATCGCGGCGCTTCCGCTGAAGCCGGGGCCCGGCATGATGGGCGGTGGCGGGGCGACCCTGCACCTGCGCCTTCGGCGCACGCGGCGCACGCGGCGCACGGGGCGACGCGCCTCAGCGCGGTGGCGGCGGCGGCGGCGGCGGCGGGCAAAGGCTGGCGCGAAATCGCCCGCACGCTGCCGCCCCCGAAGCCCGGGCCCGCATACGCGTGTCGCGTCACGCCCACAGCTCCCGCATGGCGCACTCGAATCGCTCCAGGATCGCGCGTTCGCGCACGTGCCGGCCGCCCTCGACCACGGCGCGGCCGGCGACGACGGTGGTGCGCACCACGCGGTCTGGCGGCCCGAACGCCCAGGCGTCGAGCAGGTCGTCACCCTCCGCCCCAAGCAACGAGGGGTGCCGGTCGTCGAGCTCGACGAGGTCGCAGCGCATCCTTCGCGCGATGGCACCCACCGGCACCGCCGCCGCCCGCGCGCCGCCCGCGAGCGCTGCGTCGAGCAGCGCGCGGGCCGGGCCTTCGCCGGCGACGGAGCGGGCGCCATCGCGCAGGCGCTGGCTGGTTTCGAGCTGGCGCATCTCGCCCGCGGGGCACACGCCGACATGGCTGTCCGTGCCGAGGCCGAGTGCGCCGCCGGCCGCGAGGAAGCCGGGCAGCGGGAAGGTGCCGTCGCCGAGCGAGGCCTCCGTCGTCGGGCACAGGCCGGCGACCGCGCCGCTGCGGGCCAGCCGCGCGATCTCCGCTGGCGTCGTGTGCGTGGCGTGGATCACGCACCAGCGCGTGTCGAGCGGGGCATTGTCCAGCAGCCACTCCACCGGTCGCGCGCTGGTGGCCGCCAGGCACTCCTCCACCTCACGCGGCTGCTCGGCGGCGTGGATGTGGATGGCGGGCGCGCCCATCGCCGCGACGTCGCGCAGCATGGCGGGCGTCACGGCGCGCAGCGAGTGCGGCGCCACGGCCCAGGCGTGGCGCGCATGGCCCGCGACGGCGGCCCGCACACCCTCCACGATGCGCGCGAAGCCGGCGGGATCGTTCAGGAAGCGCCGCTGCCCGTCGCCGGCCGGCTTCGCGAAGATCCCGCCGTGGCGGTAGAGCGACGGGGCAAGCGTCACGCCCATCCCGCTCGCCTCGGCGGCGGCCAGCTGGCGCAGTGCCATCTCACCGCGGTCGGCGTAGGGCGAGCCGTCCACGGCGTGGTGGAGGTAGTGGAACTCGACGAGCTGCGTGAAGCCGCGGCACAGCAGCTCGGCCTGGAGCTGCGCCGCCACCGCCTCGGCCTGATCCGGGCTGAGGCGAAGGGCCACGCGATACATCGCCTCGCGCCACGTCCAGAAGCTGTCGCGGCCCTCGGGCGAGCGGCGCTCGGCGCGGCCGGCCATTGCGCGCTGGAAGCTGTGGGAGTGAAGGTTCGGCACGCCGGGGATCACGTGGCCGGGCAGGCGGCGCGCGGCGCCCGGCGCCGCATCGGGCGCGACCTCCGTGATCGCCCCGCGGGCGTCGCACGCGATCCGCACGTCGGCCGCCCAGCCGGTCGGAAGCAGCGCGCGTCGGGCGAAAAACTCCATCGCCCGCCACTCTGCAACGAAGCCGCGCTATGTGCCACACGCGGCCCGTGCGCCCCTCCGTGCAAGCCGTGCTCGCCCTCGCGCTGGGTGCCGCGGTCATCGTCGCGCTGTTCGGCTGGCAGGTCGTGCCGCCGCACCGCACGGGCTGGATGCTGTCCGGCCAGGTCGGGCCGGACCCGGTGCAGTACTGGCTGGGCTGGGCCTTCTTTCGCGAGGACCCCTGGCGCTGGCCGCCGGGCTTGAGCCCGCGCTGGGGGATGGAGATCGGGTCCTCGATCTTCTACGCCGACTCGATTCCGCTGCTCGCCTTTGTGTTCAAGGCGCTGCGGCCGCTCGTTGCCGTGGACCAGTATTGGGGCATGTGGCTGGTGCTGTGCGGCGCGCTCGGCGCGCTCATGGGCTGGCGGCTGATGGGGCTGTACACGACGAGCGCCCTCGCGCGGCTCGCGCTCGGCGGGCTGTGTGCCTTGCAGCCGATCCTCATCAACCGCCTGGGCGGGCATTTCGCGCTCGGCGCGCAGTTCCTCATCCTGATCGGTCTCTACCTCGTCCTGCGTCCGCACCGGCGGGCCGGCGCGCGCGTCGCCGAGTGGCTCGCACTCGTCTTCGCGACCTCGCTCATCCACTCCTACCTGCTGCCGATGGTGCTCGCGCTGTGGCTGGCCGACTGGATCGCCGCGTGGCCGGGCCGGAGCCGGCTCGTCGCGCTCGCTGAAGGCGCCGCCGCGCCGGCCGCCGGGCTGCTCGGCCTGTACCTGGCCGGCTTCTTCGTCCTGGGCGGCGGGCATGGCGGGGGAGGGGCGGTGTACGGGGGCATGCAGCTCGACCTGCTCTCGCCCTTCGACCCCGCGCCCTGGGGCGGCATCCTGCCGGACCTGCCGGACCCGGGCCATCTGGAAACGGGCGGCTCCTACCCTGGCCTCGGCGTGCTGCTGCTGTGGCTCGCCGCGCTCGTGCTCGGCTGGCGCAGCATCGCGCCGGCGCTTCGGCGCCGCTGGCCGCTTGCGCTCGTGCTCGGGCTGATGCTCGCCTTTGCCTTCACGCACCGGCCCAGCATCGGCGGCGTGCGGATCGAGCTGGTACCCCTGCCGGAGGTCGTCGTGGAGGTGGCCGGCGCGCTGCGGGCCTCCGAGCGCTTCTTCTGGCCGCTCGCCTATGCGCTCATCGTGGCGGCGGGCGCTGCCCTTGCGCGGCGGTTCAGCCCGCGGCGGGCGGGGCTGGCCCTCGCCTCGCTGTTCGCCGTCCAGGTCGCCGATTTCGGCCCGGGTGCCGCGCGCATCGCCCACTTCTTCCCCCGCGACACGCCGGCCCACGTGCCACTGCGCCTCTCCGACCCATTCTGGGCCGAGGCGGCCGGGCGCTATGCGCGCATCCGCCTCGTCCCCGCGCGCAACCAGGGCTTTCCGTGGGAGGAGGTGGCGGTGCTCGCTGCGACCAAGCGGCTCGAGACCGACGCCATCTACCTCGCCCGCGCCGACCCCGGCGCCATCGCCCACCTCAACGCCGACACGCTCGGGCGCCTGCGCACGGGACGCCACGCGCCGGACACGCTTTATGTGTTCCGCGACGACGCAAGCCTTGCCGCAGCCCTGCGGGGCATGGACGGGCGGCGCGACTTCGTTGCGGAGTTCGACGGCCTCTACGTGCTCGCCCCGGGTTGGTGGCGGCCGTAACCTCCCCACGTGCATCCGCGAAATCGCGACTTGACGCCCGCGCCGGCGTCATCCCCCATGGGCGCCCGGAGACACACTATGCCACGCCAACGCCCCTGGAATTTGCCCGCGAGCGCGGCGACGCCCGAGCACCTCGTGATGAACCGGCGCGCGGCGCTGCTCGCGGCCGGCGCCAGCGCGCTCATCGCCGGGCCTGCGCTCGCACAGCGCGCCCAGCCCGTGACGGCGCAGGCCGCCGCGCCGCCCCTGCCGGAGCACTCGCGCAACCTTCGCTTCCGGCCCGGCCGCGACATCACCGCCGAGCGCGAGGCGATCACCCACAACAACTACTACGAGTTCGGCTCGCACAAGGGCATCTGGCCCGAGGCCCAGCGCCTGCCGCTGCGCCCCTGGCGCCTGCGCGTGGACGGCCTGGTCGCCAACCCGCGCGAGTTCGACCTCGACGACCTCCGCCGCGCGATGCCGCTGGAGGAGCGCGTGTACCGCCTGCGCTGCGTCGAGGCCTGGGCGATGACCGTGCCGTGGAACGGCTTCCAGCTCTCCGAGCTGCTGCGCGTCGTCGAGCCGCAGGCCGGCGCGCGCTTCGTGTCCTTCGAGACGGCGGCGATCCCCAACGTCATGCCGGGGCTGCGCCAGAGCTGGTACCCGTGGCCGCACGTCGAGGCCTGCACCATCGGGGAGGCGGCCAATGACCTCACCTTCATGCCGGTGGGAATGTATGGAAAGCCTCTCGCGCCGCAGAATGGCGGCCCGCTGCGGGTGGTGTTCCCCTGGAAGTACGGCTTCAAGTCCGGCAAGTCGGTCGTCCGGATCACGCTCACCGACCGCATGCCGCAGACGTTCTGGCCGCGGATCCAGCCCTCCGAATACGGCTTCTGGGCCAACGTGAACCCGCAGGTGCCGCACCCGCGCTGGAGCCAGGCGACGGAGCGGCTGCTGGGCTCGGGCGAGCGCGTGCCGACGCAGCTCTTCAACGGCTATGGCGAGTTCGTCGCGGGGTTGTATTCCGGCCTGCAATCCGAGCGGCTCTGGGCCTGAGCCGGCGATGCGCTTCCTGGGTTGGTCGCTGCTCGGCCTCGCGGTCGTCCTCGCCCTGTATGTCGGGGTCTCGGAGCCGCTCGGCGCGGTGCTGTTCCGCCTCGATCCGGCGCTGCTCAACACCGCGCAGGCCGGCCTGCAGCGGCGCGTCGCGCCGTGGGCGTGGGACGATGTGGCGCTGCCCGTGATCGAGCAGCCCGTGTGGGTCGTCCCCGCCGTGCTGGGCGCGCTGTTCCTCCTGCTGGCCCGGCTGTTCCGGCGTGTCTGAGACCCTTGCGCGCACGGCGCGCATCCTGGTTGTCGAGGACACGGTCAGCCTCGCGGAGGTGTACGAGGCCGCCCTCGCCATGCTGCCCGCCGAGACCTCCCGCGCAGGGAGCGTGGCCGCCGCCCTTGCGTCCCTTGCCCGCGAGCGGCCGGACCTTGTGCTGCTCGACCTCCGCCTGCCCGACGGGCACGGCCTGTCGCTGCTGCCCGCGATCCGCCGTGCGGACCGCGGCCTGCCGGTGATCTGCATAACGAGCCACGCGACCGTGGAGATCGCGGTCGAGGCCATGCGGCTCGGCGCGACCGACTTCCTCGAGAAGCCCATCCGCCCGGAGCGCCTCCAGGCGACCGCCCGTCACGCGCTGGAGCGCCGCATGGTGCGCCGTGCGGATGCGCAGGCGTCGCCGCGCGAGGCCTTCTGCGGCATGGTGGGCGCCGCGCCGGCGATGCTGTCCGCCTTCCGCGCCATCCGCGACGCGGCGCCCACGGAGGCGCTCCTCCACCTGACGGGCGAGCCCGGCACGGGCAAGGAGCTGGCCGCGCGCGCCGTGCACCGCCTCTCGGCGCGGCGCGGGCGCGCCTTCGTCGCCGTGAACCTCGCGGGCCTCGACCCGGATGAGCACCTCGGCGCGGTGTTCGGCCCGGACGGCGCTGCGCAGGACGCGGCGGACGGCACGGTGTTCCTCGACCAGGTGAACGCCGCCTCGCCCGCGCTGCAGGCCGCGCTGCTGGGCTGGCTCGACACCGGCGCCTACCCCGTTCCCGGCACGAGGCGCCGCCGCGCGGCCTCGTTCCGCCTGGTCACGTCGTGCGACGGTTCGGCGGGGGAGCGGCTGCCTCTGGCGCTGTTCCACCGCCTGGCCGTCGTCGTGGTGCGCCTGCCGCCGCTGCGCGAGCGCGGGCGGGACATCGTGGCGCTCGCCGCGTACTTCCTCGACCGCTTCGCCGCCGAGGAGGGCAAGCGCTTCGCCGCGCTGTCGGAGGGGGCGGAGGCGGCGCTGCTCGCGCGGCCCTGGCCGGGCAATGTGCGCGAATTGTCGAACGCGGTCCGCTCGGCGGTGCTGCTGCACGACGCGGCGACACTCGAGCCGGACATGCTGGGCGCGCCGTCAGGGTCGCCGCCGCGCAAGCCGCGCGGGCGCCCCGGCCCCTCCGCCGACCCCGGGCTGCGCATCCGCCCGCTCGCCGAGATCGAGCGCGAGGCCATCGCGGAGGCGCTGCGCCTGTGCGAGGGCAACGCCGCACACGCCGCGGCGCATCTCGGCCTCGCGCCTGAGGAGATGGCGCGGCGTTTCGCCCCCAGCGTTTGACCCGTTGCGCTTGACCCCCAGCGCTTGACCCCCAGCGCTTGACCCCCTGCGCTTGACAGGCCCAGCCTTCCGCCCTCCCTCTCGCGCACACGGGGAGGGGGGTGGCATCGTGTCGGGGGGCGTCTGGACCGGGTTGCGTGACCTTGCCCTGTCGGCCCGCGCGCGGGCCGCGGAGGCGGCGACGACGGACACGGTGCGCCTCGGCGTGACGGGCTTGTCGCGGGCGGGCAAGACGGTGTTCCTGGTTTCGCTGATCGGCAACCTGCTTGCGCTGCCGAAGCAGTTGGCCGCATTCCCGAAGCTCGCCGCGCGCCTGTCGGGCAAGCTCGTCTCCGTCGAGATCGAGCCCTCCGGCCTGCAGCGCATCCCGCGCTTCGCCTACGAGGGGAACCGCCGCGCGCTGGCAGCGGGCGAGCGGCCGGCCTGGCCGGTGGCGACCAACCTGCCCTCGATGATCGCGCTGCGCCTCACCCTGCGCCGCAAGGTGGTGGGCCGGCGCGTGCTGCGGCTCGTCCTGCTCGACTACCCGGGCGAGTGGCTGCTCGACCTGCCGCTCGCGGGGCAGGAGTTTTCCGCGTGGTCCGCGGCCACGCTTGCCCGGCTCAGGGAGGCGCCGCGCGACCAGTTCTGCGGAAAGTTCCTCGCCTTCCTCGGCCAGCTCGACCCGCGCGCGGCCGATGACCAGCGCCTTGCGCTGCACGGGCACGAGCTGTACCGCGCGGCACTTCGCCGCGCGCGCGAGGAGGCTGGCCTGCGCTTCCTCCAGCCCGGGCGGTTTCTCATGCCGCCGCCGGGGGGGGAGCCGCCGGTCATGCAGTTCTTCCCGTGGGAAGCGCCGTGGGAGGCGGGGCGGCCCAGCCCGCGCCCCGGCACGCTCGCGGCGCTGATGCGCGACCGCTTCCGCGCCTATTCGGAGGAGGTGCGGCGCGACTTCTTCGAGGCGCATTTCCGCGGCTTTGACCGCCAGGTGGTGCTGGTGGACGTGCTGGGCGCGCTGTGGGCCGGCCGCGCGGCCTACACCGATTCGCGCGAGGCGCTGTCTTCGGTCGGTGAGGCCTACGGGCGGCTTCTCGCCCGGCGCGGCCGCAAGACGCACGTGGCGTTCTGCGCGACGAAGGCGGACCATGTGCCCTCCGTGCTGCGGGGCAACCTCGTGCCCACCCTCCGGGCCATGGTGGAGGGCGCGGGCGCGCTGCCCGATGCGGGGGCGAGCTTCCACGCGCTGGCCTCGGTCAACTGCACCTCGGACGGCAGCGTGCCGGGCGCGGGGGGGGCCTCTGGCGCGCGCGCGGAAGCCGTGGTGATGGGGGTGCCGCTCGGCGAGAGTCGCCAGCGGCCCTTCTCGCCGGGGATCGTTCCCGCCGGGGAGGTGCCGGAGGATTTCTGGCAGGAGCAGTACCTGGCTTTGCCCGTGCTCCGCCCGCCGAGCTTCGCGGCGGAGGAGGCGGAGCCGGTGCCGCAGATCGGGATGGACGCGATGCTCGATGCCCTGATCGGGGACGCGCTGTGACGGGGGAGTTCCGATGAGCGGGCGTCGCGGTTTTCTCGACGACCCCCAGCCCGCGCCGCCGTCGGCCGCGCCGCGCGGCTGGCTCGCCGGGGAGGGGGAGGCGGGGCCGGTGGCCCACGGAGCGCTGGGCCTGCCGCCCGCAGCCGCGCAGGCGCCGGCACCGATCCTGGCCGGGCTGGGTGCGCTGGCGCTGCTGCTGGCGGCGGTGCTTGGCCTCGACCTCGCCAACTTTCTCGCGGACCAGTTCGCCCGCGGCACGGCGCTGGGCGTGTTGACCATCGCCCTCGTGCTGCCGCCGCTCGGCCTGCTCGGCTGGGCGATGTGGCGCGAGTGGCAGGGCTATGCGGGGCTGGGGCGCGCCGAGACGTTGCAAAAGGCGCTGGCGGGCGAGGACGCGACGCACGCGCGCGCCGCAGCCGTGGCGTGGCTGGAGGCGGTGGCCGCGCCAGCCGACTCGCGCCGCGCGGTCCAGTCCGCGCCGGACGCGGCGACGGTGCGCGCGCTGCTGCGCGCCGGCCCGGCGATGGCCCGGCTCGACGACGCCGTGGCGCGCGAGGGCCGTGCGGCGGCGGTCGAGGCGCTCGCGCTCACCGCCGTGTCGCCGTGGCCAGGCCTCGACGGCGCGCTGGTGGCATGGCGCGGGATGCGGCTGATCCGCCGCGTGGCGGAGCTGCACGGGATGCGCCCGGGTGCGCTGGGCACGCTGCGGCTGTTCCGGCGGGTGGCGCTCGATGCAGGGATGGTGGCGGCGGCCGACGTGGCGGTGGGGGCGGCGGCCGAGGCACTGCTGCAATCGCCGCTCGCGGGCGGGCTGGCCGGCGGCGCAGCCGGCTCGGCGGTGGCGGCGCGGCGGATGCTGACGCTGGCGCAGGCGACGGCACGGGCGTGCCGGCCGACGTGACGGCGTGATCGCTCGCCGGCGGGCCACACCAGCCGCCGCCTCACACGCGCCGCGCTGCAAGCGGAGCCAGCGCACGGGAACCGCCGCCGCTTTCTGCGACACACCGCAGGAAGAATGGCGCGCCCTGGTGGATTCGAACCACCGGCCTGAAGCTTAGAAGGCTCCTGCTCTATCCAACTGAGCTAAGGGCGCGTGCGCGTGCCGCCCGTTCAGTGCGACCAGTTCTCCAGCCGCCCGTAGCGGAAATTGTCCGCGTACACCTTGGGCTTGATCGGCCTGGGCGGCGGCGGCTCCTCCACCTCGTAGCGCAGGCCGCGCGCCTCGCAGTAGGCCACCGCGTCCTCCTTGGTGTCGAAATGCAGCTCGATCTGTTTGAGCGTGTCGCCCGAGCCGCTCCAGCCCGTCATCGGGTCGAGGCGGATCTTCTCCATCGGCGCGAAGCTCAGCACCCAGGCACGGGTGTTGCCGCGGCCGGACTGCGTGGCCGCGCGGGGCGGCTTGTTGATGCGGGCGAGGACGGAGGGTGCCGGGAGGTGGGCCATGCGCCTGTATGGCGCGCCGGACCCCTTCGCATCAAGTTGCGCCAAGCGCCGCGATCACCGCCT
>BBPD01001335.1_pt2 | contig 11891 bp, 10 predicted proteins | sample 1344911 | NCBI WGS metagenome assembly BBPD01 (sample SAMD00019088, study PRJDB2971) | groundwater metagenome | biome: freshwater biome; feature: mineral spring; material: ground water | place: USA: CA, Sonoma | collected 2011-09 | depth surface m
CACGTCGGCGTCGCCGCGGCGGCCGCGCACGCCGACCTCCGGCCCGAAATGCAGGTTGCTCGCGGCGTGGACGACCGCGCTAGCGAGGGCGACGCGCGCGTGGTCACGCAAGCGGAATTCCACGCCTTCCTCAATTGCGTCGCGCAAGGCCAGCGCGCGGTGCAGCGGGCGCGGGCAGATCGAGTTTTCAAGAAGCAGCGAGGCGGCCTCGCCGGGCAGCGTCCGGACTTCGTCGCCCGCCGCGTACTCTCGCGCCACGGCGGCCGCCGCCTCGGCCGAGGCGCGCAGGGCGGCCGGGTCCACCGCCCAGTCCGTCTTGGCGCGGCAAGCCAGGTGCGGCATCGGGTTCACCTCAAAGCCGACCGCGGCGCAGCCCTGCTTCATCGCCTCTACAACGGTGGTTCCGGTGCCACAAAACGGGTCGAGCACGGTTTCGCCCGGCTCTACGCCGAAGCGGGCAAGGTAGTCGCGGACCAGATGCGGCGGGAAAGCGAGGACGAAGCGATACCAGTCGTGGACAGCGCGGTCCCCCGGCGCGAGGCGATTGGAAGCGCGCGCGCCGCGGGGCGGCAGGTCGGGGGACAGCGCGCCCGCGCCGCCGCCCGCGGTCGGAAGCGCGGCCGGTTCGGGGCCGAGCGTGGCGAAACGGTTCACGCCAGCCGCTATACAGGGTTCGAGGACCGAGGGGGATAGGATGGGTAAAGGAACTCAGGCAGAGACCGCGAAGCCGGCGAGTGCGGACAACCGCTACAGGCTGCTGATCGATCGCATCTTCTTCGAGCGCTTCAAGCCTGGCGCTACCTCGGTTGCCTTCCGGCGGACCGATATCGAAGGTGCCGCGGCCGAGCTTGGCGTGGCGCTACCCAAGAACCTTGGCGACGTGATCTATTCCTTTCGCTTTCGCGTCCCGCTATCGGATCGCCTTCTCGCCACTCAGCCGGAAGGGATGGAGTGGCGCATCGAGCTTGCCGGCGGCGGGGCTTACCGCTTCGTCCTCGGCCGGCGGAACCGCATCGCGCCGAACCCCGCGCTGGTGCGCACGAAAGTGCCGGACGCAACGCCCGAGATCATTGCCGAATACGCGTTGGGCGACGAGCAGGCGCTGCTCGCCGTCGTCCGCTACAACCGGCTGATCGACGTGTTCTTGGGCGTCGCCGCCTACTCGCTGCAAAACCACCTTCGCACGACGGTGAAGGGCATCGGGCAGATCGAGATCGACGAGCTTTACGTCGGCCTCGACAGCGCCGGTGCGCACCATGTGGTGCCGGTGCAGGCGAAGCGCGGCAGCGACCAGGTGTCGGTGGTGCAGACTCAGCAGGACATAGCGGGCTGCGTTGAAAAATTCCCGGGCCTGCGCTGCCGGCCCGTGTCGGTGCAGTTCATGGCGGGGCAGGTGATCGCCATGTTTGAACTCGCGGTGCAGGATGGCGAGGTGCGGGTCGCCCGGGAAAGCCACTACCAACTCGTGCCGCGCGGCGAACTGGACCCTGAGCAGGTGCGAGGTGGCGCGCTATAGCCCCTGCAACCAGCCCAGCAGCCGCCCCCACAACCCCCGCTCCGCGCCCCGGCCCGCCACCATCCCGATGTGCCCCGCCGCGACCTCGTGCACCTCCGCCCAGGGGAGCCGCCGCGCCAGCGCGAGCGCGGAGGCGGGCGGCACGATGCGGTCGCGGGCGGGGACGGCGACGAAGGAGGGCGCGGCCAGCCCCTCCGGCCGCACCGGCAGGCCGGCGACGCGCCACAGCCCGCGCGCGGGCTCGTTGCGGCCATACCAGCCGCCCAGGCACTCGCGCGCCACGGGGGCGGCGAGGGGGATGCCGTCGTTCAGCCAGTCCTCCAGCGCCACGAAGCGCGCGGCCTCGGGGCTGTCGGGGCGCAGGCGCGCGAAGGCGCGGTACTTTTCCGCGAGGCCGAAGGGGTCGAGCAGCGCGAACATCGCCTGGATCGCATCCACCGGCAGCGCGCCCGTCGCCTCCAGCACCGGCTCGAGCGCCGGCAGCGCGGCGGCGATGGCCCGGCCCTGCCGCGCGCCCTCCGCCGTCGCGTGGAAATCCCACGGCGTCGCGAGCAGGGCGAGGCCGCGCACCAGCTCCGGCCGGCGCAGCGCGGCGGCGAGCGCCAGCAGGCCGCCCATGCAATAGCCGACCAGGGCCACCGGCCCGCCCGCCGCCGCGGCGGCCAGCAGCGCGCGCTCCAGCCGGCCGGCGACGTGGTCGGTCAGCGTCAGGCGCCGCTCCTCCTCGCCCGGCCAGCCCCAGTCGAGGAGCGTGGCACGCACGCCGCCCGCCGCGAGGTGGCGCATCAGCGACGCGCCCTCCATCAGGTCGAGCACGTGGGCGCGGTTGACCAGCGAGGGCACGACGAGGACGCTGGCGCCCTCGCCGCCGAAGTCGAGCAGCCGGGCCGCGCCCTCGCGCCACGCCACGGCCGGCTCGGGCAGCCGGCGCTCCCAGGGGTGGCGGCGGTAGGCGGCGATGCCGCGCAGCAGCGCCGCGTCCTGCCGGAACAGCCGGCGCAGCACCGCCGCGCCGAAGCGCTCAGGGGCGTCTGGGCTGGCGGCGGCGAGGCGGGTCAGGCGGCCCTGGATCCGCGCCAGCTCCGCGCGGCCCTCGCCCGACCCGGGCCAGCCGCGGAGCGCGCTCGGTGGGGCGTTTGGAAAGGCCGCCGTCGCCGCCAGCGCCGCGCGGCCGCCCGCCAGCATCAGGTGCAGCGCCACCGGCCGGGGGCCGCGGCGGCGCATCGGGCCCGGCGGCAGGGGGTGCGTCGCTCCGGGCGGGCTCAGCATGTGGCGGGAACCCCCGCGCGAACTCGGCCATCGCCGCCATCTGCGCGCGCCACAGCCCGGCCCAGGGCGCGACCGCGCGCGCGGCGCCGTCCGCCACCTCCGGGTCGGCGGCGAGCGCCGCGAGTTCGCTCTCCCACAGGGCGATCCAATCCTCGGCGAGGCGGTCGAGTTCCGGCGTGTCGTCGCTCATCCATTCCGTGCCGGGCCTTCCACCGGGCCGCTTGTAGCGCGGGGCGGCCCCCGATGGGCAACCCCGCGGGGGTTTCCGGCCCTCGCCCGCGTGCTAGGCTTTGCGCAACGCGAGAGACCGACCGAAGGCAAGCACAAGGAGCGCCGCGCGATGGCCGACCAGACGGGCGCAGCCGCGCCGCCCCAGGGGAGTCCGGTTCCGACGCCTCCTGGGACGCCCCACGGGAAATCGCCGATGCCGCCGGTGGTGGTGAAGAAATACGCCAACCGCCGCCTCTACAACACCGAGAGCAGCAGCTACGTCACGCTGGAGGACTTGGCGGTGATGGTCCGCCAGGGGCGCGACTTCGTGGTGTACGACGCGAAGTCGGGCGACGACATCACCCGCGGCGTGCTGACGCAGATCATCGTCGAGGAGGAGGCGAAGGGCAGCCACCTCCTCCCCGAAAGCTTCCTGCGCCAGCTCATCGGCCTGTACGGCGGCGACATGGGCGCGATCGTGCCGCGCTACCTCGAGCACACGATGGCGGCTTTTTCCCGCCAGCAGGAAACCGTGCGCCAGGCGATGGGCAGCTTCGGCCCGCTCGGCGAGGCGGCGAAGCAGAACATGGTGCTGATGGAGCGCGCCTTCTCGCTGTTCAACCCCTTCGCGCCGCGCCCCATGGCGGGCGCGGGCAGCGAGCTCGAGCAGTTGCGCGCCGAGAACGCCGCGCTGCGCGGGGAGCTGGAGCGGGCAAAGGCCGGGCGCTGAACCTGGGCTCGGCGCGAAGGCTGCGCCGCCCGCCTCGCTCGGCGGCGCGCCCGCGGCCTTCGTCGCCTCCGTCGCCCCGCCGAGCGCGCGCGACCGGGCGGCCACCGGCTCCGCCGCCGCGGCGAGTCGCGCCTGAGCCTGCGGCAGCTCGGCGCGCGGTGCCTCCACCTCGCGGCGGGGGGGCGCGAGACGCTCAAGCGCCGTCTCGCCCTGGGCGCGGAACCAGCCCGCCAGCTTGCCCTCGATCTGCCGGATGGCGGTGGCGCAGCGGTCCGCCGCTCGGCCAGCACCCCGCAGAACACCGCGCGGTCGGCCTGGGGGAGGCGGCGCACCAGGCCCTGGCCGAGGATCGCCAGCAGGCTGTCCGTGATGTGGCCCGTGAGCGAGACGTGGCTCTGCACCTCGTGGAACTTCTTGGCCTGCCGACCATCGGCGCACACGCCGCTCGAATGTGTCGAGGAGGCAGCCCGCGCGAAGGGCGTGCGGACCCGGACGACGCCGCGTTCGTGTGCGCTCCCTTCGCCTGGTCGAGGACACGCAGGCTCTCAGCGTTTTCGCCGTTTCCGCCTGACTGTTGTCAGGCTCAAACCGCTTCCGCCCTGGCCGAGCGGAGGATTCACGCCCTGACCGATTCCGGTCAGGGCGATCCTGCGGTGGCGGAGAGCTCTCGCGCCGGCTCTCCCGTCGCCAGCCGCTTGTGCATCGTGCCGAGGCTGCCCCAGCCCCGCTCGTATTGCGGCGGCGCCTCCATCGCGTCGAGCCGCCCCAGCGCCTCCGCCGCGCGCAGCGGCCAATACGGGTCACGCAGCACGGCGCGGGCCAGCAGCACCATGTCCGCCTGGCCCCGCGCCACGATCTCCTGCGCCTGCGAAGGCTCGGTGATCAGCCCCACCGCCATCACCGGCACGCCCGCGCCCTCCTTCACCGCCATCGCGCCCGGCACCTGGTAGCCCGGCCCGATCGGGATTTTCTGGGCCGGGTCCAACCCGCCGGAGGAGACGTCCACCACGTCCACGCCCAGCGCGGCCACGCGGCGGGCGAGCTCCACGCTCTCCTCCGTCGTCCAGCCGCCGGCCACCCAATCCGTGTGGGAGATGCGAAGGGAAAGCGGCACGTCGTCGGGGAGGGCGGCGCGCACGGCGGCGCAGATCTCGCGCACGCTGCGCGTGCGGCCCTCGAAGTCGCCGCCCCAATCGTCGTTGCGGCGGTTGCTCAGCGGCGAGAGGAAGCTGTGCAGCAGGTAGCCGTGGGCCGCGTGGATCTCCACGAGGCGGTAGCCGGCCCGCACCGCGCGCGCGGCGGCTTGCGCGAAGGCGGGGGCGAGCGCGCCCACCTCGGCCCCGGTCATCGCGCGCGGCGTGGCGTAGTCGCCGAAGGCGAGCGCGGAGGGGGCCAGCGCCTCCCACCCAGGCGCGGCCGGGCCGTGGTGCCAGGCCGGCAGGCGGCTCGCCTTGCGGCCCGCGTGGGCGAGCTGGATGGCAGGGACGGCGCCGGCATGCGCGATGGCTGCCGCCAGCCGCGCGTGGCCCGGCACGTGCGCGTCCGACCAGATGCCGAGGTCGCCGGGCGAGATCCGACCCTCGGGCACCACCGCGCTCGCCTCCGCCATCACCATCGCCGCCCCGCCGACCGCGCGGGAGGCGAGGTGCTGCAGGTGCCAGTCCGTGGCGAACCCGTCCTCGGCGCAGCAGTACTGGCACATGGGCGACACGCCGATGCGGTTGCGCAAGCGCACGCCGCGCAGCGCCCAGGGGTCGAAAAGATCCGTCATGACGTCCCGCCGAAAGGTGGCAACCGGCCCAGCCGATTGTGGAAGACGACGATCATCCGCCGCTCCCCGGGAAGCAACAGGCCGCGCTCGTCCGCGGGCAGGCGGGTGAGCGCCACGCTGTCGCCGACATTGCCGCCGATCACCTCCACCACGCCCGGGCCGGTGGCGACGACAAGGTCGCAGTGCATCGGCCGGAAGCGCCCGCGCTCGGCCGCGCGCTCGCTCCAGGCGGCGAGGGGGTTGCGCGAGGACCGGTCGAAACACGCGAGGTCACCCGGCACCGGCGCGTGCTCCGCCGGCTCGCGCGGCACGAAGGCGGCGAGCGTCGGGAACTCGGCGGCGACGCGGTCGAGGTGATCGAGGTAGATGGCGTGTGCCTGGTCGGGCTCGAACTCCACCCGGTCCACGCCCGCGGCCGCCATCAGCCAGGAGACGAAGGCGGCGGACCAGAACGGCTCGGCCCACAGGCCCCCCCCTTGGCCCCCCGCTTGACCCCCCGCTTGACCCGCGGCCTCCCCGGCGAGCGCGCGGCGGTAGCGGGCGCGGTTGGGCGCGATCGCCGCGTCGGCCTGCGGCACGGCGCGCCAATAGGCGAGCACGCGCGAGAAGTTCTCCGGCGCGCTCTCCGCGTTCCGCGCGCGCGGCGTGGCGCAGCCGACGGCGAGGGTCGGGCCGGGCAGGCCGCGGGCGACGCAGCCCCACTCCGCCCACTCCGCGAGCGCAAGGCGCAGCAGCCGCTCCCGCGTCTCGGGCGGGTAGGGCAGCGGCGCCTCGCGCGGGGCGGGCGCCGGCACGCTGGCGCAGCCCGCGAGGAGGAGGGCGATGGCAATCGCATAGAGCTTCATTGTTTGGGCGTGCCGATACCGTGACAGGGCCGAGCCGAGCCCATACGGTCTCCCCATGCCCGCCGACGGCCCGCCCGACAACGGACGCCTGTTCTTCCGCAGCGAGGTGTTTCGCCCGGAACGGCGCGCGCGGCGGCCCCCCCCCGATGGCTCACCCAATGGCCGGACGGTCACGGAAGCCGCGCGCGACATCCCCCTCCACGGCTTCTGCGAGGTGCTGGTGGTGGGCGGCGGCCCGGCCGGCCTCGCCGCCGCCGTCGCCGCAGCCCGCCTCGGCGCCGACACGGTGCTGATGGAGCGCTACAACCACCTCGGCGGGCTGGCGACGGGCGGCCTCGTCATCTGGATCGACCGGATGACGGATTGGCAGGGCAGGCGGGTGATCCGCGGCTTCGCGGAGGAGTTCCTGGCCCGCTTGCCGCGCGAGGCCTCGGCCGGCCCCGCCGCGCCGGACTGGGGCTCGCGCGATGCCGCCACCGCCGCCTGGTGGGCGCAGCGCACCGCGGCCTTCCACGGCACGGTGACGCACTCGCCGACCTGCGACCCGGAGGCGATGAAGCGCGCGGGCCTCGAGATGCTGCTGGAGTCCGGCGCGCGGCCCATCTTCCACGCCTGGGGCGCGGAGCCGATCGTGGAGGGCCACGCCGTGCGCGGCGCCTTCTTCGAAAGCAAGCAGGGAAGGCGGGCGATGCTGGCCCGCATCGTCGTGGACGCGACGGGCGACGGCGACCTGTTCGCCCGCGCCGGCGCGGCGTTCGACAGCGACGCGGACGAGCGCGACATCCACCACTGCATGAATGCCTGCTGGCTGTTCGGCGGCGTGGACATGCCGCGCCACCTGCGCTGGCGGCGCGAGCGGCCGGCCGAATGGAGTGCCTTCCTGCAAGCGGGCCGCGAGGTGGTGCGCCTGTTCGACAAGGCCTTCGTCTCCTGGCGCGACGACATCGCGCTGTTCATGGGCCCGCGGCTCGCCGGCTACTCCGCGGTGGACGTGGAGGATCTCACCTCGGCCGAACTCGAGAGCCGGCGGCTGATGGCGCTGCACCTCGACTTCTACCGCGCCGCCGCGCCCGGCTTCGAGAACGCCCACATCCTGCTCACCGCGCCGCAACTCGGCGTGCGCCACGCGCGGCGGCTGCGCGGCATGAAATCCGTCACGCGCGCCTGCTGGGACGGGCGCGTGGAGCCGGACGAGATCGGCGTCTCGCCCTCGCTCTCGCCGAATTTCCCGTCCGTCTCGATCCCCTACGGCGCTCTGGTGCCGGAGCGGCTCGACGGGCTGCTGGCGCCGGGCCGGCACGTGAGCTGCGACACCAGCAGCCACTCCTTCCTGCGCGAGATCCCGCAATGCTGGGTGACGGGACAGGCGGCGGGAGCGGCGGCGGCGCTGGCCGTGCGGGCCGGGATGGAGCCGCGCGGGGTGGACGTGGCCGCGCTGCAGAGCGCGCTGCGGGCGCAGGGCGTGCTGCTGCGCCAGGCGGCGGTGGCGGACGCGCCGGCGCTGCGCGCGGCGCGCTGACAGCCCGAACCGGAAGGGTCGGCCGGGCGATCCGGCGGGCCTTTTCCGCCCTGGCGGCGTCGGCCGGCTTCCTGGCGAGGGCGAAAGGTCCCTCGACGCCTCATCGCCGGTCCCCTTCCGTGTCGGGCTGCGGGCGCAACCGCAAGCCACGCCGCGCCGCGCCGTTCACGCCGCGCCCGAGCAAAGGAACGCGCACCGTGAACAACATCATCTACATCGTCGGCCTGGTCGTCGTCGTCGTCGTCGTCGCCGTGCTGAGTTTCTTCGGGCTGCGGTAGGCGGTTTTCGAGACGACTGGCTCTGGCCGGCGGCTGGAAAAAAACCGGCCGACCGAGCGGCCGGAACGGGTTCGCCTAGCGCGGCGCGCGCGAAACCGGTCCACCCGGCGATCCCCGCCGGCCGCTTCGTGCCGCCGCCGAGGGGCGTGGTCGCACCCCCGCTGGAGCCAATTCACCCTGACGGTCGTCAGGGCGCTTGCCTCCAGCTTTTGTTTTCCGAGCAGATTTACGCCTCCAAGCGAAGACGCTCTTCGGCGATCCGCTCTAACAGGCTGCGGAAATTCTCCGTCGGGCGCGCAACGAAGGACGCGAGAGAATCGTGCGGTGCCGTCGTTTGCAGCTTTCTGTCGTACCGACGGAGGTTGCAGAACCAATGTTGCGCTCGGCGCGGCCGAAAATCGAATTTCCGCAGCCTGTTCAAGGCTGCTGAAGATCGGGACGGGCCGGCTGGCCGGCGCCTTTCCGCGCCCGATTCCTCCGAGGACTCGCCGCGATGAACCACATCGTGGTGGCGCCACGTCCTTTCGCGCACGGAAACTCACCCGGCCATCCTCCTCCGCCGATTTTTCCGCAGCCTGCTAACCCGGAACATGCGCCGGGTTGTCCTGACGCGGGCCGACTCCTCGGAAGTGGCCGAGCCGCCGATTTCGTTGCGGAGAACCCCACGAACTTGGCGTCTGCAAGGTAGCTCCGTAAAATCAACGGCTTGCGCTTGAGGCGGCAGTTGTCATGAATTATCCGGGCTAAGCCGGCAGGTGCCCCATCAGCCCCTGCCGCAGCGAGGCGCGGTACACCCGCGCGGCGAAGTCGGCGCCGCCCGCCAGCGCCCGGAGCGCCTCGACATCCGCCGGTTCCAGCGGCGACAAGGGCGGCAATTCGGGTGGGGACACCCCCGCGACGTGGACGAACCCCAGCACCTCGCCAAGCGCCGCGTCGGAAAGGCCCGCCAGCGCGCCGCAGGTCATCCACGCGCCGCCAAGGGCCATCAGCCGCCCGGCGAAGCCGCGCCCCGCGCGCGCGGGCTGGGCCAGCGACCGGTCCTCGATCCGCAGCGCCTCGCCCGAAACCAGGTCGGTCGCCGCGGCGCCTCCCTCCGGGTGCGGCCCGTCCACGCGGAACAGGAAGAACCGCGCCCCGCGCAGCGCGTCCACCACCTTCGCCTCGTCGAAATCGTGCTCGGCCATTTTCGCCTCGCGCTCGATGGCGGCCGTGTGCCCGCCCACGGGCCCGAGCACGCCGAGGTCGAGGACGAGGGCGAACTGTGCCTCGTTCGCCACGCGCACCTCGCCCTTGTGCCACAGGCCCAGGGCGCGCGCCTGGCCCGCGGCGCTCGCGGCGGGAATCCGCCTCGCCGCGCTGCTGAGCACGCGGGTGCGCGCCGCGGCCCAAGCGTCGAAGCTCAAGGTGCGGCAACGCCGAGCGAGGCGGCGGTGCCGAGGATGCCCTGCCACGCCTCGCGCGGCAGCGGCACGCCGTGCGCCAGCCGGTCGGCGCGCTTCGCGTGCTCCGTCTCGCCGGGCGCGAGCACGGGCTCGCCCGCGTCGGCGGGGCGGCACGACTTCACCCAGGCGATGTACTCCGCCGCCGCGGCGCGGAACGCCGCCTCGTCGCCGAAATGCGCGGGCGCGAGGTAGAGCGAGAGCATGCCATTCGCGATCCTAGCGCGCCCGGCGATGGGCCCCGAGGTCCCGCCGCCCGTCAGCGCGCCCGCCAGCAGCTCGCACATCAGCGCCAGCCCCGAGCCCTTGTGCCCGCCGAAGGCGCGGATCGCGCCGGTGCCGTTCGCCGGGTCGCGCGGCCCCACCTCCGGATATTCGCCGTACAGCGTGCGCGGGTTGCCCGAAAGCCGGCCATCGGCGGTGATCAGCGCGCCGGGTGGCAGCGCCTTGCCGCCGTTGCTCGCCACCAGCACTTTCCCTTCCGCGACCTCGGAGGTGGCGAAGTCGAGAACGGCACGCCCGCCCTCCGGCAGCGGCACGCCCACGCAGAACGGCGCGGTGGAAAAGCGCCGCTCCGCGCCCCCGAAGGGCGCGACCAGCACGCTCCCCGCCACGTTGACGAAGTGGACGGAGATCAGCCCGGCGTCGGCCGCCATCTCGGCGTAGTCGCCCACGCGCCCGACATGGCCCGCATTGCGCAGGCCGACGACGCTCACCCCGCCCGCCGCCGCGCGCGCGATGCCCATCTCGGCCGCCTGCTGCGCCACGGTCTGGCCGAAGCCGAACTTCCCGTCGAGCAGCAGGAACGCGCCGCCGTCCGTCACCGTCTCCACGCTCTGGCCCGCGAGCACGAAGCCGGCCCGCTGCCACTCGACGTAGCGCGGCACGCGCACCACGCCGTGGCTGTCGTGCCCGGCGAGGTTGGCGCCGACCAGGTGCGAGGCCACGCGCCCCGCCTCGCCCTCGGCGCAGCCCGAGGCGAGGAAGATGCGCTTGACGAAGGTCTCGAGATCCCCCGCCGCGATGCGGAACTCCGTCGGGCCCACGTTCTGGTCCACCCCGTCCTCCACCTGCAGAGCGGTTGCAAACTGCGCCGGCGGCGGCGGGCGGGCAACCCTCGCGCGGCGCGGTCCGCGTGCTACATCTCGCACATGGTCGCGCTCCCCGCCCCCAAGCCGGACATCCTCGCCCGCCGCGATGAGATCGTGGCCGCGCTGCGCGCCATCGTCCCCGGCGAGGGCGTGATCGGCGAGGCGCTGCGCCTCAAGCCCTACGAGACGGATGGGCTGAGCGCGTACCGGCAGGTGCCGCTCGCGGTCGTGCTGCCGTCCAGCACCGAGCAGGTCGCGGCCGTGCTGCGGTACTGCCACGCGAACGGCGTGCGCGTCGTGCCGCGCGGGGCGGGCACCTCGCTCTCCGGCGGCGCGCTGCCGCTCGCCGACGCCGTGGTGATCGGGCTGATGCGGCTGAACACCATCCGCGAGATCAACCTCGACGACCGCTACGCGGTGGTGGGCGCGGGCGTCACCAACATCGCCATCACCAAGGCCGTCGAGGCGGACGGGTTCTTCTACGCGCCCGACCCGTCGTCGCAGCTCGCCTGCATGATCGGCGGCAACGTGATGATGAACTCGGGCGGCGCGCACTGCCTGAAATACGGCGTGACCGCGAACAACCTCCTCGGCCTCACCTTCGTCACGGTCGAGGGCGAGGTGGTGGAAATCGGCGGCGAGCACCTCGACGCCGCGGGCTACGACTGGCTCGGGCTGATCACCGGCTCGGAGGGGCAATTGGGCATCGTGACCGAGGTGACGGTGCGCGTCCTCCGCTCGCCCGAGGGCGCGCGCGCCATGCTCGCCGCCTTCGGCAGCGTGGAGATCGCCGGCGCGGCGGTGGACGCGATCATCGGCGCGGGCGTGATCCCCGTGGCGCTCGAGTTCATGGACAAGCCCTGCATCCACGCCTGCGAGGCCTTCGCCCACGCCGGCTACCCGCTCGACGCGGAGGCGATGCTGATCATCGAGGTCGAGGGCAGCGTGGCCGAGCAGGATTCGCTTCTCGCCAAGCTGCGCGGCATCTGCGCGCGCTTCGACCCGATCTCGATGAAGGTGGCCGAGACGCCGGAGCAGTCGCTGGCGATCTGGAAGGGCCGCAAGGGCGCGTTCGGCGCGGTGGGGCGCATCTCGCCCGACTACCTGTGCATGGACGGCACGATCCCCACGGGCGAGCTGCCCTTCGTGCTGCGCCGCATCGGCGAGATGAGCGACCAATACGGCCTCAAGGTCGCCAACGTGTTCCACGCGGGCGACGGCAA
>BBPD01000308.1_pt2 | contig 11881 bp, 9 predicted proteins | sample 1344911 | NCBI WGS metagenome assembly BBPD01 (sample SAMD00019088, study PRJDB2971) | groundwater metagenome | biome: freshwater biome; feature: mineral spring; material: ground water | place: USA: CA, Sonoma | collected 2011-09 | depth surface m
AGGCCACGTGCGGCGCGCTGGATGCGCTTTTGCTCGGCCAGCACGCGGTCGATGTACCAACGGCCGTCGGTGCTGACGGCGCCGACGTAGGCGCGCAAGGCACCCTCCACCGAGCCGGTGCGCCGAATGCCGTCTTGCAACACCATCACGCCCACGCGCAGGTTGGACACCGGATCAAACGCCGCCAGCTTGCCGCCAAAGTCTTCGAATTTTTCGCTGTGCACGCGCGTCATGACCTGCATCAGCCCTTGCGCGCCCATGGGGCTTTGGGCAAAGGGGTTAAAGCGCGACTCAATCGCCATCACGGCCAGAATGAGTGATGGGTCGATGTTGACCTTCTCACCCAGATAAAAAGCCTCTGCCACCAGCACGCTCAAGGGCTCGGGGGCGACGCGGTATTTGCGGCTGAGCCACTGGGTCACGTTGGCCTGCGCCTTGGGCAGTGCGCCGGGGTAGGCCGCCGTTACGCGGTCAATCGCCTGCGGGTCGGGCTCGATCGCCAACTCATCGAACACGGCCTCCTGGCGCTCGGTCAGCCAAGCCAGCAGATGCAGTTCAGCGCTGCTGCGCAGCTCGGGGCGCAGACTGAGCGTGACAGCGGCGACCAGCAGCAACAGGCCCAACAGCGTCAGGCTCTGCCACACTCCCCGACAGGTTCGGGTCAGAACGCTGCTCTGCTGCGCGGTTGTAGCTGGGTTCGGGTTTTGTTCGGTCATGAATGCACTCCTTGCAATCTCGGGCGCACAGCGGGCGTGGCCTCGAGGAGATGATTCGCCATAGCCGGACGCGGCAGCGATGCGGGTTAACCCTGAACGGGAAAACGGGCGAATGGTAAGTGCACTCAAATAGCAAGTCAATGATATAAAACGATGTTTATATTATTTTTTTCTATATTGAAATGAGGAAGACGCGGCGTTTTTGTCATTTCAAGTCCTTGCTCCCGCTGCCAGGCACAGCCGCCGGGGCGGTTTTCCACCGCTGCCGCTGCTCGCTTGCCAATGCTCTTTGGCGCTGCGGCGCCTGATTTTCAGCAGCGGCCATCGGGCAGGCGATAAAAATTTAAAATTTTCATTGCAAAACCCTTGCCACCCGCCTCACCCAGGCGTAAGCTGTAGTCGTCTGCCAGCATGGCAGGCGCGGTCCGGCAAAGTGGTAAATCCGCTTGCCGGTACTCCATGGAAGCAATCTCTTGCTTCCAGGCTGGCGGGACATCAAACTCCCGCCGCCAAAGCCGACGGCACGGGTTTTCACCCGCCGTCAGCCCCGGCAGTTCATAGCCGCCGGGGTTTTTTTTATTCTTCGATGCGGCGACAATACGGGCCTGGCCCGCGCTGCCCCGGCGGGGGTTGTCGCATCAGCCGATTCCATTTATGTCGTTGTTTTCCCTGCGCAAGCCATCGCCCCAGCCCAAACCGGCTGAATCTGCGGCACCCCCACCGTCCGCTCAAAAACCCGCTGGATCGAGCGCCCCCCACCCCCTGGACGCCTTGACCGGCGGCGCTTTTTCCGCCCCCACTTCGGGCGAGCGGGCTGCGCGCTTGCGCGAGTGGCTGGGCACAGAGCCCACGCTGGAGCAAATGAACGAGGTGTTCAAAGAGTTTTCACAGCGTGACCGCGGTGCCGCCAAGCTGCTCAAGGAAAAGCTGGACGAGATCAAGCGCCAAAAATTGCAGCAGCAGATCGCGATTGAATGGATGCAAAAAGCGCAACACCTGCTCGCGCAACCGCGCCTGAACCTGGCCGACGCACTGGCCTGGCAGCGCGATGCGGCGCGCGCCGGTGCGCCGCTGTCGCGCGATCCGCTGGCGGCCTTGAAACTGGCGCTGACCGAGCGCGTCAAGGCGATCGAAGACCTGCAACACCGGGTACAAGTGCAGCGCGAAGCGGCGGTACTGCTGGCGCAGCGCATCGAGGTGCTGTCAACCAAACCCTGGCGCGAAGCCCAGCACATGGCCCAGTCGCTGCGCAGCGACGTGGCCCACTGGCAGCAGCAGGCCGCAGACTTGCCGACCGACCCGCAGTGGCCCAGCGTCGAGCCCAAGTTCCCGCCTATGTTGGAGGCCTCGCGCAGCCAGTTGCAAATGGTGTGGGAGGCGTTCGATGCGGCGCTAGCGCAGGCCGTTGCCGCCGATGCCCAGGCCCAGGCAGCGCTGCCCGCCGTCCCGGTGTGGGCCGACGAACTGCGCGCCGCTCGTGGTCAGGCGGCCGCCGTACCGTCGGAAAAAACCGCCCAGGCCGCGCAAGCCACCCAGGCCCTGCGCGAGCGCCTAGGCGCCGAACTCGAGCGCGCGCTGGACGCGCTGGAGCGCGAGATCGGCCAAGGCCACGGCAAGGCAACGCCGCAGGCTGCTGCCGAGCTGCGCGCGCTGCTCAAGCGCTGCGCCGGGGTGCAGCTTGCCGATGCGCTGCAAGCGCGCGCGCACGCCGCCCTGACCCAGGCCGACGAACTCGAGGGCTGGCAGCGCTGGCGGGCCGATCAATTGCGCAACGAATTGCTCGCTCGCGCCGAAGCGCTGCTGCAAGCGCCTGAAGGCCAGCGACTGGGCGGGCGCAAAATGCAAGAAACCTTGCGCGAGCTGCGCCAACAATGGAAAGCCACTGACCAGGGCGGCGTGCCCAATCACGCGCTGTGGAAGCGTTTTGACGAGGCCTGCACGCAGGCGCATCAGGTGGTCGAGAACTGGCTGACCCAATGGCGTCAGCAGGCCGACGCCCAACGGGCGCAGCGGCTCGCACTCATAGACGAAGTCAAGGCCTGGACTGCGTTGCAGCAAGACAGCAGCGACAAGCGCGTCCAGTTGCACGAGCTGCACGCGTTCTCGGAACGCTGGCGCTCGGCCGGCCATCTGAGCGAAAAAGCCTTTGCCGAGTTGCAGCCGCTCTGGAAGGCGGTCATGCAAGACGCGCACGCCCCGCTGGAGGCGGCGCAGAGCCAGAGCACGGCGCGTCGGCGCGCCATGATCGAAGAAGCCACGGCACTGGGTGCTGCGCAGCCGCTGCACATCGACGCCGTGCGGGCCTTGCAACAACGCTGGCAGGCCGAGGCGCAGGCGGTGCCACTGGAGCGCAAACATGAGCAACAACTCTGGCAGGCGTTTCGCCAGCCAATCGACGCCGCCTTTGCCCGCAAGAGCCAGCAGCGTGAACAGGCCGACGCAGCACTGGGCGCGCACGACCAGCGGGTGCTGACGGCAGCGCGCGCACTCGAGGCGGCCAGCGCCAGCGGCGACGCGCAGCAGGTTCGCGCCGCCATGGCCGCGCTCGATGCCGCTTTATTGGACCAGCCAGCACCGACCGCAGCAGCGCCCCAGGCCCGCCCGGCACCGCAGACGCTGCCAGAATCTGCGGCGCACGCGCCGCAGACGGAGCAAGCGGGCGCTGCGCCCGCAGCGCCCGCACCGAGCACAGCAGCGAAGAAAGTGCAGGCGGTGCGCGGCGACGACCGCCCCGGCATGAAGAAGACCGAACCGGTCGGGCGCGACGGCCAGCGTGCCGAAAGGACGCCGGGCAGGCGTGACGCTGCCGCACCGCGCCGCGAGCTGCGCGACGCGCGTGAAGAACGCGAACCGCGCGGCCCGCGCCTGGGCGAAGCGGCCTTTCGCGCCCAGCGCCATGCACTTGAGCAGGCGCAGATGAGCTTGCGCCAACTGGCCGAACAGGCGCATGGCGAGGTACTGTCGCAGCTCCTGAGCGCCTGGGAGCGGCGCGACGCGCAACTGCTGCCCCCGGCGGCCGCCCTGGCTCCGCACCTGACGCCGGCCCTGCGTGCAGACTGGGCGGCCGCGCTGGCGCAAGCACCCGCGCCCTGCTCGCCGCACATCTTGTTGCGGCTGGAAATGGCGGCCGAGTTGCCCACGCCCGCCGAGCACCTGAGTGAACGCCGGCTGTTGCAGTTGCAGTTGCTGACACAGCGCAAGCTGCCCAGCCCGGCACAAACCTGGGCGCAGGACGTGAGCAAGCTGCTGGCCAGCGGCTACGACGCTGCCAGCGCACGCCGGCTGCAAAACGCCCTGAAGGCGCTGCTCAAGCGCTGAGTGGGCGCTTGGCCTGGAAAAAACCGTCGTACAAGGGCATCAGGTCCGGGAATTCGCTCGCAAAGCGCGCACGATCGACGAAGTAGGCTTCGCAGGTGACGGCAAAAAATTCGGCCGGGTCGGTGGCCGCGTAGTCGTTGAGCCAGGGGCTGGGCGCGCCAAAGCGTTCGGCCAGCGTCAGCGCCTCGCAAAATCGGTCGTAGCTGGCTTGCATGACGGCGCGCCAGTGTTCGCGCGCCTGCGCAGCACTGAGCGTGCCGAGAAAACCGGGTGGCAGCGCTGGCGCACCATCGGGCGCCTGACCCGCGCTCATGCCGTGCATGTCGATTTTGTGCATGAACTCATGAATCACCACGTTGCTGCCGTCTGCGCTGGCAGCGCTGACGTCTTGCCAGCTCAGCATCACCGGCCCCCGATCCATCGCTTCGCCTGCCAGCAGTTCGCGGTAGCGGTGCACCACGCCGTTGTCGTCGGTCACTTCGCGCTGCGCCAGCGCCGCGCCTGGCTGCACGACGATGCCAACGAAGTCGGCGTACCAGTCCAGCGCCGCCAGCTCGTGATGCCGCCGCGAGGCCTGGACGGCGGCAATGTGCAGCAGCGGCAAGCAGGCTTGGGCGGCAATGGTCAGCGCCATCGCATCGCTGATGTGCAAGCCGTTGGCGCCAAAGAATTCTTTTTCCGCCAGAAAATGTCGGCACAGCAGTTGCAGCCGCTGTTGTTCGGGCGGCGTGAGCGCGGACAAAAACGGCTGCTGCGCCAGCACCCAGCGCCACAGGCGCGGCGCCGGCGCGGCGGGCTGGCGCAACCGCCGCGGCAGCCAGCGCTGCACGAATGCGGGCAAGGCGCCGATCCAGGCAGTGCGGCTCATGGACTCGGTGTCAGCCGTTGCACACCCGCAGCGTCAAGCCGCAGGTATTCGGCGCGCGCCGGTGTGGCGTGGCCACACCAGTCGCTCAGCACCTCGCGCGTGCGCCCGAGGTCCAGCACGTGCCGCCCAGGGCGGTGGGTGTGGCCGTGGATCAGTACGGCGGCAGCACTCTGACGCAACCAGTCGCAAGCAGTTGCGGCATCGACGTCGGCCCACAGCGCCGGGTCACGCCCATGCTGGTGCTGCTGGCTTTGGCGGCGCAGCTCACGCGCCAGGTGTTCGCGCTCGGCCAGCGGGCGGGCGAGAAAGTCTTGCTGCCAGCGCGGCTGGCGCACCTGGGCGCGAAAGCGCTGGTAGTCGGCGTCGGCCAGACACAGGGCGTCGCCGTGGCTAAGCAACCAGCGCTGACCCAGGAAGTCGAGCACGGTCGGGTCGGCCAGGGCTTGCATGCCAGCGGCTGCCAGCGCCTGCGGGCCGAACAAAAAATCCCGGTTGCCGGGCAGAAAGAAAATCGGCGTCTGCCGACTGAGCTGCTGCAATTCGGCCACGCAGGCGCGCCAGAAACGACGGTCTTCGCTTGCATCGACCCACTCGGTGGGGTCGAGCAAGTCGTCGCCGATCCAGACCTCGAACAGGTCACCCAGAATGAACAGCGCGTCGGCGCGCTGCTCGGGCGCGCGCTGCAGAAAACGCCGCCACAGCGCAACGGTGGCTTGGTCGCCGGCCTGCAGATGCAGATCGGAAACGAAGTCGACGCGGCGCCAGTGCGCCGGGGCGCACAGGGTCGGGGCGTGCACGGGCAGACTCGTTGGCATGGCGACGGGCGCGGCGACCCGGTGCGATCAGACGGCGAGCGCTTTCTCGATCAGCACATCGTCATTCGGCACGTCGTCGTGCTGGCCTTTGCGCCCGGTAGCCACTGCTTCGATTTTCTTGACGATCTCGGCGCCGTCCACCACCTTGCCGAACACCGCGTAGCCCCAGCCCTGCGCACTGGGCGCGCTGTGGTTCAGAAAACCGTTGTTGGCGACGTTGATGAAGAATTGCGCGGTGGCCGAGTGCGGGTCGCCGGTGCGCGCCATGGCCACCGTGTAGCAGTCGTTCTTCAGTCCGTTATGGGCTTCGTTTTTGATCGGCGCGTCGGTCGCTTTTGACTTCATGCCGGGCTCGAAGCCGCCGCCTTGCACCATGAAACCGGGAATGACGCGGTGAAAAACGGTGTTGTCGTAATGCCCCTTGTTGACGTAGGCAAGAAAGTTGGCGCTCGAGAGCGGCGCTTTTTCAGCGTCGAGTTCGATCGTGATGACGCCGTAGTTGGCGATGTGCAGTTCGACTTTGGGGTGGTTCATGTTCAAGGTTCCAGCGTGGCTTTGAGGATGGTGACGGGGGTTCGGGGGACGTTCTGGTGGCCGCTTTGGTTGCCCACCGTGACACCGCGGATGCGATCGACCACCTCCATGCCGGCGACGACGCGGCCAAACACGGCGTAGCCGTGACCATCGGGCCGAGGCGCGTTCAGGTTGGGATTGTCGACCACGTTGATGAAAAACTGCGCCGTGGCCGAATGGGGGTTTTGCGTGCGCGCCATGGCCACCGTGCCGCGGTCGTTGCGCAAGCCATTCAGGGCTTCCAAGGGAATCGGTGCGCGGGTCGGCTTTTGCTGCATTTGGGCGTTGAAGCCGCCGCCCTGAATCATGAAGTCGCTCATGACGCGGTGAAAAATCGTGCCGTCGTAGTGCCGCTCGCGCACGTACTGCAGGAAATTGGCCACCGTTTGCGGCGCGCGCACCGGGTCGAGTTCGAGCACGATGTCGCCCATCGAGGTGTTCAGGCGCACCTGAGGTGCTTGCGTGGCCTCCCGGCTCTGCGCCTGTGCGCCCAGGGGCAGCAGCGTAAGGCTCAGGACGGCAGCGCCCAGCAGGGCGCCGAATTGGCGCCGCAACGGGCGCGTCGAGGCGGTGCGTGTATGCATCAAATCACTCCTTCGTAGAAAATTTTCCATTCATCGCCTTCGCGCAGCCAATACTGGCGCAGCGTCACGCCACTGGTCTGGCCAGCAGGCACTTGGCCGAAGGTCACCACCATGCTGTCCTGGCGGTCACGCCAGTGCAGCAGCGAGAGGTCTTTGATGTCCCACTGCTGCGGGCCTTCGGCTTGCAGCTCGGCCACCAGGGCGGGCCACCACTGTTGCAAAGGACGCGCCGGGTTGCGCTGCCGGCTCTCGGGGGTGCTCAAAATCGTGCGCCCGAGATCGCGGCCGTGGTGCGAAAAGCGGCTGGAATAAAAGGCTTTGAGCTGCTCGAGATCAAGCGTGCTGCGCGCTTGTTGCCAAGCTTGCAGGGTGGCTTCAAACTGCGCGCGCTTGCCAAGCAGGGTTTGGGCCGGCACCCAGTGCAGTTCGGCCGCGATCACCACCGGCGTGGTGTGGATGCGCACCGTCGCCAGCACGCGCTCGAGATCGGGGTTGGACAGCACCACGCAGCCGTCCGAGGCTTGCGGTGCGCGTGCGAACTGATCGCTCGGCGTGCCGTGCAACCAGATGCCACTGCCGGTCTTGCCGCGCTTCAAGTCGAGCGGATTGGGGAAATTGATCGGCAGCGCGCCGACGCCGAACAGATCGGGCAGGTCGTTCGGGTTGAGGTTGTTGGTGATGTGGTAGATGCCCAGCGGCGTGCGCTGATCGCCTTCGACCGTTTTTTTGATGCCCGAGAGCCCCACCGAGATGTAAAAGTCGGCCAACAGACGCAGCGATGGCGCCCGCGCAGCGCCGCTGTTTGGCTGGCTGGCGCGCAGGTTTTCAAACAGATAAAGCCGCGAGCGCGAGGCGTCGATGGCAATGGCGTGGCGGTTTTGCGCCGACAACTGCAAAAACTGGGCCGGAATGCTGCCGGCGGGCGGACGTTCGGTCAGCGCCTGGATGCGCCGGCGCGACTCGTCGCGCAGCACCGCCAGTTGTTCACTGGCCGCTTGCGCCTTGGCGTCGGGCACGTCACCCAGCAGCCGCACCGGCCGGCTCTGCATGCTCAGCAGGTCGCCCAGCACCAGTTGCGCCAGTTGAAAATTGGGGTGATCGCGCGTCAGCGCCTGCGCCTGTGCGAGCGCCTGCCGGTGCTGGCCCTGGCCTATCAGTTGGTAAATCTCGATCAAACGCGCTTCGGCCTGGCCCAGCAAGGGCGCCACCTGCTGCAAGGCGGCCTGGGTCAGCGGCCGGGCCTGCAAACCCGAGGTCGACGCGGGCCACAGCGGCTGCGCCGCCAAGTCGTCCTGCGGTGCGTGCTGCAGCGCGGGCACGGCCGAGGCCTGGGCACTGGTCAGCGGTGACTGCGCCACCAGATGAAACTCACCCGATAAACGACTCACCCCCTGCGGGTAAAGCCACCACAACAGTCCAGCGGCCAGCAGCAGCGCGCCCAGTCCCGGCAGCACCCTGAGCCTGCGCCCGGCCTGGGGGTGAAAAAGGGTGTCTGGCGAACGGCCCGCCCGCCGGGAAAGCCACCAAGCAGCCATTACGAACCCGTGGTTTCGCGCACGATCAGCCAGCGGCCGCCACTTTTCACCATCGCGAGCGTCTTGCGGCTGTTCAAATTGACGTTGTCAGACGAAAAAGACTGACGAAAACGCACCGTGGCGCGCTCGCCATCAACCCGGATCGACAGGTCGTGCACGCCGACGCTGATGCGCGCACGTGGCACGATGCGCGCCGTGCGCTCTGCCTCCCAGGCCGAGCGCGAGAGTCCGCCTTCAGGCCGAAAGCCCGGGCCGTAGGCAGCCAGATAGCCTTTCATGTCGCGCGCCGACCAGGCGCGCGCCCAGGCACGCACCGCCGCTTCGACCTCGCGCTCGGCCGCAGCAGCCGGCGCCGGCGCAGCAGTGGCCGCAGTGGCCGCAGTGGCCGCAGTGGCCGCAGTGGCCGTGGCAGCAGCAGCAGCGGCTGGCCTGGCTGCCGGTGCCGGTGCCGCTGTCGGTGCCGGTGCCGGTGTGGCTGCGGCCAGCGCAGGGGCGGCGGCTGCCGGGCGCGCACCCGGGGCGGGCGCAGTGGCAGCTCGCGCCGCCGTGCCGCTGGGTCGAACGCCACTGGCCTCAGCGGCAAACAGGTTTCGGATCAGATTCAGCTTGGGCGGCACCGCCGTGTTGCCGGCGTCGAGCTGCAAGGCCCGGCTGTAGGCCTGACTGGCCAGCTTGGCGTAGATGTCGCCCAGATTTTCGTGCGCGGTGGCGTAGCTCGGGTTGGTGCGAATGGCCATCTCGAGCGCGGCGCGTGCCTGGTCGAACTGACCCTGACTGGCAAACAGCACGGCCAGGTTGTTGTACGGCTCGGGCAGTTCGGGAAACTCTTGTGTCAGTTGGCTGAAGGTGGCAATGGCATCGGCGCTGCGACCGCTTTCGGTTTGAATGACGCCGCGCAAAAAGCGCAGTTGCGGGTCCCGCGGCTGGGTGCTGAGCAGTTGATCGACCCGGGTCAGGGCTTGGTTGAGCTGTCCGGCCTGGATCAGGCGGTTGATCTCGGCGTGCTCGTTGGCCTGTGCCAGCGCCCCCGACAGTCCAAAAGAAGCCAGCAGCGCCAGCGCTAGGCACAAGCGCCCGATCCGCGCGCCGAATCCGCCACGGCGCTGCAGGTCGAAACAGAGACGAATCGGATAGAGCATGAAACCTCAAGAGGCAAAGGGGAACGAAAGCCGACTCTTGCCAAGATCGACGCAGCGCCGACGATTGACAAGTCCAACTGGCCGGCGCACCGACTGGCTGGCTATACTGGGGCATTGTATCTGAGGGGTTTTGGTTCAGCGACGCTCTGGCACCGGGTCTGCCTGGGCGGTGTGCGGTGTCTCAACCTGCCCTTCGGCGGCGTGTTGCTGACGATCCGACTCGGCCTCACCCCGCTCCACCCACCCGATTTTCATGACTCTGAGAATTTACAACACGCTGTCGCGGCGTCTGGACGTATTTCAGCCGCTGGAGCCGGGCCATGTGCGCCTGTACGTCTGTGGCATGACGGTCTACGACCTGTGCCACCTCGGGCATGCGCGCTCCATGCTGGCCTTTGACGTGGTGCAGCGCTGGTTCAAAGCCAGCGGCTATCGGGTCAGCTACGTGCGCAACGTGACCGACATCGACGACAAAATCATTGCCCGCGCGCTGCAAAACGGTGAAACCATCACCGCCTTGACCGAGCGCATGATCGAAGCCCTGCACCAGGATGCCGACGCGCTGGGAATCGAGCGTCCCACGCACGAGCCGCGTGCGACCGCCTACGTGCCACAAATGCTGCAACTGATCGAGCGGCTGGAAGAAAAAGGGCTGGCCTACCGCACCCGTGACGGCGACGTCAACTACGCGGTGCGCAAATTCCCCGGCTACGGCAAGCTCTCGGGCAAGTCGCTCGACGAGCTGCGTGCGGGCGAGCGCGTCGCCGTGCAAGAGGGCAAGCACGACCCGCTAGACTTCGCGCTCTGGAAAGCGGCCAAGGCGGGAGAACCGGCCCAGGCCCAGTGGGACAGCCGGTACGGCGCGGGACGACCGGGCTGGCACATCGAATGCTCTGCCATGGCGTGCCAGTTGCTGGGCCAGAGCTTTGATATCCACGGCGGCGGCGCTGATCTGCAGTTTCCGCACCATGAGAACGAAATCGCCCAGTCCGAGGGCGCCAGCGGCCAGCCGCTGGCCAGGTTCTGGATGCACAACGGTTTTGTGCGCGTGGACGACGAAAAAATGTCCAAAAGCCTGGGCAATTTCTTCACCATCCGCGAAGTGCTGCAAAAGGTCGACGCCCAATCGCTGCGCTTTTTCATGCTGCGCGCGCACTACCGCAGCGCGCTCACGTACAGTGACGCGCACCTGGACGACGCACGCGCCGCGCTCAAACGCTTGTACACCGCGCTCAGTCTGGTGCCGCCGGCGGCGCAGACGCTAGACTGGCAGCAACCCCATGCGCAGCGCTTTCGTGCCGCCATGGACGATGACTTCGGCACCCCGCAAGCGCTGGCGGTGCTGTTCGATCTGGCCAGCGAGGTCAACCGCAGTCGCGATGCCCAGTTGGCCGGCCTGCTGCGCGCGCTCGGCGGCACGCTCGGTCTGCTGCAGGACGATCCACTCGCTCACCTGCAAGGCAGCGGCAGCACCGAGTCGGCGTTGAGCGCGTTGCAGATCGAGGCCCTGATTGCAGAGCGCGCGGCCGCCAAGCGGGCAAAAGACTTCGCCCGGGCCGACCGCCTGCGCCAGCAGTTGCAAGACCAGGGTGTACGGCTCAAAGACAGTGCCGACGGCACCCATTGGGAGCGGGGCTGATGGCGCAGACGTTCTTACCTGAGGTCGGGCCCGATGCCCCGGTTTACTGGATCGATGGCTGCCGCCACCTGATGCAGCGCGACCGGGTCATGCAAAAGTTGATTCCGCAACACAGCGGCGCCAGCCTGGTTTCGCGCGGCGACGCCTTTGCCACGCTGGCGCGCAGCATCGTCGGGCAGCAGATTTCGGTCAAAGCCGCCCAGTCGGTCTGGGACCGGTTTGCGCGGCTGCCGGACAAAATGGAACCGGCCCAGGTGCTCAAACTCAAGGTCGACGACATGCGCGCGGCCGGCCTGTCGGCGCGCAAGGTCGAGTACCTGGTCGATCTGGCCTTGCACTTCGTCAACCAGCAGGTACACCCGGCGGCCTGGGCCGACTGCGACGACGAAACCATCATCAAGGAACTGGTGGCGATTCGCGGCGTGGGGCGCTGGACCGCCGAGATGTTTCTGATTTTTTATCTGCTTCGACCCAACGTGCTGCCACTGGACGACGTCGGACTGCAAAAAGGCATCAGCCGCTGTTATTTTTCCGGCGAGCCGGTCAGCCGCAGCGAAATCCGCGAGGTGGCGGGCTCGTGGATACCGTTTTGCAGTGTGGCCACTTGGTATATTTGGCGCTCGCTCGATCCGCTGCCGGTGAGTTATTGATCCGGCCCGATGAAATATGAACCGTTCGCCCTGAGCCTGTCCTT